>Ga0182015_10000197_pt1 | contig 86544 bp, 92 predicted proteins | sample 712P3MmetaG_FD_120478 | JGI IMG/M metagenome (GOLD analysis project Ga0182015, IMG submission 120478) | Permafrost microbial communities from Stordalen Mire, Sweden - 712P3M metaG | ecosystem: Environmental > Terrestrial > Soil > Wetlands > Permafrost | place: Sweden: Stordalen | collected...
AACCCTGACACCGCGTATCTACAATCTCTCCGGCCGCCCCGCTTTGGCGGCCGTTACTTAATCGATAGGGGGTGACAAAGTCTCGTTGCACTTAATACGACATTTTCTCGTTGCAACAACAGCATAGATTTTCAGCCTTTTGGTAAAAGTTCGTCAAAGAATCGTCTACTTGCATCAGGTCCATGGACATGTCATAATCTAACTAACTGGTTAATTAAGTCCATGACTGAACTCCTTCGAAAGCGCCATCACCCTCGCATGGGTTCCCGCGGGCAGCCGGAGGAGAGCCGCGCCGCCATTCTGCAGGCGGCGGCGCAGGAGTTTGCTGAGCTTGGAATCGCCGGAGCGCGCACCGACGCCATCGCGCGCGAGGCGCGGGTCAACAAGGCTCTGCTCTATTACTACTTCAAGGATAAGGAAACGCTCTACGGTGCGGTGCTCGATCATGCATTTTCCGGCATGAAGGCAAAGGTTTTCCAGGTGCTCAACAGCGACCTGCCGCCGCAAGAGAAAATCATGGCCTATGCGGGTGAGTATTTCGATTTCATTGCCTCGAACCCGATCTACCCGAAGTTGATGCAGCGCGAGATGATGCGGGCGCGTGAAGGCAACTCGGTGCACATCGATAGACTAATTAAGACTTACTTTCAGCCGATCTATCTGCGGGTCGGAGAGTTGTTGCGAAAAGGAATCGCCGATGGCGAATTCCGCAAGGTGGATCCCGCGCACTTTGTTCCTTCGATGATCGCCATGATTGTTTTCTATTTCAGCAGCGCCCCGGTGATGCAGAAGATCGTGCACTTCAATCCTCTTTCGCCGCGGCGCATCGCCCAGCGGCGGGCCGCGGTTCTGGATTTTATTTCCGCGGCGCTCTTCCAGCCCCGTGCCAGTACAGGCCCAGTCGTTCGCAAATCAGGAGTACGCAAATGAGTGCTCGCAACCGATTCTTCACTCTTCTCGGCATCATCTTTGTAATTGCCGCGATCTATTATGTGTTCTCCACCAACCATTCGAAAGACCTGGTGCTCATTGGCACGGTCGATTCCAACCAGGTGATCGTCAGCGCGCAGGTGGAAGGCCGCATCCAGAAGTTGCTGGTGGACGAAGGCACGCCGGTGAAGGCTGGAGACCTGATCGCCGTGCTCGATCCTTCCGAGTTGCAGACGCAGGAAGCCGCGGCAGCGGCGAACATTGCCAGCGTGCAGCATAAAGTTTCCGAGATGGAGCACACCGAACGATCCACGTCCGGCTCGACTTCGAGCGATGTGGCCAACGCACGAGCTATGCTTTCGTCGGCAAAGGCGCAACTCCTGCAGGCGAAGGCCACTCTCGAGCGCACCGAGAGCGACAGCCGGCGCATGATCGCATTGGCCAAGGCTGGTGTCCAGTCAGACCAGGACCGCGTGCAGGCTGAGACCAACTTGCAGGCAGCACAGGCAACGGTGCAGGCTCAGCGGGATCAGGTGAGCGCGGCGGAGGCCAACCTGAACGCGGCGATCGCGCGCACACAGCAATCCAATGCGGCAAAGAGCACGGTGCGATCGACTGAGGCCGACCTCAAGAATGCCATCGCGCAGAAGAATCAGGCCGCGGTGCGGCTGGGCTACACCAACGTTTATGCGCCCGTGAGCGGCACAGTTTCGGTGCGCGCGGCGCGGCAGGGAGAGGTGGTCAACATCGGTGCGCCGATTGTGACTATCGTCGATCTCACTGACACCTGGGCGCGGGCGGCGATTCCGGAAACCTACGCGGACCACATCGGCTACGGGGACGTGCTGCGCGTACGGATGCCGGGCGGGATGATCACCAGCGGCAAAGTATTTTTCAAGGGAGTGGAAGGCGACTTCGCCACGCAGCGCGATGTGAGCCGGATGAAACGGGATATTAAGACGATTGTCCTGAAAGTCCGGCTGGACAATCCCAAAGGCGCGTTTGTGCCAGGGATGACGGCCGAAGTGCTAGTTTCCCCGGCGCAGTTGAAGGGCGAGAGCAACCCGCAAAGCGCGGCGGCAGCGAGGCAGCAATAATGGCAGACTTGAACGCTAAAACGAATGGCGGCAGTTCTCAGGCGTCTGGCCCTAAAGCGCCCTATGCCATCGAAGTTGACCACATCGTTAAGAAGTACGGAGACTTCACCGCCGTCGACGATGTCTCATTCAACGTGAAAGAGGGCGAGATTTTCGGCTTGCTCGGGCCGAATGGAGCGGGGAAGTCGACGCTGATCCGCATGATGACTACGCTGATTCCGATCACTGCGGGGATCGCACGGATTGCCGGTCACGATGTTGCAAAAGATCCGGATGCGGTGCGGCGAACGATTGGCGTGATCCCGCAGGCGCTGACCAGCGATCTCGATCTCACGGTGGAAGAAAATCTGAACATCTACGCCAAGCTCTACGATGTGCCGTCCAAGGAACGGCATCGCTCCATCGACGAATTGCTGGGGCTGGTGGACTTAACCAAGTGGCGCGATGCGCAGACCAAGACGCTCTCTGGCGGCATGCGGCGGCGATTGGAAATTGCACGCGGTCTGGTGCATCATCCGAGAATCTTCTTTCTCGACGAGCCCACCACTGGGTTGGACCCGGTTTCCCGCGTCGCGGTGTGGGAGATGCTGGGCAATATTATGCGCCAGCGGCAGCTCACGATCCTGATCACCACGCATTACATGGACGAGGCCGACCGGCTCTGTGAGCGCATCGCCATTGTGGACCACGGCAAGCTCGTGGCGCTGGACACACCGATGGCGTTAAAGGCGAGTGTGCCAGGATCGAACGTGATCGAAGCGCAGTTCGAGAATCCTCCCGACGATTGGGAGCAGCGCCTGCACGCGCTCGACGACGTCACTTCCGTGCAGCACGAGGGAGCGGGGATGTATCGAGTGCTCACCGGCAGCGGGTCTCGTACCACAACCGAACTGGTGGAAATGGCCGTCAAAGCTGGGGTTGCGGTGAGGTCGCTCTCGGTGCAGAACACAACGTTGGATGATGTCTTTGTGCATTACACCGGAAGGCAGCTGCGCGACGAACTGCAAAAAGCGTATGCCTTCACCATGCCACAACGGCCGGGGTTGCAGCCATGAACAGAATGATGGCGATTGTCGAGCGCGAAATGCGCAAGTTCTTCCGTTCCCCGGCGTTGATGATGGCGTCGATGATCATGCCCCTGGTTCAGTTGATCATTTTGGGCAACGCGTTTGGGGGCAAGATTCGTGACGCCCGGATCGCCATTGTCGACCAGGACGGGGGCACGCAGGCGCTGAAGATTCGCGAGGCCTTCGATTCCGTGCGTGCGAACATCCGCACCTTTTTGCCGGTTTACTACGATAACCAAAAACAAGCGGTGGAGGACGTACGCAACGGCAAGCTCGAGGGGGCGTTGATCATCCCACCGCAATTTTCGCGGCGCGTTTATGAAGAAAATCATCCGCAGATCGCCGTGGTGGTGGATAACAGCGACAACTTCATGAGTTCTGCGGTAGAGTCGGAACTCACCGACCTGGTTAATTCGCTGAACCAGCCTGCGGTCGAACCGCGTATCCTGCAACAGACCGCGCTTGAGATTGTCGAGCTCTACCCGTACATCGAATACATGAAATATCTGCTGCCGGGTTCGCTCACGCTGGCAATGTTCGTCTCGGTGATGATCGGCGGCGGAATGCTGTATATCGACGACAAGGCGCGTGGCGTGCATGAAGGCTATCTGGTCACGCCTATCACAAAGCTTGAACTGGTGCTGGGGCTCAACCTGGCGGGCGCGATCAAGGCGATAATGACAGGCGTGATCATTTGCGTGATCGGGGCATTGATTGCAGGGGTGAGCACGATTTTCAATCCGGCCACGATGCTCGGCCTGCTGGTGATGATCGTGCTGACGTCCCTGGCCTTCAACACCATGATGTTTCTTCTAATGGTGCGCATCGATGATCCACTGGTGCCGCGGGCCATGTTTGGCATTCTGAATACGCTGCTGTTTTTTCCCAGCGGCGCAATCTATCCCATCCAGGCGTTCCCGCCGTGGTTGCGGGCGATCGCCAGGGTTGACCCTTTTACTTTCGCCGTGGATGGCTTCAAGTGCTTGCTGCTGAAAGAGACGAGCTTGGCGGCGGTCTGGGGCGACATGTTGTACCTGACGTTATTTGCGGCAATTACGCTCGGGATCGCGATTCCGCTGTTCAAGCGCACGCTGTAGAAGAATCGGGTCACCGGGCCATCTGATGATCGGGTCATTTGAAAGATCACCCGATGATCCGATCTAGATCGCCCGATTTTTCTTGAAACTTTTGACTTATCGGCCGCGTCGGCTATTCTAGAGGGTGATGACCCTACTGGACGCGAAAGAGTACCATCCCGAAAGAGAGCGGAAGAGGCGAATCCGAATTATTTCGGCCATCGTTCTTGTTCTGGTCCTGGCTTTCGTGGGCTGGTGGAACCGCTTCTGGCCGGAAGAACGCGTCGCCGGAAGATTCTTTTCTTCGTTGCAGAAGCAAGACTTCGAAACTGCCTACGGCATTTACTACCACGATCCCGGATGGAAGCAGCATTCCCAGAATCACGCGCAGTATCCTTTCAACGAATTCTGGCGGGACTGGGGACCGGGCGGCCAGTGGGGTGTGGTCAAGAACTATAAAATCTTCGGCGCCAGTAACTGCCCCGGCGGCGGAACTGGCGTCGTCGTCGACCTGGTGGTAAACGATCGCACGCAACATGCCCAGTTGTACGTGGACAAAACGGACAAGACGATCAGCTCGCCGCCCTGCGATCTGGAATTTCGCTAGAACTTAACTTGCGAACTGCTCCAGCGCTTTCGTCAGGGACGATTCATCTCCGACATTCAGGCAGGTTTTCGACCGGTCGATCTGCCGCATCAACCCGCACAGAACTTTTCCCGGGCCGATTTCCACAAATGTTTCTACGCCCTGCGCGATCAGCAGGCGCATGCTCTGCTCCCACTTTACCGAGCCGGTTACCTGGGCGACCAGCGTTTCCCGCGCTCGCAGCTCGTCGCTGATCAACGACGCTTCCACGTTGCACGCGACTGGATACACCGGCTTCTGCATCTTCAGCTTGTTCAGATCCGTTTCCAGACGGTCTTGTGCGGGCTTCATCAGTGAACAGTGGAAAGGTGCACTCACGGGCAGCAACTTCGCGCGTTTTGCTCCGCGCTCGTCGGCAAGCTTCGCGCCACGCTCCACCGCGGCGGTATTGCCGGAAATCACAATCTGCTCCGGCGAATTGATATTCGCGGGCGAGCAGACTTCGCCCTGCGCCGCGTCCTGGCAAACCACGGCAACTTTTTCCAATTCCATGCCGAGGATTGCCGCCATCGCGCCCACTCCCACCGGGACCGCTTCCTGCATATACTTGCCGCGATTGCGCACGGTGCGCACGGCATCGGCAAAGCCCATCGTCCCCGAAGCCACGTGCGCCGAATACTCACCCAGGCTGTGGCCGGCCACAAGGCTCGGCTTGGGAAGGCGGCCCTCAAGAACTCTGAGCGCCGCGATCGACACAGTGAGAATCGCGGGCTGAGTGATCTCGGTGAGGCGCAACTGGTCTTCCGGGCCTTCAAAACACGCTTGCGATATTTTGTAGCCCAGCGCTTCGTCGGCTTCTTCAAACGTCTGCCGCGCGATGGGATACCTTTCGGCGAGATCCTTGCCCATGCCCACGGCCTGCGAGCCCTGGCCGGGGAAAATGAATGCGATCTTTTGTCCGGCGATCTTTGACACGGCGATGCTGGATACGTCTCTTGATTCCGTCATTGATTTCAGAAAGCTAGTGAACCGGTGCAGCTTCCACTTCCGCCCGCGTGGGCCGGAGCGCGGCCAGTCCCTGCTCGATCGACTGATTGATGTGCTTCTCCGAGAACTCCGCGGCCACGCGCACCGCATTTTTGATCGCATTCGCGTTCGACGAACCGTGCGTGATAATGCATACGCCCTTCAACCCCAACAGGGGCGCACCGCCGTATTCGGTGTGGTCGATGCGCTTCTTGAAGTCGATGAATGCGCTGCGCGAAAGCATATAGCCGACCTGGCTGGTAATCGTCGCTTTCAGAGACTCTTTCAGGACCGTGCGCACCAGGTTCGCCACGCCCTCGGAAATCTTAAGCGCCACGTTGCCCACGAACCCGTCGGCAACAATTACGTCAACATGTCCGTTGAACAGGTCGCGGCCTTCCACATTGCCCACAAAGTTCAAAGGCAGCCGTTTCAACAACTGAAACGATTCGCGCGTCAATTCGTTGCCCTTGGTTTCTTCTTCGCCGATCGAAAGCAATCCTACCCGTGGTCCTCTCCCCGCGCCAAAACTTGAACGCCCGAGCCTGAGGTCGCTGAACCTGGGATTGCCAAACATGGAGCGGAAATAAATCTCGCCCATCACCGCGAATTGTTCAAGATTGTACGGCTTGCAATCCACGTTCGCGCCCACGTCCAGCAAAATCGCCGCTGTACCGGGTGCCGTAGGAAAAACCGCTGCCAGCGCCGGACGATCCACACCGTGCAACGCGCCCAGCACCATCTTGGCCGTAGCCATGGCTGCGCCAGTATTGCCTGCCGTGACGAACCCCGCCGCTCGCCCTTCGCGAACCAGCCGCAGCCCCACGCGCATGGAGGAGTCGCGCTTGGAGCGCACTGCCTGCACCGCCTTGTCTTGCATGGTGATGACTTGGCTGGCGTGGACGGTCTCAATGGGCAGCCGCGATGCCGCCGGGTGGCGCTCGAGTTCCGCCTTGATCGTGGCTTCCGGACCAATCAGCAGCACGCGCACGCCGTAATTGCGCGCGGCATGAATTGCGCCTTCGATTTCAGGCTTGGGAGCCCGGTCCGAACCCATCGCATCCAGCGCGATCACGCTAGGCATGGTGACAGTGAGCTAGCTGGCTTCCTCTACTGCCAAAACTTCGCGGCCCTTGTAGTAGCCGCATTTGGCGCAGGCGCGATGCGGCATCTTCCTCTCGTGGCAGTTCGGGCACTCGGAGAGCGAGTGGCTCTTCAAGGCATCATGTGCCCGCCGGGTCGAAGTGCGCTTCTGCGAATGTCGTCGTTTCGGATTTGGCATGGTCTAAGAATTCCTCTCGCCGAGGCGCTTCGGCCTCGCTTGAATCAATCTCAATATCCCAACTCTTAAAGTTTCAGTGCGCCAGCTTGCCGCGGATTTCCTTCAGCGCCGCCCACCGCGGTTCTTCCCGTGTCACTGCGCACGAGCACTGTTCCTGGTTCAGGTTCGTGCCGCAGTGCGGGCATAGTCCCTTGCAATCTTCGCGGCACGTAAGTTTCAGAGGGACAGCCAGCAGGATCTGCTCGCGGACAACATCATCAAGCAGAAGCCCTTCGCCTTCATAATAGCTGATTTCGGCCTCCGCGTCGGTCACCGAAATCTCGTCCCGCCCGGCGTCCGAGCCCTGAGGGCGATACAACAAGTCGAACTCGCGCTTCACATCCTGAGTGATTGGCTCCAGACACCGCGCACAGTTCGATTCCAGGCTGGTCGTAAGCCGGCCATTGATGCGAATATCTTGTATTATCTTGTGCTTGCCGTGATGTTCCTCGACCAGATCCGCCCGCCCGCTGCTTTCGATCGGAGAGATCTGGCGGTAATCCGACCCCAGGTCAATCACGCCCGGTTCAAACCTCTCCGCAAACTCCACGGGATGAAGTTCTAACTCTTTGATCTCGAAGAACATCGGAAACCTCCGCGCCCCGTCCAATCGCCGTCCCAGGCCCGCGGAAGCACGCCAAGAAGGCGCAAGTGCCGCAAGGTGCAAGTTAAAGGATAAAGGGTTGGAGAAAGCAGTGTCAAGGCTTGAGCCGAGACGCACTGTCTTAAAAATAGCGCGTTTAAGACAGTATCCGAGAGGAAGGCCTCTTTCATGTAATATGGATGTGATATGCTATCCATAGGGATACCATATGCCAGCACTCTATGTCGAAAACGTTCCGGCCGACCTCTATCAGGCTCTCCGCAAGCGTGCCCGCGAGAATCGCAAGTCGATTGCGGCGGAGGTCATTTCCCTGTTGGAGCGCAACATCCCCACAGCAAAAGAGCTGCAAGGTCGCCGCGAATTCTACAAGCGAATGGCGGAACTCCGTGCTCGTCCGCCTGAAAGTTCCGGTCCCTTCCCCACCACTGAAGAGATGATCCGCGAGGACCGCGATCGTTGACTGTTCTTGTCCTCGACGCCAGCGTGGCCGTGAAGTGGGTGATCCAGTCGGCGATATCGTCCGAGAACGAAACCCTCACGGTCGAGTCCCTCCGATTATTGGAACGTTACACGGACGGCGAGATCAACTTCATCGTGCCCGATGTCTTCTGGGCGGAAATAGGCAATGTCATGTGGAAAGGTGTTCGTCAGCGAAGATGGTCGCAGGCCGTGGCTGAAAGTGCCGTGTCGGCCATCCGGGACCGGGACTTCTTCACGGTCTCATCTCGGACGTTGTTGCCCGAAGCCTTTAAGATTGCTCTTGTCCATGATCGCAGTGTTTATGACTGCCTCTATGTTGCCCTGGCCATTCAGTTCAAGATTGAGATGATCACCGCGGACGAGCGCTTGGCCAATGCTCTGGCAGCGCGCCTACCCGTAAAATGGCTGGGTGCATTTGTGATCGAATAAACGAGAACGATGGCAACTCCACAACAGATAAAGCTGGGCCGTAGCCATGCCTTGGAATCGTGGTTCCAAGGCCACGCCAATCAGGCAGCAATCGCCGTCACGCTGCTCGGCTTCTTGGCGCGCGTTTGGACGGCCTCTGGAACATTCCTCAATCCCGATGAGGCGCTGCACTTCCGCCTGGCCAACCAAGTTTCGTTGGCCCTTGCCTACAAAGAAAGCCTGACTGCTTCTCATCCTCCGCTTCTCACCTTTTTACTCTATTACGTGCGTGCGCTCGGCACTTCCGAGCTCTGGCTGCGCATGCCTTCTGTACTCGCGGGCGCGGCTTTTTGCTGGATGTTCTACAAATGGTTAAGCAAAGCCGCGGGCAGCCTTGCCGGTTTCATCGGGCTTATGTTCGTCGCACTCCTTCCGCCCGTCATCCTCATCGCGGCGGAAGTGCGGCAATATTCTTTGCTGCTCGCATTCCTGGCCGGCGCTTTGTATTTCCTGGATGAGGCTTTCGAGAAAAACTCTCCCAGTAAGATGGCGGCCTTCTCCCTGTGCCTCTACCTTGCCATGCTGTCTCACTATTCGGCGTTCCTGTTCGCCGCCGCGCTCGGCATTTATGCCGTGCTCAGAATCTTCGCGGAGCGTCCGCCCCCCCGCTTAGTGGCGGCATGGGCAGCGGGGCAACTCGGCGCATTGGCTCTCGCGATTTTCTTTTATAAGACGCACATTTCGAAGTTGGGGGTGGGCGAATCAAGGACCGTGCTCGAAGGTTGGATGAGCGAGTTCTATCTGCGCCGTTCCTACTTCGACCCCGCTCATGACAACCCCTTGACGTTCATAGCGGGCCACACCTTTGGAGTCTTTCAGTATTTCTTCGGGCAACTCGCCGTGGGCGATGTCATGGGCCTCTTGTTCGTGGTGGGAGTGGGGCTGCTTTTGCGCGGGACGGGCTTCCTAGAGGATCGAACTTCTTCGCGCCGGTTAGGAATATTTCTGCTCCTGCCTTTTGCGATTGCCGGCAGCGCCAGCCTGGCGCATGTTTACCCCTACGGCGGCACACGGCATGTAGCATTCCTGATCATCCCAGCCGTGGCCGCAGCCAGTCTGGCAATAGCGCGTCTGGCGGCGGACGGATGGGGGCGCGGAATCGCGATCGCAGCTTTGGTCGTTGTGGCCTGCCTCGCCTTTGGCAAACCGCGCCCGCCAAGGATGAACCGCGCCGATCAAAGCCGCGCCCACATGGACGCCGCGATGGAGTTTGTACGGCAGAACATGGATCCGTCCGATCTCATCTTCACCGACTACCAGACTGATCTTATTTTGAGTCACTACTTGTGTAAGCAGCGCCCCATTTCCTTCGATGACACCTCCGCCGACTTCGAACAATTCTCCTGCACCGGTTACCACGTCGTTAGCACCGGCTATAAAACCGCGTGGATGTTTCGGGCGGACAATTTTCCCAAGGAGTGGCAGCGAGTCGTGCAATCCTACAGCCTCAAACCGGGGGATACCGTCTGGATTATTCAAGCAGGATGGGGAATAAACCTTCCCGAGGACTTGCAGAACCACTTCGCGGAGTTTCACGACCTACATTTCGAGTCGTTCGGTAACAACATCAAAGTCTTTAAGATGACCGTAGGCCGGTCGATGCCAATACTCAACTTAAAATCGGCAGCGCCCGAATCCTCTTCCTGGTCGCCGCATAGATCGCGTTGCATAAAGCTGGCGCGAGCGGCGGCACGGACGGTTCTCCAATCCCGGTAGGTGCCTCCGCACTCGGAACGGCGTACACCTCTACCACCGGAACCTCGTTCATTCGCAGCGGCGCGTAGTCGTCGAAATTCCCCTGCACCACTCTGCCTTTCTCGATCGTGATCTTCGCCCGCAGCGCATTCGACAATGCATAAACGACCCCGCCCGGAATCTGCTGCTCCACAATGCTTGGATTCACAACCTGTCCGCAATCCACTGCCGCGACCACGCGATGCACTCGCGGTACGTCGTTTTCCATGCTGATTTCGACCACTTCCGCCACGTAAGAGGAAAAGCATCCGAAGCACGCGATGCCGCGAAAGCGTCCCGCTGGCAAAGGATTCTTCCATCCTGCTTTTTCTGCCGCCAATTGCAGCACACCGCGCATCCGCGCCGTGCGCCATGTGGCCGTGAAGTACTGAATATCCTGATCTTTTTCCAGCATGTGCAGCCGGTACTCGAGCGGATCTTTCCCCGCCGCTGCGGCCAGTTCGTCAATGAAGCTTTCGCTGGCGAATCCGGCCTGCAGAGCATATACGGACCGCATCCAGCCCAGCGGCACCGCAGTTTCGGCGAGCACATACTCCAGCGAAACGTTCGGCAATCCATACACGAACGCGGCCTCATCCGGCAGATCGGGATCGACGCCGTTCGGTCCCGGCTGCCCTTTCTGCCCGCTGATCGAAGGCGCGATAATCCGATGCGTGAATGCTACCGGCCAACCCGCTCCATCCAGCACCGCGCTCAACTGGTGCAGGCTCGCCGGACGGTACGTCGAAAACCGCATGTCGTCTTCACGAGTCCATATCACTTTCACCGGGCCAGCCATTGCCTTCGACACCAACGCCGCTTCCACCGCGTAGTCGTGCTCCAGCCGCCGCCCAAACCCTCCACCCATCAGCGTGACGTTCACCTTCACCTGGTCGGGATCCAACCCAACCGCTTGCGCCACTGAATCGCGGCAATCCTGCGGCACCTGCGTTGGAGCCCACAACTCGCACGCCGTTCCTGAATAATTCGCCGTGCAGTTCCCCGGCTCCATCGGCGCGTGCGCCATGAACGGCAACTGGTATTCCGCCGAAATCCGCCGCCCCGTGGCCTTGGCAACGTCGCCCACCGAATACAAACTTGCACCCTTCTTCGCGGCTGTCTGCTTCAACGCTTCCATCACTGCCGCTGTGTTCAAGTCTTTATTCGGACCGTCGTCCCAATTGACATTCAGCACGCGCCGACCTTCCATCGCGCCCCAAACGCTGTCAGCCACGACCGCTACAGCCGTATCGCTGATCTTGCCTACGTAACTTACGCCGCTAATTTTCTTCGATTCCTCATCGTCGAAACTCAACATCTTCCCACCAATCGTCGGACACCGTGACAGCAGCGCGTATTTCATCCCCGGCATCCGGAAGTCGATGCCGAACACAGCTTCGCCTTTCACCTTCCCCGGCGTGTCTACGCGCGCCAATCGCTGCCCCACAATCTTGTAGTCCTTGCTCTGCTTCAGCGGTACATCTGTCGGGATCGGCAGTGTGGAGGCCTTCGCCGCCAGCTCACCGTAGCTGAGCTGCCGTTTGGACGCCCCATGCAAAATGTTGCCCTGTTGCGCGGCGCAGGTCGAGCGTGACACTCCCCACGTCAACGCGGCCGCTGAAATCAGCATCTCTCGCGCCGCGGCTCCCGCTTTCCGCATTGGATCCCACGTCGTCCGCACACTCGCGCTGCCACCCGTGGTTTGATCGCCGTAGAGCGTGCTCGCTCCCGCCTGTTCGATCTCAATCTGCTTCCAATCGGCTTCCAACTCTTCCGCCAGAATCATGGGCAACGCGGTGCGCACGCCCTGTCCCATCTCCGAGCGCGCCACTACAATCGTGATTTTGTTGTCCTGGGTGATCCGCAGGTAAGCGTTCGGCGAGAAGACTTTGTTGCTCGCGCGCCCATGCGGCAGGTAGAACCCCACCACAAGCCCCGCTCCCGCGGCGACTCCTGCGGCCACAAACTCACGCCGACTCAGTGGGCTCATCGCGCACCTCCCGTGGCCACAGCACCGGCTCCGGCGGCACGATGGATCGCCTTACGAATCCGTTCATATGTCCCACAGCGGCACAGATTGCCGTTCATCGCCTGCGTGATCTGCTCATCGCTCGGATTCGGCGTTTTCGCCAGCAACGCCGCCGCTGTCATAATCTGTCCCGTCTGGCAGTAGCCGCATTGCGGAACTTCTTCGGCAATCCATGCCTGCTGCAATACGTGCAGCCCATTTGCCCCCAACCCTTCAATCGTCGTAATGTTTTTCCCCGCAACCTGCGAAACCGGCGTGGAGCACGACCGTATCGCCGCTCCCTCCACGTGCACTGTGCAGGCTCCGCAGAGTCCGGCGCCACAACCGAATTTCGTTCCCGTAAGTTCGAGCGTGTCCCGCAATACCCAGAGCAGTGGGGTCTCCGCCGGGACGCTTATTTTATTCTCGCTACCATTAACGCGTAGTGTGATGTCTGCCATATTTGCCGGGGTTGAATTGCAATCTGGACAATCATCCTACTCAACCAGCAAGAAAAGTGGAATAGGCTCACGTTGGGCGAAGCCGGCGCTAAAGGTTGGCGCAGATTATGCCGATAGCGCATCTAACGGGCTGGGGCGAAGAAGGCGAAATTGGAAGCTCAGAACCAGTCCGGCCGCGTTCGTGGCATGGTCGACGCTCGTCGCCAGCCACGATTCAAAATTGATGTCGAGATCAATATCAATTCCCGCACGTGTGGTTTGCTGACCGGCCATACCGTGGACATCAGCGAGTCCGGAATCTCAGCCATGCTCAGAATTGAGGTTCCTTTGGGCGAGGTCGTCGAGTTGAGCTTCACGCTTCCCTTCGGCCCGGTGACGATCTATGCGATGGTTCGCCAAAGGAACGCTTTTCGCTATGGCTTCCAGTTCGTTGACTCAAACGCCGTGCCCGAAGTCATTCAGACCACCTGCCGCCATCTGGCCGATGGGTGTCCCTGATAAGCGGGCTTTAAGATTAGAATACATCCGGGCTAGCGCATGTCCTCCCGGCTCATTTCCTCCACCACCCGCTTCCCAATCTCCCTGGAAAACGCCTGAAATGCTGGAGCCTCAAACAGCCGTAATCCAATCTCTTCCTGCGGCAGATTCTCCGCATGCATTGCGCTTGCCCCATCCCGCAACGCCGTGTGCAGTTTGGCCGCCGTTGCCGTGTCGAAGCTTTCCGAGACGATGACGCTGTTATCTTCCCAATGCTCCACGATCACCGGACCCTCTTCGGTCGTAATCTGCGCGATCGAGACTGGACAATTTGTCCCCGAACAAGCCTGCACCGCCTGCACGGGCGCACTGCGGTAACGCTGTGACACTGCGTCCGCATAGAAGTGCGCAAACCGTTCGGCCGCCTGCGGCGTCTTCCATCGCGAAACGTACAACAGCGCCAAGTCTCCCGTGCTGGCGGAAACGTCAGCCACCACCTTGTCCTTTCGCCGGTAGGTCACGTACGCTCCGCCCTGCCACGCCGAAGAAAGTTCATCCGCGATCTTCCGTTCGCCATACTGCTTCAACAGCGCGCGCACATCCAGTTCGCCAATTCCCCCGGAGTCATAGACGTCGTACTGATTGCTCAGCACTTCCCGCATGTCCGGGATGTGCACCGGCGCCAGCTTCTCGCCATGAATGTAAGTTTCCGGTTGCAATACTTCGTGTGAATTCCGCGGCGGACGCGCGAACGCCCCGGCAAACGCCATCTTCTTCCCGCCCTGGTGCAGCAACTCACCTTCAAAGATCAAGCCTCCGTTGTAGGCAAACGTTCCCGCTTCACGCAGAATCATCGGCGCATCATGCATAAGTTGGGAATCGACCACCGCCTTTACCGCCGGCTCTTCCATCTGGTAGATCAGCCCGGGAGTGTCCTCCAGGCTGCGCCCCACGGGCTTGAGCAGGTAATCCACATACACCACCATCGCGGCCTTCCACCACGGCCTTGCGAGCCAGGGCACTATCGTCGGTAGCGCCGGCTCCGGCGTCACCCGCCGCCTTAGTTCCAGCTTTCATCCACTTCGCCAGATCGTAGTTCTGGTCCTGTAGTGCATGTGTCAGTTCATGCGCCAGAATTGGTTCCTGGCGATCGGGAGGCACCCAGTTCAGCATGGAGATCGTCTTCGTCTCGTCATCGTAGTAAGCCGCAATTTCCTGGCCGTTCGACTTCACCAGAAATTCCTTAAGGTTGAAATCCCGCGGGATAAAGCCGAGCTTCTTCAGGCTCAATTCTTCTTGCGCAAAGCGTTTCGCAAATTCTTCTTTCGCCATTTGCCCGGTTGCATATTTTTCTACATCGGTCTTGCTCACGAGCCTTCGCTTTACCGGCGCATGCTTTGGCATGCCTGTGTCTTCCGCCGCGAAAGCGAAGATCCTGTCCACGGACTCGAACAGTTTCTTTGTGTCCTCGTCCGTCATTTTGACTTCGTTGGTGGTGTCCTTGCGGAGCTTGCGCGCCATGTCGCCCAGGCTCTGCCCGGAATCCGCCTGCTGGCCGTAGGCGGAGAACACGGACCATGACAGAAAGCAAACCGTGAAGAATCCGCACCGCTGCCGAAAGGTCTTCATGAGCCCTCACTCAAGAACGAGAATGCACTCCCGTCAATTCTGATCGAGCGAGGGCCGCAACTCACGGCGAAAGTCTGGATTGGCCTTACGAAGGTAAGCAAACAGGAAGGGGTTGGTTGGCCTATTATTGACGGATTGTCCTGAGTCCCGCGCCCTACTTCAGTTGCGCCAGCTTCTGTGTCGCCAGCTCGCCGGCTTCCGCGCTGGGATTGTCTTTTTTGATTTGCTCGTAGAGGCGCTTAGCATCCAGCGGCTGGTTGCTGGTCTGGTAAAGTTCCGCCAGTTGCAACTGCGCCGTCACTTTGCTCACGGAGGCCGTGGGCTTGTTGATCAGCTCCTGGTAGAGCGCGACGGCATCCTTGGTGCGGCTGGTATTGCCATAGAGAGTTGCCAGCGCGAGCTTCGCCACCGATGCCAGCTCTTTGTTGCCGGTTGAAACCACCGCCTTGAAGTCGTTCTCGGCGGCGGTGTTGTCTCCGGCAGTCGCCGATGTTACGCCCAAAAAGTAGCGTGCCATGTCAGCCGTGCGCGTGTGGGGATATTTGTCCGCAATGGCCTGGAACTGTTTTCGGGCGACTTCAGCGCGTTCCTTGGCGGAAGCGTAGCTGGGCGTGTCGGGCTGCGCCGGCACTCCGGCGGGACGAATCGGGGCCTCCAGAGTCCTGACCGCCTGCGACATATCGAAGCTCGCCTTCTCGTCCTGCCCGTTCAGGTAATACCATCCGCCCACTGCCGCGGCGACGACCACCGCCACGGCGACTACGGCGACAACGAGAGTGTTTCTGTGTTCCACACTCCAGTGAGCAGTCTTCTCGGCGACTCCGATAGTGACTCGGCTGAATGCATCCTGTTTCAGTTGATGGCGTGTCTGTGCGCGCACGACTACCTTCCAGTCTCAGTCTTGTGAGTCTACGTAGATGACTCTCTGTCTTGGTGGGGCAAACTAATAGTTTATCAGCCGGAAAACAGCACCGTCAAAGCCGCGTGAGCTTAGCGCGGAGCTTCTTCCAGCAAGCCCTGCTCGAGTTTTTCCTGGCATTCGATGCAGTGGCGCGTCCAGGGCACAGCTTCAAGGCGTTTGGCGTTGATCTCTTTGCCGCAGTGGATGCATTCGCCGAAGCTGCCTTCACGGATGCGGGCCAGGGCTTTATCAACCATCTGCAGCAGTTGCCGCTCGTTGTTGCTCTGACTAAAAAGAAACTCTTTGGTGTAGGAACTCGCAGCGCGGTCGGCGATGTCCTGAGCCGTGTCTTCGTCGGCGGAGCGGCCATCGGCCTGGGTGCGGGAGACCGTGCGGCGCAGATCCTGCTGCCGCGTCTCAAGCCGCTTCTTGAATGCTTCTACTTTCTTCTTATCCATAATGTCACTTCTGAAGTCCTGCGGCGGCTCCCCGGAGCCGCCCGTGAGATAAAGGCCAAACGAAAATGATAAGCGCGGCAAATGAGATGCGTCAACCACGCGCCGCGTTGGTCAGCGCTTGGGGTGACAGAGTGCGCAATGAAAGTGAGCAATATTGAACAGCCGCGGCATAGCGAGTTGCCCTACATTCGATGAACCACGGATGTCGAGGGGATCGTGCAATGCCGGCAAAACCTGGGATCTCCCGAGTTCTTCCTGCTCTCGTTTTTTTTCTTCTTACCGCGACCGGCTTTTCTGTTGGCCAGGGAACCCCGCAGGCTGCCGATAAGAGTGCTCAATCCTCCAGCGAATGGCCCCCGCCCAATGACTTGGAATTACTAAGGGTGCAACGGGAAGGGTATCTCATCGAATGCGATACCAGGACCGGCAGCAATTCCAATGCAGGATTTTAACGGCGGCACAGCCGAATTCGCATTCCGCTACGTCTTCTGAACCGCGGCCGAGAATCGAGATTCGTTACTTTTACTGAAGGGAGTTTCGGAAAATGAAAAATATGAAGGTCCAGTTTTCTATCCTCGCAACGGTCTTGGCCGTTATTCTTATGGCGCCCTCGGCGGTGCACGCGCAGAGTGCGGCGGCAACCTACAAAGCCAAATGCGCCGGCTGTCATGGCGCGGATGGCAAGGGAAGCACGGCTCTCGGTAAGGCGATGGGAGCGCAGGATTTTGGTTCCGACGAAGTAACGAAAATGAGTGACGCGGATCTCATCACAATCGTCACCACCGGCAAGAATAAAATGCCTGCCTATGGCAAGAGCCTGAAAGATACGGAAATCAAGGATCTGGTGGCATACGTCCGGGAACTGGGCAAACAAAAATAGTGGAACGGAAAGGTTGACGGCAGCGAGCCAGAATTGATGGCGTGGTAAGCCGTGGAGCATTTATCCAATGATAGGTCCCCAGACTCTCGTGTTTCTTTTGATTGGCGCCAGCATCTTGCTGATCCTCGTCGTGGTCATCCGGCCTTCCATCACCGCTTCGCGCGAGGGCAAGATCATCGCATTTCTTGCCCTTTTCATTGTCCCGTTAGTAGCGGCGGGTATTGGCGCGTCGGAGCACATGGAACGCTCGGAACAGACGCAGTTCTGCCTCTCATGCCACATCATGGAGCCCTATGGGCGCAGTCTGTATGTGGACGATCCGGCCTACATACCGGCCGCTCATTTCCAAAATCACCGAATCCCCCCGGACAAGGCCTGTTACACCTGCCATACCGATTACGCCATGTTTGGCACGATTCACGCCAAGTTGGAGGGCTTGCACCATGTCTACGTTGACTGGTTCGGAACGCCGATGAATCCCATTCGTCTTTACCAGCCCTATAACAACCGGGAATGCCTGCACTGCCATTCCGGGGCGCGCTCGTTTGAAGACAGTCCCACGCACACGGCAATGATGGGCGATTTAAAATCGAATAAGATTTCTTGTACCACCAGCGGCTGCCATGACACCTTCCACAATGTTAACCAGCTCGGCCACGTAAAGTTTTGGAAGCCCACGGAATAACGGGAGATGAGGAGCGAGAGCGATGCTGCGTAAGCTGCGACTTTCTGGAATTCTACTGATCCTTGGCCTGATGGTTGAGGCGCTGAGCCTTTGTTGGAACAATGCGCTCTCTTTCATGTCCTTCGTGGTTGTTGGCGGCATATTTTTCGCGTCAGGGATTCTGTTGTTTCTGTATTCCCTCGTTTCCTCTAACGAAGCTAATAGCTGAATACAGTTCAGCATTCTTTAATCTCACCTTGGCAGGGGATCCTTCATGTTGGTTAGTGCGTAGGCCATGACTGCCATGGCGGCGGCGTTTTCGCGGAGTTCGGCGGGGACGATTTTGTCGAGAGTATCGGCGGCGGAGTGGTGGTAGTTGAAATAGGTGCGGCCATCCTGCATGACGCCGAAGGCGGGGACTCCGGCATTGGACATGGCCTCAATGTCGGCGCCGGGAGGATAGGGGGTGGACTGGAGGACGGTTGCGCCGATGCTCTGGAGAACGGTTTGCACAGGATGGAGCGCGTCGATGGCGGCGGGAGTGATTCTGACGTCGAAGCCGAGAGGATGGGCCGCGCCGGCATCGCTCTCGATAGCGGCGACATAGTGGGGGAAGTCGGCGGAGTATTCGGCGGTATAGGCTCTACTGCCGGAGCCTCCGGTTTCCTCGTCCATCCAAGCGATGACACGCAGGGTGCGGGCGGGGCGCAGATGGAGGCGCTGAAGAACTTCGGCGGTCTCCATCGCCATGACGACGCCGGCTCCGTCGTCGATGGCGCCGGTGCCGAGATCCCAGGAGTCGAGATGTCCGGAGACAATCACGATCTGCTCGGGATGTTCGGAGCCTTTGAGGTCGGCGATGACGTTGTAGCTGGTTTCGTCGGCGAGTTTTTGCGGAGTCAGCGTGAGATGCATGCGGACTTTGCCTTGGGCGGCGAGGTGGACAATCAGGTCCGCGTCCTCGGCGGTGACGGCTCCGGCGGGGATTCCGGCGGGAAAGCTGAATCCGGTGTGCGGGAGGCGGTAGTCGGCACTGGCAACGGAGCGAACCAGCGCGGCGACGGCGCCTAGATCGGCGGCTGCTTTGGGCCCGGCTCCGCGGTAGCGGACGGCTTCGCCGTAGGCGGCGAAGGCGAGTCCGGCGGCGGCTTTCTGCTTGTCGAAGAGTTCGTTGAAGAGGACGATCTTGCCGGCAACTTTGTCGTGGCCGAGGGCCTGGAGTTCGTCGAAAGTGTCGACGGTGATTACGTCGGCTGTGAGTCCGTCGGCCGGAGTGGAAGAGCTTCCGCCGAGAGCGGTGAGAACGATCTTTTGCGTGGCGCCGGGAACCATGCCGGGATATTCGGTGAGAGCTGCGGTTTCGGCTCCGCGAACCCAGTGTGGTACCGTGACCGGCTCTAGGCGGACTTCGAGTCCCAGCTTTTGTAGTTCGCTCGCTACGTACTGTGCGGCGGCGTTGGCCTGAGACGAGCCGGTAGGACGCGGTCCGATGTTCTCGGTGAGATGAGCGACCTGGCGGTAGGCGTAGTCGTCGTTGAGCGCGGCGGCTTTGATGGCCGAAAGCTGCTGCAGAAGGAGTGGAGGGAAATTCTGCTTGTCGTTCTGGGTGGTTTGCGGCGCGGCAAACATTGCTGGGGTGGGGGGCGGCGTCTGGGGCTGATTTTGAGCGCTGGCGAGTACGGTCGAGATCAGCAGAAGCGCGATCGAAGTTGCGATAGACGAGTGTTCGATAGAGAAGCAAAAGGACTTGGTCATAGATTCAGAAAGTGTATCTGAGAAGAGCGGCTGGGGAAAAGCGACGGGGGTGCTCATAGAAGATCCAGAGGGATCTACAGGTTGGGCGAGATGTATCCAGCAGTGGTCTGTGCTAGCGTGGGGCATGGACAAAAAAGAGATCAACTCTCCCAAGCTGACACTGAACTTCCTCATCTGGATTGGCGGGGTATTCATGCTGTTGCTGTTCGCATTCCTGGCGCACTTTGTTTGGAGACTTTTCTAGGCGCTTGGCCAGGGGCAAAAAAGTGTGGCCCCATTGCTGGGGCCACGTTTCAAAGAGGCAAAGTTGGGTAGGTGATGTCAGTAAAGGCGATGCAAGTTTCCGTTCCGCCAGCCGGAACGGGACTTCGGGAAATGGTGCGAAGAGAAGAGAGTGAAGGTCATTGCTTCGGGTTTGCGGCCTCTTTAGTACCCTGAGAAGAAGCACTTGCCGAACCAAAGGCGGGGCGGAGCGGCTGGAATGGCTTGATGCGTAAGTTGTTGATTGATTGTGGCTTACGTAGAAAGAGCAGGTAGTGAGGTCAAACCGCCAGCGAACGCAGGCTCCGTCGAGTGCAGAAGGATGCACATTGACTGCATGACGATGGCTCCGGGCGGAAGCCAATGCGAGCCGCCGATACAAAACCGGCGGCTCGAAGAGGATTGAAACTAGCTGTTTCCGGCCACAGTGCGCAGCTTTCCGGGCAGGAAGTGGTAAGGAGGCCAGGGTCCGCTGATGGCTACTTCGCAGTTCTTCAACTGCTTGGCAGCGGTGCTGTAGCGGTTCTGGTATTTCTCGACCGACTTGGTGTCGATGAGATGGGCGATGTCGATGAGCATGCCTTGGGGCGCAACCTTCTTGCAGCTCACTTCCTCTTCCAGCGGGTTAAACAGCTTATGGACCTGCACCGAGAGGGCGCGGGCCTTGGTTTGGCGCTCGCGTTCCCGGGAAGCCTTGACGCGCAGCTTTGAAAGATAGTCCCCGCCGACGGTGTCGGGCAGGATGACATCGATCATAGCCTCGCGCAGCGAGCCGTCGGTGACGGTCAGCTTGATGTGCATCTCGGACTTGCCGCGGAGGCGGGCGACGCTCAGACCGAAAGCTCGCCGGTTGACCCGGACGGCCTGGCGGAGCGCGTCGTCACTCTCGAAGATAGTTCCGAAACGGAACGGAAGCACGGTGGAATTACGGAAGCAGCCGCTGACCACGCGAGCATGCTCGATGGCTGCCTTCTGATCAAGTTGCGCAGAGTTGGGATCGTATTCGCTCACAATCACAGCAAACTCGCCGCTGGGATAGCTGAGCACTGGGGCTCCGTTCACGCCTTGGACGTTTTCGATTACAAAAGGGCGTCGGGAACGGGTGCCATTTGGGAGGGTCTGGTGCTCGGTAAGGCAGTATGCGTACCACGACATATTGAACTCTCCGAACCGGGACGGAGGCGGACCAACCACCTCTTATGTTTGCCGCACAAGTGAACCTGCGAGTCTGGAAGTAGTTACTAGCGGTACAGGGTAACGAACTGGGAGCTTACCATCGTGCCCCGTAATTCATATTACTTCGGATTGAATCGAAAATGCAACTTTTTCGTTGCACGAGGCATCGCCGAGGCTTTTTCGCAGGCGAGGGCGGCGAAAAAGCGCACGTCGGCTTCCAGGACGGCGACGAATTTGCCACGGGGACGTCTTGGCGGTATAGTATTTATACCTTTTCTATACCGTGGTTCGTGACCTATAGAGCCTATGAGGTTCGAGTACGACCCCGATAAGAGTGCAGAGAACAAGCGGAAGCACGGCATCGATTTTGAGGAAGCTCAGGCGCTTTGGGCGGACCCCGCGCTGATGGAGATTCCAGCGCGTACCAGCGATGAACCGAGATGGTTGCTAATCGGCAAGATCGAACAGAAGCACTGGTCCGCAGTGGTCACTCGGCGGGGCGAAAACGTCCGACTGATCTCCGTGAGGCGGTCGCGGGATGAGGAGGTAAGGATTTATGAAAGCGAAGACATTTGATCGCAAATTTGATGCCGGTGAGAAAGTCGTAGATCAACTCGATCTGAGCCAGGCGCGGCGGGTTGGTAACGATCCGAAGCGGGTTAACGTGGATTTCCCGGCTTGGATGGTGGATTCCCTGGATCGGGAAGCGCGCCGGCTGGGCGTAACCCGGCAGTCGCTCATCAAGCTGTGGCTCGCAGATCGGTTGGCCCAGCCAGTTTCCGCCGGGAAACGTTAGTGAATCTGGTGGGCGTTCGGCCCCTAAAAGGCGCTGGCCTCAGGGGTGACAAAGGGTTTCGGGCTGGCACTGAACCTACCTCTTTTTCGCTGCGGAAGCAGCGGCGGCTCTGGCGGCACGCTCTTGCAGGGCCAGGGTCACAACCTGCATCATGTCGTCCTGGGGGGCGGGCTTGCCGGTCCAGATCTCGAACTGGCGGGCGGCCTGGTGGACGAACATCTCGATGCCGGGGATGATCTGCGCGCCGCGCTGTTTCGCCAGCTTCAGAAGTTGGGTTTCCGCGGGATCATAGATCATGTCGAAAACGTAGCGCGCGTTGATTTCTTTTTCCTGCAGTGGAGTCTCGCGGGTGTTGCCCATGCCTACCGGCGTAGCGTTGATGATCACGTCAAAGGCGAACTTTTTGAGGTCAGCGCGTTTTATTGAACGCGCGTGAGCGCGCCGGGCAAGCTTCTGCGCGGGGGCGAGGCTGCGGTTCAGAATGAAGACTTCGGCTCCTCGTTCTTTCAAGCCGAAGACTGCCGCGCGGGCCGCGCCTCCCGCACCGAGTACCAGGATCTTCGCATCCTGCAGCGTACTCAGGCGGCGTTCGAGAGGGCGTACTACTCCAGAAGTGTCGGTATTGAAGCCGTAGAGTTTTCCATCCTGAGCGCGGACCACGGTGTTGCAGGCGCCGATCTTCGTGGTGTGAGAATCGGTGTTATCAAGGTGAGCAAGGATCGCTTCCTTGTATGGCATGGTGATGCTAAGGCCGTGGATGGGAATCTCGCGCACACAGTTCAGCAGGTCTTTGAGAGTCTTGGCGTGAAGCGTGAGATAGACAGCGTTGACGTTCTCACGGCGGAAGGCCGCATTCATGATGGCAGGCGAAAGGGAGTGCGCGACCGGGTCTCCGGCAACGCCGTAGACGCGGGTGGCGGCATCGACCGAGTCGATGCGGTAGACGCTGCGCAGTTCCTGCGCAGTGGCCTGTCCGGGAGCGGTTTCTTCTCCGGCACTGACGGCGGCGAAGGTAAACACGCTGCCGGCGCGGACTCCGAGGACGCGGCTGATGAGGCCTTGCTCGCCCATGCACAGGCCGACCAGAGATTGATTGTCGCTCTCGCGTCCCAGAAACTGGATCATGGAAACATTGTCGGAAAGAGTGGCGGCGGTGCCGACCAACTTGTAGAAGTCGGCGGAGAGCGCGCGCATCTTTTCCAGAGTTTCGTCGAGCTTCTTCGTGCCCCGGAAGTCGTGGTAGGAAAGAATCAAAGCGGATCGGCTGCGCAACTTCTGCAGTTGCGCCGGCTTGCACTTTAGTGCGGTCTGGAGCTCGACGTCGACCAATTGGCAGCCCGCGGCAGAAGCCTTGGAGAGGATATCGAGTTGGGAGGCGATGGAGCCGCGAAACTTGCCTCCGCTGGCTGCCCGGCGGCAGGTGGCGATGACCACGGTACTGGGATGGGTCTCCAGGAAGTGTTTGACTTTTGGGATCGCCAAAGCGGGCTTCGAAATGTAGTCCAACCTGAACTCCAGGAAGGAGTTATCGCGCATCAGCGCCTCAGCTTTCTCGACTAGTTCAACGGGGTTAGAGGCGGTGACAGCGACGCAAACCCGGGGCAGCCGCAAAGGCAGCAGCCGGGGCGGATAAGTCTTGGGAGCGGAAATCATCTTATAATCAATAAGTTCTAATCAATAAGTTCGGTAAAAGGTTCGGCGCGAATCTTACAGGGGTCGAATTCCAGATGCAACAGGGTATTCACAATTCGCGCGAAAAAACTGTTTTCACGCCCGGACTGACACCCTCGTAACCTTGACCCCCTCTTACCCCCTTGTTACCTTCCATCTGAAGCTTTGCTTCCATGGCATTTGACTAGGGAAGGGCGCCGAGTGTGCCTGTTCTCGGAGGTAACATGAAGAAAATAGGACTTTTAGTGTTGTTGGCCGCGACTGCGGGCTGGGCTCAATCGGCGGTCGACACGGCCGCCACTGCCACGCCCACCCCGGACGGAACGATTTCCACTACGGCCGGTTTCCCGGTGCAGCGAGTACAAATGCCCACTTACGCAGATGTTTACTGCGCTGGCTTCATCAACCGGCAGAGTCTGCCCGACGCCAATTTCGTGGCTGGTGGGTTGGACACTCCCGAAACCACCAAGTTTGTCAGAGACGACATCATTTATCTAAAGGGCGGTGGCTATACAGCCGGCGCAGAGTATGAGATTATCCGCGCCCTGCATGACATCAACGAGTACGAAGTGTTTCCGGGACAGAAGAAGCTGCTCAAGGAGACTGGTCATCCCTACGAGGAAGTCGGCAGGGTCCGCATCATCGATACCCGCAGCAAGACCGCGATCGGCCACATCGAATACGCGTGCGACCCCATCAATCCGGGAGACACGATAATTCCTTTTGCCGAGAAAACCATGGTGGTCTTTCATCCGCCGGTGCGTTTTGACCGCTTCCTGCCTACTGGCAGCAAGGTCGCCGGGCGCATCGTGATGAGCAGGGATTTTGACTCGGTGTTGGGTACGGGCCAGAAGGTTTACATAAACGTGGGAACGAACCAGGGCGTGAAGGTCGGTGACTATTTCCGCGCCGTGCGGACCTACGAGGCAGACTTGAGAGATCCAGTGGATTCGCTTTCGTTCAAGGCTGCGCTCAGTGAAGACACGCAGGCCAAGCAGCCGTCGGTCGATCCCGGCCTGTGGGAGAAGTCCAACGGTCCGGTGATTCACGTTCGCGACTTGCCGCGCCGCGCGGTAGGCGAGATCGTCGTGATCGGAACCACGCCCACCACGGCCACGGGAATGATCGTGTTCGCCATGGAAGATGTTCACGCTGGTGACGGCGTTGAACTGGACGAACAGAACCAATAAGTTTCGCAAGCATCACGAGTACCCTCGAACCGGGGACGGGCAACCGTCCCCGGTTTTGCGTTTGGGAAGCGCATCGCTACATCCATCGACGGCTGGGTGCGCGGGAACTGATGCACGTGATAGAGAGTGCTATCTGCTGTTTTATGCCGCCGCTGGTTGCCCATACGGTGATGGGATAGGTGCCCACCTTGGCGCTGCTGGTTGCTGTGAGCTTGAGGACGCTGGCGCCTGATCCCGGCACAGACAGAGTGGCCGGGGTGAAAGTAGCCGAGATTCCGCTGGGTAGTCCGGTCACGGAAAAAGCGACGGCGGTATTGAAGCCTCCGCTGACCGTGACATTCAGGGTGACGCTGTTGTTCGATCCGGCGGTGACCGAGAGAGAGTTCGAGGAGGCAGTCGCGCGAAATGCGGGCGTGGTCGTGCCATCGCTCCAGTGGTTGACTAGGACAGAGGCGTCGACGGAGCCGAGTCCGGTGGCTTGATCGTATCCCGTGGTGGCGCTGAAGCCAGTGAGTCCGGGCACACTGTTGTTACCGCTGGTGATGTCGTGAAAAACGGATGCTCCGCCCGCTCCTTGTTTAGCAGCCAGGGAATAGAACACGCTGTTGGCGTTGCCCTGCCGTGCCGCCGCATGCTGCACCACGAGCGCCATGACGCCGGCAAACGACGGAGAAGCAGCCGAAGTGCCACCGACCACGTACAGTCCGCCATTCTGATAGAGGAGATAGCCGTCATGCCCCGCGGCAGTGAGGGCAACGTCGGGAACGTCGCGCTTGCCGTCGGCGGGAACGCCCGTGCCGGCTTGCCAGGATGGTTTGGCGTAAATGGTGCTCGCTCCTCCGCCACTCGCCCACAGTCCACCCGAGCCGCTTTCGTTCCAGACCACTTCCGGGATATAGCTCAGCGCCGATGACTGCGTGCCGGCAGCGTTGGATGACGACCAATAGAGCGATGGATTGGAGGCGTCGTGGAACTCCGTGCCGCCGACACACACGCTGTAGGGAGAAGAGCATAGACCATTGACCGCACGTCCATGACTGGCGGACGAGGCGGAGGCGGAGTCGCAGCCGGCAGCGCCACTGTCTCCCGACGACACGAAGACGGTGATGCCTTGTGCTGCCGCCTATTGCCACAAGCTATTGATGAAGCTGCTTTCCGAAGAACCGAGTGATGCCTCGCACAGACCAAAGCTCATGCTCATCACAGGCGCCAGATTGTGGCTCACGATGTACTGCGCGGAAAGATATGTGCCGTCGCTGGAATTCGTGGATTTGGAGACAACAAACTGAATCGTGGCGTTTCTAGCCACGGCGCCGGACCATTCCGCATCGAGATCGGCTTCCGTCTCTTCGCTGGAGCTGAGAATGCCGGGGTTGGTTCCGTTGACGATAATCTGGGGATCGTTCGCGGGCAAGTCGAACGAGGTGCGGAACTGGCGCACATCGGCGATGTTGATGTTCGAGCGTGCCACGATGGCGACAGACTGGCCAGTGCCGTTGATGGACGCTTGATACAGCGGAGCCAGATCGTAGATGGTGGCGAAGTCTGCCGGGGCAAGGTAATAGGAGCCGCCGCTGGAGAAGTCGGGTGCTGGTAGGCGAGCTCCGGTGTTCATCGGTGTGCTGCGGAAGTCATGCAGTGAGACCACACCTCCTACAACCTGGGCGAAAGCCGCGGGGATTGAGGGATCGCTTGTGTTGGCGTGGTGAACTTCATTGCCAATCTGGTAGGTATGAATCCGAGTGTGGAAGGCGGAGGCGACCTGAGCGGCGGTGCCGCTGAACACAATGGAAAGCCGGCCGGCAGTGACCTCTTCCACCGTCATGCCGTGTGTCTGCAACCAGCCTATAACCTGCGCCGCATCATCTTCGGAGACGCCGAACTGCTCGCCATATTGTTCGGGTGTGAGCCACTGATGGTAGTAAGGCGACTCGGGATTGTGCTGCGCTTCCAGCAACTGATCGAGAGTGTCCTGCTGGGCGTCGTCGGGCAGCAGAGTGAGCAGCATGCGATCCATGGGGAAGTCAGGCGAGACCGCGCCGGTATCGTACTGCGGCAGGGCCAGGGGATGGCGGTTGCCATGCAAGGTCACGGTTTGCTCGTCATCAACAAAGCTGGTGATACGGTTTTGCGGCTGCGCGAACGGGGACTGAGTGAACTGCGGATTTATAGGGTCAGGTGAGAGCTGAGCTTTGGCGGGTGTGTCTGCAGAAAGAAACGCAAAGAGAGTTGTCGAAACCAGGAATGAAATCGCGTGACTGCGCACAAACGTTGCAAGCGAACGGGACATTCGGCCTCCGAGGCGAGATGCGGCTCTAGAGCTTTATCGGCACAAACGAGGAAGCGCTGGAGGGATCTACCTGTCGTTCTAAGTGACGGGAGTAATCAGCGGGCGGAACTTTCGGGAAAGTCAAGGAAGGGTTTTATCGCCAAATACTTCGGCCGTGAAGGCTTCGATGGTTGCGCCTTTCTGCCATGCATCCAAGGGCAGGCCAGCTTTGCGACACGTTTGCTCGAGGAACGTGGTGCGATCCCACTTGCGCTCGACGGAGACTTGGGGCAGCAGCAGGCCGCGGCGGCCGTGCTGAATGATGAAGAGACCGTGGCGCCCGACTTCGATTTCTTCGGCCTGAATCGGCAGCGGGGGCGAGAGAATGCTGAGCTCGATTTCGAGATGAGGGGCTTCGTCCGGTGTGACGGAAGGAAAGCGGTTGTCGTCGAAAGCGGCGGCACGGGCGGTTTCCGCGACGGCACGGTAGACCGAGGAAGTGGGCAGCACGTAGCCGACGCATCCGCGCAACTCTCCACGCAGGTAGAGCGAAGTGAAAACGCCATGGGGTTCGGCAAGGTGAGGGGTGGGATCGAAAGGAATGTCGCGCTTCTCCAAGGCGAAAGAAATGGAATCGTGGGCCAAGCGCAGAAGCAGGCTGCGTTCTTCATTGGAGAATTCCTGAACCGCAACCACTGTGGACGGCGAATTATGTTGTGGGGGCGACATCGGCATCGGCCGCTCGCGAGGCCGGTTGCGGCTTGCGGCGGCGGCTGAGAATGAAAGCGCGTCGGCGTCGGCGTTTGGAGACCTGCCGGTCAATCTTCGACCAGAATGCCGCGAAGTAATCGATGGCGGAAACCAGCGAAACGCAAACCACGAACCAGATCGCAACATAAGCGATCCAGTGCACTGGGAAGACGAAGTTTCCGTACACCGGCCATTCCTTCCAGCGATGGTCGAGAATCACCGCGACCACGGAAACAATCTGCACCACCATCTTGAACTTGCCCAGTTCGCTGGCTTCGATGGTAAAGCCCTCCGACGCGGCAATGGAACGCAACCCGCTCACCAGAAACTCGCGGCCAATGATGATGATGGCGATCCAGGCCGGAACCAGGCTGGGATTGAACTGCACCAGCACGACAAAGGCGGCGGCGATCAGAAGTTTGTCGGCCATGGGATCGAGCAGAATACCCATGGTGGTGATCTGGCCGCGCCTGCGAGCCAGGTAGCCGTCAATGCCATCGGTCATGGAGGCAGCGATGAAGATTGCCGAGGCCAGCAGTTCTTTCGCGCCGTGGTCGCTGCTGAAATGGCTGGAAGACAGAATCCAGATCAGCAGAGGAATACTGCAGATGCGGATCAGCGTGATGGAATTCGGCAGGTTCACCGCGGCTCAGCAACTTTCCAGAAGACGACCGAAACGTGAATTGATTATCCTCCACGGTGAGAGGGAACGCAATCAAGAGTAGTCGATTTACCGTCCAGTCTTAAAACCCAGTCATCAGATTTGGGAACGCTGATGCCTTAAGCTACAGCAATCCCAAGTGGTCGGGATATTTGCCCTGCAAAGAACTCACCAGGAGTTCAAACTGGGTATGGCGGCGCAGATTTTTCAGGCATGGATCCTTCAGAAAAAATGGCCAGCACGCGAAACCGGTATCGACGCTGCGTTCCAGCCACTCAAACGCGACTTCAGGCCGATTCAGCAAGGAAAGAATACAGGCAATCTGATAATACGTGTGGTGAGCGTGACCGAACGATTTCGAGTTCGTACACGCATGGTTCATGCACTGCAGCGCCTGCTCGGGTTTCCCCATCGCCGCATGCATCACGCCTTGAAGGGCGGTAATCATGGGTTCTTCCTGCACCAGGCTGCCGGCTTCATCGAGCAAGCCCTTAGCCTCTTCCCATTCGCCGGTCAATATCGCGAGTTCCAGGGCAAAATGGATGGCGTACTTATTCTCTGGATTCTCCACGCGCCAACTCCGCAGCTCATCTCGGGCGAGATCGTGCTCTCCGCCCCACAGATAGACCTGGGCAATACTGTGGCTGATGGTTTTTCTCGGATCGAAACGACTGCCCCTTTCAAACATGGTACGAGAATGATCAAGCAGACCGATGTGCGCCAGGATCGTGCCCAGACGGCTGTAAGCGTGAGGCAGATTCTTCTGCAGGACGAGAGCACGCTTCAATTCCGCAATCGCCTCGATATGCTGGAAGTTTTTTGACGGCCCCCAGAGCAGAAACGCCTTGGCTACATGTCCTTCGGGCAGAGCCGCATCTAATTCCAACGCGCGCTGGCAGTGAAATTCGGCTTTCTCCAGCCAACTCCGCCGGGGATCGGTTTCGAAATGGCGTTTCGCGCACACAAACGAAAGAACCGCATGGGCCAGCGCAAAGGCAGGGTCGCGAGCGACTGCATTCATCAGCGGTTGCGTAGCTTCCTCCAGGAGCTTTGGGTCGCCCGTCGAAGTGCGCCGGTAACCCTGGATGAACTCGGCATAAGCCAGCGGATCCCGGCTGTAGCGAGCCCGGCTCTGAACCCGCGGTTCGTGAAGCGGACGCTTCAGCGCTCTGGCCGTATATGTGGCGATGTCGTCAACGTGCTCGAAGGGGCGACTGACGTCGAGAGCAAATTTTCTTATGAAGCAACTGCTTTGCAAATGGGAGTCAAACAATTCCGCCGACAAACGCCATTCTTCCTTGGAAGCCTGAATCGCGCCGTGCATAACGAACCGGACGCCTAATCGCAAAGCAGTTTCCGATGGCGTCGCGGTGGCGGGCGCGTTAAAAGTCGTAGAGGTGGGGAGGACATCAACACCCTCCAGATTTGCCAGCCGCGAAATCAAGGAGTCAGCAAAACCCAGGCAGAGTCCCTTGTCATCCCTGAGCTCCCCGAGAAGGCGAAGCGGAAGCACGGCCAGCGACGAGCGGTCCGCCCGCCAGATCGCATCGTCTGGAACGGGCGTGTTGCTGCCGGATTCTTCACCCGAATCGAAATGTGGGTGGAGGGGACTAATGAGACGGACCGGTCCGACGAACCGATAGCCTTTGCCTACCACGGTTTCCAGGAAGCGTGGTTTCGCGGCATGGTCTCGCAAAGCTCCACGAATTTTCCGTACGATGTTATTAATGTTTCGTTCAGTGTCGATGAAGAGATCGGAATGCCAGAGTTTGGCCACAATATCCTGGCGAGAAACCAACTGCCCGCGCCGGCGAACCAGGAAAATCAGGAGATCCATCGGTTTTTTCTCGAGCTTTACCTTGCGCCCACCAAGGCGAAGCTCGTAGCGGCCGAGGTCGAGCTCGACATCGCCCAACTTTGGACGAGACCCCGAACGGGACTTGATCGATAAACCCATAATTACCAGCAGGCTACGAAGATACACGAAAAATACACAAAAGTGATTTCAGCTTTATTGCAACGTCATGGGAATCACGGCATATTGTCTTCCCATAAGTCGAATCAGGAGAATCAAGGAGGAAACACTGATGAAACGGAATCTATGCCTGTGCTTGATTTTGGCGCTGTTTGCAGGGATGTGGTGGATGAAGCAGCCCGGCAGCTTTGGTGTTATGGCTGCTTCTGCTTCTACCGAGAAAAACGTGTTTACGCCGGATGCGATTCAATATGGTCCAGCACCGTCCTTTGTGTCGCCGGGAGCGCAACTGGCCGTGCTGGAAGGCAATCCTCTTGCAGCCAGCGGGGACTATACCGTGCGTCTGAAGATGCCCGACGGATACCGCATCGCGCCGCATTGGCATCCCCTGCGCGAGAATGTAACGGTGATCTCAGGAACGTTTAAAGTCGGGATGGGAGATCGCTTTGACGAGAACCACATGCTGAGCTTTCCCGCGGGCAGCTTTGCCTATCTCGATCCCGAGATGCACCACTACGCAATGGCCAGTGGCGAAGTGATCGTCCAGATCCACGGCATGTCACCGGTGCAATTCAACTACGTCAATCCCGACGACGATCCTGGCCGGAAGAGATAGTCGCGGTTCGACTATTTGGGTGTGGCCGGTGCACTTGGCTTCGGTTGCTTGGCAATGATCTGATCTTTGATCTTGTCGTAGGTGGCTTGGGGAATAATTTTTTTGTGCACCAGGTCGAGCTTCGTCCGATAGGGACGTCCGGCGATGATTTTCTGTGAGTAGGCGTCGCCGATGCCGGGCAGGGCCTTGAGTTGGTCGGCGGTGGCGGTGTTAAGGTCGAGCTTGTCGGTGACTCCGGCTTGCGCGGCGGCGTTTACGGCGGCGTTTCCAGCAGATCGAGCCGGGCTGGCAACTTGCAGGAAGAAGAATGTCAGCAGCAGGGGCAGCACCCGCGCAAGGAAGCTCTTGCTTTTCGACCTCATAAGTTCTCCTTAAGCGTAAATTCCGCGCTGGCGGATGGTGTAGGCCACGCGATCGATAGCCAGCATATAGGCCGCGATGCGATTGTTCACCTTGTGGGTCTCGGCGTAGCGGACTACATCCCCGAAGGACGAAACCATGATCTCTTCCAGTTGCTCGTTGACCACGGACTCTTTCCAGAAGTAGCCCTGGCGGTCCTGTACCCACTCGAAATACGAAGTAGTCACGCCGCCGGCGTTTGCCAGAATGTCGGGGATGACGAAGACGCCCTTGTCGGTTAATACGTCGTCGGCGGCCGAGGTGGTGGGACCGTTGGCGCCTTCGGCCAGGATGCGGCATTTCACGCGATCGACATTGCGCGAAGTGATGACGTTCTCCGTGGCGGCGGGAATGAGGATTTCGCATTCTGTGGTGAGCAACTCAGCGGCATCGGATGCTTCCGCACCCGGGAAGCCGTGCACCGTTCCATTTTTCTGGCGGAATTCGACCAGCCCGTTTAAGTCGATCCCGTTCTTGTTGTAGAGGCCTCCACCCACTTCCGCGATGCCAACCACTTTGTAGCCACCCTGATGCATGAGCTGCGCGGCGTTCGAGCCGACGTTGCCGAATCCCTGCACAATCACGCGGCTGCTCTCTCGCGATAGCCCGAGCTTCTTGATGGCTTCGTCGCAGACCACCATCACTCCACGGCCGGTAGCCTCGCGGCGTCCGCGGGAGCCGCCAATGTTGATGGGCTTGCCGGTTACGCACGCAGTCACGGTCTGCCGCATGTGCATGGAGTATGTGTCCATCATCCAGGCCATGATTTGTTCGTTGGTGTTGACGTCGGGCGCGGGAACATCTTTTTCGGGTCCGATGAATTCGATCAGCTCGGAAGTATAGCGCCGCGTCATGCGCTCGATTTCGCCCATTGACATCTTGTGCGGATCGCAGATCACGCCGCCCTTGGCCCCGCCGAAAGGAATGTTGACCACGGCGCACTTCCAGGTCATCCAGCTGGCGAGAGCGCGTACTTCGTCGAGCGTGACGTCAGGCGCGTAGCGGATGCCGCCTTTACCCGGGCCGCGCGCAATCGAATGCTGCACGCGGAATCCAGTGAAGACCTCGAGATGGCCATCATCCATCTGCACCGGGATGTAGACCGTGAGTTCGCGGTTGGGATAGCGCAGAACCCGCCACAGGCCGTCATCAAGATTGAGCTTCTGCGCAGCCAGGTCAAAACGCGCCCGCTGCGACTCCCATGGATTGCTTTCTTTATCGACGTGCGGATCGACGGTCATCGTAGTCATAAACTTGATCTCCGGGATGATTGCAATTCAAGATCTCGGCCGGTGCCAGGACGAGTTCCCGGCGCGAGCGGCCAAACGTTCAGAGTATATGAGCCGGGACGGTAGGGAAGCAAGAAGGATGGCGCGAGTTGGAATCCCATAACGAAACCGAGTTGACACAGAACCTCTACAACTTGATCTCCATCCCCTCGGCCGCCGCCCGCACTTTGGGATAGTAGTTACGGGCTTCGTGCACGACCTTGTCGATTACGGCGTCAGTGTGTTCGGGGTCGTGGTGGAAGAGTATAAGTTCTTTCGCTCCGCTCTCCATGACTACATTTACAGCTTCACGCCAATGGCTGTGTCCCCAGCCACGTCGGTGCGCTTCGTATTCCTCGGGAAGGTACTGCGCGTCGTAGATGAGCACGTCCGCGCCTTCAGCCAGTTTGCGCACAGCCTTATCGAACGCGGCGTCGCCGGGCTCGTTGTCAGTGGCGTAGACCAGCACTCCATCTTTGGTTTCGAGGCGGAAGCCCATGCAGCCCTGGGGATGGTTGAGCCATGCGGTTTGCAGTTGGACGCCGTCCTCGATCGTCATGCGTCCGCTCTCGATGTCATAGAAGTCGCGCTGCGCCTTCATCTGGCCGATATCGACGGGAAAGTAAGGAGCGGCCATCTGATCGGCCAGGACTTGTTTGAGGCTGCGCGTGCGGGCCGAGCATTGGAAAAGAAACCGGTTCTCCGCATTGGCGTACAAAGGGCGAAAGAATGGCATGCCCTGAATGTGGTCCCAATGAAAGTGCGAGACAAAGACGTGGGCGGAAAACGGCCGGTCGCCGAATTCGCTTTGCAGTTGCTGGCCGAGCACGCGGAAGCCTGTGCCGCAATCGAAGATGTAGATTTGGTCGCCGAAGCGCACTTCGACGCAGGAGGTGTTGCCTCCATAGCGCATGTTCTCGGGTTGTGGGGTCGGCGTAGAACCGCGCACGCCCCAGAACTTGATCCGCATAGGCTCGTGACCGCACGAGGGCCCGACTGCTTGGGTACTTCTTGGTATCTTCCGACGAGGGAATGTATTCGTCAATTGCCGCGGTGGTTCACACCACACTGTTTCGGCAGCCGATCGGGTGACGATGATGGTACTCCAAGATTCGACCCCACGCAGAGTGGGTTGAGAGAGCGCAACAGAATACAAAGCATCAATTACCCCAAAGTTGCTGATGGATCGTGCCGAGAAGAGTCGCCCCACTGTCGTCCTGCCCAAGGTCCCAAAACATCATTCCCCCCAGATCCTTCTGGATCACATATTCCGCCTTCACAGCGATGGATTCTGAATCTTCATAGCTAATCATGATTTTCGTTTCTTTGTTATATAGCCATGGCACTTTGGCCTGATTATCCCAGTGCCGGATATAGGTGGGAAGGTAGTTCTGCTCAATTTCGCGGTAGCTCAATGTACCGTCTTCGCCAGGCCTGCCTCTGTACCGTTGGTAGAGTCCGTCGTTCTGGCCAGGGACGTTGGCCCAAATTTGTCCATAAAACGGCACGCCCAAAACGATCTTTTCAGGCGGGACGCCGTGATCTAAGTACCATTGCACGGCGGCATCGGAATTTGCGTACCTGATCGCGTCTGTATTTAGCTTTGCAGCCACCGGCCATGCAAACAGGCCACTGTGATGAGATGTATACTTCGGCTGCATTTCATTGAAGTCGTAGCCCATGAGATTGAACCAGTCCAGAATTTCAGACATTTCTTTGAGCGACAGGTCATTCAAATGATTTCGGTAACCTGTGGAGGCGATGGTAAGTAATAAATGGCGTTCATGCCCGAATGCATCCAGATCGCCCCGCAGTTGTTTTAGAAGTAGAACAAAATTCTCCTTATCACCTTGTCGCTTATGATCTGTTCGCTTCCCGCCGGTAACCGGGTATTCCCAGTCAATGTCTAGCCCATCGAAGCCATACCTCTCGACAATCTCAAGACAGGATGCGGAAAACTGTTTCCTCGCCGAAGCGGTAGCGGCCACATCGGAGAAATAAGTTGAGCCGCTCCATCCTCCGACTGAAAGCAACACCAAAAGGCGCGGATTCTGAGCCCGTAGAACTTTCAGGGCCGACAGGTTAGGCAAATCCACGTCAGGGTGAGCGAGTTCGCAATCGCCGTGAGCCGTCGGCTTGGCGTGCGAATAAATCAGGTCGGTTAATTTGTCGAACGGAACTTGTGAAATTTGATAGCCGGGCCTGCCCTTTCCGTAATAGTAGCCAACGATTTTTTTCGTTCCTGTTTGCACTGCTCCCAACGAGCCCAGACTCAGTTCCAGACAAATCAGCAGACATGCACCTCTACGAAGCCCCTGTATCCACATGAAATTCCTCTCTCACCTGAGTCGTGTGCTCCAATGGACCGCCACCATAACGCCTACCCTATAATGAAGCGCTAGGCGGTAGCTGAAGTTGGCAAGCCTCAATCTCGCATGACTTATCTTTATCTTGCGCACGGTCAATCCTCGCATGGTCAGCCCTCGGATGGTTAAACCCGAGTTCAAGGAATTCTCGCGCTTGGCGCGTTCGGCGACGCTGGTGCCGGTGGTGAAATCGGTGAGCGCCGACCTGCTCACGCCAGTCTCGGCTTTTCTGTCGATTGCAGAAAACGAACCGCACGCCTTTCTGCTGGAGTCGATCGAGCGCGGCGAGCAGATTGGCCGCTACACGTTCCTCGGCGCGCGCCCTTACATGCGGTTGCGGGCGCGAGGTTCTGCCATCGAGATTCAACGGGGACAGCACCGCGAGCGTCACGAAGGCAGCGTCTTTGAGTTCGTAAAGCTTTTGCTGAGCGAGCACCACCCGGCCACGATCCCTGGGCTGCCGCCCTTTACCGCTGGTGCCGTCGGCTATTTTTCATACGACGTAGTCCGGCAACTGGAAAAGATTGGCGAACACGCAAAGGACGATCTCTCCCTCCCGGATTGCGAACTGATGTTCTTCGACCGGCTGCTGGCCTTCGATCACTTGCGCCACCAGATTCACATCGTGGCTGCCGCGGACGTTTCGCGGGAGAGCCCCCGGCAAGCCTACGACCGCGCTGTGCGCGACATTGCCGCCCTCGAAAGGAAGCTGGCCGCGGGACTGCGCCCGGCGATGTGGCGCAAATCCCCAAAGGCCAAGCCGGGGAAACTCAAGATCCACGCCGGAACCACGCGCTCGAAATTTCTGCGCAGTGTGGAGCGCTGCAAGGAATATATCGCCGCCGGCGACATTTTTCAGGTAGTTCTTTCGCAGCGGCTCGACTTCATCCCCGGGATTGAGCCCTTCGATCTTTACCGCGCCCTACGCCAGGTGAATCCTTCGCCGTATCTTTATTTTCTGCGAATGGGAGAGACGCAAATCCTCGGTTCTTCGCCCGAGATGCTGGTGCGCGTGACCGGACGCAAGCTGGAATACCGCCCCATCGCCGGCACGCATCCGCGTGGCCGCGACGAGGCCGAAGACTTGCGCTTGGAGCAGCAGATGCGCAACGACGAAAAGGAGCGCGCCGAGCACGTCATGCTCGTCGACCTTGGCCGCAACGATCTCGGACGGGTCAGCGAGTATGGCTCGGTCAAAGTGAAAGACCTGATGTACGTGGAACGCTACTCCCACGTGATGCACCTGGTCTCGGCGCTGGAAGGCACGCTGCGCAAGGATCTCGGCGTGCTCGACGCTTTCGCGGCGTGTTTCCCAGCGGGCACGCTGAGCGGAGCGCCCAAAGTCCGCGCCATGCAGATCATCGAGGAACTGGAGCCGGTGCGCCGCGGCATCTATGGAGGATCGGTACTCTACGCCGATTTTGCCGGAAACCTGGATTCCTGCATCGGCATTCGCACCATGCTCATGCAAGGCGAGCACGCTTATTTGCAGGCGGGAGCCGGCATCGTCGCAGATTCCGACCCGGCGCGCGAGTTCGAGGAATCGATGAATAAAGCCCAAGCGCTGCTGAGGGCGGTGCAGATGGCCAGGGGCAGTGGCCAGTGATCAGTGACTGACGACTCCTAAGAAATTCTCTACCAGCTTCTTTCCCGCGTCCGTCAGCACGCTCTCCGGATGAAACTGCACTCCCTCGACCGCAAACTCTCTGTGGCGCAAGCCCATGATGGTGCGGGTTCCATCTTTCTCCGTCGTCCACGCGCTGACTTCCAATTCCTCCGGCAGATCTTTTTCTTCCACAATCAGCGAGTGATAACGCGTGGCGGTCATGGGCGTGGGCAGGCCGCCGAAGATGCTCTTGTTATCGTGCATGACCGCGCTGGTCTTGCCGTGCATCAGGTGAGGAGCGCGCACTACCCGTCCGCCAAACGCTGCGCCGATGGCCTGATGTCCCAGGCAGACGCCGAGCACGGGCACTTTGCCGGCGAAGTGCCGGATCAGATCGATGCTGATGCCGGCGTCCTGCGGCGTGCACGGACCGGGCGAGATCACGATGCGCTCCGGTCGCAAGGCTTCAACTTCAGCAACAGAAACCTGATCGTTGCGGCGAACCTCAACCTGGGCGCCGAGTTCCCCGAGATACTGAACCAGGTTGTAGGTAAAGGAATCGTAGTTGTCGAGAACGAAGACCACGGAGACCGTCCACTTTCAGTTTACACGCAGGTTTGCGCCCGCCTCTTGAACCAGGGCCGGAAGAAGCTTTTGAATGCTCAAGGGGCGAGTCATTCTAATCCCGCTCCTGCCAGAATGGGCCATCCGCCTCCCCAAGGGTGGTATTGACGGGACACACCGGTAAACGGCATTCTCTCAAGCATCGGTTGTAAGCATAGGTCTGACGCCACTTTATTAGCTTGGAGTAACGCATGGCAGAAGCCCAGGAAAAAAGGGCTGCACGACGTTTCGCGCTCCGGATCCCCGTAGCCATTGCCCGGAGTGAAAACTCAAACCCTAACGAATCAGCCCAGATCCGCGACGTGAGCGCGCGCGGCATTAGTTTTTATTTGGACGCACCCATCGAGCAGGGGTCGCCGATCGGCTTTACGTTCACGCTCCCGCCGGAAATCACGCTCACCGAAAGCATTCGCGTGCAATGCAAAGGGCGCATCGTGCGGGTCGAGGACGGAGCCAACAATGGCAAGATGGCCGTGGCCGCAGTGATTGAAGAATACGAATTTCTTCCCGGACCCTAAAGCAGGATCGGCCACGCTCACCCATTCTTTGGCATCCCCTGCGTGTACGAGTCTTTGTTCGCCCGCCCGCTACTTCTCCGCATTTCCTGCAAGTGATAAGGTTCCTTTCAGAAGAGTTCTCAGAGGATTTCTTTGCCACGATCGGGCATCCAATTGGTTTGTGTTGTGCTGCTGGCATGGCTGGTGGTTCCAGGGGCTATTGCACAGAACGCTGCGCCGGATGCCACTCACCAGGCAGCAAGTCCCCCCAAGCCTGCGGTTGCCGTCGTTACCAGCGTTCGCGTCGTGCACGAGCGAGGGGTGCCCGCGCTCGAAGTTCTCTCCACCCGTCCCGTGGTGCCGACGATTCAGGTCCTGGGCTCGCCTCCGCGTCTGGTCGTCGACCTGTCCAATGCTCGTACCGGGCTGCGGCATAAGAGAATCCCCGTGCAGCAGGAAAACATTCTTGCCATCCGTGCTGAGCAGTTCCAAGAGAAGCCGCCCATCATGAGGATCGTGTTGGACCTCATGGCTCCGTACGGCTACACCTGGGATGAAGCGGGCAACCGCCTGATGGTGCGTCTGAAGCCTCCCGGAGATTCGACCTCAAACGATTCAAATTCAAATAAAGACCCGAAAGCTGCCAGCAAGAAGTCGCCCTTCCAGCCGCCGGCCGTGCTGTCGCTGGCCCCCACCACGGCCCCGGCGATTGTGCCCGTGAGCGGCGGTGCCGGCGACATTATGCTTGCCGGGGGTCGGATTGCTGCCGGGTCGACGCTGACGGCCGGTACAGATACTGCGGTGTTGCATCTGTCGAGAGGAGGCGAAGTCCGCGTCTGTCCTGGCACTTCGGTCTCGGTTACGCCTTCGAAGAACGCCAAAGACTTGATGCTGGGTATGAGCACCGGCGCGCTGGAAACGCACTACGCGCTCGATGCTTCAGCCGATACCGTGCTCACTCCGGACTTCCGCATCCTGTTCGCGGGGCCGGGAGAATTTGACTACGCCGTCAGCACCGACTCGCACGGCAATACTTGCGTGCGCGCGCTGATGGGGAACACTTCTTCAGTGATTGTTTCGGAGTTGATAGGGGACCGGGTCTATCAGGTGAAACCAACCGAGCAGGCAGTGTTTCGCTCCGGGCGGATCGATAAGGTAGACAGCAATGTCCCGCTGGAGTGTGGCTGCCCGCCGCCAGTCCCCGTGCTGCGAGCCGGAGGGGCCGCAGCACCAGACGCCGAGCCGCCACCAAATGCCAGACTCACGCCAGGAGATGCCTCATCGGAGACTGCTGCGAAGAAAGCCGACGCGCCCCAGACACTTTCCAGCGGACCCGAAACCCAGCCCCTGCCGCCTTCCGAGCCGGGTGAAGCCCACATCCAGGTAGATGCGCCCTTTGTCTTCCGTGGCAAAAAACACTCTGTGGCGCCACCGGTGCCTACAGACGAGGTTGCGGCACTGCCTGTGATGGAACCCTCAGCCCGGCCAACCCAACTCGAGATACAGATACAACCGCCTTCCGCCGCACCAGCAAGCACTCCGGCGAAGCACCACGGCCTGATGCGGCGGATCGGAAGATTTTTCGCCGACATCTTCCGCTGAAACAGGCTGCGGGCAGTCGTTTAGGACGGACGCCTGGATCGAGGGTATTTACCCGCGATTGATAACCCGCCTTAGCGGTTCCACTTTCTCGCGTGCCGTGTTGCGGAAGTCCTCCGCCAGATCGGCGCCGCGCTCGGCCACATCGCGCACATGTTCCTTCGCGTCTCGGACGCGGTCCTTGGCTTCTTCGCTCCAATCCTGCAGCGTTTCCTTAGCGTCTTCGTAGCCGCGTTTCAGATCGCGACGGAATTGCTTCCCAGTCTTGGGAGCGAGCACCAGCGCCGCCAGCGCTCCCGCCCCGATTCCAATGAGAAAGAAAGTGACTGCAGTTCCTGCGTTGTTCTTGTCAGAAGATTCATAACGTCCAAAGCGCATGATATTAACCTCATTTCCTGATAGCGAAAACCACCACGGATGCTCCTGCATCCGCGATATCTTGCCACCTGTAATTCTAGTCCACCAGGCGGACAGCGCGAATGCGAAGGGCAGCGAACGGGTCTTATGGGATGAATTGAACTCTGGAAAGGTTTTCTTTCTCGTGAAGCGAGTGTAGAATCATGCTTTCGGTCCTCTTGTGCGGCGGAAAATGTGGCCTGCCCGCCTTCCGTCGGTTCAGCAAACCGCACTTATTTGAAGGAGATTGTTTCAAGCAATGTCGATCCCTGCCACGCAACTGCGCCCCGGCATGATCATCAAGCACAACAATGATCTGCACTCCGTATTCGCGGTCGAACACCGCACCCCCGGCAACCTGCGCGCCTTCATTCAGGCCAAGCTGCGCAACCTGCGTACCGGCGCCATGTTCGAGCACCGCTTCCGCTCGCCCGACCCCATCGAGAAGGTCAATGTGGACGAGGTCGATATGCAGTTCCTGTACGCCGACGGCGACAACTACTACTTCATGGATACGGCAAACTACGAGCAGACTCACCTCACCAAAGACATTCTCGGCGACGCCGTCGATTACCTGATCGCCAATCTCGAAATTAAAGTCGAATTCTTCGATGGCAAAGCGGTGGGCATCGAGCTGCCGCAGACCGTAATCCTCACCGTGGTCGAGACCGAGCCCGGGCTGAAGAGCGCGACCGCCTCCAGCGTCACCAAAGCCGCGAAGACCGAAACCGGCCTGGTGGTGCAGGTGCCGCCATTCATCAATGAAGGCGAAAAGATCAAGGTGGATACGGCAGAGGGTGTGTACTTGTCGCGGGCATAAAGAACGATTGTCGATTTCTAATTGTCGATTGAAAAACCAAGCATGCGGTGGGTTTTCAGTTGGCAATTGGAAATCGACAATCGGACAATAAACAGCGGCACGACTTCACTTTCGTTGATTCCCTTCGAGAGTCGGGTGATAATTCTCCTGTGGACCGACGCGAACAAACGCGGAAGCTATGGCTTTGGTTCTGGGTTCTCGCCGTCGCCGCCTGCTCTAACCAAGCGTTGTGCCAGGATCCCCACGATTATGTTCCGAATCTGCCCTATACTGCGCAAGTCGTGGGAACGGGCTTCGAAGCCTTAGCGGGCGGCACTCGGGTGCGATATGAAGACAGTGTGGTCCAGATGCGTGATTCTCAGGGGAGAACGCGAATCGAGAGCTGCGCATCGCACAATCTAAATTTCGGCGATGATCGATGCAAGCCGGATGTCGTGAATCTGTATGTTCCATTGCGCCACCAGTTCATTCAGCTTTTTCCAGGGCGGAAGACGGCTTCGGTGCAGATCTGGGGCACAGGTCCGTTTCCTACCCACGGGCAAGACATCGGGAAGACCACGAGTGAAAACCTTCCCAGACGAACAATCAACGGGATCTACGTTGTAGGCACGCGGACCATGCACGTGATACCTTCCGATGGCGGGCGCGGCCCGGATGTCGTGTCCGTGGAGGAGAAGTGGGTCTCGCCCGATCTGAAGATCATCGTCCTCGACGAGTACCAAAACACAAACACGGGCAGCGATGAAACGATCACAGAAATTCGCGGGCTTGACCGCAGCGAGCCTGACCCTACACTCTTCGAGATTCCGCCGGACTACAAGGTTGTGAAGTGACGAACCACCACCAACTTTCCACAGAAAAAGCGATCGAGGCCCGCCGCTTCGTGGTTCGCGGACGGGTGCAGGGTGTTGGCTTTCGCTGGTTTGTCGAGCGTGAGGCGCACATTCTCGGGGTCGCCGGCTGGGTGCGGAATAATCGTGACGGCAGCGTCGAAGTGCTCGCCCATGGCACTCGCGATCAGCTCTCCGGATTGCGATCGCGTCTTCGCGAGGGCCCTCGCGCCGCCCGCGTGGATGCCGTCGAGGAATCCGAAGCCCGTCCGGTCGCTGGAATCAGTTCATTTCGCATTGAAGGAGCCTGGTAGATTGTCCTCCAACTCAAGTCTGAACGTCGACCAACTCAAGCGGCTCATCCGCGAAGTTCCCGACTTCCCCAAGAAGGGGATCCTTTTCTACGACATCACGACGCTGCTGAAAGACAAGGTCGGCTTGGCCACGCTCGTCGACCGGCTTTCCGAACAATATGTCGACCAGAAGATTGACCTCGTCCTCGGCATGGAGGCCCGGGGTTTCATCTTCGCTCCCGCACTCGCATATCGCCTGAATGCGGGGTTTGTTCCCGTACGTAAAGCAGGCAAACTCCCCGCCGAAACCGTGAAGTTCGATTACGCCCTCGAATACGGCACCAACTCCCTGGAAATGCACAAGGACGCCATCCAGAAAGGCCAGCGCGTGCTGATCGTGGACGATCTGCTGGCTACCGGAGGCACAGCCGAAGCCACGGCCAAGCTGGCGTCTTTACTGGGTGCAGAGATTGCAGGGCTCGGATTTGTAGTGGAACTCGACTTCCTGCACGGCCGGGACAAACTCAAGGGCTATGAAGTCACATCGCTGCTGCACTATTAGACACTACCGCGCCTAGACGTCATCGCGCGAAGTAATGCGGCAGTGCGACAGCGCCTTACTTCCACACCCGCGCGATCATGAGCCCTACTCCAGCCCAGAAGCTCGCGCTGATACCGACTAACAGCGCCAGTCCCAGAAACCGGCTACGCTTGGTCGAGCTTGCCGATCCGCTCTGGATTGCTGAGTCGTAGACGAACCAGGAGCGCAGGAACTTCATGTCAAGCGAATCCATGGGGGAAGATCCCCACGAACCTTGGATGGGCAAACGCAATGGTGTTTCGCAAGTGCCGGACAGGGGGTAGAGCTGAGATTTGTAGCTCATAATATCCGCACCTCCAACAACCTATACCTAGCAAGTAGACTGCCACGTCCCACGGTGCCGCAACTGCACAGAATTAGGACAACTTGGAGCCCTGGAAGGTTGCCGTCATACTGCGCATACGGTGAAGAAATTCCCCATTTACCGCTGCAACATCCTGCATTCCCGATATGGTCGCACCCGGCGATCCCACGGATTTCCCTGGGCTCGGTCTGGAGGCTATCGTCGGTAAACCAAATTACTGGGCTAGTGTCGGCCAGTTGTCAGATCTCTTCCAGTAACAACTTCGAGTCCTTGGGCAAGTAGCCCTTCCGCCGAAACCAGTCCTCCATGGCTTCCCGGAGTTGCTCCAACGGAACGCTTGTGCCGATCTCCATCTGTCCATCGGCGACAGGCAATGTATTGTCGAACACGCTGGCGTTGGTGAAGTTGCGCATGGAGAAGTTGTCCAGCCACTTCAGCGGGCAGGGAACCTTCTGGTTTTTATCTTCGCTTTTGTAGACGACGCGAATCTTGCGGGCAAACATGCTTTGATTTAACCACACGCGGCCGGCTGGAAGGTCGATTGCTTGCTTGACAGTCGTCGCTGCGATCACTAGTCTGCGCAAGGATTGCCTTTGCGGGTGCGGACACGGCCAACTTCTGGGAGCGGCAATCGCAGCCACGCGCCCGGCTCAAGAATTCTAAAGCCTACGAGGGGGATCGCATGATTTCCGGATTGATTTGGTGGATTGTCGTCGGGCTGATTGCCGGCTGGGCTGCCGGCAAAATCATGAAGGGCGGTGGCTATGGCGCGGCCATGGATATCGTCCTCGGCATCGTGGGCGCAGTCCTCGGCGGATGGATCTTTAACGCGCTCGGCATCTATCCCGGAGGCGGCATCATCGGAAGCATCGTGGTGGCCATCATTGGCGCCATCTTCCTGATCTGGCTGACGCGCCTCATAAAGAAAGCATAAGCACAGCGAAGATAACCCCGCGATTCTAAGCGGTTGCTGGCGCTTGCATGGCGGTGACCACAGCTTCCAGGTGAGCCAGCGTCTCCTCGACCGTGAGCGAGTACATGTCGCGGCCCAAGCCTTCGCCCGATGCCAGCGCGGATTGCAAATAGTGGCCGGCAATTTCGACCGCTAGAGAATCTGTGATGGCCTTGCCGGTGCGTTTCTTGTATTCCACCCATGCTGGGTGCGGCAACGCCACCCACACCGTTCTTCCATCCACCAGAAACTTTACATCCACCGCATCGGCATGTCGCGTGGCAATAGCCACGATCAGCGCCTGATAGACGCAGTGAACCTGCTTCTTCGTCCAGCGATCGGTGGCGGTGAAATCCTCAAACACGGCTAACAAAACTATAGCGGAGGGATGCGGCGGGAGCAAATGGCTCTGGCGAGGATGCTGAGTCTCAGCTTGCGGAGATGCTCATGTGGGGACAGCCGCCCCCGGCTGTCCGGTCAAGCGAAGCTCGACAGCCTTTTTCGTTAAGCAGGTAGCCTGTAGTGCTAACCGCCGGCAATAGCTCCCAGTACAATTAGCGGCTCTGCGCCGGACGCAACGGCGTCAGGGAGCGGAACGTCGGGCGGTTCATGGGACAAATCCTGCTCGCAGGCGAAGAAGCGCAGGAACGGCCGGCGCTGTTGCGTGACGTGATCGCGGATCGTCCCACGCAGCATGGGATAACGGGCCTCGAGCGCATCGAGCACCGAGCGCAGCGTGACCGAGCCGTTGACCTCGATCTGCAGTTCAGCGCCGACGTGCGCCAGGGTTCGCAGATGTGGTGGAAGGATGATGCGGATCACGAGAATGTTCTCACGCTAGCGTCTGCACCTCCACACTCAGCACCGCCGGCAAATCCCGCACAATCGGATTCCAGCTATCTCCCGCATCAGCCGACGCATACACCTGTCCTCCGCTGGTGCCGAAATACACGCCGCACTCGTCAAGCGAGTCGACAGCCATCGCGTCGCGCAGCACGTTCACGTAGCAATCGCGTTGCGGCAGACCTTTAGTCAGCGGCTCCCACTCGTTGCCGCCGCTGCGGCTGCGGAATACGCGCAGCTTGCCATCGGGAACAAAGTGCTCCGAATCGCTCTTGATCGGCACGACATAAATCGTCTCCGGCTCGTGCGCGTGAACATCGATCACGAATCCGAAATCGGTGGGCAGGTTCCCGCTGACCTCCTGCCACGAATCGCCGGCATCGTTGCTGCGCATCACGTCCCAGTGCTTCTGCATAAACAGCACGCCCGGACGCGACGGATGCATCGCTACGTGGTGAACGCAGTGGCCAACCTCGGCCGTCGGGTCAGGAATGTATTTGGAATACAGACCACGGTTGATCGGCCGCCAAGTCGCGCCCCCATCGTCGGTGCGGAAAGCCCCCGCAGCGGAGATCGCGATGAAAATGCGCTCAGGATTGCTGGGATCGAGAATGATGGTGTGCAGGCACATGCCACCGGCGCCTGGCTGCCAGCGCGGACCAGAGCCGTGCCCACGCAGTCCGGAGAGTTCGTGCCAATTCTGTCCGCCGTCGGTCGAGCGGAACAAGGCGGCGTCTTCAATTCCGGCATAAACCGTATCCGGATCGGTGAGCGATGGCTCGAGATGCCAGACTCGCTTGAACTCCCAGGGGTGCGCCGTGCCGTCATACCACTGATGTGTGCCCGGAACGCCGTCGTAGGTGAACTTATTCCCCACCGGTTCCCAGGTCTTGCCGCCATCGTTTGAGCGCTGGATCAATTGTCCGAACCATCCGCTGGATTGCGATGCATACAGCCGATTCGGATCGGCGGGCGACCCCTTCACGTGATACATCTCCCAGCCCGCAAAATGCGGACCGCTCACGTCCCAGTGCTCGCGCTTGCCGTCCGACGTCAGAATAAATGCGCCCTTGCGGGTACCCACCAGAACTCGTACCGTGCTCATTGGTCCCTCTCTTTAATATTTTTCTATCACGCTCTCTCGTACCGAAGCAGAACGACCCCCGAACCAAAGACCTTCGCTGATAGGAGCTTCATGCGGATCTTTTCCGTTATGCCGCGGAACAGAGGCTTACCCTGGCCAATTAGGACCGGGTTGAGAATGACCCGGTATTCGTCAATCAACCCCAGCTGCAAAAGAGACGATGCGAGCGTGGCGCTGCCTAAAATCAGGATGTCCTTGCCCGGCTGCTGTTTCAGCTTCGAGATTTCTTCCCCAGCATTATTTCTGATCAGCCTCGAATTATTCCAGTCCACCTTTTGTAGCGTCTGGGAAAAAACAATCTTGGGCAAACCGTTCATCTTGTCGGCAATTTCATCAGGCGGAGCCGTCGGCCAATAAGCAGCCATCATTTCGTAAGTGGTCGCGCCGAACACCAGCGTATCGGCGGCACGCAGCATGTCTTTGGCGTAGTCAAAAAACTCCGTATCAATAACATGCCAATCCAGTTCGTTGTTCGGCCCTTCGAAGAAACCGTCCAGCGATACGAGGTTGGAAACAATTATTTTGCACATTGGTTGGTCTGCGTTCCTCGGTTAAACGATTGCGGATGCTTTGGATAACCTAGCTCTGGCCAGAACTTACTGCCGAGCTGAACTTCGCACCGGCACAAGCGCCCGCAGTCGCGTGTCGCGCAGGAACAGTCCCAGCCAAACCGCGATGCCCACGACGATCGGCAAAAAGAACGGCTCACCGGCGTGAACATGTGTAACAGTGGCGCCACCCAGATAGCCAGTCAATAGAATCGCTCCGAGAACCGAAGTGCGGGGAATCGCGTAGATCAAGGCGCATACGATTTCCGTCACGATAATTTTCGGCAAGACGCCATCCGGGTAACCATAGTGAACGAACCCCTGCATAGCCATAGCCGGCTTCAGCAATGCGAAGCCCCCAGTGAAAATAAATACCAGTACTACAAGCCCGCTGAGAATGCGTCCGGCCCAGAGGCCTGTCCTCGAGGCCGGAGAAGTTTGAGTCCCTGATTGCATAAAGTCGTTCTCCTGTCGTCGTGCTGCTCTAAGCGGCCTTCTGCACCGCTTTTTCGCAGTTGACCATCCACGGGATACCGAATCGGTCCACGAGCATGCCAAATCGCACCGCCCAGAATGTCTCCGCGATCGGCATCGTCTCGGTCCCGTTTTCCGCCAGCGCATGGAATACGCGTTCCGCTTCTGCCGCATCTGTGAACCCAAGGTTCAGCGAGAAGCCCGCTTGCTTCTGGAAATGTTCCGGAGGCGCATCCGATGCCATCAATACCTGGTCGCCAATGGTCAAACTGCCGTGAAGAATTTTGGCTCGCCATTCCGCCGGCACCTGTTCCGCGGCCGGCGTTCCTTCATGGGTCATTAAGACAACGATCTTGGCGCCGAGGACGCTCTCATAAAACTTGAACGCGGCCTCGCAGTCGCCATCAAAATAGAGGTAGGGATTCATTTGCATACATTTCTCCTTATATCGTTAGTGAAGTTAGAAACTAGTAGAGTTTAGCCTTCTCTCAACTCACCAGCCAGTCAGTGCATATCCGTTGAATCGGCTGTTCCGTCCGACCACTTGGCGACCGGAATCATAAATACCATCATTCGATCCGCAATGTCTTTAGACGCCAGAACCGGGGAGCCCGGCAGATCTGCGCCCCAAGTCTGACTGTCGTTTAGCGGGACGAAAAACATCACGTGAGGATGCCAATGCCCAGCATGATCGTTCAAGTACCCTTGCTTTGACAGCATGTAACACATTGCGCCAGGTTCCGGTGTCGGCAATTCCCCCTTGTCCAGGCCGGACTTTATGCTTTCAAACATTTGAGTTTTGGATTGTCCAGCTAATAGCAACTCAGTCTTTTTGATCGTGAATGGAACGTAGGATCGTGCGGCTGCCGGGTTGAAGCAGATCGGAGCCCGCAGCTTGGGATTCCAAAATTCCGGATCGTCGCTTCCAGTGGTCCACGATCGTTCCACCAGGCATACGAAACCGTTCTTACCCTTGACCGCGATTTCGTAACCATGCTGTCCGAGGACCAGCACTTCGGCGTCTTTTGAAATGGACTCCGGCGCCGCGCTACGTGCCAGCTCTATCTCGGCGTTTCGATCAGTTATCAAGTACTGATCAAGCGGGGCCATGCTCGGATAGGGTGCTTTAGCGTCCGCTGCATGCGCTCGCCATGCCGCGCTGAGCACGACAACCAGCGCGATTGTCTTTACTATCTCCCGGTTCATTGATTTCCTCCTGAGACTTCGACAGTTTTATTTCACAGGGTTATGACTTGAGCGTGCGTTGAGATTGACGCGTCAGTCCGTGGGTGCAGCCGTTCCGTCCGACCACTTGGACACCGAAATGATGAACTCGGTGATCGGCTCCGGAGAGTATTGATGCACGTACACTGGGGAGCCGTAGAGGCCGGCGCCCCAAAACATATCGTCTGTTTTGGGAACCCAAAACATCAGATGGGGATCCGCGTTCCCGTACTTGCGTCCAAAGTACTGTTGCTTCGACATCATGTAGCATATCGAACCAGGTTCCGGCATCGGCAGTTCATTCTTGTCGAAGGCGGCCTTGATACTGTCGAACATCTGAGTCTTGGACAGTCCAGCCAATGCCAACTCTGTCATTCTGAAAGTGAGTGGCAGGTGGGATCGTGCGGCTGGCGGATTAAGGCAAAGCGGAAGCCGCTGATCGGGATTCAAAAACTCTGGGTCGTCGAAGGGGGCCATCCATGATCGTTCCACGACACATACGAAACCGTTCTTACCTTTGACCGCGGTTTCGTAACCATGCCTTCCGAGGACCAAGACCTCGGCATCGCGTGAGATGGACTCCGGGACCGCGCTCCGTGCCAGGGCTATCTCTGCGTTTCGATCTGTCATCAGGTATTGGTCAAGCGGGGCCATGCTCGAATACGGCGTCTTGGAGTCCTCGGCCCGCGTCTGCGAAGCACTCAGCAAAACAACCAGCGCAAAGCTTCCCAATGCGATCATCCTGACTATCTTTTGGTTCATTGATTTTCTCCCGTGACGGAGTGAGTCTTTCGCGGCTACCAACACGCCCGACCCTGATCATGTCCTCATTGAATTTCTTTATTGCGTCCGGACGAAAACCGTGTTCATCAAGACGTTAGACTTCGCCAAATCTCCATCAAGCCCTCCCTCAGTGCTCGTGGGAATCGTCAGAGGACGGCGACCCCGCTCCCGCTGGGGCTATGACCAGCAGTGCTTCCGGCTGCCCGGGCAAGACCAGATAAGGCACCATTGTGGGGGATACCGATTCGTATCCCACATCTTTCGCGGTCTTATAGGGCGCATAAAACATTAGATGCGGGGGCACCCAACCGCTCTGCTTGGAGTTGTCATCATAGACATAGTTTTCGCTCGACATCATGTAAAGAAAACCCGGCCCGGGCGCTTTGAAGCGGCCCTCCTTATATCCATTCGCGATGTCATCCTTGATCTCCGCCTCTGACTTGCCCTGTGCCCGCAGTTCTTCTCTGCGCAGGTAAGTAAGCACAAGAGTTCGGCTGCCTTCGGCGTCGAAACACGCCGGCCCTACCGCAATTTCCGTCGTTCCTATGAATGCTCGCTCAACCAAACAACTAAAACCGTTAGCGCCTTCGCGAACTTTCTCATAGCCTTGGGGGCCCAAAATATAAACTGTGGCCTTACTCGATACCTCGGCTGGGGCTGCGCTCAAGGCCAGTTGGATCTGCCGCTCGCGCGGCGTGGAAGCGTCGTAGCGCATTTGCTTTGAAGGTTCCTGAGGTTTGTCTTGAGTTGCAGCACTGCTTGATAGGACACCGATTGACAGGACGCCCGCAAGAGTCGTTGTCATCCATCTCATGGCTTCATGTCCGTTTCCTTTGCTTTCTCAGTGATTGATCTCTGCCATCCATCTATGCTGAATGGCACAGCGAACAGTATCCATATTTCACTTGCGACTTGCAAGTAATGATTTATCATCGAAAAGATGCGACGGAAGACGGCAGGTCCAAAGCGGCGGTCGGGGTGTCCACTGAATGCATCGGTGGAAATGTTGGGCGACCGCTGGTCGCTGTTGATCATTCGCGACATGATGTTGTGCGGAGCCCACACCTACAAGACATTCCTGAACTGTTATGAAGGGATTGCGACGAACATCCTGGCGGATCGCCTGCGCAAGCTGGTGGCTTATGGAATCATCGCCTCGGAACCAGACCCGTCGGATGGGCGCAAGCTGACTTACTTCCTGACCGCGAAGGGAATCGACCTGGCTCCGGTACTTACGGAGATGGTTCTGTGGGCCTCCGCGCATGAAGATACCGGCAACCAAGCGCTCGTCCGGCAGATGCGTGGCGACAAAGAGAAATTTTTGGCCGGGGTGCGGCAACGCTGGGCGGATCAGTCAACCCGAACTTAACGTCGCCAGACTCAGCACCCGCTTCGCCCGAGACTTGTAACGCAAAGGCTCGCTGTCGAGATCCGGAGCCCGTTTTCTTCATTGGAGGAGCAACATCAACACTTTCATCATGCACGAAGTGAGCATGCCGATTCACGGGCAGACTGCAAACATGCACGCCATCGGTCCCGGTGCCGGTCGGATCAGCCGCCGCGAAGCCATTGGGGTCCTCGTTGCGGCTGCCGCGACACTGAATTGTGACTATGGCGGATCATCCACTAGGAGAACGCAAATGACGCTGACCTGCATCATCCGTTATCAGATCGATCCCTTCCAGCGAGACCAGTTCAAAAAATACGCCGAGAATTGGGGGCGCATCATTCCCCGATGCGGCGGCCATCTGGTCGGATATTTTCTTCCTCATGAAGGCACAAATGATGTGGCATGGGGTTTGATCGCCTTCGATCGTCTCGCTTCCTACGAAGCCTACCGGGCGCGCTTGAAATCAGATCCGGAAGCGCGTGAGAATTTTGCCATGGCACAGACAAAGCGTATTATCTTGCGCGAAGAGAGAAACTTTGTGGAAGTAGTCGATGGAACGTTTGGACTTCCTTCGACACTTTCAGGGGCAGCGTGATTTTCCATGTTGACGCAATCTGAAAAAGGCCACGTTTTTCGCGCACTCCATAAGCGTGACCGCGCCTTCATTATCCCCAACCCGTGGGACGCCGGCACGGCGCGGCTGCTGGCACACCTCGGGTTTGAGGCGCTAGCTACCACCAGCGCCGGCTATGCCTTCTCTACCGGTCAGCGGGACAACATGATTGAGCGCGACGAGATGATGGTGCACATTTCCAGGATCTCCTCCGCCACTGACCTGCCCGTCAGTGCCGATCTCGAGAACGGTTTTGGAGACGCCCCTGAAATTGTCGCGGAAACCATCTGGCTTGCAGCGGCTGCGGGAGTGGTTGGCGGCTCCATCGAAGACATGTCTCGTCAGCCCGGCCATCCCATTTATGAGCGTGACTATGCGGTCGAGCGGGTTCGCGCGGCGGCAGACGTAGCGCGGGCGTTTCCTTTTCCCTTTACCCTGACGGCACGCGCCGAGAACTACCTAGTGGGCCGGCCTGACCTGAAAGACACAATCAATCGGCTGCAGGCCTATCAAACCGCGGGCGCCGATGTCCTTTATGCTCCCGGCCTTACCAGCAAGGACGATATTGCCGCCGTGGTCAGTTCGGTGGACCGCCCAGTGAACGTCGTGATGGGACTGCAAGGCGTCCAATTGAGCCTGGCCGAGCTCTCGGCAATCGGTGTCCGGCGCGTCAGCATCGGCAGTGCGCTCTCCCGCGCCGCTCTCGGCGCCTTTCTTCGCGCCGCCCAGGAGATGCAGGAGCACGGAACCTTTACCTTTGCAGAGGAGGCCGTGAGCTACCGGGATATCAGCGCCATGTTCGCGGCGTCTGCGCAACCAAGCGGGAAATAAAATCCAACTTGCCGTGAAACGTGCCATGAAGAAGATCGGAATCGTGGGCGGAGTAGCCTGGCCCTCGACAGTGGATTACTACACGGCGATCTGTCGTCGAAGCGAACAATGGCACCTCGTCAGGAACCCGCAGGCCGTGCCCACAACACCGGAGATGAGTATCGAATCTTTGGATCTTAACAAGGCCGTTTCTTATATCGGCAACGACAATGACGAAGAATCCTGGGCGCAGTTTGACAACTACCATCGCGCGGCTCTTCAGCGCCTGGAAGCGAGCGGCGCCGACTTCGCGCTTATGGCAAGCAACACTCCTCACCATCGATTTGCCGCCATCGTTCGCGGAATCGGGATTCCTGTAATTAATATTCTTGACGTAGCGGCAAAGGAATGCGCTCGAATCGGCGCCAGAGAAGTCCTGATCCTCGGTACCGCGCTGACGATGAGATCCCCAAAATTTCGCGAGGCGTTTGCGAAACATGGCATTGAAGCGGCTGGACCGCATGATGACACGGCGAGGACTCTGACGGTCGAGTTGATCGCTGAACTTCAGATTGGCAAGCTGGAGGGAGCGGCGAAACGGATTGGAAGCATCGCAAGAACCTCGTTCGAGCGTCAGTTTAAGGCGCAGCCCGTTGTGTGTTTAGCCTGCACCGAACTGCCGCTTGCGTTTCAGGAGCAGAAGCTGCTCGGAACCTTTACTTACGATGGCGTCTTCTACATCAACACCACCGCGCTGCACATCAATGCCGCATTCAATTTCGCTGTCAACGAGTGAATGGCAGTTGCCCGCCACGCGGCGAATGCTTCGGGTAACATGGTTGAGTGCCGAAGCGGGACCCCAAGCAAACTAAGCTTAATATTATTTCTGCTCAGCATTTGAGCAGAGTCCCGTGGCTTATCCATGGCTTTTCCACGCGGGCGGGCGGATTCTCGCGTGTATATGGCAAGAACACGCTCAACCTTGGATTCACCAAAGACGACTCCAAAGCCGCCGTCGAGCGAAACCGCACCACGTTCCTGCGTGAGCTCGGCGCCCAGGGCGAACCGAATAACAAATCCAAACCGTGGCCGCTGGTTACGCTGCGCCAGGTTCATTCCGACATCATCCGCTTCGTCGACTCGCCCGCCGAATCGCCACTCGCCGGCGATGGCCTGATCACCGCAACTCCGGGTTTGTTGCTCGGCATTCAAACCGCCGACTGCCTGCCCATTATTCTCGTCGACTCCAGGCAACACGCTGTGGGTGTGTTTCATGCCGGATGGCGAGGCACGGTGAAACGCATTGTGGAGAAAGGTGTGGGCGAGATGCACCGCTGCTTCGGCAGTCGGGCGCGCGATCTGAAGGCCGCGATCGGCCCAGGCATTCACGGCTGCTGTTATGAGGTAGGCGAAGAAGTTCGCTCCCAATTCGAGTCGCAGTTCGCATATGCCGCGAAGCTTTTCCGTGAGGTCGAAGAGTCCGATCCCGTGCGCGAAAAATATCCTATGTTGTTCCTTACGGCGCGCGCTCCAGGCCACAGCGAGTTGCCGAAGAAGATTTTTCTGGACCTGGTGGAAGCCAATCGTCAACAACTGTTGGCTGTGGGCGTGCCGGCGAAAAGTATCGAGGCCTCGCCCCTATGCACGACTTGCCGCACTGACTTGTTATTCTCTTATCGAGCCGAGAAGGGCAGGACGGGACGGATGATGGGCGTGGTAGGAATCCGAGGGTAATGCCGAAGGCAAAAGTCAGAATGCAGAAGTCAAAAGTCAAAATGCAGAAGCGAGGAACGGATTTGCTTTTACTTCTGCATTTTGACTTCTGCCTTCTGCATTATTTTCTATGCGGTGGGTGGCGCGGCCGCAGGTGGTGGAGTTGCCGTTGCATCCGCGATCCCCTCATTCACCAGATCCTTCAGTTGCTTACTGGGTTTGAAAAAAGGAATCTTCTTGGCCGGAACCTCTACTTTTTCACCGGTCTTTGGATTGCGCCCCATACGCGGTTTGCGCTGGCGGGTTCTGAAGCTGCCAAAACCGCGGATCTCGATTTTGTCGCCCGCGCGCAGCGACCGCACCACGCTGTCAAAGATCGTTTCCACGATTACTTCACTGTCTTTGCGCGTAAGTTCCGCTAAACGCGAGACTTCATCGATGAGATCGGCTTTTGTCATAGTGTCTCTTCGCCCCCAAGACCTTCATAACCTTCTCAAATTTCAGGGGTTGTATGCAAGTCACGGGGGAGAGTCGGCTCCCGGGTTCAGATACTAAGTCTTAGGTCCTGGGCATTGTGGCCGACCCATTTAACAATGGCTTGCATTGGAGCATAGGACTCGCGCTCCAAATCCAAGACCTAACACCCCATGCCGAAGACCTGCTTCCTACTTCCACAAATAGTAAAATCCAACATGCTGCTCCAGCATTTTCGTGGCATCGGGAAGATATTGCGAAACATCGCCCAGCATCAGATCGAGCAGCGTCTTGCGATCTTTCTCCGGGTGCACCAGCGTCGGTTCGCCCGAGATGCCGACCGATTTTGCCGTGTCCTTGACCACCGCTTCAAAGTCGCCGACGTTGTCGATCAGCTTCATGTCGAGCGCTTGCGCGCCGGTCCAGACTTTGCCGTTGGCGATGGCCTTCACGTCGTCGAACTTCATGCCGCGGCCATCGGCTACGGCCTGAACGAACTGCCCGAACATGTTATCGATCAGCGACTGCATGTAGGCCTGCTCGGCGGGAGTGAGGTCGCGGGCCGGATTGCCTGTGTCCTTAAACTCGCCCGTCTTGAATACGATACTTTTCAGTTTGGCCCACTTCAGCAGATCACCATAATTTACCCACTCGGCGATGACGCCAATCGATCCCACGATGCTGCCATTGTCGGCATAAATCTTGTTCGAGGCGGACGCGATGTAGTAAGCGCCGCTGGCGCCCACCGTCTCGATGGAAACCACGACGCGCTTCTTTTTTTCCTCGCGGATGCGTTTGACCTCGCGATAAATCTCCTCCGACGCAGCCACGCCGCCGCCCGGCGAGTTCACGTGCAGGATGATGGCCTTGATGGAAGAGTCGTCGGCAAACTTCTTGAGCTCCCCAACCACCGGCTGCGGCGAGAGAATCACGCCGTCGAGGTCGACCACGCCGATGCGGTCGCCGAAGCCCCCGAAAGAGCTTTCATTGCTGCCCGCGTGCAACGTCAGGTAAACCAGCGAAAACACCGCCAGCACAAAGAGGAAGAATGCTCCTCCTCCAATCAAAATCCAGAGCAGGGTGCGCGAACGTCGTTCAGCCATAGGGAAAGTTTAGCACCGGGACTAGGTAGCGAGCACCTTTAGCGCTCGGGGCTGAACGCTAACTTCGGCTGGCGTTCGGCAGATGTATTCGCCGTCGGCATAGATATCGAGCGGGCTCTTGGTTTCCACGCGCAGGCTCGCTGCCTGGAAGTACTCCACTTCGCGGATTCGAAGGTGGCGTCCAAAGTAAACCGTGGGGAACATGCACGCGAACTTGAAGGGATCGACGCCACCGATCACGCAGACATCAAGTTGGCCATCATCCATTCGCGCGTGGGGCGCAATCTTCATGCCGTCGCCGTAAACCGCAGTATTGGCGAAAGCCGCAAGGAGCGTCGACTGATCACTGCGGGTTGCCCAGCCGCCGTCCTCAGCCGGCGTGAATATCTTCATAGGGAACGGAGCAAAGCGAAAAATCGTCGGAGCCAGCGCCAGCGCATAACCGCCATGTCCGCGCAGCCAGCGCGGTAAAGCATTGGCGTGCCGTGCCACTTCCGCATCGAGCCCGACGCCGGCCACACTACAGAAATAGCCTTGAAACTCGTGTGGCGCGGACCTGCCCTGAGCGTCAGTCGAGGGTGCCCCGCCCGCGGCTTCCAGCGGCCCGATGACTCCCAGATCGATTACTCGTATATTGTCTTGCTTGGCGCGGAATCGTCGCCACGCCGCGAGCGAATCGCGCACGCCGCGCAGGCCCAGGGCTCGGGCAAAATCATTCCCGCTACCGGCGGGGACGACCAAAACAGGCAAGGCAAGTTTGACCAGCTGACTCAGGTGACGGTGGATGGTGCCATCGCCACCGAAGAATAATGTCCAGCTGATCGGCCGCCGCTGGTAAACCGATGCGCCAGTCGATTTCTTTGTTGTCGGTCTCGTTTGTCTGGAAGGGCTTGAGGTTTTTCGGAGAACATCCCAGCCCGAAGATGGCCGCAGCGCGCATGTGCGCGGTTGAGAGTAACAGAGTCGCAGCGCTTGGCGGGATCGAACAGGTCTCGGGACTTGTTCGGGTAGCCAGCGCCGGAGCCTTTCTGGAAGGGCGCGGTTCCGACTCCGGTAACCTCCCGACCCCTCACCAAAACGGGGAACGGCTGGCAGAATGGATGGCAGAAAGCTAGTATCTTGGAAGCGGGGAGTGAGATTGCAAAGGCTCAAGAATATAGCGGGTTTTCTTACAGTTAGCCTGGCTCTGACTGGCTGTGGCGCAGGCGGATCGCAGCCTGGCACTACGGTCGTTAGTGCGGCCGCGCCCTCGATCACCGCCCAGCCCGCCAATCAGACCGTTACCGCAGGCCAGACAGCTACTTTCTCCGTGACGGCAGCGGGAACGACACCGTTCGCTTACCAATGGCAGAAAGGCGCGACCACGCTCGCTGGCGCGACTTCCGCCAGCTACGCCACTCCAGCGACCACGACCGCAGACAGCGGCTCGCAATACAGCGTGGTCGTAAGCAATACGATCGGAACCACCACCAGCAATGCGGCGACTCTTACCGTGAATACCATGGCCGCCATCACCGATGTGCTGACCTACCACAATGACATAGCGCGCACGGGGCAGAACCTCACGGAAGGTATTCTGACCACCAGCAACGTCAATTCGTCAACTTTTGGCAAGCTTGGCTTCTACCCCGCTGACGGTCTGGTTGACGCCGAGCCGCTCTACGCTTCGAACGTTGCCGTTCCAAGTAATGGCACTCACAATGTGCTGATCGTTCCCACGGAGCACGATTCTGTCTACGCTTTCGACGCAGATTCCGGCGCGACGATCTGGCAAGTCTCGATGTTGAAAACCGGAGAGACAACCTCGGATGATCGAAACTGCGGCCAGGTAACTCCCGAAATCGGCGTGACCTCTACGCCGGTGATCGACCGCACCAGCGGCCCGAATGGCGCAGCTTATGTGGTGGCGATGTCGAAAGACGCATCGGGCGACTATCACCAGCGCCTGCACGCGCTCGATCTCGCACTGGGAACGGAATTGTTTGGCGGTCCTGTCGATATTCAGGCGACCTATCCCGGCACCGGCGACAACAGCAACGGCACAAGCGTGGCCTTCGACCCTGGGCAGTATGAGGAACGCTCCGCGCTGCTGCTGCTGAATGGCGTGATTTATACAGGTTGGGCTTCGCACTGCGACATCCGGCCCTACACGGGATGGATCATGGGCTACAGCGAGTCCACGCTGGCGCAGACGACTGTGCTGAATGTGACGCCCAACGGCAACGAAGGCGCCATCTGGATGGCCGGAGCCGGGTTCGCCGCCGACAATTCAGGCAACATTTATTTTCTCGATGCTAACGGCGACTTCGATGCGAATTTAAACGCCAGCGGTTTTCCCAGCGATGGCGACTACGGCAACGCCTTCATGAAGCTCTCAACCTCCAGCGGTCTTGCGGTGGCGGACTACTTCGAGATGGATAACGGAGCAGCGGAAAGCGACACCGACACTGACCTGGGCTCCGGCGGAACGATCGTGCTGCCCGATTTGAGCGACGGCTCAGGCAACACTTGGCACCTCGCCGTCGGCGCGGGCAAAGACAGCAATCTTTATCTGGTGAATCGCGACTCCATGGGCAAGTTCAACGCGAATAGCAACAACGTTTATCAGGAGCTCGCGGGAGCGTTGCCGGGCGGCGTTTGGGCGATGCCCGCATATATCAACAACACGGTCTACTACGGATCGGTGGGGAACCCGATCCAGGCCTTCGCCATCACCAACGCGAAGCTGTCCAGCAACTCCACCGCACAGACCGCGACCAGCTTCGGGTATCCCGGAGCGACGCCGAGCATCTCGGCGAATGGTTCTAGCAACGGAATCGTATGGGCGGTGGAGAATACCACCCCGGCGGTGTTGCACGCCTACAATGCCACGAATCTCATCGAACTCTACAACAGCAACCAGGCCAGCGGCGGTCGCGATCAATTCGGCGCCGGCAACAAGTTCATCACGCCAATGATCGTGAACGGCAAGGTCTTCGTAGGAACGCCGAATGGCGTAGCCGTCTTCGGCCTGCTGCCCTAACCCCGCCGCTTTGCAGAATTTGCGGATGCAATGCCGCATTATTTCGCCTAGGGAACGATATGGACTTTTTTCATAGTTCTTCCAATCCTAACGTCGAAGGGAGGCCCGCCGTTGATAGCGCTAGACCAGACCTCCGTTTTAACTTCGCCTGCGATTTGTACCGATCCCTGCTTCAACTTGCGTTGCGCCTCGCTGATCGAGTTCGCAAATCCGGCCTTGTACAGTAGTTTGTCTAACCTGATCTGCCACTGACCTTCAGTGACCGGTTCGGTCTTCACGTCATCGAGCTTCACCTGTACTAGCTCGATTACCGTCGGGGACTCGCGATCTTGAAACTGCTTCGCCCAGTCTTCCGCTGCCTTCGTCGCAGCCTCCGCCGAATGAAAGTCCCCCACAATCCGCCGCGCCAGCTCTTTCTTCGCCTGCATCGGATGCGCTTCCCGCTTCAGCTTCTCGATATCCGCCACCTGCACATCCGTCAGCAACTCGTAATACCTCCACATCATCTCGTCCGAGATCGACATGATCTTGCCGTACATCTCCAGCGGCGGCTCGTGAATCCCTATCGCATTTCCCAGCGACTTCGACATTTTCTGTACGCCGTCGAGCCCTTCGAGAATTGGCGTGGTCAGCACCACCTGTGACTCCTGTCCATAGGCGCGCTGCAACTCGCGTCCCACCAGCAGATTGAATTTCTGGTCGGTGCCCCCGAGTTCCACATCCGCTTCCAGCGCCACCGAATCGTATCCCTGCACCAGCGGATAGAGCAACTCATGCACAGAAATGGGTTTCTCATCCTGAAATCGTTTGTGAAAGTCCTCGCGCTCCAGCAGTTGCGAAACGGTGTACTTCGCCGTCAATCGAACAAAATCATCGGAGGTGAACGGGCCCATCCAGCGCCGGTTGAAGTCGACCACAGTCTTCTGCGGGTCGAGAATCTTGAAGACTTGCGCCTTGTAAGTTTCAGCGTTCGCCTCAATCTGTTCGCGTGTCAGCGGCGGACGCGTGGCCGAGCGCCCCGTCGGATCGCCGATCATGCCGGTAAAGTCGCCGATCAGGAAGATTGCCGTGTGGCCGAGATCCTGAAAGTGCTTAAGCTTGCGCAGAACCACAGTGTGCCCCAGGTGCAAGTCGGGAGCAGTCGGGTCCATGCCAAGCTTCACGCGCAACGGTTTTCCGGTCGCGCGCGACTTCTCCAGCTTGGTGCGCAGGTCGGCCTCGCGGATGATTTCCGCGGAGCCCTTCTTTAGATACGTGAGTTGTTCCTCGACAGATGCGAAGGTGGACATGGAAAAAACATTATAAGGAATGCAGAAGCCATAAGTCAGAAGTCAGGAGTCAGACTGCAGAAGTTAGAATGAGGCTCTCGATCGTGTGAGACTTGTGACGACGAAGATTCACATACGAAAAGCGATCACTGCGGATGTTCCCCGGCTGCGCGAAGTGATTGAGGCCTCGGTGCGAGGTCTACAGGCTGAGGACTATTCGCCCGCCCAGATTGAGGGCGCGCTGAAGTCAGTCTACGGCGTAGATAGCCAACTGATTGTGGATGGAACGTATCTGGTGGCAGAGGTGGAATCGCAGAAGGTGCGCGAGATCGTCGCCTGCGGCGGGTGGAGCAAGCGCAAGACGTTGTATGGAGGGGATCAATACGCCGCGCGCGAAGACTCGCTGCTCGACCCCGCGCAGGATGCGGCGAAAATTCGGGCGTTCTTTGTACATCCGAAGTGGGCGCGTCGAGGCATCGGCGGCTTGATTCTAGAAGCCTGTGAGAACGCGGCGCGGGTGGCCGGTTTCACGCGATTGGAGATGGGCGCAACCTTAAGCGGCGTGGCCTTCTATCAGACGAAGGGGTATGCCGCGCTGGAAAATTTGGAAGCCCCACTCGGCAACGGAGAGGTGCTGCCGATAGTTAGAATGGCGAAGACACTCGAGCCGCGCTAGCCTTAACTAGAGCGGGTTCTCACCGCTTTTTCTTCTTCAATCTCCGGCCCGCGATCTCGAAGTTTCCCTCCAGCACGAGGTTGATCGCTTCGGTATACGCGATATGCTCCTGCTCAAGGATGCGAACGGACAACGTGTGCTCGTCATCGGCGTCGAGTACACAGACCGTCTTCTGCACAATGATCGCTCCGTGATCGAGTTCTTCATCGACGAAATGCACCGTGCATCCAGAAACCTTCACTCCGTAAGCAAAGGCCTGTTCCTGCGCTTCGAGTCCGGGGAACGCAGGCAAGAGCGAAGGATGGATGTTGAGAATCCGGTGTGGGAACTGCTGCACGAACCAGGGCGAGAGCAAGCGCATGTATCCGGCGAGGCAGACCAAGTCCACATTGTGCTGCTTGAGCGCGGCGACCACTTCGCGGTCGTGATCCTCTCGCGGCCTGCCCTTCGATGCACTCACCAGCGCATTCAACCCGCGCTGTCGTGCGCTGGCGATGCCCGGCACGTCCTCTTTGTTGGAGATGACGACCGCAATGCGTGCGTTCGCAATGCGCCCGGCGTCAATGCTATCGGCAATGGCGACGAAGTTCGACCCGCGTCCGGAAAGAAGAATACCGAGGGATTTCATGAGAGTTTTAATAATAATTCACCACGGAGACACAGAGGCACAGAGGAAACCAAAAATAGCGATTCAGACAAGCGTTCCGAGAACGCGCTCGTTTACTAGACGCAAGCATGACAAGCCCTAAAGATTTTCTCTGTGTCTCTGTGGTGAGCCGGCCTCTTAGCTGTAGATCACCTTGCGCTCACCCTTAACGATGCGGCCAACGGTATACGCTTTTTCTCCCACGCGTTCGAGCACAGTCTGGGCTTTTTTGAATTTCGCCAGGGGAACGATTAGCAGCATGCCCAGGCCCATGTTGAAGGTGCGCAGCATTTCGTCTTGCGGAACGCTGCCCAGTTCCCGCAGGTGCTCGAACAGGGGCAACACCGGCCAGGACCCAAGCTCAATCACGGCTGCCGTCCCCCGCGGCAGCACGCGCGGAAGATTTTCGGTAATGCCTCCTCCGGTAATATGTGCCAGCGCGGAAACGCATTGCGCGTCGATGAGCTTTTTTAGCGCCGGCCAGTAGCTCTTGTGCGTGCGCATCAACTCATTGCCCACTTTATTCTTGATCTCATTCACGTAGTCTTCCGGCGAGTAGTGCCCCACTTCGAAGAGCAGCTTGCGGGCCAGCGAATATCCGTTCGTATGCAGGCCATTCGAAGGCAGGCCCAGAACGACATCGCCGATCTGCACGTCCTTGCCAGTGATGATCCGGTCGCGTTCCACCACGCCCACAATAAATCCTGCGAGATCGTACTCTCCGTCGGGATAGAAGCCGGGCATCTCGGCCGTTTCTCCGCCAATCAGCGCGCAGCCGTTGTGTTTGCAGGCGTCGGCGATGCCTTCCACAACCTTCTCGGCGATCGTTGGTTCCAGCTTTCCCGTCGCCAGATAGTCCATAAAAAACAGCGGCGCGGCGCCCTGCACCGCAATGTCGTTGACGCAGTGGTTCACCAGGTCAGCGCCCACTGTGGAGTGCAGGCCCATTTCGAAGGCAATCCTGAGCTTGGTCCCCACCCCGTCCACGCTTGAGACTAGGACGGGATCCACGTACTTGGCCTTGTCCACCGCGAAGAGGCCGCCAAACCCGCCAATTTCACTGAGCACACCGCGGGTAAAGGTCTTGTGCGCCAGATACTTAATGCGCTGCTTGGTGCGGTTGGCGCGGTCGATGTCCACACCGGCATCGGCGTAGGTGACGGGTGCGGCAGCGGGCGTGGAGTTCTTGGCCACGGGTTTATTACGGTATCTCTTTCAAGTTCTTTCGGTCGTGGGGAAACGCCGGATTCCTTGCGAAGTGGCAACTTCTAAGGCGGCTCATTGTAACACGTTGGAAGAAGGACGCTGGATGAGGCTATCCCAGATTCCGGAAGCCGAAATTCCAAGGATCACGTTTGGCCAGCAGGCTCAGGACATCCCAAGTGCTAGCGGTCGAGCTTCAATGGACTCGCATGCTTCGGCTCGTAAATACCAATTTTCCCGCCGCCGGGAAGCGTGAAAGTAGCAAGTTTCCCCCAACGCTCTTCGCTCATATCCGAGACCTTCACGTCCTTCGATTTGAGTTCTTTCAAGGTCGCCGCGATGTCATCGCACATGAAGTAGAGTTCATGCTTGTCGTTGTTATCAGAATCATGGAAAGCGGCTTCGGACGGAGGCATAGCGAAAATCGACCAGCCGTGGCCGGCATCAACGGAAGACAACTTCAACACATCACGAAAGAATGCCCGATCCGCTTCCGCCTCCTTACTGTAGATAACGATATGCGCGCCGTTGATCAAGCAGGAGCTCCCGAGTCGGAAGAGGTAAAACCTTCAGCGATCCGCTACATACACTTCCACAACGTGCCGCAGACGCGCACGCCCGCTCGTCACTGCCAGGCACTTCCTAGTGAGCGATGAAGTCCGAGAAGAAATATGCCAAAACACCGAAAAGAGCCAGCCCAGAGATACCGTAGGCGGTAAGAACCCAGGCGCCGCGGCCGGCAAAGTGTTTGCTGGCCGAAGATTGAGAGAGAGACTGCTGCGAAGCCGAAGAGGAGACAACAGGGGCCCGATCTTCCATGCAAAACCTCCGAACGGAAGGATCGTGGCGCAAGTACATTATGCGTCACGCTTACCCGGCGTCGCGGCCAGGCAAGACTATCTGGGCCAGCATTTTACTACGGTTTTGTGGCCGGCGAACAAAAGAAATGTGACGGCAATCCCTGGCATGACGTGCACATCGGTCTGCCTTGAAATCCAGATTTCGCGCCCCGGCGACCTAAAAACGCGCGTTGGTGCCCTTGCCCACACTCCCTTTTTGGAATACAAACGCCGCAGGCCTTACTATTAACCTATGCGTCGTCCTTATCTGCCATTTCTCATCGCTTGCGTTTTGACCGTGCCTTTTACCGCCTCAGCACAATCGAGTCAGGCTCCCAGCAGTTCAACCATCCCCGCCGAAGTAAAGAAGGGAGCCAAGACCAGCGAAGCCAAGCCTGCGGACACCCCCGTCTCCAAGCCGGAACCTCCCAAGCACGACTACTCCCAGGAGGCCTTCGTCGTCGAGCAATACCGCTCGACCTATCGCTTTGAGGCCGACGGCACCGGCCGCAAGGAAACCATCGCCCGCATCAAGGTGCAGAGTGAGGCCGGAGTCCAGCAGTGGGGACAGATTCAGGTCGGCTACAACTCCGCCAACGAACGCGTGGAGATCGCCTACGTCCGGGTCATCAAAGCCGATGGCACCGTCGTAAAAGCCGGCGACGATGCCGTCCAGGACCTCAGTGCCCCGCTCGAACAGCAAGCCCCGGTCTACACGGATTACCGCCAGAAGCACATCACCGTCCCCGGCCTGCGCCCCGGCGAAGTCCTCGAGTACGACATGGTCACGGTCATTCACACTCCGCTCGCCCCCGGAGAATTCTGGGCCGACTACGACTTCGACAAAAACAACATCATGCTCGATGAAGAACTCGACGTGGATGTTCCCGCCGACCGTCCCCTCAAACTAAAGAACAAGCCAGGCATCGATCCGAAGATCTCCGAAGCGAACGGACGCCGCGTCTACCATTGGACCAGTTCTCACCTTGAGCGCGAAGACGACACCAAGGACAAGGACACGGACAAAGACAAAGCCAAAGAAGCAGCCAAAAGGAGAAAGAAGAAGAAAGCCGACGAAGAGCGCCCCGACGTTCAGCTGACCACCTTCGTCAGTTGGGAGCAGATCGGCCGCTGGTACGCCAGCCTGGAAAAAGACCGCCGTGCGCCCTCGCCCGAAGTTCGCGCCAAAGCGCAGGAACTCACCAAAGGCCTCGACACGGAAATGGACAAAGTCCAGGCTCTCTACGACTACGTCGCCAAGAATTTCCGCTACGTCAGCCTGTCGCTCGGCCTCGGCCGCTATCAGCCCCACGCCGCCGCAGACGTTCTCCACGACCAGTACGGCGACTGCAAAGACAAGCACACCCTCCTGGCCTCTCTGCTCGAAGCCGAAGGCCTGCACGCATCTTCGGTGCTAATCAACTCCAGCCGCAAGCTCGATCCCGATGTGCCATCGCCTTCGCAGTTCGATCACGTCATCACGATGCTGCCCATGCCGGTAACCCACGAAGAAGTCTGGATGGACACCACCAGCGAAGTCGCCCCATTCCGCCTGCTGGCCTACACTCTGCGCAACAAACTCGCGCTGGTCATTCCCGCCAACGGCGGCACGCCGCACCTGGAGCAGACTCCCGCCGACACGCCCATGCCCGACAGCGAAATTTCCGACGTCGACGGCAAAGTAAATGACATCGGAAAACTCGAAGCCCACGTCCACTACACCTTCCGCGGCGATGAAGAACTGATGCTGCGTTCGATCTTCCGCCGCGTTCCCGAAGCGCAATGGCAGCGTGTGGTGGAAAACGTCAACGCTGGCATGGGCGGCGATGTCACGAACCTGAAAGTCAGCGATCCCGCCGCAACCCGCGAGCCGTTCACCATGTCCTACGATGTGGCCAAGCCGAACTTTCTGGATTGGTCCAAAAAGAAATCCGACCTCACGCTGCCGCTCTGCCAGTTCAACCTGCCGGATGTCGGCAATGACAATGATGATGACGACAGCGGCACAGACGCCGAAGCGCTGAAGCTCGGCCCCAAAGCCGAGTACGTCTACAAGATCAAGCTCGAACTGCCCGCCAAATACGCCGCGCACGCCCCCATAGCTTTTTCCGTGAAGCGCGACTACGCCGAATACCAGGCCACCTACAAGCTCGAAGGCACCACCTTCACCGCCGTCCGCACCCTCACCCTCCGTCAGGATGAACTGCCCGTGCCGCGCGCCGAGGACTACCAAGCCTTCCGCCGCGCCGTCGGCTCTGATTTAGGCCAGTTTCTTTCCGTCGAGAACACTGTAGCCGGCACGCCCACGCCGCCGGCCGACATGAAGGCCGACGACCTGGTGGAAAGCGGCCGCGCCGCCATCGCCAGCGGCAACATCCCCATGGCGATTGAACTTCTCAAGCGCGGCACCGAAGCCGACCCCAAGAACAAATATGCCTGGTATTTTCTGGCCGTCGCCTACATGAACCTCCGCCAGAACGACGATGCCATCGCCGCCCTGAAAAAACAGATCGAAATCAATCCCTACGACGAGAACGCCTACAACGCCCTCGGCCGCGCCTACTGGCAGCAGCGCAAGTATGACGACGCCGTCACCGCCTTCAACAAACAAATCGAGATCAATCCCCTCGATAAGTTCGCCCACGCCGGCCTGGGTGCGATGTATTCCGAGTGGCACAAGTACGACTTGGCCGCCCCCGAGTTGGAGAAAGCCGCATCTCTCACGCCCGACAATCCCGAACTGCAAGTAAGTCTCGGCGACGCCTACCTGAACCTCGGCCAGGACGACAAAGCCCTCGCCACCTTCGACCATGCGGTCGAACTCTCCGCCACGCCGCTGGTGTGGAACAACATCGCCTACCAGCTTTCGCTGAAAAAATCGCATCTCGACCGCGCCCAGCAATACGCCGAGTCGGCCGTCTCAGCCACCACAGCCGCATTGCGTAACGTGTCGCTCGACCGCCTCACCCAGCAGGAGTTGCCTCTGGTCCCCTCTCTCATCGCCTACTGGGACACTCTGGGCTGGGTCTACTTCAGCGAAGGCAATCTCGATAAAGCCGAAAAATACGTCGCCGCCGCCTGGGGACTCGGCCACCACGGCGAAGTCGGCGACCATCTCGGACAGATCTACGAAAAGCGCGGCGACAAAAATCTAGCCCTCCGCACCTACGCTCTCTCCCTAAGCGCCCTGCGTCCCGACCCCGAAACCCGCGGCCGCCTGGCCTCGCTAACCGGCGGCGACGCCAAAGTTGACGCGACGGTCGCGAAATACAAAGAAGACCTGCAACAGCTCCGCACCATCGACCTGGGCAAAGTAGCCAAAGAAACCGGCAGCGCCGATTTCTTCGTGCTTCTCAGTCGCGGCAAAGGCGCCGACGCCACCGTCGAAGGCGTAAAGTTCGCCAGCGGCGACGAAAAACTCAAAGTCTTCACCGACGCTCTCCGCACCGCCGAATACCGCGTCACCTTCCCCGACGACACCCCCGTAAAAATCCTCCGCCGCGGCATCCTCTCCTGCTCCACAACCACCGGCCGCTGCACCTTCGTCCTCACGCTGCCCGACGATGTGAGGACCGTGGACTAAAGGGAAATACCGGCTTGAAGATGCTCTTGTGGGGACCGCCGCCCTCGGCTTCAGAACAAATCCCTTGACATGTACGGTCAAACCGTACATACTAAGGGAAGTAGGACCAAGTTGTTTCTCTCTTCTACCGCTCTCGGCACGACACGTCGGGGGCGCAACCGCAGGTAATGCCCAAGAACCCCCAGCGGTACAACGGAAGAAAGGAACTTCATGCCTATACCAAAGGGCAACGTGCAACTTGTCCACTTTCGCCACAAAGGCCTAAGGCAACTCAACGAGGACGGCAACGCCAGGGGCGTGCCGTCCGCAATGACCGATAAGCTGCGCAAGCTTCTGTTCGCCCTCGAAACCGCCGAGACACTGGAACAGCTTGGCCGTTTCCCCGGCTGGAAGTTGCATCCTCTCAAAGGCGACCGGAAAGGATCATGAAGCCTGACTGTCACGGGAAACTGGCGGCTGATTTTCCGCTACGACGAACAGATGAACACCGCCAGCGATATTGATCTGATCGACTATCACTAGGGAGCCGAAATGCCCATGAAGAACCCGCCCCATCCGGGCGACCTGATAAGAACCGAAGTCGTCGAAGCCCTTGGCCTCACCGTGTCGAAGGCGGCGGAGATTTTGAAAGTACGCCGCGCCACGCTCTCCGACCTTCTGCACGGTAAGGCCTCGCTGACCCCGGAAATGGCCCTGCGCATCGAAAAGGCGTTCGGCCCGGACATGGATCACCTTCTCCGGATGCAGCTCGCCTATGACGTGGCGAGAACGCGAGCGCACGCACGCGGCATCTCGATCAAGCGATACGCCCCCGCCTAGAGCGGGCGCTCACCCTTCCCAAAGTCGGGCCCGAACGACCTTCCGCACGTATGGATCAACGTGGAAGAGCGGCCCTTTAGGGCCGCGCAAAAGCCTATAAAAATTAATCTGGGCTTCGGCCCAGTCATGAGGCAAAACGGGTTCAGACGGAATTCACAGCCTCATGTGACATCTAACCTTGCGCCCCACCCAAATTCGTTCCATCATTGCGCCAGCAAAGGCAGTAGAGATAATTCGCACAATGCGGAAGCATCCGGCCAAAAAACCGGTCCTAACTCCTTTGTTTCATGGATTTTGATACCTAAGTTCTTTGAAAATCGTATTTTGCGGAGAATTTCTTGCTAAGGTGATGATTCCAAAACAGCGGTAGGGGTGGGGTACCCCCCGATTCTAGAGCCCACTCAGCCCCATGACGATCCCGACTAAAGCAGCCCGCCCAGAATTATTTCGCTGAGAAATTCACAGCCTGTTCGTAAGCATGAGCCAGCCTCAGCACCAGATCCTCCCGCCAATGCGCCCCCGCGATCTGCAGCCCGATAGGCAGCCCGCTCTTGGTAAACCCGCAAGGCACCGAGATCGCCGGCAGCCCCCACACATTGAACGGCCGCGTATTGCGCAGCAACTTCAACTCCGCCGGACGCAGCGCGTCGGGATCTTTCTTCAGATCGGCAATCGCCGGCGCCGGAATGGGCATTGTCGGCGTAACCAGCAAATCCACTCCGGCAAAGAAATCGTGAGCCCGTCGCCGTTCCTCATCCAGTTCACGCCGCCGCTGAATATATTCCGCCGCCGAAATGTTCTCGCCCGAACGAATACGCCGCAGAGTCTCCGGTTGATACCGCTCCGGAGTCCGGGCAACATGGCCAGCGTGATAAGCAAAAGACTCGGCGGCCTGCACCGTGCGGTCCGTAGTCACCTCGATCTTTATGTCATGAACATCTTGAACGAGCTCCCCGATCACGACCAGCGCAGCCTCCACTGCTGCGCTGACTTCCTCGTCAAGCTCCTCATAAAAATGTTCCCGCGGAATTCCAACCCGAAGCTTCTTCGTCCCATCGCGCAAGCCAGAAACATAATCGGCTACAGGAACATCAGCGCTACCCGCATCGAGCGCATCGTATCCCGCGATAGCCTGCAGCACCGCAGCCGCATCGCCGACAGTCGCAGCCAGCGCTCCAACATGATCGAGCGACCACGAAAGCGGAATCACACCGCGCGCGGACACTCGTCCATAAGTCGGCTTGATCCCCACGCACCCGCACAGCGCCGCCGGTTCACGAATCGACCCCGCCGTATCCGTCCCAATCGCCGCGTAGCAAAGCCCAGCAGCAACGGCAGCCGCCGATCCTCCGGAGGATCCTCCGGCGATATGCGCTGTGTCCCAGGGATTATGAACGTCGCCGAAAAAACTGACCAGAGAACTGCCGCCGTAAGCGAACTCGTGCAGATTGTTCTTGCCCATAATTACCGCGCCCGCCCGCCGCAACCTCTGCACCACCTCCGCATCCTCCGCAGGAACGCGGTCCTGAAAGAGCGCGCTGGCCGCCGTTGTGCGCGTGCCTGCGGTGTCGATCAGGTCTTTGAGCGCAATCGGAATCCCGTGCAGCGGCCCACGCCATTCCCCGCGCGCGATTTCAATTTCCGCAACCTGCGCCTCTGCTAGCGCAGATTCCGCAGTCACCGTGATGAAGGCGTTCAACATGGGGTTGAGTTTCTCGATGCGCTCCAAACAAGCGCGAGTCAGTTCGACCGGAGAAATTTCCTTCCGCCGCAGACGCGGAGCAAGCTCAACAATAGTCTCCAGGATGGGCATTGGCACCGACGACCTTCATTGTAGTGGACAACTGGAAGAGTTCTGCCCCGCAGGAAAAAGCAACCAACAGCCGAGGCCTATAATCAAAACCGCTGTTCGCACCCGGAGGCCAAAGCATGGCGGAACTGACTCTCGCCCCAGTCGCGACCCACGGTTTCTTCCTCGACGGCCGCTGGATGGAAGATGGCGACATCGTAGAGGTCCGCGCCCCCTTCGATGGCAGCGTGATTGGCCGCGTAACTCAGGCTCGCCGCGAACATGCCGAGGCAGCGATCGCCGCTGCCGTAAAAGCATTCGGAACCACACGGCGTCTGCCCGCTTTCGAGCGGCAGCGCGTGCTGCGGCGCGTGGCGCAGTCGATTGCCGAGCGCCGCGACGAATTCTCCCGCACCCTGGCGCAGGAAGCCGGCAAGCCGATCAAGCTGGCGCGCATTGAAGTCGATCGCGCCGTCTTCATCTTCAACGTCGCGGCGGAAGAGGCCACGCGCATTTATGGCGAGTATCTTCCCCTCGACTGGCAGCAATCCACCGCTGGACGCTGGGGCATCGTGAAGCGCTTCCCGCTCGGTCCTATCGCGGGAATCACGCCCTTTAATTTTCCACTGAACCTGGTTGCGCACAAAGTAGCTCCGGCCATCGCCGCGGGATGCTCCATGGTGCTGAAGCCTGCGCCGCAAACTCCTCTGTGCTCGCTGTTGCTGGCGGAATGTGTGCAGCAGGCAGGCTGGCCTGATGGTGGACTCAACGTGTTGCCGCTTTCGAACGAAGACGCCGGCCTTCTCGTCACCGACGAGCGCATAAAGCTGATCAGCTTTACCGGCAGTGTGCCCGTGGGTTGGGACATCAAACGCCGCGCCGGAAAGAAGAAAGTCGCGCTGGAGTTGGGTGGGAACGCCGGCGCTATCGTATATAGCGACGCCGATCTCGCCTATGCCGCCGAGCGCTGCATTACCGGCGGCTTCGCCTATGCCGGACAGACCTGCATTTCCGTGCAGCGCATTCTGGTCGAGCAATCGGTCTACGGCAAGTTCACCGATCTTCTTGTCGAAGGCGTCAAGCAACTGAAAACCGGCGATCCCATGGAGGAATCGACCGACGTCGGTCCCCTGATCCGCGAGAGCGATGCCATACGCGTCACCAACTGGGTTGAGGAGGCCGTTCACTCTGGCGCTCGCTTGCTCTGCGGCGGTGGCCGCAAAGGTTCAATAGTCAATCCGACCGTGCTCACCGGCACCAGGCACGACATGAAGGTGAACTGCCAGGAAATTTTCGGTCCGGTCGTAACCGTGGAGCCTTACGAGACTTTTGACGAAGCCCTGCGCCAAATCAACCATTCCAGCTACGGCCTGCAGGCTGGCTTGTTCACCCGTGACGTGAAGCTGCTTTTCCAGGCCTACGACGAACTGGAGGTCGGGGCGCTGATCGCGGGCGATATTCCCTCGTTCCGCATCGACCAGATGCCTTACGGTGGCGTAAAGGACTCCGGCCTCGGCCGCGAAGGGCTGCGCTACGCGATCGAGGAAATGACCGAACCAAAACTGTTGGTGATGAATCTGCGCTAGAAATATTAATGAAGATTTAGGCGGTCCCACTGTAAGAAGCGCAACATTTCTTCAGCAGTGTCAATTTTGGGAATTTTTCCGCTCCCGCAGGAAATTACGCGACAACTGCGCGCAGAATATTTATAATCTCCAGTTCTCATAGCCGACGTGAAAAAATCTGTGTGTGTTTCTTTGCGTCGTAAACCATTACGCTTCCATATTTGGGGATCTGCTGGGTCTCATTCGTACTTTCTGAAGTTCGTACGTAAGCATGTCGCAGATTTTTCATCGCAGTACGAACACCCTGTCGCGGGCCACGATTTTTGGCGCGGTCTTCGTTCTTGCTGCGCTTGGTTGGGTGGCGATGGAGGTCCAGCGCTCGCCTTACGTCACCTATGCCGGAGTGCGAAAGCCGCAGCCCGTACCTTTCAGCCATCAGCATCACGTCTCGGGGCTCGGCATTGACTGCCGTTACTGCCATACTTCGGTCGAGACTTCCAGCTTCGCCGGTATCCCGCCCACCAAGACTTGCATGAACTGCCATTCGCAGATCTGGACCAACGCCCAGTTGCTGGAGCCCGTCCGCGCCAGCTACCGCTCGGGCGAATCGCTGCAATGGACTCGGGTAAACCAGATCCCTGACTTCGCCTTTTTCAACCACAGCATTCATGTGAATAAAGGAGTGGGCTGCAATACCTGCCATGGCCCGGTCGACCAGATGCCGCTCATGTACCAGCAGGAATCGTTGCAGATGGAGTGGTGTTTGAGTTGCCATCGCGCGCCCGAGAAAAATCTGCGTCCGCGCGATCAAGTGTTTAACATGCGCTACCAGCAGCCGACGAGTGCGAGCCCCGTGGTGGTCGATGGGCAAAGCTATACGGATCAGCTTGATTTAGGCGCGGCACTGGTAAAGAAATACAATGTGCGCAGCGTGAAGGACATTACCAGTTGCAGCACGTGCCATCGGTGAGAACGATGATTCATAGTACTTGTCATCCTGAGCGGAGTGCTTGCTTCGCGAAGCGAAGCAAGCACGGAGTCGAAGGATCCCTAGCGGCGTCTTTCAGCGCTGCGGATACAAGGCGTTCTCGCGGTGCTGTCGAAAACACAGGGAGAATGACTTGACACGTATGCGTCAGATTCATGGTCATAGGGATCCCTTCGGCAAACTCAGGGCAGGCTCTTCGACTGCGCGAGACTTCGCTTCGCGAACTCTCGCTCCGCTCAGGATGACAGTTTTTAAGAGTGTGATGTGTAACCAATGAAGATCGGACATCAAGACGGCCACGCTGCACGTGAAGACGTTTGTCCCAGCCAAAAGGGCAAATCGGATCTGGAATCCCTCCGCGCGCAAATCGAAGAGGCAAACGAAAAGGTCGGCCCGGAATACTGGCGCAGCCTCGAAGAGCTCGCCGGCAGCCCCGCTTTCCAGGAAGCGCTGCACCGTGAATTTCCCAAAGGCGCCTCCGAGTGGGTTGATTCGGTCTCGCGCCGCGGCTTCTTGAAAGTCATGGGCGCGTCCATGGCGCTGGCGGGCATGACCGGATGCGTCCGCCTGCCGCTCGAACCCATCGTTCCCTATGTCCGCCAGCCCGAAGACGTGATCCCAGGGCGTCCCATGTTCTACGCCACGGCCATGACCCTCGGCGGATACGCCAGCCCGCTGCTGGTTGAGAGTCATCTCGGACGTCCGACAAAGATCGAAGGCAACGACCGGCATCCCGCCTCGCTCGGCGGTACAGATATTTTTGCGCAGGCTTCGATTCTCGGCATGTACGACCCCGACCGTTCGCAGAGCGTAGTGTCGATGGGCGACCAGCGCTCCTGGCAGTCGTTCCTTACCGCCATTCGCGGGCCACTCAGCGCGCAGAAGGCGCTGCAGGGCGCGGGCATTCGCATTCTCACACCGACAATTTCTTCTCCCACGCTCGCCGACCAGTTGCGCGGCTTCCTCAAGATTTATCCGCAGGCCAAGTGGCATGTGTACGAGCCGGTCAATCGCGATAATGTGCTCGAAGGCGCGAAGCTGGCGTTCGGCCAGCCGGTCGAGACGCGCTACGATTTTGAAAAGGCCGACGTAATCGTCTCGCTCGACGCCGACTTTCTGTATGCGGGTTTTCCGGGAAATGTCCGCTATATCCGCGACTTCGCCAAGCGCCGCAATCCCGACGGCAACATGAACCGGCTGTATGTGATCGAGAGTACGCCGACGACAACCGGGGCGAAAGCGGATCACAGGCTGCCCGTCAGAGCCTCGGAGTTTGCCAACGTCTTCATGCAAGACATGGTTTGGCCCGACCGCGCATTCGACGATTCATTCGACTCCGACCTGCGATCGCACCCAGGCTCTAGTATTTTTATCGTCGGCGATCACTTGCCCGCTGAGATTCATGCCTTCGCCCATGAGATGAATAGAAAGTTCGGCAACGTCGGCAAAACCGTTTTCTACACTGATCCCATCGACGCGAATCCAGTCAATCAAGCCGAATCAATCAAAGAACTTGTTGCCGACATTCAGGCTGGGAAGGTTGATCTGCTAGTTATTCTGGGAGGCAATCCGGCCTACGATGCGCCTGCGGAACTTGATTTCTCCAATGTCCTCAAGAATGGCAGGATTCCACTGCGGGTGCACCTCGGGCTTTATCAGAACGAGACGGCTGAACTGTGTCAGTGGCACATCAATCAGGCGCACGAACTCGAAGCTTGGGGCGATGCTCGCGCTTACGACGGCACAGTCAGCATCATTCAGCCGCTGATTGCTCCGCTCTACAACGGTAAGAGCGCGACTGAGTTGGTCGCCCTGCTCTCTGGTCAAAGCGATGCCACAGGGTACGATCTGGTCCGCGCTTTCTGGCAGAAGCAGCACTCCAGTGCCGACTTCGAGCAGTTCTGGCGCAAGTCGCTGCACGACGGCTGGATCGAGGCCACGGCATCAGCGCCGAAGCAGGTTAGTCTGGAGCGGGGAGGTCTTCTTCCGCAGCTGAACATTCCGACCGCCGACCCCAACGCCGTCGAGCTCAACATCCGCCGCGATCCCACCATCTACGACGGACAATTCTCCAACAACGGCTGGCTGCAGGAATTGCCCAAGCCTATGACCAAGCTCACCTGGGACAACGCCGTGCTCATCGGCCCCAAGATGGCGGAGCGGCTGCAGGTTAAGACTTGCGACGTCGTCGAGCTTGAGCTGAATGGGAAAAAAGTTACCGGCCCGGTTTGGATTCAGGTCGGTCATCCCGACAATTCGGTCACCGTATTTCTCGGCTACGGCCGCAAACGCGCCGGCCGCGTTGGGACCGCGCAGGGCTTCGACGCTTATCCCCTGCGCACTTCAGCCGCTCCGTGGTTTGCAACCGGCCTGCAGATCCGCAAGACTGGGGACAAGTACGTGCTCGCCTCGACGCAGGGCTACCAATCGATGGACACACCCAACGGCGATCATCGTCCGCTGGTTCGGGAAACCACGCTCGAGGATTACCGCAAAGACCCCAACTTCGCCAAGGAAGAAGGAGAAGAGCCGGGGCCGGGGCTCACGCTCTACAAGCCTTATCCCTATAAAGAAGAAGATTACGCCTGGGGCATGGCGATCGATCTGAATTCCTGCGTGGGCTGCAACAACTGCATGATTGCCTGCCAGTCGGAAAACAATATTGCAGTCGTAGGCAAAGAACAGTGCGCGATCGGTCGGCACATGCACTGGATTCGCATCGATACCTACTACCAGTACCCAGATCCGGAAGCCCGCGACCGCGACAATCCGAAAGCATTCTTCCAGCCCGTGCCCTGCCAGCAGTGCGAGAATGCGCCCTGCGAAGTAGTCTGCCCGGTTGGCGCGACCAATCACAGCAGCGAAGGCCTGAACGATATGGTCTACAACCGCTGCGTCGGCACGCGCTACTGCTCGAACAACTGTCCGTACAAGGTGCGGCGCTTCAACTTCTTTTTGTTCCAGGATTGGACCACGCCGCAGTACAAGATGATGCGCAATCCCGATGTCAGTGTGCGCAGCCGGGGCGTGATGGAGAAGTGCTCCTATTGCATACAGCGCATTACCGAACATCGCATCGATGCCGAAACCGCCTCTGTGCGCGAAGGCAAAGAAATAAAAATCGCCGACGGGGAACTGCAAACCGCGTGTCAGCAATCCTGTCCGGCGGAAGCGATCGTATTCGGCAACATCAACGACCCGGACAGCAAGGTTTCGAAGTTGAAGGCGCAGTCGCGCAACTACAGTCTCCTGGGCGAACTCAACACTCGCCCACGAACTACGTATCTGGCGGAAGTAGGCAACCCCAATCCGGAGCTGAAAGGGTGAGGGAGGTCGCTGCGGGAATTGGTTTTGGGAAGGGCGCCTTTAGCCGTGCCGTTAAGAGTCGACTGAGATTGGGCTTTAGCCTCTGAGAGAATCACCACAGAAGCATGGATGAGCCATACAAAACGACAGTAAACGCCGAGCGTGCCCCAGTCATCGAGCCGGGCTACACCTTCGGCACAGTCACGGAAAAGATCAGCGCGATTGTGCTGACCCGTCCCGCGTCGAACGGCTGGTTCCTGGGCTTCGGCATCGCCTTCATGCTGACGATGATGATGCTCTACGCCATCGGCTATCTATTTCTGAAAGGCATCGGCATCTGGGGCGACACCATTCCCATCGGCTGGGGCTTCGCCATCGTCAACTTCGTGTGGTGGATCGGAATCGGCCACGCCGGTACGCTCATCTCCGCCATCCTTCTTCTTCTGCGGCAATCCTGGCGCAATTCCATCAACCGCTTCGCCGAAGCCATGACGCTGTTTGCCGTGGCCTGCGCTGGAATCTTCCCCGCCATTCACGTCGGGCGCCCGTGGCTGGCTTACTGGCTGTTCCCTTATCCCAGTACCATGGGCGTGTGGCCGCAATTTCGCAGCCCCCTCATGTGGGACGTTTTCGCCGTCTCCACCTACGCCACCATCTCGGCTCTGTTCTGGTTCATGGGCCTGATCCCGGATTTCGCCACGCTGCGCGATCGCTCGGATAATCGCTTGATCAAGATGATCTATGGCCTGTTCTCGATGGGTTGGCGCGGCTCCGCGCGGCACTGGCACCGCTACGAGACCGCCTATCTCCTCCTGGCCGGGTTAGCTACGCCCCTGGTGCTCTCGGTCCACACCGTTGTGAGTTTTGATTTTGCGATCGGCATCGTTCCAGGGTGGCACACAACTATCTTTCCGCCCTACTTTGTTGCCGGCGCCATCTACTCTGGGTTTGCGATGGTTCTCATGCTGGCCATTCCGATCCGCAAAATCTACGGCCTGGAAGGTTTCATCACCGAGCGTCATTTGCAGAACTCGGCGAAAGTTATGCTGGCCACGGGATTGATCGTCGCCTACGGCTATGGCATCGAGGCTTTCATGGGGTGGTACAGTGGTGATCGCTACGACGCTTTCACCCTGTGGAACCGCCTGCACGGGCCCTACGCTATTCCCTACTGGTCCCTGCTCACATGCAATATTTTCATTCCGCAATTGCTTTGGATTAGAAGGCTGCGGACCAGTCCGCTCGCGCTATTTCTGCTTTCCGGTGTGATCCTGATTGGAATGTGGCTGGAGCGTTTCATCATTGTCGTGGTCAGCCTCAGCCGCGACTTCCTCACCTCGTCCTGGGGCATGTACTACCCCACGCGCTGGGACTGGATGATCTTCATCGGCACCATCGGTATGTTCCTGGCGGCCATGTTCCTGTTCCTTCGCATCCTGCCTGCAATTTCGATTTTTGAAATTCGTACCCTCTTGCCCGAGGCGGAGGTCAAAGAATGAAGCGCGACCCGATCTACGGCATGATGGCGGAGTTCGATTCGGCCCAGGCGCTCATGGACGCGGCCAAGCGTACGCACGAGGCTGGCTATCAAAAGATGGACGCCTACAGTCCCTTCCCCATCGAAGGGCTGGCGGAGGAGATTGGTTTTCACCACGACGAAGTTCCGCTGGTCGTGCTGATTGGCGGCATCATCGGCGGTCTCACTGGCTACCTGATGCAGTACTGGATTTCCGTCGTCGATTATCCCATCAATGTTGGCGGCAAGCCTTATCATTCCTGGCCCGCGTTCATTGTCATCACCTTCGAGATGACGATTCTTTTTGCCGGAATCTCCGCCGTCTTCGGCATGCTCGCGCTGAACGGTTTGCCCATGCCGTATCATCCCGTGTTCAACGTGCCGCGCTTTGCGCTGGCTTCCAAAGATCGTTTTTTTCTGATTGTGTTTTCTTCCGATCCTAAATACGATCCGGCCGGTACACGCGATTTCCTGAAAGACTTGGCTCCGCGCTCGATCTCGGAGGTGCCCAGCTAGAATGCCGCGCCTCCGCCAAATTTTGGTCGCAGCTCTACTGGCAGCTATCGCTCTGCTCTCGGGCTGCCGCCTTGATATGCAGGAGCAGCCGAAGCAGAATCCGTTCTCCCGCAGCGACTTCTTTGCCGACCAGCGCTCCGAGCGTCCGCCCGTGGAAGGCACCGTGGCCCGCGGCCAGTTGCATGAAGACACTTATTTCTACACCGGCAAAGCCGGCAATACTCCCGGCGACTACATGCCCTTTCCCGTGACCAAAGAAGTTCTGGAGCGGGGACGCGAACGCTACAACATTTATTGCGCACCCTGTCACTCCCGTGTCGGTGACGGCAACGGATTCATCCCTTCGCGCGGTTTCGCACGCCAGCCGCCGTCTTATCACATCCCGCGCCTGCAGAAAGCTCCAGTGGGCTATTTCTACGACGTGATCACCAACGGCTTCGGCATTATGCCCGACTACGCTTCGCAGATTCCGCCCCGAGACCGCTGGAACATCGTGGCCTACATTCGCGCGCTGCAACTCAGTCAAGACGCAACCAAAGCGGATGTCCCCGCCGGACAGAATGTGCCGTCGGAGCCGCCGAGCTTCCGCGGTGAGCCGGGTTCGGGCGCGACCCTTCCGGTGCTAGCTCCGGAAACAAGTTCGAAATCCGAAGGCTTGAAGCCAGAAGGCATGAAGGAAGAACAGAAATGAGCGCCGTGAACACTCTGCATCTCGATTTGACGGCGCCGCCGATCGTAAGAAAAATCTCTCAGCGCTCGCTCATCATCGGTGTCGTCTTCGCCGCGATCTCGGCTGTTCTAGCCTTCACTCGCCCCGAGGAGTTTTATCGCGCTTACCTGCTCGGCTTCATGTGCTGGCTGGGCGTCGCTCTCGGCTCCATGGCGATTCTCATGATCCGCCACCTGACCGGTGGCGGCTGGGGCACCGTAATTCGACGTATCCTGGGCGCAGCCATGCGTACCCTGCCGCTGCTGGCGCTTCTCTTCGTTCCTGTCATTTTTGGAATACATCGTCTCTACATCTGGGCGCAGCCGCTCGGCAACGTTCAAGACAAACATCTGCGCGAGCACCTCGAACAAATCACGCAGACCTATCTCACCGTGAACGGCTTTATCGTTCGCGCCGTCATTTATTTCGCCATCTGGAATCTATTGTCATTTCTACTGTCGAAATGGTCGAAGCAGACGGACCACGCGGGCGCTCCCGATAACAGCCAGCGCTTCAAGGCGGTCGCCGGCCCAGGACTCATCCTCTATGCATTCACCATCTCTTTCGCTGCCATCGACTGGATCATGTCGCTCGATCCCAGTTGGATCTCCACCATCTTCGGCCTGATCATCCTCATTGGTGAAGTGCTCTCTGCCATGTGCTTCGCCGTGGTGGTTGAGCGCATCCTTTTCAACTACAAGCCGATGTCGGAGATGCTGACGCCCGCCTTCGTCCACGACCACGGGAAGTGGATGTTGACGTTCATCATGGTATGGGCGTATTTCTCGTTTTCGCAGTGGCTCATCATCTGGGCGGGCAACCTGCCCTCGGAGATCACTTTTTATTTGAGACGCCTGAGTGGCGGCTGGGGATCGATTGGGCTCTTTCTAGTGCTGTTTCACTTCGCCATACCTTTCACAATGCTGCTCTCGCGCCCCTTCAAGCGCAACATCCGCCGGCTCGTGTGGCTCGCGGTCTGGCTGATGCTGATGCGCTATGTTGATCTTTTTTGGATCATCGAACCGAATTTTTCCAAAACTATTGTGCTGACCTTGGCCGACGTAGTTGTGCCCATCGCCATCGGTGGAATCTGGCTCTGGTATTTTTTCCGCAATCTGGCTGCACTGCCGCTTCTGCCGGTCTACGACCCGGATGCCCACGAAGTTTTGCAGCCGGGACATGAGACGCATGCGTAACGAGAAATGACCAACGAAACCAAACACGAGAACACGGCCGGGAACGAGAACTTCGAACACCAGGATCTGCAGGTGCGCGGAATTCTCTATTTTCTGCTGGCGCTGGTGGTTATAACGGTGCTCTGCATGTTCGGCCTCAGAGGACTCTATGCATTTCTCGATCATCGCGAAAAGGTCTTGCAGCCTCCAGTCGATCCCCTGGTCACGAATGTCCCCCAAGATACCATGCACATCGCTCCCGGCTACCCGCAGGTCGCTTTTCCCAATCCGAGGCTGGAAGTAGACGAGCGCGGCCAGTTCAACGGAATTCGTCTTGAAGAAGAGCAAACTCTGAACAGCTATGGATGGGTGAATGAAAAAGCCGGCACGGTGCGTATCCCAATCGAACGCGCCATGGATTTGTTAGTGCAACGCGGACTACCAACTCGTCCGCAAGCTGCAGCCGGCGACGCGGCTGTCGCGAAAAAGGAAACAGCCAAGAAGGAAATCAACAAGACTGGAACCCGCAAGAAGGGTGAGAAGAAGTGAGCTGCAAGCACAACAATTCGATTTCCGCCGCGCGTGTCCTGTTGACCATCGCGCTGCTGGCGGCTTCTGCCGGCGCACAGATAAACAGCGGCGTGATGTCTCCTCCGGCCAATACGCGGCCGCCGCTGCTGCAGAATGTTGGCATCGAGCAACACCTGGATGCGCAGGTCCCGCCCGATCTCATTTTCCGCGATGACGCCGGCAAGGCTGTGAAACTCGGAGATTACTTTGGCCGCAAGCCCCTCATCCTCAACCTGGTTTATTACAACTGCACCATGTTGTGCGGCGAGGCTCTGGCTGGACTCGCCAGCGCCATGCGCCTCGTCAAGTTCGATGTAGGCAATGAATTCGACGTGGTTACCGTCAGCTTCGATCCGCGCGAAACTCCCGAGATGGCTGCCGCTAAAAAGATCGACTACGTGAAGCGCTACGACCGCGCCAATGCCGCCTCGGGCTGGCATTTTCTTACCGGCCAGCCGGATTCGATCAACGCGCTCACCAAAGTTGTCGGCTTCCAGTATCAGTACGACCCTAAGAGCAACCAGTACGCGCACGCCACTGCCATCATGGTGCTCACGCCGCAAGGCCGCATCTCGCGCTATTTTTACGGCGTTGATTTTCCGCCGAAGGATTTGCGCATGGGGCTGGTGGAGGCTTCGCAGGGCAAGATCGGCAATGCTGTGGATGCGGTGCTGCTCTATTGCTATCACTACAATCCCGAGACCGGAAAATACGGCGCCATGGTGGGCAACATTCTGCGGATTGCGGCCGCCGCAACGATTCTTCTGCTCGGCGGTTTAATTTTCATTTTGTGGCGACTGGATCGCTCGGTGACCCGAAAAAAGGTGACGACGACGGCAACGAAGACAGGGTATGCTCAATAATTTTCCATTATGGCCGCAGCAGGCCTCCACGATAGCCAGTCATGTGGACGCGCTCTACATTTTCCTGCTCATCGTCACTGGGATGATGGCCCTGCTGATCTTCGTCTGCCTCATCTATTTCGCCGCGCGCTTCCGTCACCGTCCCGGCGTCCGCGCCGAACAGATCGAAGGTTCCACCGCGCTGGAAATTACCTGGAGCGCGATTCCGTTCCTTATCTTCATGGTGATTTTCGCCTGGGGCGCCGCAGTCTACTTCAGAGAGCGCATCCCGCCTGCCGACGCGACCGAAGTTTATGTCGTTGCTAAACAATGGATGTGGAAGGTGGAGCACGCCGAAGGTCAACGCGAGATCAACGAACTGCACGTTCCCGTGGGACGCGATGTGAAATTGATTATGACTTCGCAGGACGTGATCCACAGCTTTTACATTCCCGCGTTCCGCATCAAGCAGGACGTGCTGCCTGGGCGCTACACCGTGGAATGGTTCCGCGCCACCAAGCCCGGCGTCTACCATTTATTCTGCGCGGAATACTGCGGCACCCAGCACTCCGGCATGGTCGGCGACATCGTGGTGCAGGAGCCGGCTCAGTATGAAGCGTGGATCAACGGCGGTTCGACCGGTCCGCTTTCCGCAACCGGCGAGAAGGTTTTCTCCGAACTCGGCTGCTCCACCTGCCACCGCACCGACGCGCAAGGCCGCGGTCCCAATCTGCAGGGGGTCTTCGGCAAGCCGGTTCAACTCGAAGATGGCCGCACGGTGACCGCCGACGAGAACTACGTTCGCGAATGCATCCTCGACCCGGGCGCAAAGCGCGTAAAGGGATTCCAGCCAATCATGCCCACCTTTCAGGGATTGGTCAGCGAAGAACAGGTAAATGCCCTAGTCGCTTATATCAAGTCGATTTCCGCAACCAAGCCGGGTGATGCGAGTGAGAAGAGTAAGAGCAGCGCCAGCGCGGCCGCGCCAGCCCAATCCAATGCTCAGCCCAATGGAAGTCAGGTGCAATAGGTATGCCAACCCCGATGCCTCAACCCGAACGTGAGAACTACTTGAACAAGGAGTATGGAGTGTGGTCCTGGCTGCTCACCACCGACCACAAGCGCATCGCACTGCTCTATCTCATCTCCATCACGTTCTTCTTTTTCATCGGCGGCTTCTTTGCCCTGCTCATTCGCCTCGAGCTGCTCACTCCGGCGGGCGACCTGGTGCAGGCCGATACCTACAACAAGCTCTTCACCATGCATGGAATGGTCATGGTCTTCTTTTTCCTGATTCCTTCCATTCCCGCTGTCCTTGGAAATTTCCTCGTGCCGCTGATGGTCGGCGCCAAGGATCTCGCCTTTCCCCGCATCAACCTGCTGAGCTGGTATCTCTACATCATCGGCGGCGTGATGATGATGCACTGCATGCTGACCGGCGGCGTCGACACCGGTTGGACGTTTTACGCTCCCTTCAGCACTTCCTTCACCAACACGAAAATCGTTGAAGCGGGACTCGCGATCTTCGTCGCCGGATTCTCTTCCATCCTCACCGGTCTGAACTTTGTTGTCACCATCCACCGCATGCGCGCGCCCGGTATGACATGGTCGCGCCTGCCCCTGTTCATCTGGGCGCACTACGCTACCAGCATCATTCAACTTTTAGGTACGCCGGTCATCGCCGTCACCATCGTGCTCGTCGCCGCCGAACGTGCTTTGCACCTTGGCATCTTCGACCCCAAACTGGGTGGCGATCCGCTTCTCTTCCAGCATCTGTTCTGGTTCTATTCCCATCCTGCTGTCTACATCATGATTCTGCCGGCGATGGGCGTGGTCACTGAGATCATCGCCTGTTTCTCGCGCAAGCGCATCTTCGGCTACAGCTTTGTGGCTTTTTCGTCGATTGCCATCGCCGTCTTCGGTTTTCTCGTGTGGGCTCACCACATGTTTGTGGCCGGAATCTCCGTCTACTCGGCTCTCGTGTTTTCTTTCTTGAGCTATGCCGTGGCGCTGCCTTCCGCAATCAAAGTATTCAACTGGACGGCCACTCTGTACAAAGGCTCCATCCATTACGATGCGCCCATGCTCTACGCCTTCGGTTTCCTTGGACTCTTCACCATGGGCGGCCTCACCGGACTATTCCTGGCCGCTCTCGGCATCGATGTCCACGTGACCGACACCTACTTCGTTGTGGCCCACTTCCACTACATCATGGTCGGAGGTGCGGTCATGGGCTATCTCGGCGGAATGCATTTCTGGTGGCCCAAAATTTCTGGACGACTCTATCCCGAAGGCTGGGCGCGCCTGGCCGCGCTGATCGTTTTCATCGGCTTCAATCTAACCTTCTTCCCGCAGTTCATTCTTGGTTACATGGGCATGCCGCGCCGCTACTACGATTACAGCCACATGCCGGAATTCCAGGTACTAAATGTTCTTTCGACCGCGGGCGCAACCGTCCTCGGCGTCGGATATTTGCTGCCCATGCTTTATTTCCTCTGGTCCATGCGCTACGGCAAGCCGGCGCCGGACAATCCGTGGAATGCCGCGGGGCTCGAATGGAAGACATCCTCCCCGCCGCCCACCTTTAACTTCGACGAAGAACCCGTCGTGACCTGGGAAGCCTACAACTACGACGAGTTGGACGCTCCCCAGAAAGAGGAGGTCCCCGTTGCCCGATAGCACGGTTGCCGGCCTTCATCGCCAGGAGCAGCACCACCCGGAACTTCTGCACCACTTCGCCGAGCCGCAGCAGCAGCGCGATGCCGCCAGCCTGGGCATGTGGGTCTTCCTCGCCACTGAAATCATGTTTTTCGGCGGCCTGTTTTGTGCTTACCTGGTCTACCGCCGATGGTATTTTCCAGACTTCGCTGCCGCCAGCAAATCCATCAACGCAACCCTCGGCGCTACCAACACGGCTGTCCTCATCTGCAGCAGTTTGACCGTGGTCCTCGCCGTCTGGGCCGCGCAGACAGCGCGTCGAACTCTGCTGATCAGCATGCTCGGGATCACTATGCTCCTCGGTCTTGTTTTCCTAGGCATCAAAGCCGACGAGTACTACGACAAGTTCGAAGAGCATCACGTCCCCGGCGCTTCCTTCAGTTTCGATAACGTTCCTATCCCCGGGCATCCCGGCGAGTTCGCCAATCCGCGCCATGCCCAAATATTCTTTACTCTCTACTTCGTCATGACGGGCCTGCACGCGCTGCACATGATCATCGGCCTGGGCATTTTTCTCTGGCTTCTCACGATGGCCTGGAAAGGACGCTTCACCCCCGAGTGGCATACTCCAGTCGAGATCGGCGGTCTCTACTGGCACTTCGTCGACATTGTCTGGATCTACCTGTTCCCATTGCTCTACCTGATCGACCGGCATCCGTGAGGCTTGTTATGTCTGAGGCTTATTATGTCTGAACATGCAAAATCGTCGCCGCTGAAAATGTATTTCGGCATCTGGGCCGTGCTGCTGTTGTGTACCTACATTACCTACAAAGCCGCCTTTATCGAACTCGGCCGGTTCAATGCTGCTGTCGCCCTGGGGATTGCCACGCTGAAAGCAACTTTGGTTGCTCTCTTCTTCATGCATGTCTGGCATGCCAGCGAAAAGCTCACCAAGTTGGTCGTGATCGCGGCGCTATTCTTTCTCCTCCTGCTGTTAGGGCTCACCATGACCGACTACGCGACGCGGCCGTGGAGCTAGACTGTTTCTGATAATGGTTTGGGAAGGGCACGGCTTCAGCCGTGCCGTTACGAGTCGATAGGAATGCGGGCTTTAGCCCCTGAGGGGCCTCATCCTGTCATCGCACTCCGCTTCTACTTCAATCTGCGGTATACTCCCGCCACCCCGTGTATTACACTGCATCGGCATGAGGTGATTTATGGCGTTCTGCAATTCTTGTGGCGCGAATATCACTCCCGGAACCCGCTTCTGCAGCAAGTGCGGCGCGGCGATACTTGCCTCATCGCTGCCTCCAAAAGTCACGCCTCCCGCCACAGTCGGCTCCGCGATCCCAACAGCGTCCACCGCAGCGCCTCCCGCTCAGGGCGGTGGTGCCCTCAAAGTAGTCCTGATCGTGGTCGGCATAGTCGTGCTTCTGGGTGTCCTCAGCGTCACCTCGATTGCGTTCTTCGGATGGCGAGTCGCGCACCACATGCACGTTCACCAGGACGGCAACAATGTGAAAGTCGATACCCCGTTCGGCAGCGTCGAGACCACACAAGATCCCGCCGCGGCGGCGCGTAATCTGGGAGTCGATCTTTATCCCGGCGCGGAGATCTCCAGAAACGGCGCACAGTCGGCAACCTTCGGCGGAGTTCGTACCGCTTCGTTAACCTCCGAGAGCGCCGACTCCGTGGATAAAGTAGCCAGTTTCTACAAGTCGAAATTCCCCAATGCAATGGTCAGCACCTCCGACGCGGGCCGCTGCACCATCATCTCCAACGATAATAAAAGCATGATTACCATCAACATTGAAGCAAAGAGCGGCAGGACGAAAATCCAGATCACCAAGGTGAGCCGTAACTCTGACGCGGCGACCTCGCCCTCGAATTGAAGAAAAGTCGGCCGCATGCCAGACAGATTCGTAGAACTTACCCCGGCCGCCAAGTCCGTACAAGTAGATGCGGCGCACTTGGCGGAAGCTTTGCGTGCTCAGCTTAGCGGCGGATTTGCTGGTGACGTTCGTTTCGACCGCGGCACTCGCGCCCTCTACGCCACCGACGGTTCCAACTACCGCCAAGTTCCCATCGGCATTGTGTTCCCGCGCGATGCCGACGATGTTCTAGCGACGGTTGCACTCTGCCGCGAATTCGGCGCGCCTCTTCTCTGCCGCGGCGGCGGCACGTCTCTTGCCGGCCAGTGTTGCAATGTCGCCGTCATCCTCGATTTTTCCAGGCACATGGCGAGTATCCTCGAAATCGATCCCGTCCGCCGCATCGCCCGCGTACAGCCCGGAGTGGTGCTCGACCACCTCCGCGCCGCGGCCGAAAAGCACCACCTCACTTTCGGACCCGATCCTGCTACTCACGACCGCTGCACGCTCGGCGGCATGATCGGCAACAACTCCTGCGGTGTGCATTCCGTCATGGCCGGCAAGACCGACGACAACATCGAGGAACTCGAAATCCTCACTTACGACGGCCTCCGTATGAAAGTGGGTGCGACATCGAACGCCGATCTCGAACGCATCCTCCAACAAGGCGGACGCCGCGCCGAAATTTACGCCAAGCTGCAAACCATCGCCACCACCTACGGCGACCTCGTCCGCCAGCGCTTTCCCAACATTCCCCGCCGTGTCTCCGGCTACAACCTGAATTATCTTCTGCCGGAGAACGGCTTCCACGTTGCGCGCGCACTCGTCGGCTCCGAAGGCACGTGCGTCACGGTTCTCGAGGCCACTTGCCGTTTAGTCGAGAGTCCTCCCGAACGAGTGCTGCTTGTCGTTGCCTATCCCGACATTTACCAGTGCGCCGACCGCGTGCCTGAAATTATGTCTCACCAGCCCATCGGCCTCGAAGGTTTCGACGACCTTCTCGTCGGCTACACGCGAGCGAAGGGAATCAACTCCGAAGGCCTCGCTCTGCTGCCCGAAGGCGGCGGCTGGCTAATGGTCGAGTTCGGCGCCGAAGCCGCGCTGGAAGCCGAATCCCAGGCCCGCGGTCTTATGCAGTCGCTCACCCACAGCCCCCAACCATCAAACATGCATCTCTACACCGACAAGCAACAAATCAAACGTGTGTGGGAAGTTCGCGAGTCAGCCCTCGGCGTCACATCGCATGTGCGCGGCCAACCCCTCAACTGGGAAGGCTGGGAAGACTCTGCTGTCGCGCCAGAAAAACTTGGCGGCTATCTCCGCGATCTGCGCAAGATGATGGCCGCTTACGGCTACAAAGGCTCGCTCTACGGACACTTTGGCCACGGCTGCGTACACACTCGTATCAATTTCGATCTTCAATCGAAGGACGGCATCGCCAAGTTCCGCAAGTTTATGGAAGAGGCTGCCGATCTCGTGGTCAGCTATGACGGCTCCATCTCCGGCGAACACGGCGACGGTCAGGCTCGCGGAGAATTGCTCCCTAAAATGTTTGGCCCCGAATTGGTCCAAGCTTTCCGCGAATTCAAGTCGGCCTGGGATCCTGAATGGAAGATGAATCCCGGCAAGTTGATCGAGCCTTACAAGCTCGACGAAAATCTTCGTCTCGGCGCAGCTTATGCTCCATGGGAGCCGAAAACCAACTTCCAGTTCGCGGCCGACCACGGCAGCCTCGCCCAGGCCACTTTGCGCTGCGTGGGCGTGGGCAAGTGCCGCCGCGAAGAAGGCGGACTGATGTGCCCCAGCTACCGCGCCACGCACGACGAAGAACACTCCACTCGCGGCCGCGCTCACCTGCTCTGGGAGATGACCCAAGGTGAAATCATCCGCGACGGCTGGCGCAGTGAAGAAGTGAAGCAGTCGCTCGATTTCTGCCTCGCCTGCAAAGGATGCAAAAGCGAGTGCCCGGTCGGCGTCGATGTTGCCACCTACAAATCCGAATTCCTTTCCCACTACTATGAAGGCCGCATGCGTCCGCGCAGCGCCTACGTCTTCGGCAACATCGACTTGTGGGCTCGGCTGGCATCACACGCCCCGGGCCTTGCCAACCTGGCCACGCAACTTCCATTTTTACGCGACATCTCAAAGTTCATCGCCGGAATTCCCAAGCAGCGCGCCATCCCGGCATTCGCGCCGGAAACTTTCAAGACCTGGTTCCGCCGCCGCGGCAATGCTCCTCGGCGCAACGTTGAAGCCCCGCCCGTACTCCTCTGGCCCGACACATTCAATAACCATTTCCATCCCGAAACCGCCAAAGCCGCC
>Ga0182015_10000198_pt1 | contig 86335 bp, 73 predicted proteins | sample 712P3MmetaG_FD_120478 | JGI IMG/M metagenome (GOLD analysis project Ga0182015, IMG submission 120478) | Permafrost microbial communities from Stordalen Mire, Sweden - 712P3M metaG | ecosystem: Environmental > Terrestrial > Soil > Wetlands > Permafrost | place: Sweden: Stordalen | collected...
ATAGCAGCCGTCGCCGGCATCGCCGGCGAGAAACAAAACCTCGTCGGCGTTCAACTGGACCGATGTCGCGGCGGTGAACAGGTCGGCCGAGAGATGCTCCGGCAATCTCGACAGCAGACTGGGTCCGGCACGGATGGGTGACATGATGCCCATTTCCTGGTGTTCGATCGACCCGAACCTCAAAGGATATCAAGCTACCACTTATTCGCCAATTGCGGCGCAATCTTGCAAACGCCATAGAAGGCGCGCAGTCAAACTGCATCTGCGGTCTGCTTGGCCCCCCGGATGGCGCGATTGCTACTTTGAATCTACCAAATCACGTCGTCGGCGAGGGCGAGCACTCCTGATGGTACCGCGATGCCGAGCGCTCGCGCCGTTTGAAGGTTGATGAGGAACTCGAATTTGGTCGACTGCACGACGGGCAGGTTGGCGGTCTTTGCGCCCTTATCGGATCAATTCTACGCAGAAAATGCTTCGTTAACCCGTTACACTTGACTCTGGGTATATAGTTGAATATTCAACTATTGAACTTATAACAATAGACCTGAAGGCTGGTGATGCACCCACCCAACAGTGGACCGCCGGGCTCCGGTCGATCCGTCATGGTTGAGCTTGGCCCAGGCATCCCGCCGGTACGTCGGGTTGCGATTGCGTTAGCGCGGCGCTTTAACCAGATATGTGTGACGCTGAGTGCTGACTCGGTCGCCGCAGCCGACCTAACACCACTGCAGTTTGCCGTTTTGGCCTATCTCAATAAGAGAGACGGTCAGCCCGGAATAGATCAAAACGGTCTTGCCGCCCGACTCGGCGTTGAACGATCCCACGTAAGCCTGCTTGTCGAGGAGCTTGGCAGCAGGGGTCTTGTCGAGCGGCGTGTAAACGGCGCTGACCGACGCGCCCGGATTTTGCGGCTCACATCAAAGGGCGAAGGGGTATTTGATCGGCTTCGCAACAAGAATGCGGTCGCCAACGAGCGCGTTCTTGATCCCCTTACTGCGAAGGAGCGCGAGCTTTTGTTCGACATGCTTATCCGCGTCATTAAGCAGAATACTACTTATGCCCGCCCCGGAGCTGGTCGGCGCAAGCGGCGTGCCAACCAATCAAGATCCGACAAAGAAGAACGTCATCTGTCACGCCTCTAAGCTCGGCTCGTAGCAAGGAAGAGGAGTAACGCATGTTCACCAGACGATGTATTCTCTCGGCATCCGCTCTAGCTTTTGGTTTGAATCGAGTCAGCTTCGCGCAGGAGCAATCTTATCCCGACAGGACGATCAAGCTTGTCGTGCCTTTTCCAGCAGGCGGACCGACCGATATTATGGGCCGCATCGCCGGACAATTGATCTCGTCGGCTCTCGGTCAGAGTGTCGTGGTCGAGAATCGGCCGGGCGCCGGCGGCACAATCGGATCGCAGGATGTCGCTCATGCAAATGCCGATGGCTATACATTGCTATTGGGAGGTACGAACACGAACGCGATCAACGCGGCGATTTATAGCAATTTGAATTATAACCCCGTTAGCGACTTCACGCCGATCGCATCCATCGCGGTCGATTCCTCCGCGCTCGTGATTTGGCCATCAATACCAGCTAAGACGGTTCAGGAGTTTATCATCTATCTGAAAGGTAACCCCGGCAGGTTGACCTGTGGCGCAGTTCTCGGCATCGCGCCGCATGTTATGGTCGAATACTTCAAGGTCATTACCGGCACCAACATGGTATTTGTGCCTTATAAAGGCGGCCCTGCGCTCCTACCCGATTTGCTGAACGGTCAGATTCAAATGACGTTCGGAGCCAAATCCTTTTTCCTTCCTTATATCCAGTCCGGCAAGCTGCGTCCGCTCGCGGTGACCAGCGACGTGCGTTGGGCGGAACTCCCAGGTGTGCCGACAATGCGCGAGTGCGGCTTTACGAATTTCCCCGCATATCAATGGTTCCTAGTGCTCGCGCCCGCCGGAACGCCAACCACGGTGATCGACAAGCTCAATGCGGCAATCAACTATGGATTGAAGTCGCCTGACATACAGGCGCAGTTGGGCAAACTCGGAACCGAACCAAGGATTCGTTCCCAGCAAGATTTGGTGAAGTTTATGGCTGAAGAAGCCCAACAATGGGCCAAGATGGTTTCTTCCGCTGAGATCAAGCTCGAGTGATGGTTGCCTACCGACTTTCGGCGATGGCGGCAGCGCACGAGTCCGGTTACGGCCCTTCTCGGCCGCGCCGGTCGGCGGCCTTCGAGTCCGTTATCTGAGGTTTAGCTGCCACGCCGGCTCTATGGTCAGCGAGGCAGTTCGTGACCGATATTGTTGCAAAAGTCTTTTTGCATCCTTGATCACGAAATTTCCGAGCCGTGGGCGCGACGTTCGAATAAACATGTGGGGGCCTACGTCATCGCGCGCTGAACTCACCGGCGACTTCGGTGACCGGCTTGAGTGTATATCAATCGGCGATTGCGGCTTGTTTTGTCGTTTAGCGGAAAAAATAGTCACATGCACTTTGGGACTTTTGCAAAAAAATGGACCCGAACCGGACATGGCGTCCTCATTGAAGCGCACCTTTGCCGATCACACCTTAGCGAAGTACGCTCGCGTGGCCAGGACGTTCATAATGCGGCCCACAAGCTCGCGATTATCCCGACAATCCGAACGCAAGGAGGCTTCGATGCCCGAACATCACTCTGTTCACCGCGATCGCCGCGAAGCGCTCGCCGGCGGCGGCGCGCTGCTGCTGAGCGCAGCCTTGTGGCCAGCAAACATCCATGCCCAAACCGGCACCGCCGCCAAAAGTCGCATCGGCGTCATCGGCTCGGGCCATATCGGCGGCACGATCGGTGGGCTGTGGGTCAAGGCTGGCCACCCCGTGCTGTTCTCGTCGCGCCATCCCGAGGAACTGAAGGATCTGGTGGCGGGCCTCGGCGCAAACGCCCAAGCGGGCACGGTCGACCAGGCGATCGCCTTCGGCGATGTGATCCTCATCGCCGTGCCGTATGGCGCCCTGCCGCAGATAGGCCAGATTTACGGGGCGGCGCTTAAGAGCAAAATCGTGCTCGATGCCTGCAACGCCGTTGCCGACCGCGACGGCGCTATTGCCGATGAAGTCGAGCGCGACGGCATCGGCGTGACCTCACAGAAATACCTGCCCGGCACGCGGCTGGTGCGCGCCTTCAACACGATGGGCTACATGATCTTCGCGCGCGAGGCGAACCGCGCCGATCCGAAGCTTGCAGTGCCGATCGCTGGCGACGATCCCGAGGCGGTGCAAGTCGCAGCGGGGCTCGTTCGCGACGCTGGCTTCGATCCGGTGGTGGTCGGCAAGCTTGCGGATGCCAGCCGCTTTCAGCGTGGCGGGCCGGGCTACGGCCAGCCGGTGAGCGCAGCCGAGCTCAAGCAAAAGCTGTCACTGGCGCCATGAACGGCGTAATGACTGCGCTGCGGCGCTGGTTAGGGCAGGCGGTGCCGGCAACCCCGCAAGAACGCGCCGCGGCTTTTTGGTCGTTCGCCTATTTCTTCACGCTGCTTGCCGGATACTACGTGCTGCGCCCGCTGCGCGATCAGATGGGCATTGCCGGCGGCGTGAAGAACCTGCCGTGGCTGTTCACCGCCACGTTCGTGACGCTGCTAGTCGTGCAGCCGCTCTACGGCGCGCTGGTGACGAAGTTGCCGCGCGCGCGGTTCATCCCGGTCGTCTATCACTTCTTCGTCGCAAACCTGGCGCTGTTCTGGATGTTGCTGACGCTCAAGATCGAAACAGAGATCGTCGCGCGCGTGTTCTACGTCTGGGTGAACGTGTTCAACCTCTTTGCGGTAGCGGTGTTCTGGTCGTTCATGGCTGACCTCTTCACCGCCGACCAGGGCAAGCGACTGTTCGGCTTCATCGGCGCCGGCGGCACCGCCGGCGCGCTGCTCGGTCCCGTCATCACGATTGGCCTGTCGGTGCCGCTAGGTCCGGTCAATCTCTTAATCGCAGCGATGATCTTGCTGGAAGCGGCGGTGTTCTGCGTCTACCGGCTGGAGCGTGCGGCAAACGCGCAGGTGAAGCGGCAGCCTGAGCCGCAGCGGGTCGGCGGCAGCGCCTTCGCAGCGCTGCCTGAGCTCATTCGTTCGCCTTATCTGCTCGGGATCGCTGCCTGGATCAGTCTGCAGTCGTTTTGCGCGACTATCCTTTATTTCGAACAGGTCAACATCGTCGCGGCCGACGTGCACGGAGCCGGCGCGCAGACTCGCATTTTCGCCGGCATCGATCTCGCGGTGAATTTGCTCTCTCTGGCAACGCAGCTTTTCGCCACTGCACAATTGCTCAAGCGCTTTGGCACAGGCATCACGGCCGCGGCATTGCCTGCAGTGTATGTGGTCGGCTTCCTCGCCGTCTTTCTGGCGCCGACGCTTGCCGTGGTGATGGTCGCTCAGGTGATTCAACGGTGGATTCACTTCGCCGTCGCCACCCCGGCACGCCAAGTGTTCTATACGGTGCTCGGTCGGGAAGAGAAATACAAAGCCAAGAACCTGATCGACGTGGTCATCTATCGCGGCTCCGACGCGCTCTATGGTTGGGTATTCGACAGCCTTCAGGCCCTGGGTTTCAAGCTTGGCGCGATTGCGCTGTGTGCTCTGCCGGTCGCCGGATGCTGGCTTATTCTGTCGGCGGCACTGGGAGGGGCCCAGGAACGCCGGGCGGTGCTGCCGGCGGCAGGGGCGGTTCCAGGAGAATGATTCCAGGAGTGTGAGATGACAGGGCGATTGACGCGACGCGAATTTGCGATGCTGCCGGCGGCGGCTGGGGCGGCTGGGGCGGCAGGGGCGGCTGGGGCGGCGGCGCTGGCGCCGCCAGTGTTCGCACAAACCGCAGCCCCGCTCATCACTCGCGCCATACCGAGTAGCGGCGAGCAGTTGCCGGCGGTCGGTCTCGGCACCGCCGCTGTCTTCGACACCGCCGATGAGACGACGCGTCAGAAAGCGGCCGCGGTAATGCAGGCGTTGGTCACGAATGGCGGGCGACTGATCGATACAGCGTCGTCCTACGGCGATGCCGAGACCGTGCTGGGCGACGTTATCGCGCCGGCCGGCCTGCGCGACAAGCTCTTCATCGCCACCAAACTCGAGACGCCGGACGCCGCGGAGCTCAAGCGCTCGTTGAACCGATTGAAGACAGCGAAACTCGACCTGCTTCAGCTTCACAACGTTCGCGACCCGCTCCAATCCCTCGCGCAGTTCAAGGATTGGAAAGCGCAAGGGTTGTGCCGCTATATCGGCATCACGTCGACCTCGCACGAGGATTTTCCCGCAGTCGAGGCCATTCTCGCGCGCGAGCACCCCGATTTCGTGCAGATCGACTATTCGCTCGACGACCGCGAAGCCGAGAAGCGCATCCTGCCGCTGGCGGCCGAAGTCAAAGCCGGCGTGCTAACCGCTCTGCCATTCGGCCGGGGTCGGTTGTTGCGCGCCGTGCGCGGTACGGCTGTTCCCGACTGGGCACGGGAATTCACCGATAGCTGGGCACAGTTTTTTCTCAAATACCTCTTGGACGACCCGCGGGTGACCGCGGTCATCCCCGGCACCGGCGATCCGGCGCACATGACGGACAATCTCGGCGCAATGCGCGGCCCCTTGCCTAACTCCGAGCAGCGCCGAGAAATGGAAGCGTTTGTCGGGGCGCTCTAGCTTCCGGAAGCGAGCCGCACTACCGAATGACTCTGAGCGTCGGTTCGCGGCAATGTGGCGATACATCAGCAATTCGAGGTAAGGCGGAAAAGGCTCGGCGCAGCTCGAAACAACGCAATTAGCCCATCGCTACCGTCCCGAATATCAAACGAATGTCTGATGTCGAAGGACAAGCTGACACGCTACGATATCGCGAAAGCGACGCGATTGACCCACAACGGACATGTTTAAAGCGCATAAGGTAGGCGGGAGCGATAGAATGAAATCGTACAAAGGTGGATGTTCCTGCGGGGCTGTCCGGTTCGAAATCGGAGACCACCCGCTGTGGATTTTGGCTTGCCATTGCGACGCCTGCAAGAAGAGAACGGGCAGCGCCTACGGTGTCTCTGTCATGTTCGAGAATAAGAGCGTGAAGCAATTCACGGGAGAGACGCGAACCTATGTGCGATCGGGTGACAGCGGGAATAAGGTGCGCTACGAGTTCTGTCCTCATTGCGGCACCACTCTCCGGTGGCACGTCGATATCGTTCCGGACCGTCAAGCTTTTGCTGGCGGCGCCTTCGATGACATGAAGGCCCTCACGGTCATCGCAGAAATGTACACCGACGATGCAACGCCGTGGGCCCGGGTTCCGTGCGACCTATCGCAGCCGATAGGGCCCGACAATACATTTCGAAATCTCATGGTCGCTGCTGCCAAATCGTCGCGACCGCTCGACTAAAGCAGATACACACACCGACGAAGGCCAACTCGACGCCAGGGTCGCTTTTTGGCCCATCTCGGACATTGGCCCCGTTCAATCGTTGCATTCCGAAGAATTATTCGATCACGTCGTCGGCAATCGAGAGGACGCCTGGCGGAATGGTGAGGCCGAGCGCCTTGGCGGTCTTAAGGTTGATGACAAAATCAAACTTGGTCGACTGCATGACCGGCAAATCGCTGGGCTTTTCGCCTTTAAGAATGCGCGCGGTGTAGATGCCGGCCTGACGCCATTGCTCCGCAAGGTCTATCCCGCAACTCATGAGGCCGCCGGCAAGGACGTTATCGCGAGTCTGATAGATAGCGGGAATGCGAAAACGTTCGGCGAGCGCAGCGATGCGGCTGCCGTAATCCAAATAGAGGGTGCCGGTGCCCACATAGAGCGCGCCCGCTTGCTGATCAGCAAGCGTCGCGAATGCTCTATCGATGGCATCTTCGGTGTTCGCATTCAGGATGACAATGCGCCGGCGAAGTGCGGTGGCGGCATTCTGCAGGTCCGCCGCCTCGGACGCGGCATCGGGATTACTCGGATTGATGAGTGCGCCAATAAACGCCTGCGCGGGCACCAGTTCGGCCAGTATTCCCAACCGCTTCTGGCCGAATTCGGCTCCGAAATTATAGAAGCCGGTGACGTTGCCGCCCGGATGATTGAGACTGGCGACCAGGCCGGCTTTTACCGGGTCGACACCGCTCACAAAGACCACGGGTATAGTTGTCGTGGCAGCCTTGGCCGCGGCCGCCGCGGGCGGCGCAAAGGCGGCAATCGCGCTCACCTGCCGCTCGACGAGTTCGTTGGCGAGTGCCGGTAGGCGATCGAAATGGCCCTCCGCCTAGCGGTATTCAATGGCGACGTTGCGACCGGGGGTGAAGCCACCGCTCACCCTCGCGAGCCCTTCAAGAAACATGGAGGCAGTTTTCGCAAACGGACCCTGTTGCGACCCGCTGTGCAGAAATCAAATCACCGGCATCGCCGGCTGCTGCGCGTGTGCGGCGAGTGGCCATACCGCGGCCGCGCCGCTGAGCGCGGCAATGAATTGCCGTCTACCGATGTTGATTGCCATTCGCCCCGGCCCGACTTGCATCATGCCTGCTGCAATGTAGGGGACGGTAGCACGCCTCAATCGGCAGGTCTGCGACTGGCTTCACACAGGTCCGACGGCGAACGGGCTCACTGTTTTTCCGCAATGCAAGAGGTCGGTTCTGGCCCATCGCGACGTGTGCCTCTAAAACGCACGTCGGTCGCTTTCAGGACATAGCGGACGTTGTCGGGCCTGCCGCTGCTCCGCCCCCGTCGCCATCAATTTGCTTGCAGACGGGATTGATGGTGGTGCATTCTAAGGGATCATGTCAGTCCACCGGGGGGGTGACAGCATAAAATATACAATCCTGGCCCCGACGGGGTCGTAAGCGAAGCGAAAAGGATCAATGCCATGGCCACTTTGACGACTGAAGAGGAAGAGATCCTCACCTTCGACGTCTCCGATGAAGCGTTGGAGATCGCGGGCACGGTGAGCTACCCGATCAACTTTACCTGGGGGGTTTGCACTTTGGATCAGGCTGGATGTCCGGTCTGACTACGGACGCGAATAGAGCGCAATTTTACTGCGGCGCACTTCGGTCGCTAGTGGCCCATCGCGACGTGTGCCTCTAAAACGCACGTCGGTCGCTTTCAGGACCCATAGTAGACATCGCCACCCCTTGAAGGTCGGGGCTTTTGCCGTTAGCAAACGTTCTACGATCTCGTTAGAATGCTCGCTTTGGGAACCTTGCATCGTGAGCACGCCGATCTTTATCAGCTACTCGTCCAAGGACCAGAAAATCGCGGAAACAATTTATCAGGCCTTGGAGGCGCGCGGGCTTGATTGCTGGATTGCCAGCCGCGATGTCCGTCCCGGCGAGAATTTTCAGGAAGCCATCGTCAAGGCCCTTCGTTCCGCGAAGGTAATGTTGCTGGTGTTCACGAGCAACGCCAACAATTCCGATGAAATCAAGAAAGAGCTGGTCCTGGCCGGGCGCCATAGGGTCACCGTCGTGCCGGTGCGCGTCGAGGATGTCGTGCCCAATGACGCATTCACCTATGAGCTCGCCACCCGCCAGTGGATCGATCTGTTCAAGGACTGGGAACGCCAGATCGAGCTCCTGGCGTCGCGGCTGGGCCAGATCTTGCAAAGCGCGAATTCGGACGAAGGCGGCGGCGCTGCAGCTGCCGCTGCAGTGCTGTCACCAAGACCTGTTGCCAGAAGGCCTTCGTCGAACCAGACGCTGATATTCGGTTCGGTGCTGGCGGTCCTGTTAATCCTGGCTGGCGGCGTCGCACTCTACATGCGACCGTTCGCGCAGACTGCACCGGTAGCCGCGCCAACATCTCCGCAAATCGCGATGCAAACTCCGCCGGCCGCGCCATCCCCACCGGTGCAAGCAGCCGCGCAGACGCCGCCGGCCGCCTCCCCCCCACCGCCGCAAGCAGCAACTCCAACGCCGCCGCCCGATCTGTCACCTCCAAAAGATCCCGACGAGACTGCGTGGGATAACGCGACCAGTGCTGCGACGCGTGCGGCATTCGACGGGTATATGAAGGCGTTTTCCGCCGGCGTCCACGCGCAGGAGGCGCAATTACGCATCGCCGACTTGATCCTCAACGCGCCGGCAACGGCAAAGAATTTCGACGGAACATGGGTAACCGAGTGGACCTGCCCGAACCTCGGGCAATATCCGGGCTACACTTATCGGTTTCCCGGCCAGGTCAAGGACGGAGCGTACCACGGCCTGAAAGGCGTCAAGGGCGAACCCAGTTCGATGGTTCTCGACGGCAAGATCGACTCCGACGGCGCGGCGGCCTTTTTTGGCGAAATCATCGTCGGATCAAGCCTTGTGGGCCTGGGCACAGCGCGGGGCACTCCGAGCGACTTCCACGCGCTCGCCCATTTCGATCACGCCGGCGGTGACGGCAAGCGCATCGAAGGCCGTCCTTGCAGTCTCACCTTCGGGAAACAGTGAGATCGGCTGCCCACGCGCGGCGCACTCCGCGGCCCGACATTCATGCAGGCGCTCGCGCCCGCGCTCAATCAACGGAGCCTGTTGGCAGATTTTCCCGTTGAATCTCTCTGCTTGTTGCAGTGCATGGGTCCGGCCCTTCGCGTCATTTCGCTGCGCTGCGGAATTTGGTCGCTATCGGGGCATAGCGGACTCTGGCAAGCCGTCCGTCCACCCGGCGATTTATGGGTTCACCGCCTTGATCTCTTCGGCGACGACCGCCGCCGCCATAAGTAACTCGTTTCACCACGAGTGCCTTGACGCGAGCTTAGCTGGTGCGCACTCGAATTCGCCGTTGTCACTTCGTCAGCCGTGCTCATTCGCTCTCCCGCCGGTGTATGGTCAGAACGCGAGTCCCCTCAATCGGTTTCGAGCTGAGCCTCTGCGCGTGCTCGCAACCGATAGAACTGCATCGCGGAGGTCGCCGTCCTCCTTTGCAACTTAGTAAAACTCGCCTGATGCGTACCAAGTCCCACCGCGGTCATTCCGTTTGCGGAACGCATCAATAGAATAGCCTTCGTGGTTTCCCAAGATAGGTCAATTGCCTTGGCGAGAACCAAAAGATGATCGACCTGATTATGCACTGTTGCGCGTTCAACATGGGCGATTGGCAAGTCGCACATCAACGACAAAGCAATCGTAGCCTCATCGAATTTCCCTTGGCGCGCGAAACCAAGAAGATGTTGTTCGGATAGATCTCCTGATTGATGCAACGACACTATGAGCCGGCGCGCTGTCTCAAAGGTCGAAGAGCTTTCCCGTATCTTTGTCTGAATTTGATTCTTGGCCTGTGCCACCATGTATCGATAAAGTTGAACCTTTTGCCGATCGGCAGCCTCGAGCTGCTTTCGTACGTTGTCGGAGGCCGCTGCGAACAAGCTTAAAAGGTGTTGTCTCGGAATGTCCGGTCGTAACCAGACGCGAAGGGCGAGGTCGCTGTCGTCGCGTGAGCGCGTGGCAAGCGTGGAGCAGCCAAAGTCCGAGAACTTTGCGCCGGGATTGCCGGCCGTGCTGACGACAACCTCATTGTTCCCCCTCTCGACGAGTACGTCAGTCACAGCTTCGTCGATCGATTCACGGAGCGAAATCGCCAATAAATGATCCTGGCTTTTGGTCCTTGCGCCTTGGATCAAAGTCGCTTCGTCAAGCTTGGTCGAATGGGTAAGAATGGGTCCGGCAACCATAATCTCGTCATCAAGGGCTAAGATACGTGAAGCCTTTGGCGGCGCGTTCGGATGCCTCGCAATCAGATCGCCAAACTCCGCGCGAGCCGAGCTGTCGATCGCAACGACGAGCCGGCTCATGACATCATCGAACATCGCCGTGTGTTCTTCGGAGAACCCCGACCCATCCATTATGAACAGATCCGTCACCCGCCGCATGACGGCGGCTCGATAGCGTAAATCGTTCTTCGCGATCGCATCCTCGAGTTCGTCGATCAAAGACTGCGGTGGTGTTTCGCGACCGCCGTGAGCGCTGGACGCGGCATTCTCAGAGCCTCTCGGACGCGAAGGCGCCTCGGTTCTATGCTGCATTTTCCACCGCTCCTTTATCAAGTGATGCGTCGAAGACAAGCTCAGAGCTGGAACACGGGGGTTGAATCAAAAAGCCCTGGACGCTCGATACGCCGGCCAAGCGTAGGATGCGAAGCTGCTCAACCTTCTCTACGCCTTCCGCCGTCGTCTCGATTTCGAGGCTCCGTGCCAATGCCAGGACTGCAGAAATGATAGCCGCGCAATCCGCCCGATTGGTCATGTGTTTTATGAAGGACTTATCGATTTTGATTTTGTCGAACGGGAACATTGTCAAATGATTGAGCGACGAATACCCGGTGCCGAAGTCATCCAGAGCTATCGTGATACCAAGATTTTTCAGTTTTCTCAGGAGCGCAAGACAATCGGCGCCGTGCTCGATCAGAGCCGTTTCCGTGATTTCTAGCTCCAATCGTTCGGGTGCTAATCCCGACTCGACGAGGACGCACATGACGTAATCGAGCAAGGTCGAGCTCCGCAGTTGCACGGCGGAAAGATTAACTGCCACTTTGACTGATGGGGGCCACTTCACCGCTTCATTGCATGCTTTCTGAAGTACCCATTCGCCGATCTGAAGAATCGTGCCCGACTCTTCTGCGAGTGGGATGAACAGGCTCGGCGGTATCATGCCTTTTTCCGGGTGCCTCCAGCGGATAAGGGCTTCCGCGCCGCACATCCTGAGCGTCTTCGTATCGACAATGGGTTGAAAGTGGACTTCGAGCTCGTTTCTACCGAGGGCTCGGCGCAGCTCGCTTTCGAGAATGTGTCTCTCAACGGCGGCCTCGCCCAACGATGGCTCGAATACCGCGTACAAATTTCGGCCGAGAGTCTTGGCACGGTAAAGTGCCAGGTCAGCCTTCTTCAACAAATCGTCGGCATCAACTCCATGAGCCGGCGCCAGCGCGATGCCGACGCTGGCACCGATGCTTACTACGTTGCCGTGAATTGAGAACGGATCGGCAAGGTGCGAAATGATGTCTGTCGCAAGAGTCTCGGCGGCATCGCCATTTTTTGTATCGTTGACTTGCACAACGGCGAACTCATCGCCACCGAGCCGCGCGAGGACGTCGTTTTCCTGCAGCGACGGCTTAAGCCGTTCGGCCACTTGTTTAAGCAATTCATCGCCGGCGGGATGACCGAAGGTGTCGTTGACCTGTTTGAACCGATCGAGATCAACCATCAGCACATTAAAATTTTCGCCCCGGCGGCGGTGATGCGCACAGGCATCCTCAATTTTCTCTACCAGAGCCGCACGGTTGAGGAGGCCAGTCAACGCGTCGTGATGAGCCAAAAATGCCACCCGGGCCTCGTTACGCCATCGCTCCGTGATATCCTCATGGGTGGTGAGCCAGCACCCATCGGCCATCGCATGACGTAATATAAGGACGACCCGTCCGTTGCCGAGTTTCTCAATATCGGTTGCTATGTTGAGCTGTGCCGCGATGTATTCGTTAGAATTCGGTCCAACGTAATTTCCACTCGCGGAGCGGAATTCGAAGATTTTGCTAAGTGTCGTGCCGGGCTCAACGAGTTCAGCGGGGAGATTGTAAATCTGCCGGTATCGCTCGTTCGCAACCAGTATCCGCTGTGATGAATCGGTCATGCACAAGCCCTGCGACATATTTTGCAGAGCAGCGGCGAACCGCGCGTTGGAATTTCTTAGAGCCTCAGTACTGTCGAGCAAGGCGCTTTCGATTTTCTTGTGGTCGCTAATGTCTTGATGAATAGCCACCCAGCCGCCGTCGCGCATCGGTTGATGGCTAATGGCGTAGATACGACCGTCACTAAGTTGGTTTTCGGCGTAGTAAGGATTTCCCTCAGCTACCTCGTTCAGCCGAGTCCGGACATACCCTTCAGCGTCCTGCGGTGACACGCCAGCAGCGACGCGCGCTTCGAGGATCGAGTGCAGCGCCGTACCCGGCTTTATCTGCTCCGGACCGAGTCCATAGATTTCACCATAGCGTGCATTGCATACGACCAAACGCTGATCGCGATCGAACATGCACAAACCATGAGGCATGTTATTGAGCGCGGTATGCAGCAATAGATTGGTCTGTTCGAGCGATTGGTTTGATCGCTGCAGGTTCTGCATATTAGACCGGCTGTGCAGCTCTCGGACGACGGCCAACGTCATCGCAAACAGAACAATGAGCGTTAGAATATATGCTTGGTAGGCGTGTTGGTGCTCCGCGCCGCCACACAGATAAATGCCGCCCCAAATTACAGCAATCACGGCAACCCCCGAGTAAGTTGTCGGCTGCTGAATTGCGTAACGCCACTTGGCCATGATGAAGCGTCTCGGACTTCGTTCGAGCGGCATTCGAAAGGCCGTTGTATGTCAGGAATTAATTACTTGGCGGTTGTAGTTAGACGTCCTGAGGGGTAAGCCGCGCAATAACCTTTACAATGCCTTACGGTCTCGCGCGGTTACAGATAAATGAAATAGACAAAGTCGGCGCGAAGCCCGATCAAAGCCGATACCGGCCGGCGTCGTCGTCGGGGTCATTTCACGGGCTCGTTTATGCACGCCAATCGCGGCAACAAGGACTTACGCGTGGGCGCATAGGCGGATCTACCGACTTGCGTTCAATGCTGGAAAAGAGATGGGACAACATCGATTTGGCTGATGATCTCATCAGAGCGTCGCCTTATATAGAGCTGATCTAGCGGCTTGATGCTAAAGTCGGGGGGCTTCGCAGTTCAGCGGCCGATGTGGTAAATTGGTCTTCATGTTGGAGCCAGCACCTGTCGGTTCGAGCAAGGACCAATCATGACAAACGCGTTGACTGCCTTAGCTGCGTTTATTGTTGCCGTTGGGATCTTTCTTTTTTCGGCCGTGCCATCCGGCGCCATTACTGCGGATCTCGCGAAAAAATGCCGAGACATGGCGATCCAGGCGCATCCCCCAGACCTGGCTGGAACCAGGCCATATGCTCAAGCTGAAAGAGACTATTTTAGCCAATGCGTCTCAAAAAATGGTCAAATGCAGGACACCAATTCACCGAGTGCCTCTCCCTCTAGCTCACCGAGTGCCTCTCCCTCTAGCTCACCAAGTGCCTCTCCCTCTCAAAAGTAGAGCGGAGTAGACTGGGAGGAAGATGCCGTGCTCAAGGCCATCTCATCCAGAGATGTGGCAGGTTCGATGTTTGGTACAGGCGGTCCGGCAACGCTTGCATCATGCCGCAGCAATGCAGGATGACTGCACTGGTACCGAAAAGAGGTCGCACCCATCCGCTTTGCGCACGTTGATGGTGAAGCCGGCCGACCTATCTTCGTCTTTAACGGCGATGTCGAGCGCAATCAGTTCTGCAAGCTGGTACGCCTTTTCCCGCGTCGGAAAGACCTGACCACGGTAGTCGTACTCAGAATGTTGCTGGCCGACCACATCGAAAAAATATCGCTCCACCGTGGACCTCTTGTAAAAGCACGACGATGCTCGACGTTAGCGGACGTATTTTGCCTTTGCCCTAATCTAATTCATAAAACTGGCGCCATCAGCAGAAACCCAATTAGGACCTCCTCCTGACCTTCGCCCTCTTGCGTGGTCAAGACCGCCGATATCGAGCACATCGCCCGGCCACTATGACGAGTTCCAACTGCGATGCTGTAACTTCTGCGGGAATCTGGCGTATTTGCAAGCCAGCGAGCATAAGGTTTATACTACCGAGGCTGATCGAATATCTCCGATGGGCGCGAGAGCTCGCGCGGCATAGCTGTGCTGAATCAATCGAGAGTGTGCGCCTCATGGCAGGCCGGCCATCAATCGCCTCTGATTATGTCTCTGTAATCTTGCGGGCGATTGATAAGGCGCAAAATGATCCTGCTCAGTTGCGCAGTCTCGTTTACGATGTCGCGCGCCTCAGTCTGGGAAAGCATGTTTTGACGCATTATGGCCGACTCGGCAGTGCCGGGTTGAACCAACATGTTTCCGATCTCGAGGCAGCAATAAATCAGATTGAAGATCGATCGCAAAAGCAGGGTGAGCTCGCGGCCAATGGCGAAGGCGTGCAGTTGGTTGAGAGTCCGCCGAGCTCGTCTGATAGCAACGCTGTCGCTATACTCGACTCCCCTGGAGATGCGATCTTCCGCGATGCCTGGCTGGACAAAACGCCTGTCGCGGTCCGTCAGGCTTCGACTGAACTCTATGGCAGCAGCCGACAAGTTGCTGAGGTTTTGCAGCCGACGGAGATTTGGGAGCCATCATTTGGACGCGGGCCGACGCGCAATAGGGCCAACTCTTGGTGGGCAATCCAGATATCTACCGCGGTGCTTATTGGCCTGGCGATCTATGTAGTGACATTCGTGCGATCTGACTATTATCCGGCACTCACTCAAGCTCTGCGAGGGCCAACGTCACAGGCTGCATCGCAGGCGCCAATAGCCTCAAATCAAACTCCAAAATCTAGCTCCCTTAGCGGCGCGAAGGCACCGGATTTTCCGTTACCCACGGTCTACGGCGTCTACGCGATGAGCGCCGGGCAGCTCTTTGAACTCGATCAGTTGCCGATGAGAGTGCCCGATCCGCGGGTGGCAATTTCTGCTATGATCTCCAGCCCAAGCCACGTTACGGTTCCCAATGGAAAGCTCGGCTTCGTCATCTTTAGGCGTGATTTGGCATCGAGCGCGCCCATGGAAGTGTTTGTAAGAGTCATTGCGCAGGTGGCACACGAGATGAAGTTTGCTGAATCAGGCCCGCCAGCAACGACCAAAGTCGACGGCCAATGGGCCGTTCGCAGTAAATCGTACGAATTCAGAGTGGCTCCGGTGGACGGTAATCCTGAGATGATTGTTCTGCGTCCTGAGGATCCGCAGTTGACCCTGTCACCCGGCCGGTACGCGCTTGTGATCGCAGGACAAGGGTATGATTTTAGCGTCGATGGCAAAATAACGGACTTGGCGCAGTGTCTTGAGCGCACGAATGTGATCGACGGGATGGTCTATTCGGAATGCCGCACGCTGCCGTAGCTGCAGGTTGGGAGAGGCACCTCGCGGTGCCGGCATTAATTTCTCTATGGTCGCATAGATCGAAGTGGGTGGTCGTTCTTGGAACGATCCCGTCGTATTATGTCTGCGCTCAAATCGCTTGAGGTGCGCGAAAACCCGAGAAGTGCTAAATGGAGTGATGCGGGTCGCCAAACTTCAGATGAACCGTATCTGAGTTCCTTCGAGAACTAGACAGCTCAATCGACCGGTCGCGTAGGCGCCCGTATCGATGTTGATACGGTTCGACCTAAGGTCAGGCTCGTCGACTGGAGTGTGGCCATGCACCACGATCTTGCCAAAATCCTCCTGGTACTGAAGAAAATCTTGTCTAATCCAGAGTAGGTCCCTTTGGCTTTGCAGCCCCAATGAGATTCCCGGCCGAACTCCTGCATGAGCGAGAAAGAAATCCCCAGAGCTGAACGACAGGGCGAGGCTATTGAGAAATTGGTGATGGTGCTCCGGCAGCGCGCGTCGCAGCGCCTTGACGCTTTCTTTCAGCTCATACGGATCTTCGCTCGTTGAGGGAGCTACACCATAGGAGAGGAGAGTGTTTACGCCTCCCAATTCTCGCCACCTCGGCAACAGCGAGGGATTGCTCAGCACGCGCGTTGCGTAAGCTTCGTGATTGCCCTTGAGACAGACGGCCACGCGCTGCTTACGGCGCTCTATAAGAAGATCAACAACCTCAGGGGATTTTGGCCCGCGGTCGATGTAGTCGCCAAGGAAAACCTCAACCGGATGCGCGATCGGATAGACTTCCAAATCTATATCGATGCGCGCCAGAAGTGATATTAAGAGATCCGCACACCCATGCACGTCGCCGATGGCGTAAATGCGTACCCCATCTGGTACACGTGGTTTCACAGCACCAAACCGAGAGAGCAAAGTCAGGACGCTTCCCCTGTCATCGTCCGCATAGCCAAACTACCGGTCCTTTAAAATTCATCAGGACACGCCAGCAAGCGCTGGGGCAATCATGCCCAGACATCAAACCATGTACCCTGCGCGGCAGGTGCACCTCAGCCGAAATACGTTTACCATTGTACGACATTTTGGGCGCCTAACTTAGGACAAAATGCAGGGACTGCGAACGTCCGCCGCAGAACACGTTGAACTAACCTCGCAATTTTTCCAACATACACCGGTTGATTTGTTACATTAAGAGTTGTGGCGTGATCCGAATTCCATGAGCATTAATAGTCCGGGCATAGTTCAGTTGACTCCGGTGCAGATTTAATGAGATTTATAAAAATTAAGGGCGTTTCGCCAGCGACTTAGCGAAATTTAAGGTCATTTCGCCGGCGACTTAGTTGTATCTGAGTAGATGGTCCTGACAGGATGCTACACCGCGATTGGCCGACACCATCGGAGCGTGCCAACTTATCCGTCCCGGAATTTGCGTCGGCGGCTGAGCTTTTGGATTCATTCGTCCATTTTTTGCGTCAGCAATACATTGTCATTCTCGCTGCCTCCCTGGTGACGATTTCACTCGGTGTCACATATCTTATTTTAGCGCGACCGAGCTATACGGCAGTCGCGACGATGCTAATCGATCCGCATAAAAGGCAGTCCTTGCAAGAACAGCCAACCTTTAATGACGCGGAAGGCGATTCCGCGACTGTCGAAAGCCAGCTTCGCGTTTTGAAGTCTGACAATGTGGCACTTTCCGTTATTAAAAATCTTCAGTTGAGCAGCGATCCGGAGTTCGGTGGAACTAAAGGGGGAGGCATCTCCGAATACAGCGCTATGCGGCTTGCGCTAGCAGCATTTGAATCGCGCCTCGATGTCTCGCGAGACGCGTTGTCTTACGTAATTGAAGTAAGCTTCCGATCCCATGATTCCGAGAAGGCTGCAAAGATCGCAAACGCGATCGTGGATGCGTACGTTGTCGACCAGTTGGATTCTAAGTACCAATCGACGCTCCGCGCCAGTAATTGGTTGCAAGATCGAATTGCAGAGTTGCGCGACCAAGCCACCGCGGGAGAGCAAGCGGTTGTCGATTACCAGCGGGATCACAATATTGTCGATGCGGCTGGAAAATCGACGAGTGATCAAAGGGTAGCGGAGCTAAACAGCCAGCTGATAATTGCGCGTACCCAGACAGCGGAAGCACGTGCAAGGTTGGGTCGTGTCCAGACCGTACTGAGTTCCGACCCAGGGGGTGCCGTCGATGCTACCGTTGCGGACACATTAAAGAGCGAAGTGATCACGCGGCTGCGCAGCCAGTACCTTGATCTTGCCAGCAAAGAGGCGGACTGGGCAGCCCGCTACGGCAATGATCACCTAGCCGTTGTCAACCTGCGCAATCAAATGGCCGAGATTCGTTCCGCCATTGTCGACGAGCTTAGACGGATCGCCGAAACTTACAAAAGCGATTTGGACATAGCTGAACACGGCTCTGCCGACGCGCAAAAGGAATATGATGATGCCGTTGCTCAAGCGCAGCGAAACAATCAGGCGCAGGTTGTTCTCAGCGATCTTGAAAGCAAATCGAAAACCTATCGGGCGCTATACGAGAATTTTCTGCAGCGTTATATGGAATCCGTTCAGCAGCAATCATTTCCAATCCCTGAGGCTCGGTTGATCTCTCCGGCGCTGCGACCGCTGCAGAGGAGTAGTCCGAAAATCATTCTTACTTTGGCGATCTCCGCATGCGTCGGAATCGTTATTGGATTTGCTATCGGGGTCTTTAGAGATTTGTGGGATCGCGTTTTCCGGACGAGTGAGCAGGCCGAAAAGGTCCTGCACACCCCTTGTATCAGCCTGGTGCCGTTGTTGCAGGAAGCTGCCCCGACGTCGACGACCATTGAAGAATGGTCGGATGCGGGGGCTGGATCGTCAATTAGGGATGAAGTCCAGAGTCCCTCGATCAGTGAGGACGGTATCGGCTTCTCGTCCGCTGGCACCGCCGCCCTCGTCACGGGCGACGAGAAGGGCATGCAGTCGAATGGAGAAGTCGTCTCGGAAAACACGAAGAGACCGCAATCTAATGAAGAAAATGGCACTCCGCGGATGATCGTGCATGATGAAAATGTACTTTGGACACCAGTTGATTCGCCATTCTCACGATTTGCAGAATCACTTCGTGTCATCAAAGTCGCGGTCGATTTAGGTGAAATCGTTCGATCGACGAAGGTTATAGGCTTTACATCATCATTGCCAAATGAGGGAAAATCGACTGTGGCCGCTGGACTTGCGCTGCAGATTGCGCAAGCTGGCGGGCGCGTGATCTTAGTCGATTGCGATCTGCGGAATCCGTCGCTTACCAAAACGCTTGCCCCGTCAGCACAGATGGGATTTATCGAGGCCATTTCCGGTAAGGCGAAGATCGAGGATGTCCTCTGGCGCTCAGATCCGAGGACCAACTTATCATTTCTTCCTATGGTGATGAAATCGCGAGTGGCTCACACAAACGAGATACTTGCATCAACCGCCACCAAGAAATTGTTCGATGAATTGCGCAAGCGCTACGAATATATTATTGTCGATTTATCGCCGCTGGCTCCGGTAGTGGACGTTCGGACCACAACTCATTTCGTGGACTCATATGTCTGTGTGATCGAGTGGGGGCGCACGAAAATAGATATCGTGAAGAAAGCTTTGGCAGACGCGCCCGGCGTTTATGAGAATCTCATTGGTACGGTCCTCAACAAAGCCGATATTAGCAAATTAGGTCGCTATGATGCGCACCGCGGCGATTATTATTATAACAAGTATTATGGGCGCTATGGCTATGTTGACTGAGAATTAACTTGCAAGCGGCGGGATTGTCGAAGGACTGCATCGTTTTGGTAAGCTATCTCTAGGTGCAGCGCGGTTTCGTTATAAGCGATAAGCGATAAGCGATAGCGAAATTCAGATCGACTCACTAGGCACGCCGGAAACCCCATTGAGGAAGCCAAGCAGCGAGCGGACCAGAGAACTGCTGTTTGGGATCGTCAAATCGGGATTCGGATTGGATGATGCCGGTTCCTGCGGTCCCGGCTCCACAAGGTGCACGGTAGTGGAGCCTGATCACCATGGCATGGGACATCAAGCGAGTGCCTACTTTGAGCCCCGCCCGTTGAGGCGGGCATTTGGACTACTGCCCCGAAATAAGGCGGCCCACACGGAATTATGGGCACAGGCAATGCGGTTGAGACGAACATCAGATGTTCGTCGAAAGGCTTTGCGACGGTAAACAATCGCCGCTGCCTTTCGGTTTCAAACCTCAGCCGACGGACTGCCAGCAGGAATTCCAGTATACGGCCGAGCAGTTACGTCTATGTTCACTCTCGGTCTAAGCATGCTAGGAAAATCGCCACTACGGAACTGCTAATCAAATAAACGACTTCGTCCCCCAAGCTCCTGTCCCCAAAACTAACCGTCTAATCCTTACTGCTTTTGGCCATTAAATAGCCAGTCGAGTACCTTGACACTTTTACTATGCTCCAAGATTCAATAGCCGGCAATCAGCAGGTGTGGTACGAAAACTTACGAGAAATCGAGCCCGTCTGTCTGCTGCTGCGTACACTGGAACTATGGATGCGTCGGCGTTGCCCATGTCCAATAAAAATAACAAGGCCACCTTTACTAGGTTAGGGGGCTACGTGGTTAACGATACTAGCATGCGTCCGGCTTCGCGACGGGTTCCTGCCGAATTGCCTGGTAAGTTGTAATACGATGTGTGGCATCACGGGTTTTTTCGGAATACCGGACAGGTCAGTACCGCCGCGCGTGCTGCTCCAGCGCATGATTTCTGCCATTTCGCATCGTGGCCCGGATGACCAGGGAATTTTTGTAGATGACAAAGTGGGGCTTGGCCACGCGCGGCTGAGCATTATTGATCTCGTGAGCGGCCGTCAGCCCATGGCAAACGCGGATCAAACTATTTTTGTTAGCTTCAACGGTGAGATATTCAATTACGTTGAATTGCGCCAGGAGCTTATTGATCGTGGGCATCATTTTGCAACGCATTCTGATACTGAGGTTATCTTGCATCTCTACGAGGAGATGGGCGCGGATTGTGTTAAGCGGTTCAATGGCGACTTTGCTTTCGCTTTGTGGGATAGCCGGCGCAAGCGCTTGATGCTGGCGCGGGATCGTATGGGTGTCAGACCGCTATTTTATGCAACACGCGGCTCTTCGTTGGTATTTTCCTCCGAAATCAAGTCGCTGCTCGAGGTCCCAGGGATTGACGCGAGTCTTGATCCCATCGCGCTCGACCAGATCTTTACCCTATGGTTTCCATTGGCACCACGCACGCCGTTCAAAGATGTTTTTGAACTTCCTCCGGCGCATTTGCTCTTAGCTGATCCCGACGGAATTGCGATACGCCGTTATTGGAAGCTCGAGTACCCTGAGTTGGGCGAGGACGCGCTCGGTGGACGCGGCGAACGCGACATCGCCGAAGAGCTTGGTGAATTACTTCTAGATGCGACGCGAATTCGTCTTCGTTCAGATGTGCCTGTTGGAGCGTATTTAAGCGGAGGCCTGGATTCGTCGATTATTGCCGCTGCGATAAAAAGCATCGTTCCCGACCGTCTGGGCACCTTTTCCGTAACGTTTGACTCTCCAGAATTTGACGAGAGCGATTATCAAAGAGAGATGGCAAGCGCTCTGCACACCGAGCATCGATCGATAAAGATTGGTGGGCAGAATATTGCCCGGGCATTTCCATCTGTTATCAAGCACACAGAGTGCCCGATCCTGCGTACATCGCCAACGCCGCTATTTTCGCTATCAAAGTTCGTCCGCGAGTGCGGCTACAAGGTGGTGTTGACTGGAGAGGGTGCCGACGAAATCTTGGCCGGCTATGATATTTTTAAAGAAGCCAAGGTTCGCCGCTTCTGTGCTCGTCAACCGAACTCACGTCGTCGACCGTTGTTGTTCCGTCGACTTTATCCCTACCTGCCGGCGTTGAAAGGGCAATCGCAGAGATATCTCGAGTCTTTCTTTGCAGGTTCGCCTTCCGAGGCTCAGGATCCACTCTTCTCGCACCTGCCCCGTTTCCGCACCACCATGGGCAGCAAAATCTTCTTTTCTCCCGAGATGCGACACGACATCGGAGACTATGATGCGCTCGCCGAGTTGCGATCGCGGCTACCCACCGAATTCGACCGTTGGGATCCGCTCTCGCAGGCGCAATATCTCGAAACGGCGTATCTGCTCCCCAGTTACATTCTCTCGTCGCAAGGCGACCGCGTTGCTATGGCGCACGCGGTTGAGGGGCGCTTTCCCTTTCTCGACCATCGGGTCGTGGAGTTTGCGGCGCGAATTCCAGCAAAACTCAAAATCCGAGGGCTGCGAGAGAAGCACATCCTTCGCGAGGCCACGCAACATACATTGCCTCCGCGTATCGGTAACCGGCCAAAGCAGCCCTATCGGGCACCAGATAGTCAATCGTTCTTTGATATGCCGGCATCAGACTATGTAATGGACGTGCTGTCGCCAGGCGCCATCAAAGGGGCTGGTTATTTCGATGCAAAGGCGGTCACCAAGCTTAACAACAAATGCCGAGCGCAGACCTCCGTTGGGTTTCGTGATAATGCGGCATTTGTCGGCGTCCTATCCACCCAGTTATGGCATTTCGAGTTCGCTGCAGCGTCAAATGCGATAGTTCCGTCGAATGTGACACTAGCATCTGTGAATCACTAGCATTGGAGTTGCGTATGCAGGACAGTATAGAACGGAAAGTTCGCGAGTTTATCGAGAACAATTATCTGTTCGGTGATAACTCAGGCACACTCAAAGATAACGATTCGCTCCGGGAGGCCGGTCTCATCGATTCGACCGGCATTTTGGAGCTGGTCGCGTTCTTGGAATCCAGTTTTGACATCCAAATACAGGATGCGGAGATCGTTCCCGAGAATTTAGACTCCATCGCCGCCATCGTCACTTACGTGGGTGCGAAAGGAGCTGGCGCAAAAGAGACCTTGTCGCCGTCAGCCCAGGGACAATCCGTTGTCTAAAGGTCAACTGTAATGCGTGTTGAACTATTTGTTCAAAGGTCTGCCGCGAGCTACGGTGAAAAGATTGCGTTAGTCGCAGGCGGCAAACGCTTGACCTATCGGGAGCTTGATGAGGCCTCGGATCGCTTAGCCGTGGCGCTCTTGCGCGATGGAGTGGTTCGGGGTGAACGCGTTGTCATTTTTCAGGATAACTGCTGGGAAGCCGTGGTTAGCATTTTCGCAGTACTTAAGGCTGGAGCGGTATTCGTTCCGATCAACCCGTCAACCAAGGCCGGCAAACTCGCTTACGTGATTAATAATTGCCGGGCTCAGGCCATACTGACCCAGGAGCGCTTGCTTCCCGTCGTGGTCGCGGCGATGGCAGACGTTCCCTCGACTTTGCTGACGGTGGTTGCCGGAGCCGATGAACGGTCGGCCTTGCATGACGCGAAGCGATTTGAGGACGCGATCATGGCGGCCAACTCTGCATCACCGTTGGGTTGTCCTGGAATTGATCTAGACCTTGCGATGCTTGTCTACACATCTGGCTCGACCGGGTTTCCTAAAGGCGTGATGATGACGCATCAAAACGTTGTGGCGGCAGCGACCTCGATAACTACGTACCTGGAAAACACTAGCGACGATGTCATTCTAAATGTGCTGCCGATCTCGTTTGATTATGGCCTCTACCAGGTCTTGATGGCAGCCATGGTCGGCGCCACGCTGGTATTAGAAAAGTCTTTCACCTATCCACAACAGATTTTCGATAAGATGGCGGCCGAGCGCATTACCGGACTGCCAATTGTTCCCACTATGGCGTCCATAATTTTACAAATGCGCGACTTTCGCGGCGACGCTTTTCCTCATTTGCGGTACATCACCAACACGGCCGCGGCTTTGCCACCTGCTCACATCAAGCGATTACAGGAGTTATTCCCCCAAGCGCGCCTCTATTCAATGTACGGTCTGACAGAGTGCAAGCGATGCACCTGGCTCCCACCAAGCGAGCTTTCGAAGCGTCCTGCCTCGGTTGGGATCGCAATTCCGAATACTGAAGCTTACGTGGTCGACGAGGATGGCCAACGCTGCGCGCCCGGGGTTACTGGCGAACTCGTGATTCGTGGCCCGCATGTCATGAAAGGATACTGGGAAAACCCAGCGGCAACCGAGAAAGCGTTGCGAGCCGGAGCCTATCACTGGGAAAAAGTACTCTACACCGGCGATCTTTTTCGAACTGATGACGATGGATATCTTTATTTCGTTGCCCGCAAGGACGACATCATCAAATCTCGTGGTGAGAAGGTAAGTCCGCTGGAAGTTGAAAACGTTCTCTACCTGCTGCCGGGCGTCCGAGAAGCGGTCGTTGTCGGGATACCAGATCCAATACTTGGAATGGCAATCAAGGCGGTGGTAGCGGTCGAGCCTGATGCCGGAATTACAGCACGAGTTATTACCCGTCATTGCGTGAGGCTTTTGGAGGACTATATGGTTCCGAAGGTCATCGAATTCCGCAATGCATTGCCGAAGGGGGATAACGGCAAGATTAGTCGGCGCCTTGTCTCAGCCGAGAGTTCGGAGACTGTAAATGAATGGCAATAGACATAAGCTCGACGGTGTTTTCGATCATGGCAACGTCGTCCCGGCGGCGCAGAGGTTTAGCGCTGCGACGCTTCTGCTGGATCCCGTCGAAGAGACCAACCGAATTGCTGCTGCGGTTCGTAACCAAGTCCTCCGGCAACTGCGGCGGCGCGGTGTCGTGGTCGGTCTTTCCGGGGGTATCGACAGTAGCGTAACCGCGGCGCTGTCTGTGGCCGCGCTTGGCCGCGACAATGTGCTTGCGGTGCTTATGCCTGAGCGGGATTCCGAGTCCGAAAGCCTTCACCTCGGACGGCAGGTCGTCGAAGCGTTAGGGATCCGCAGCGTCCTCGAAGATATCGAGCCAATCCTCACTGCTTCTGGCTGCTACCAGCGTCGCGACGATTTTATTCGTCGCGTTATCCCGGAATTCGGTCCGGGTTGGGGCTGCAAGATGGCTCTGTCAAACGTTTTGCGAAACAAGGGCTACAATATCACGACGCTGATAGTTCAATCGCCGGATGGACAGACGTATCGATTGCGCATGCCGGCCGACGTCTATCACGGAATTATCGCTGCTTCGAATATGAAGCAGCGAACGCGCAAGCAGCTAGAATATTATCACGCGGACCGTTTGAATTACGTTGTGGCCGGCACGCCAAATCGGCTCGAATACGATCAAGGCTTTTTTGTCAAGAATGGCGACGGCGCCGCTGATGTGAAGCCGATCGCGCATCTCTATAAGAGCCAGGTCTACCAACTTGCCGAAGATCTTGGCGTGCCCGAAGAGATCAGACGGCGCCCGCCGACAACCGACACTTGGTCGCTAGAGCAGACTCAGGAGGAGTTTTATTTCTCACTGCCGTACCAGCTCATGGATCTTTGCCTATATGGCTTGATCAACCAGGTTCCCGTCGAAGAGGTGGCGCATGCGACCGGTCTCAAGCCCGAAGAGGTCGATCTTGTCTGGCGCGACATCGCGGCCAAGCGCCGCGCGACCCGTTATCTCCATGAGCCGCCGCTGCTCGTCGAGCCGGGATTGAGTCACACGTGACTGCGATAGGTCCGCGGCTGTTGGTCGCGCGTCCTGCACACCGAGGGTCTTGACTATGCTCCTCGCCGACAATCGGGCACCGGGTAATTTAATGTTGGAAGCCGATGCCGTTGATTTCTCCGCGTGCGAATTGCCTGCCCCGTCGTGGCGGGCTCCCGCCAGATCGATTCTAACCGATGGTAGGGGAGTCTCCTGGGGCGCCGCCCGCGATGTATTTCCGTACCTGACGGAATGCTGCACGACGGACGGTGGTCAGTCAAACGGCCCAGGGCGATTGACTGCGGCGCGTGAGTTGTCGCTCGGGCTAAAGGAAATCTAGCGGTGAGCACGAAAGTGAACAGCCAGGTGCTTCGCGTTCTGCCCCGCAAATGCCACCCTCGGACCCTGGCGGTGTTAGGTCCGCTGCTCTTTCGTGTTTACGGCCTGGTAGAATGGCCGTCCCCGCTGCAGTCGCTTATCCGCAGAGTACTCTACTATTTAGAGGGCGGCAGCATGTTCTCCGTAACTTTGCGCCGAATCTTTGCGACATACCATGGCGTAGAAGTTGGCATGTACACGCACGGAGGTTGGATTGTTCCCTTCGGCGCCGACCGTGGGACTAAGATCGGCCGCTACTGTTCTATAGCGCAGACGGCGCGCATGTTTACGCATAACCACCCGATGAATATGAAATCCACCAATCCCTTATTCTACGACCCGGGGGAACATCTGGTCGACAAGGACAATGCCCAGAGAAACTCCCTTACCATCGGCAACGACGTCTGGATGGGTCACAACGCGACCATACTGCCGGGGGTGACTTCGATAGGTGACGGAGCAGTCATCGGCGCCGGTGCGATCGTCAACAAAAACGTGCCACCGTTCGCAATTGTGCTGGGGTATCCGAGCCGGGTTGTGGGATATCGGTTCTCGGAACAGAAGATCCAGGAACTCCTAGCCTCGTGCTGGTGGGACAAGCCGTTGGAAGATTTGCTGCCGGAGTTGGACACTTTCCTGCGGCCGCTGGAGGAGAAAGCGGAGATCCGCGAACCGGCAGTGAGCCGTACTGGAAGCCAGAATGCGTGACTTTCGGGGACGGAGATTTTGCGGATCGTGTTTAGACAAGGGATCAATAAGCATCGCCTCGTTATGGTAGTCGCTTGACCCAGTTACCAATAAAGAAAGTTCATAAACCGGTGCTTATATCTGAGCTTAGTATAGGTAGGATTGGTGTTAGCATCGGCAATGCGAGTGCCGACTTTATATAGCCCATTATGTCGATTGAATTCTCTGTCATCATTCCCACCTATCGGCGACCGCGCGAACTGCGGGACGCGCTGAATAGCGTGCTTTCGCAACTGGATGTAAGCGTTGAAATCATTGTCGTTGATGATAGTCCTGAAGGTTCTGCTCGTGAGGTGATTGATGCGTTAAGTGATCCGCGCGTGAAATATTTTAAAAATCCGAGCCCGACCGGAGGAATTCCCAGTGTTGTTCGCAATTTAGCTTGGCCACATGCCAAGGGCATGTTCATCCACTTTCTTGACGATGATGATATTGTGCCCGAAGGGCATTACGCCGCGGTCAGAGCAGCCTTTTCCGAGCATCCTGAAGTAGGACTGATCTTCGGACGAATCGAACCATTCGGTTCATGCACAGCCGCAGAATTGGAACATGAGCGACGCTATTTCGCCAGTGCCGCTCGAAGGGCTGCCGCATGCCAGAAGTTCGGACCGAGATGGGCTTTCGTCGGGCGAATGCTGTTCGAAAGTGTGCTGCTTGTTTGTAGTGCGTCAGTGTTGCGTCGGGAGTGTGTTATACAGCTCGGGGGTTTTGACCCCGAGATGCGCCTGATGGAAGATGGGGATTTTCACGTTCGGGCCATGAGGAAGTTCGGGACCTATTTCATGGATAGGGTCGTATTACGTTATCGTATCAGCAGCCCGTCGCTGATGCATTCGCCGAAAGCGGACGGATCACAGATGACGGCCGTGCGGGAGTGTTGGCGTCGAACGCAGTTCAAATATCGCAGCGAAAGAGGCTTGCTCGAATTTTATGCGCTAGCGCTTCTTACCCGCGGCTTCCTGAGATTTGGTCGCTCGTGAAGAATGGATGTTCAGAATTCTCCAATGATTTCCCTCACGCATCGGCCACAGTGGTGCCGAACATGTCATCGGGCGTCGCGCGATGTAGTTTGGATCTGACTGGAAGTTGAAGCGGATTAATCAAACGCATCGGCCGGTGGGTTCACATTGGCCAGTTGTGAAATAAGATAAGCGGCGTTGCTCGCCTGATGTGCTACGGACTCAATGCTTGTGCTTGGACAGGGCGTATCGCCGCTCTGGAGCGCCTCGTATCCCGGGCAAAAGCCGACGGCAAAAGTAGGCTGCGCTCACCCAGACCGGTTGCCGTCTCCAGCCCCATGAGAGAACCATAATCCCGGCGCAGAGGTATTAGCGGTTCGCCCCGATTTGGGTCTCGATCCACTGATAAGTCTTCTCCAAGCCCTCACGAAGAGGTCGAGATGGCCGCCAGCCCAGTTTCTCTGCAATAAGCCGATTGTCCGAGTTTCGTCCCCTTACCCCCAATGGGCCGGGCACGTGATTTTTTTCCAATTTTTTACCCGCAATTTCGCAAACGATGTCAGCCAAGGTGTTGATGCTGACCATTTCCTCCGAGCCGATGTTGACTGGTCCGGAGAAGCCAGATCGCGTTAGTCGGATTGTTCCTTCGAGGCACTCGTCGATGTACAAAAATGAACGAGTCTGAGTTCCGTCGCCCCAAATCTCGATCTGGCCACCGTTTCTTGCTTCGGCTACCTTACGGCAAATTGCTGCCGGAGACTTTTCCCGTCCGCCCCTCCAGGTGCCTTGAGGGCCGAAAATATTATGATATCGAGCGACGTGAACCTTGATTCCGTAGTTACGCTGGAATGCAAGATACATCCGCTCACTGAATAGCTTTTCCCATCCATACTCGCTGTCAGGTGCGGCAGGATAAGCCGAGTCTTCCGCGCAATTGGGCTTGTCCGGGTCTTCCTGATTGTAGGCTGGGTATATGCAGGCCGAAGACGAATAAAAAACCCGAGCAATGTTGCGCCGTCGGCAAGCTTCCAGGACATTCAGATTTATTGACCCGGAATTGTGCATGACATCGGCATCATGCTCGCCGGTAAAGATATACCCGGCCCCACCCATATCAGCGGCGAGCTGGTAAACTTCGTCAAATCGCCGATCGATCACTTCACGACAAATAACGGGATCACGAAGGTCCCCGATCATGAAATCATCAGCGTCAACATCTCGGAATTCGGGAAATTTTAAATCTACTCCCCTTACCCAGAAGCCTTCGCCTTTCAATCGGTGCATGATATGCCCGCCAATAAATCCTCCGGCGCCCAGCACAAGAGCGGATTTCGTCATTCCTACTGTCCTTTGTTAGGCATCGAGATTAACATGTATCTAGCCGGCAAAATAGCAATCTTCAAACCAATAATATCAACATTGAGTAATAACCCAATAGTAACGTTACTGCCTGGGTTGGCTGGCTTGCGACGATAGGCGCCAAGAAAGGCCTTCTGGTCTCGGTTGCTGAAACTGCGTTCAAATTCGGTGGAAAAAAATATCCACTAGAAGCGCCCTCAAATGCTCACGCGCGAAAATGTATAAATAAATGAAATAAAAAACCACGCCAATAACAACAAGGCCAATGAAATTATAGTTTTGATAACGCCATGACGGACGCAAATAGGGTATATACAAAAAAGCCGCCATGAGAAAAGCCCCGATCAGTGAACGAAGCGACGGCCGTAAAGCGCTGTAACTCGGCATATGGCATGCGCGACCGAACAACCGCAGAAAAATCGGCAACAGCACCCATTGGCGTATCGCCAAGGAAAGGCAAACCAGGTCCAAACCAAAGGGAGCGGCACAAAGTACGGTTGCCGTTAGTGTCAGAGTTTGAAGGTTAGCCATCCGCTTAAGAACTGTTGATAGATTTCCAGCAAGCAGTGCTGCATCATTGCAGTAGAAGAAAACGAGCGGTAAGCCGCTGAGGATGACGAGCTGCGTCGGAATAGCCCCGGCCAGCCAACGCGGATCAAGCCAGACTCGGAACAGGTCGGGCGCTAGAGCTGCCGCACCGAAAAAAATCGGAAATGATAGTACGGCTACATTCTGCACCATCTTAGAATAAATGAGTTCAAACTCTGCTGAACCGACTTTCGCATTCCGCAATTCAATCCGGCCCACCGCGGCACGGGGAGAAACCACTGTATGGACTATTATGTCCAGAAAGCGATTCGCCAAAGTAAAGAGGCCAACTTCCGTCGGTCCGAGCGTGTATCCGAGGATGAGTCGCGGGAGTTGGCCGCCGGCGAAAATCATAGCGCGCGCCGCGAAGACATTCTTTCCGACAGGGCTGAGCTCGCGAAAATGAATGGTCGACCATTTGAAGCCCAATCGGACCGGCACGGAAATCCATGCAATTGTGAGTTCTGCAATTCGCTGCGCAAGCACTTGCAGCACTAATGCCCAAACTCCAGCGCCTGCAAGCGCGAGAACAATCCCAAATAAGCCGCCAAGCGTCAAACCGGCGATCGAACGAATGGCCAATTGCTTATATTGCAGGGATCGCTGCAATACCGCGATCGGTGTCGCCGACAACGACGACAGCACTGGCAACGGAGCGAGGGTCCAAATGAGATATTTTATTTCTTCATCATGGAAAAGCAGCGCGATCGCAGGCGCCGAAACGGATATCACAACGGCGAAGGCAAGCGCGATTCCGCAACCCGCGAGATTGGCCGTGGTCGTATGCAGATGATCTAATTTGTTGACTGTGAGGAGCGCTTCGACCGAGCCTTCAATCAGGATAAACTCGGAAAGGCCGACGAAGACCATGACGATGGAAAACAAACCATATGGGCGTGGACCAAGGATTGGGGCCAGAATGGAAAATAGAATGAGCCAAAGGACCTGTTGAGTTAATCTGTCAACGGTTATCCAAGCAGTAGGCGAAAGGGCGGGAAGGCCGAAGGCCATATAAGCTTAGATCCTTCGCTATATTAGATCAGCGGTCAGGTTTGATAACGAGGAAACTGCAACCAAATGCGGCGTGATTCCGGCCCTCTTCGCGCGTTGCAGTGAGACGCGATGGATGCTCTTCGAGAGTTCGGCTCGCGAACGACGTGAGCACGCAGGCTGACCCAGCGATTTTCTCGGTCGGCTCGTGTCGTCATTTGCATATCCCGGCAGCCCGCTCGTAACGTCTCGCACATTAGTTAATGCCGGACTTCCAATCGCTTTACGCTGATGCTTCATGGCTGACTATAGAGCGTTGAACAGACCTGAACATGCAAGGTATATTGAGTACGTGAATCATCCTCGAATGTCAGATAAGGACCGTCATCAGCCGTGACAGGGGGAAATGCGCGCATCGTTCCGTTGAAATCCGGCAGTCCGGGTCCATGCTTGTTCATTATACCTGGCATAGGAGGCAGGGTTGAAGGTCTCATGAATTTTGGCGCTCTGCTTCGGACGCCAATGCCGGTCTTAGCTATCGAGCCCCGCGGCGTTGACGGATCGAGCCCACCAGATACCGAAATTGAAGAAATGGCAAAAGCCAATTTGGCTCAGGTTCAGACCGTGCAAGCGACCGGCCCATACTTTCTGGCTGGGCACTCTTCTGGAGGGCTGGTGGCCTTCGAGATGGCCCAGCGTCTCATTGAAGCGAAGGAAAAGGTTGCGTGTCTGCTTCTGTTGGATACCGGCCTCTCGCAACGATACTGGCCCCTTTTCTATTACTTAAAGATCATCGGAGGGAGATGGCATGGTCATCTCATGATGCTATTAACAATCCCCGCTAGGGATAAAACAAAATATTTTATGCACAATCTTCGGAAATTTTTGCGCGGACTCTATGACCCGTATGGTTTAAAACGGATGCCGATTGACGTCACAATCGCCAGCCGAATCGCAGGTGACCGATACTGTCCAAAGTTCTATTCGGACAAGGTGATATTTTTCCGTGCTTCCGTTGAAGAAATTCCGGCCGATCCTGAAGCCCTTTGGCGTAATCGGGTTAGCGACCTGGAAATTCAGTCCGCGACTGGCGGCCACAACACCATGCTCGATTTGCCTAACGTGTCGAGGTTGGCTGACGATATTTCCGCGTGCTTGATGAAAGCCTCGGCGGATGCGGCCCTTGCGCTCGCGCCGCAGCAGCGAGGGCGGCCGAAGAAATCAGCAGTCTGAAAGTAGGGAAGTGCAGGGGGCGTTAAGTTCGCTATGCAATTTATCCAATTCAGTATTATGGATCCCGTATCTAATGCGCATCGTTTGCGAGTAATACAGGTCGCCGTTAAATTCTATGTTTCTGACTCCAGAGGAATTCCAACAAGCGTTGGATCTGTAGCTGACAGCGCAATTAGCGCCGGACCCCACCATGACGCATAACTCACAAAGTGTAGCTCTGAGCGGACGGCGGTGCTCAATCCTTGGGATGCGTGTCGACGAGCTCAACTACGATTCGGTCCTCACACAAGTTCGGAAATGGTCGGCGGAACCCTCTTCCCGCTACATGTGCATATCGACAGTGCACATGGTCATGGAAACCTATGACGATCCGCAGTTTAGAGGGATCGTAAATGGCGCCGATTTGGTTGGAGCCGATGGAGTTCCAGTTATTTGGGCTTCGCGTCACCTCGGTCTAACTGAGCAACGCCGCGTGTTTGCACCTGAATTGCTGATAAAGCTCTGCGAAATGGCGTCACTTCAAAATATCCCTGTTGGATTTTATGGAAGTACCGACAAGGTTATCGAGAAACTCGCACGGAATGTCAGAACGCAATTTCCGACATTGCAGGTAGCCTTCACTTTTTCGCCGCCGTTCCGCTCTCTTACCTCGGATGAGGATGAGGAAATTGTCCGAAAGATTAATGAATCGGGTGCGCGTATCCTATTCGTTGGATTGGGCTGCCCGAAGCAAGAGCGGTGGATGAATGAACATCGCGGTCGCGTTAGGGCAACCATGCTCGGCGTCGGCTGGGCATTTGACGTGGCTGCCGGCGAGTCAAAAACGGCGCCGGGTTGGGTCCAGAACATCGGCATGGAATGGTTCCTTCGCCTAATACTCAACCCGCGAAAGCTTTGGCGGCGTCATTTAAAGCATAATCCACGCTTCATTGTGCTCATACTCCGGCAGCTGTGGGGCGCTAGTGTCTCTCCGACAACACTTTGAATCTTCGGAATTGTTGTAGCTCAATGATGGTGGCTTGATTTGAGCGGCGTCACCGATGTGGACAGCGTGGAATCGCAGACTGCATGACCGCGGTTTCAATAACCGACTATTGACGGGCAATCCACGAATTTCTGATCAAGCTGCTGATTAAATGATATCGGACAAAATCTAATTATAAGATTCGGCTGCGAAGTCGGTTTTACGTTCATTGCTACTGTCGCTGGATTTCGGCCTAAAGCGCGGCTCCAGCGACAGTGCGTTCCGGATGCTCGGACAAGGCAACAGGCGAAGGGCGTCCTGGGCGCTTCGCAATCCTGTCTTTCCAACGCAAGAACGGGGATTCGAAGAAACGATAGCTAACCGTTGCGGCAGCTATGCAAACCGGCATCGCCAAGACGAAAAGAAGAGGTCCATCCTGCGCGTGCAACAAGCGGCGCACGAAATTGACGCACAGCTCGTTCATTAGATAGATGCCATAGCTCACGACCCCGACGTGCTTCACAAACGGATTGGTGAGCAGCCGGCCGAGCGGCTGGTCATCCGGTCGCAATGCGCAGGCGACAACGAGCCACGTCAAGGCAGCATAGAGGACGAAATCCGGCATTGCGTCGAACGTGAGCACGGCGAGCGAAGCGATGAGCGCGGCGGCGGCGCTCCAGCGCCAACCGATGCAGCGCTCGATCCAGCGGAAGGTCGTCGGTCGATGCACGAGGAAGGCGGCGATTGCGCCAAGGCAGATAGGTGGGCTCAGGCTAAGGAGGACGCGTGTGAAGAGCAACGTTGCTGCAAGCGAGCCGTTCGCCACGGCGAGCACGGCCCCGTAGTGAAGCGCTAGCAGGCCAAGCATCGTGGCGACCGGCAAAAGCGGCCTTGCGCTTGCTTTCACAACCCATGGCCAGAAGAAGTAGAACTGCTCCTCCGTCGCCAGCGACCAAGCAAAGAAGAAGATTACACGGTCAGAATCTAGCGGGACGAACCAGTTCGAGGTGTACGTCACAAAGTAAGGGAGATTATGCCAGAACTGCTCGCCGACCGCCGACTGTTTTTCGACGACGATGACCAGCGCCACATATATAGCGAGCATGGCGTAATAAAGCGGGAATATCCGAAATGTACGTCGCAAGTAGAATCGCTTGAGAGAAATATCTCCGGTTGTCGACTGTTCACGCAAAAGAATCGTTGTGATCAAAAACCCGCTGATCACAAAGAATAGCGCAACGCCATTTTGGCCCCGCGAAAGAATGCCGGAGTGGTAATTACCGCCAGCGGCGTGACACCAGACGACCGCAATAATTGAGATACAACGTAACCCATCCAGGAGTGGGAAGTAGCTCCGGCTGCGAAAGAGGCGATAGGAAGCAGAGAGCGGAGGGGCAGGCGATACCGGGAGCTGAGAATGCTCGGTAAGCGGCTCGTGTTCGAATGTTGGTAGGGTGGCCATGCGAACTCTGAACCGGAATTACCCGTAACGACTAATGATCCAGGAATATTCGCGTATTTCGTGCCGCCCCGCAAGACTTACGCGAGGTTCAGTTTGTAGCCTTCATGTAATCATCGTTATCAAGCAGCACGTTTGCAGCCCGTCAAGACGATCGAAACACACTTGATAAGGTAAATGCCTGCGCCGTTACCTGCGTAGTTAACGCGGACACGATCCTTGCTGCGAATATGGATTATCTCCGCCGGGGGAAGGAGTAAATGTCAGATAATTAATGTTAATCTAAATGGGCTGCGTTGTCTTATCCGAACCGTGTTGACTGCCGACTTTGTGGTTTCGTTAGATATCCAACGTGAAGACCGCGTGTTACACAGATACAGCTTAGCTAGTCGTCGTTCCAGCAAACCGCCAAGGCGGCAATGATGACAGGTGGAATCACCCATCCGCGCAATCCGCCCAGGCCTCTGGTTCACGCGATAAGCGTCAGGGACGTCGAGTTCACGCCTTCCGTCGATGGATCGCGTCTGATTCGGCGACTTGGCTGGCTAGCCGCCGTCTTCGCGGTCGTAGTTCAGCAAGGTGCCTTTGTTTCCTCTCCTGTGTTGGGCAGCTTAGTGGCGGAGGCCAATTCTCCCAACGCGCAAGCCAATATAACAAATACCATAGCTGTTTTTTTAAACATCGTATTGATTGTCCCTTTTTGCCTCCTGCACTATCGCAAGCTTGCCCCCGTCCTTTATGGCAATAAGGCTGCCCTCGCATTAACTGTGCTCATTTTTCTCTCTGCGGCTTGGTCAATTCATCCCGACGTCACCCTTCGTCGCGACGTCAATTATCTTTCGACAATATTGACCGCTTGGTATCTTGCCGGGCGATTTGACGTCGACGAAATCATGAAGATCGTGTCATGGGGAATTGCAATTTCCGTCGTAGGCTCGTTTCTGTTTGTTGCGGCCTTTCCAATCGAGGCCATCCACCAGCCATCGGCTCAGTTTGAAGCAATTGCTGGGTCCTGGAAGGGAGTGTTCCCCCATAAAAACGTCTTGGGTCAGGCGATGGCCGTCGGAGTTTTTGCCGAGCTCTATATTCTAACTAATCCAAAGACTCGAAAGACTTGGCATGTCCTTTTGCTTTGTGGATGTTTTGCGCTTGTGATCCTTTCTCGCTCCACGACCGCAATGCTTGTCGCGTCCTTTTATCTGCTCGGAGCAAGTGTCTTTTTCCTGTTGCAGCGCGCAAGACAATATTTTGGCGTCGGTTTGGTGATTCTCGCGGTTATCGGAACCGCGACCACCGCTATATATTTGACGTATCCAGATTTTGTATTTGGGGCTCTGGGAAGTGACCCGACATTGACCGGGCGAACGGAGCTTTGGGCATCAGTGCTCCGTCTTATCTCGGAGAAACCCGTATTGGGTTGGGGATATTCGGCGATGTGGTTGCCGAAAGACCCCATTACGATTGTTATATCCAACGCAGTCGGCTGGACGGTCCCCGAAGCTCATAACGCACTACTCGAAGTGACGTTAGATCTGGGACTGGTCGGCTTGGTGATTGTCATCACTTTTGTAGCCGTTTCACTGTGGCGCGGCGTGCGTTGCATTGCGGCCGGTCAACAAAGGCTCGGTATATTATCGCTAGTGTTCTTTCTTGGTTGTCTAATCTCCGGTGTAGCGGAGTCCGAGCTTGCCCAGAACCAGACAATCGAATGGGTAGTCTTCAACGTGCTAAGTTTTTGCTGCGGTTTGGAGATTATGCGTCGGCAAGTTGGCAAAGTGACGGTTTAGCCGATGCGACAACCACGTCGGACAGGAAACTCCAGGTGCGCATTCCGGCGCGCCGGACTGGTGATCCTTTTCGGCAGATCTCAGCAACCGGCATGCCGTTCGCGCCCTGCTTCAAAGTGAACGCCTTCTAGGCTTAATCGCATCCGGATTCACGGTCCTGCTAGGCAGCAGCTGGCCACGCCGCCGTGGCTAAGCGTTGCGTGATCTCGGCAAACGGTACCATACGCTTCGCAGCTTTTGACGCCGCCTCATCGGTATAAGCCAAGTCGCGAGATGGAGCGCCAGATGAATCGGCCGAGGAGAACCGTGGCGAAACGCACGGTAAAGAAGAATGAAGAGAGCCGAATAATCACCAACCTTTGCCGCTTGTGGAGAAACGATCGTCAGGCAAAAGCCGGCGTATGCGCGAGCGCTGATGAGAGAGCGATTGCTATCGGCCCACGATACTGACTTTCTCCAATCGAAGCTCGCACCGAGTGAATCGCGCCCGTCTTCAGTGTTGTGAATGACCAGCGGTTTGTTAACGCTGACAATCTTGACACCTCCTGCATTTACAGCACGCAAAAGCATGTCCCAATCGTCATGTTGTGGTGCGAACATCAACTCTAGGCATAGTTGCCGCGGCATCAACAGAGAAGAGCATTGCAGCATAACCTCGCCTCGAAACCAGGTACGGCGATCGAACAAATATTCATCCAATCGAGAAGCGTTATCGTATAAGCGCCGAGGCCAGACATAGCGTTGCAAGGGAGTGACGACGTAGCTGAGACAAGAGACGATGACGGACTGGTTGGCCGGGCCGGCCGCTGCGAGCTGCAGTTCAAGCTTATCGCTAAGCCACTCGTCGTCATCGTCAAGGAATGCAACCCATTCGCCCTGCGCCGCTTTTACTCCGACGTTGCGCGCTTCTGCGCTGCCTAGCGACCGCTGGTTTTGAAGGAAACGTAATCGTGGATCGGAGATCGAGCTGAGTAATTTCATCGTCTCCGGATCGGGGCCGTCAATAACAACGATGACCTCCAGATCCGACGTCGATTGCTCCAATATACTTCTGACGGCACGCATCAAAAGCTCTGGTCGGCGCGCGGTGGGAACGATCACTGAAATCATAATTACCTATCCAGTCGCATGGCCGCGCGGCGCTATAAGGCGCAATGTCTATTGCTGACTGTCAATTGCGATCTTCTCAATAGGCATTGGAGTACGCCTTTTTTGAAAAGAGCGTCATCATAATGATCTGCATATCCAACAGAAATGACCAGTGATCTATATAATATAAATCATATCGCAGTCGCGCCTCCATTTTCTCCAGTGTTTCGGTTTCGCCGCGACAGCCGTTAACCTGCGCCCAACCGGTGAGTCCCGGCTTAACATTGTGACGGCGAAACAGCATCGAGAGTTTGTCCTCGAACTTTTCGTTGAGCGCTATCGGGTGAGGTCGTGGGCCGACGAGCGACATTTCACCCAATAAGACATTAACAAGCTGTGGCAATTCATCAATATTTGTCCTTCGCAAAATCCTGCCGAAAACGGTCACGCGGCGGTCGTTTTTCACCGCCTGAGTGAAATGTATCCCGTCTTCAATTTTGCGCATGGTGCGGAACTTGAAGACGCGTATGGTTTCATTGTTAAATCCGTGGCGGGAGTGCCGAAAAATCGCAGGTCCCCGCGATTCCAACTTGATCACCGCAGAAACCATGATCAAAAGCGGACAGAGCAAGATCAAGGCGGTTGACGCTACGATTAAGTCAAACGTACGTTTTATGAAACTATCAAACGCCGACATGGGCTGCTGCAACAACTGAATTGTCGGCAAAAGCCCGAGTTCGCCAAACTTTGATGTTGCCATTACACGTTCTAGGCCGATGGGCATCATGTGTAACGAGGCGGGCAATTCTGAGAGGGCGCCAGAAAGTAGCTCAACTTTAGGAAGGTCCTTTTCGGTCGCTAATATAAGAATATCATCTGGCGCTAGGGGGCGGCATTTTCGAACAAATTCGCGCAAGAGTGTGTTGTTCGCGCATGTGGCTTTCCCGTCAGTGTCCGCGATTGGCGGAAATGGAACGATTGCTTGAATACTAAGCCCCGATTTCGCGAGTTTCTTCAAAGTACTCCGACAATCTATCTCGCGGCCGATAAGAACGACGCGGCGGGCTTCGATTCCATTTCTGGCGATCGACGCGTGCAATTTGTTGATTGTGATCGCTCGCACGGCGACGATTGCGAAGCTCACGCTGATGAATTGAACAAGAAAGGCGCCGCGCGAATACTCGTCAGCGATCTTGGACAAAAACAGGATTGATAAAAATAGCGAGAAAGCGAGGCTTACTGCTCCGAGTCCGCCTGTTACATACCAACGTTTGCGTTGAATTTGAACTTGGACATACTGGTGAAAGCTAATTGACACGAGAATGATCAGGGTGGCGATTACGAGTGCCGCTTGAATGTAGAACGGCCACCAAAACTGGGCTCCCAAAACGATCTGATAATAAAAGTCGATGCTTAAAAAGGCCGCAAGGAACATTGTCGCAAACTCTGCGGCAACGATTCTATAGAGAACATTGCTAAGGCGATTGGGTCGCTGCGGACGAACGTCAGCGCGAGCCGATCTTGGTTCTTGTTGAGCTTCGTTTATTTCGGCGGTCGGCAACATGACGGACTATGGTTCCCGAATTCACGGCGTCCAACGGCTATCGCTGAAATCGGACGTCAACTCGCAAGTTGTATTTTCCTTTAACACAGATCGGGACAGTTTTTGATATGTCTGATGTGTTTCATGGTTATTGCGGCAACGGCGCATTAAGGCAGTTTTTTTACTTTTGACTGCCGGGTTTTATCGCGGATTTGTGAAGGCAATCGGGTACCGATCGGAATCGGGTTTCGATTCAAGGATTTGCCGAATCCGGAGTCGAAGATTGTGCCATCAGCGCAGGCTGCCGAGGTCGAGCAGCCTCGAGATTAGAAAGCTTAAATTGTGGCAAACCGCCTCCTCGCGACGGGTTCGCGCGACGGGTTAAAGTGCCTGCTTGGGTTAAGTGTCTGCAGGAGCCGTCCGATCAGAAGATTGGCGGACAGAACGGTCGTGGAGGGGAGCCGTTGCGGCAGGTTGCCCAACGCGACACTATGCTGCATCGTTTCCCATTAGTGTGCGCGACTTTTGGTTTGGCGTTGAGACCGAACGCGGCGAATAGCCACAGCGCACGGCAATATTCGAATAGCCGATGCCTGCGCTGTTCGTGGTCGCCGAGCATCGTAACCATGATTGCGGCGGCGCAGACAGCGATGGACTGCGGCGGACTGGATGCAGTTTCAAGCCTTGCGCCGAGGTTTGATCCGATCCGGGAGTCCGGTGTGTAACCAGCGCACCCTGGGATCCGTATGGGGCGCGAAGAAAAATCCTTATCCCGGGGCCATGACCATGTCTAAGACGTCTATTCGTTTCACCTTGTCGACGCGCCGGGCAGCATGATGGGCGCAAATCAGGAGCGGCTGTTCCTTACGAAGGCGCAACGGATGTGGCTTTACCGTAACGGCAAAGGAGCGATGACGGGGGTTCCGCGGCGGCAAAATCCGTCCTACAATTTTCTTCCGACTTTCTTCCGACAGAATTTTCTCGGGAGTTAATTCTAACTAGGTTTTGGAAGTAGCACATGAGCGCGACAATCTCTATTCGGATCGTTGACACTGACGGCCGCATCAATGTCAAGGATGCCAGCGCCGGTATTACCGTCGCCGGCGATAGCGGCGGCGGAATCTTCGCCGGTCAGATCGTCACGGTCACGCTGAACGGAAAGACCTACACCGGCACGATTCAAAACGACGGTGCCTGGTCGGTAAGCGTTGGGGCCACCGATCTTGCCAATCTCATCAATGGACACGCCTACACAATAGCGGCGGCAGTCACCGACACGGCCGGCAATACGGCAACCGCCGTAAGAAACGTGACCGTGGACCAGACCGCTATGCTGTCGATCACCGCGATCGCCGCCGACAGTTTTATCAACGCCAAGAACGCCAGTGCTGGCATTTCCGCAGAGCGACCACAGCGGGTCGCGCATGAATATGTTTTCCCGCATAACCAGGATGAAGCAAAGCTGGCGCAGATATGGGAAATGGTTTTTGGGCTACCGCGCGTCGGGGTGACGGATGATTTCTTTGAACTTGGTGGGCAGAGGTTGATCGCCGCCCAACTGGTTTCAGAGGTGGAAAAGCAATTTGGTGCCACGATTGACCTTTCGACCCTGCTGGTCGCGCCGACGATTGAACAACTTGCGTTGCAGCTAGGTAAAGAATCGTCTGACTCTTCGAGTATTGTTCCGCTGCGAGCATCCGGAGACAAGATTCCTTTGTTTTGCTTTCATGGTGGTGGCGGCCACTTGTTGGAATATCACGAGTTGGCGAAGATCATGCCAGACGATCAGCCGGTGTACGGCGTGCGTGCTCCAGATTTGGACGGCGCTCAGCAGTTAATGAATGTAGAGGAGCTCGCGGACCGCTATTTACGTGAGATTCGCGATGTTCAAAAGAGCGGACCTTATCATTTGTGTGGATTATCATTTGGCGGATTGCTGGCCTATGAGGTGGCGACGAAGCTCGCCAGCGAAGGGCAAAAAATCGGACTTCTCGCGTTATTCGATACAGGCAATCCCGCCTATTATCGCGATCTATCGTTTGCGAGATCACTGAGGTTTGTTATCGACACAATCGCCGTTCGATCGGAGAAATATATTCGCGGCATTACGAGCGGCGATGTCGCCGCAATTGGAAAATATGTTCGCGAGTTTTTTGCAAGAAGACTAGATGCTCTCCGCTGGAATACGAGCCGTAGTCTATCGCGTGCGGCTGGTCGTCCGATGCCAAAGGCCGTGCGGGACAACGTGCGCATGTTTGGTGCCGTCGGCAGTTCCTACACTCCAAAGAGTTTTTCGGGACGGCTGACGCTTTTTCGGGCTAAGGGCGGGTCGGCGGAATACCGCCATGAGCCGGCTCTCGGGTGGGATACCGTTGCGCAGGGCGGCGTTGATGTCCTTATGGTCCAAGGCGACCACCTTTCGATTATGGAAAGACCGAACGTAGTCGATCTTGGCATCCAATTGAGCCGTCTATTGAACCGGGATGATGACGTGCAAAAAGGACCAAGCGAGCGAACTAAGCTCGAAACCTACCAACCGGCATCGGCAGCTTAGGGCCGTATCTGTAAAATGGACGCCGTGCAGGCGCAGTTCTGCCTAGTCGCGTTGTCGAGGCGTGCGTTTCGGTGAACCCACCACCTCATTCGATGATTACGCCATTATAGCTGCCGTAATGGCGTGAACCGCTTTCTAATTTGAGTGGGGCTTGATCGCACCGTCGTCCGCGATAGTACCGGTTGCAATCTCCTCCGGATCGCGCGGTCGGCTCTCAGATGGAATATTGGACCTGTAGCGCTCGCCGTCTGCTGCTGATCTTAAGATCGAGCCCGAACTCGCAGCGTAAACTGCGGAATTGTCAATTCTTCGCAGACGAGCATTCCGCGATAAACGTCAACGCATCGGCAACCTCTATTTTCGATACCGAGGCCGGCATGCGTTATGGCCAGAAGTTCGATTAAATAAAATCAATCATGTCTTCTTCCAATATCAGACACGTCAACTGTCCGGTTGCGTAGGCCCCGGTGTCGATATTGATTCGGTTCGGGCGAATATCCGGTTGAAGCACTGGCGTGTGTCCGTGGACGACAACCTTGCCGAAGTCGTCTTCGCAAAAGAGAAAATCTTGGCGAATCCACAGCAGGTCTTCGTCGCTCTGCTTTTCCAAAGGAATGCCCGGCCGTACCCCCGCGTGAGCAAAAAAGAAATCGCCACATGTGAATGATGATTCCAGACGGCCCAGAAATTGCCGATGGCTGTCTGGCAATATGCGATCAAACTGAGCCGCAAGTTCTGCTTGCGCGGCAGCGCTCGCATTTATGCTCGGCTTGATCCCGTAAGACATCAGCGTTTCAAGACCACCGAGGGCTTGCCAATCTTGGAGCATAGCGGGATTTTTTATGAAATCGGTCACATAGGTTTCATGGTTGCCTTTGAGAAAAATCCTCTGCCATGTCCGATCGTAGCCCGCCAGTCGTTCGATCACGCTATGAGACGCCGGTCCACGATCAATATAATCACCAAGAAAAACCTCGATGGGGTGGCGGACCGGATTTGCCGCCACGTGAGCTTCGATGCGCCTGAGGAGGTCGTCAAGCAGATCAGCGCGGCCGTGGATGTCGCCTATCGCATAGATGCGAACGCCTGGGGGCACCCGCGCGCGGGGCACCTTTGGTGACGATGCTGACCGGAAAAAGCTCATCTTTGAACTCGGCTGCTTCGAAGTCATAGATAAGAAGAAACCGACCGTAAGCAATTGGCAGGACAAAATTGGCGTTCGCCGACGGTATTACCGGGGCGGTCGCAGCGACAGAAGTAAATCCAATCCTCTAACGCGAGTGCGATTTACCGGCCGCTATGTTGATCTGGAAATTTGGCACCGAGCAGCGCCTCGAGCTTGTTCATAGGCAAATATTCTACTGGCAGCAGCAGGCCCACGCAGATAGCCAAAGCATCGATGATGAAATCGCTAAGACGGGCGTGCCGGCCTGGGACAAAAAGTTGGGTGATCTCAACTGCACCGGTAAATATGACCAACCCGGCCAGTACTCGACCGTGTCGCCAGCCATAGCCCAAACCAAAGGCGAAGCCGGTTGCTGCAAAGATGGCGAAATGCTCCAACCGATGAGGCGCGCCAGTTTCCGGACGCAATCCCGGTGGGACCACCGATAGAACCACGATGGCTGTAGCTAGAAACCAGGCACCGATTCGGGCAACCTTCAACATCTTTGTCTCAAGTCTCCATTTGAAGCTGCCAACAGTACTGTGAGGCCGCACGGCTATATCGATGGGAAGGTTGCGTCGAGTCTGATCATTGCTTCGGCGCATCGGGGGGCAAAAATCCCAGGCTCGACGGATCGATATCAGCTATTGTGGCTTTTACAAAGCTCCTTCCGGCAGGCGATGCATCGCGATAAGCATCCACAATTGCTAAGGTGTTTTGTTCGGCCAATAGAAGGCGCAAATCCCGACGAATCAATTCCTGCAGCTCGGTATCGTCGAGTGACTGGAAACGAGCCGCGACAAGCAAACGCAGCGCCGGGAGAGCCTCTTCGCTCGGCCCGGTGTAATAGGACATTTTCAGGGCTTCCGCTGCATCGAGATTGGGCCAATGGAATCGGGACGCCAATCCGGCTAGCAAAACCCAGGCGCCGGATTGGTGAGGAGCATAATCGATCGCTCGATCGAGCGTTGCCCGAGCATGCTCCAACGATTGTGTTGAGTCAGGATCGGTACCGGGCGCGTCCCACAGCAAATCCGCATAGGTAAATGCGCACTGAATCCACAGGTCGCCGCGCACGCTGCCAATGGAGGCAGCCCAGGTGGCATCGCCGCGCTTCTCCGCGGCGCCCGCTGCCGTCTGCCCTTCGGTCGGAAGGCCAACCAGGTTCGGCAGAGGGAATTCCGCGAGCAGAAGCCAAACGCATTGCAGGCCCAGGAGCACTGCGAAGGTTAGCGCCACGAGGCGGAAAGTGATGTGTGATGGCGCATTCATTGAGATACCGTCTGAAGTCCACCTAGGAAATTCATCCAAGCATTCGCGCTCAAAAACGGTGCTACGTCGTCGTCTGTGTTCATGCCGCGCGCATTACCGGAATGTCAAATGAAGCTCATCTCGGCATCTCGACCCATCACACAACGCCCGCGAAAAGCCTCGGCTGCGTTCTCCCGCGTGCGATGATATCCGGTCATTGGGAGGAATTAGGCCACCGGAGAGGAGGGGGCTGAGGCGGCCCCCCGTCTCCAAGTCGAGATCAGCAATGGCCCGTTCAGGACACGGATGACAAAAATTTTCGTGTTTGCTCCTAATATCTAGCAAGTCTCAATATCGCACCCCGATTGGGTGCGGGTAGAGTTACCACAAGGTCCAAAGTTCTGGTTGGCGGTGAACGTGCCGGGTTAGTTCCACACTGGCCCGCACCTGCAATCTTTAATCCTCATTGGAAAATGACTGCAAATGATTGAGTTAATAGCGCCGCGCCGACAGCGTTGAAGACAGGGCAATACCGCCTTCTCCAAATCCGACGATTAACCTCTCTGCCAAGATTGAAAGTGACTCGCCACTTATTCTAGGCCTCTGCCGCTTGGCCACGTCGTAGGTTGTCGTCTATGTACTTGTGCTGGTCGGTGCAATTTTCGACTGCCCAGCCATTGGCCATCTGTACTAGCAAGGTGTGACCGTGATCGTGAGTCCGGTTTTCAAATTTCTGACAGCCAACAATGTTAATGCGACCCCGTCGCTGCTTGGCGTTGCGGCGTCGCAGAGACTTGCCATGATTTACGCGATGGTAATTGCCGGGATGCTCGCTTGGGCATTTCCCGCAGCAGCGACAAATTACTATGTCAACGGTCGAACAGGAGACGATGCCAATAATGGAACGTCGACCGATCCGTTTCGCAGCTTCAACCGTGCCATTTCTATGTTGGCCCCTGGCGACGAACTCATTGTTGCCAGCGGGCGCTATACCGAACCCTTAATCATACCAAAATCCGGAACTGCTCAACAGCCCATCACCATCACCGGCGAGGGGCAACCGTTGATTGAAACTCAAGACGAACCAATCCAGATTTCCGGCAGCTATGTCGAGATTTCCGGCTTCGAGGCTCACGCACTTGGACTTGGTTCTGCAATATCGGTCAACAAACGAATTCACCACATCCGGATCGCAGACAATATCGCACGCGATTCTGGTTGTGCCGGAATCGGATTGGAGAAAACCGACTACGTCATAATTGAGAACAATCGCGTCTTCGGCAATTCGCGCCGATCGCCGTGGCAGTGCAGTGGGATCTCTATTTATCAAGCCCTAAATTTTGACCATGCAGCCGGCGTTCACAACATCATTCGTCGCAATATCGTCTATGACAATATGGACATTATCGTCGATGACAAAATCAGCAATTCCGGCGGTAAGACCACTGACGGGAACGGAATCATCTTCGACGACAGTCGCCATACTCAAGGCGGTCTGACCGATTCGGCCTACGACGGCTTGACGGTTATTGAAAACAACATCGTTTTTGACAATGGCGGACGTGGAATTCACGTTTTTAGCAGCGACCACGTTGTTGTTCTAAACAACACGAGCTATCACAACGTCAAGGATGAAAATATCGAGGGCCGCCAAGCCCAATCTGAATTTATGGCACTGTATGCAAGTGATGTCCGCTTCGAGAATAACATCGCTGCGCCGCGAGATAGTAGCGTTTTTGGTTTTATCATGGCGCACGCAGATGGCAACACTTTGTGGGACTTCAATCTTATCGAAGGCGGCGCTAGCGCTGAAGGGCTGCCTTCCGAAAAAGGGCGGGGCCCCAACAACGTTCTCGAGCCTGTCGGTGTCGACGACTTTGTAGCTCCTTCGGTTGATCCGAAGACGGCGGACTTTCATTTACGACCAGGTAGTCACGCGATAGGCGCGGGCAACGTTGACGGTGCCCCGCGCGATGATTTTTCGGGAGCGCCTCGACCTCGCTTAGGGCCGATCGATCTCGGAGCGTTGCAGATAAGTGAAGCGCGAAGCCAACAGTAAACGTAGATCCTCTACCCAGATCGGGGTGAGAGCGTGCAGATGGCGAACCATGCATCCTAGTGTATCCCAACGAATGCCCGCCTTGGTTTTGCACGTGTGCCCAGGAGGCCTTGAACATGGCGGCGGCATCGGTCGGATGATCGGCTATATGATCGATGCTTGGCGCGAAATGCCAGAGCACCCGCAGATGCGCGTGCTCGACACGCGTGGATCGGGGCACATTGTGCTGTCGCCTTGGCATTTTGCCCGGTCTCTAGTCGCGATTGCCGTAACGGCACGCCAACACCCACTTCTTCACGTCCATCTTGCGGGCCGCGGCAGCACGATCCGCAAGATCATATTGGTGCATTTTGCGCGACTGTTCCGATTGCCGGTCGTACTGCATTTGCACGATTATGATTACCGTCAGTCGCTCCGAAGATTTCCGAAATTTATTCGGCTTGCGGCGGGATCAATGTTTCGGAATTCTAGCGGGATCCTGGTGCTAGGAGCCGACGATCGCGATCTCGTTGAAAACGAGCTCGGCGTCAATCCTGATCGGGTGACGATCGTCCCGAACGCTGTACCGGCGCCACCGCAAAATCGCCATGCGATGACGCCCCATCGACCAGTGCACATATTGTTCCTGGGAGACCCAAGCCGCCGCAAAGGTATGCATGATTTGATCGCGGCATTGGCGAAGGTCCCGCTCCGGGACCTGGAATGGCGCCTGAGTGTCGCGGGCGGCGGCAACGAAATCGACGGGTTTCGCGAATTTTCCCGCGCCCAAGGCTTGTCCGATCGGGTAGACTTCATGGGTTGGGTCGATCGCACCACAACCATGACGCTTTTGGATTCCGCAGATATCGTCGTATTGCCGTCCTACGCGGAAGGGATGGCGATGTCGGTCTTGGAGGGGATGTCGTATGGATTATGCATTGTTTGCACGCCGGTCGGTAGCCTCAAATACGTCATCGAGGATGAGGTAACCGGCCTCATCGTGCTACCTGGCGATATCACTTCACTTTCAAAAGCGCTGACGCGCGCTGTCAGCGATCCCGCGCTACGGGCTCGTCTCGGCTCCGAAGCGGCCCGGGTGTTTGCTGACAAATTCGATGCAGCGCACTATGCAGAACGCATACTGCCGGTTTACCAGGCGGCCTTATATGAAAATTTGAGTTCGCCGGACGGATAGATGATCGTCAGTAAAATAGACTCGTGGCGAGTCTAATTGGCAGTCGGTTCGGCTGCTTCGGGATTTCTAGGCTACTGCGTCCGACTTTTGCTTTGCGCGAAAGCGAGACCGATCACGGCCGCGAAGATCACTGCGGCCGCGGTTCCGAGAATTCCGGGGTTTATGAATGACAAGAATAAGACGGTGATGAGCCCCCCCGCGCCGGCAGCCGGATAAAAGGAATCCCGCCCGCGTTCGAGCGAAGCCTTGAGGAGGGTAAAAGTGGCGCCGAGTGTTACGGTGACGATCAACACGACCATGGGCCAACCCAATTCGATGGACAGCGCTACTACTGCATTCGGCGGCGTCGACATCGGAGGGTCATTGATCTGACGATAGATGGGCATGATCGCCGCAAAGGTTCCAGCACCGGTGCCGGTCCATGCCGTATCGCTGAGCACGCGTTGGCTAGCGGAAATCAGGGTAGCGGGCGACGAAGCTACGAAAGCAAGCGCTATCCCTTGCGCGCGCAGTTCAGGCACGCTTGCGATCAGGAGGGCTGCCGCGCCGATTCCCAGCACCAGTACGGCGGCGAGACCCCATGATCCCCAGCGCAGGCGGCGAATTCCGGCCACCGCGATCACCGCTGCGACCCCGTAAATAGTTGCGATCATCACGGCGCCGGTCGAGCTTATGATGACGACCAGTGCACAAGTCACAAAGGCAGCGCTGCAAGTAGCGAAGGTCCAATTGAACGTCGCGGTTAAATTCAGTTGGGGAGCAGAGCGGCTGTCTTTGCGCTCAAGCGTTCTGATTGCAGCCGCCGCAGCAACAATAGCTCCGATCGCGGCACAGTCGATTGCTTGCGCTTGCTCCGCAGCAGTGGTGGTCAAGCCGCCTAATCCGACTGTGTCTTGCGTTACCAAGATCAATGCAATCAGGGTCGTGGCGCCTACCAGCGCAAATAAGATCCAGATCGCCCTTTGGCGGTCCACCCCAACTGCAGCGGCTAAAAGCGCAACGCCGGCAGCGGAAAGATACAAACCCAGCGCCATAATGCTCGCGCCGAAATCGATGCTGATCGAGCCCGCCAACGGATAGCGAATGGCGGCTGCAGCGCTGGCCCAGATTGGGTTGGCAACCGCCTTTATCGGGAAGAGCTGAACGACGATCCATAATGCCGGAACGGCCGTAACCACCGCGGCTCGACGAATGGTGGAAACGAGGAAACGCGCCTCGCCCGGCCGTATGGTGACGGACATGACAGCGATGCCAGCAGCAGTCAGGCCGGCAACGACGCCATAGACGCTCACCCCGTCCATGAGCAGCATGACTGGACAAATGCTGATCAGGGTGACGAGGATCAGTTGTGCAATAAACACTGGTTTCAAACCGCGAGAAGGCGTTCATGAAGATTGCACAGAGGACATTGTTCGCACAAGCCTTTGAGAAAAATGCTTCTTGGTTTTTTTAAGAATACGGCTGGGCTTTAGGCCGCGTGTAGATTCCAGTACTGAGCCTAGCGGACCGTTTTAACTTAATCGATGCCTACTCACAAAAGAAAATATTGAAAAAACTCGCAATGATTACCTGAGCCGGATCGCAACGTCTTGCCCGTATTTTACTTTCTTCGAGAAAAATGCGTCTAGGTTCTTTGAAAGAATACGGCCGGGTTTTAGACCGCGTGTAGATTCCTGCGTGGAGCATAGCGGACCGTTTAAGTTAATCGATACCTGTTCGCAAAAGAAAATATTGAAATAACTCGCACTGATTAGCCGAACCGCATCGCAACGTCTTGCCCGTATTTTCCTTTCTCAAGAAGGGAAACAAGGCAATGCGTCAAATTGCTAAGGTTTTGTTGGTCGCGATGGCCGCGGCCGTGTGTGGGACCTCAGTCTCGGAAGCCGCATTTTTCGGGCTGCCGCGAGTACTCACCATCCAGCTTGCGCAAATCCAGTTAGATAATCCGGTGCTGCCGCCAATCGGACATTCTCGGTTCTGCCTACGCTATCCGGCTGATTGCCAGGTTCATGGGATCGATTTCCGCCGTCGTAACATCACGCTGACGGACGAACGCTGGAACGAGCTCAACACCGTCAATCGAGAAGTCAATCGAGACATCATTCCAGAGGTTACCTTTGGCAACGGCGCGACCGAGGAATGGGTGATTTCGCCCCCAGCCGGTGACTGCAAGGACTACGCGATCACCAAGCGGCATGAATTGCTGATGCGCGGCTGGCCGTCGCGCGCGTTGCTGCTTTCTGAGGTCGTAGTCCCGTCTGGCGAGCATCACCTCATTCTCGTCGTGCGCGTGAAGGGCGTCGACATGGTGCTCGATAATCTGAACGAAAATATCCGCCAGGCCGCGACGACGTTTCATCAATATCAATGGGTCCGCATGGAGTCGCAGCAGAATCCAAAATACTGGATGGCTGTGAGGACACCAAACACGATGCGCGTGGCGATGGCGTCCGATTAAACGCATTCCGCACTGATGACACGCCTCATCTGCAGCAGCGGTGTCCTTGTCGGAAGCGTCCGATCTGTAAGCATTTGATGGCGATACCGAACGCTGTAACGACTCTGTTGAGGCGGATCCGGGTCATTCCGCCCGGGTTGGCCCGGTTCTTCGGCAGTCGGAACGCCTGGGCTTGGTGGCCTCAAGCCCAAAATTCGGCTCAAATTACAGAGGCTCAAATTACAGAATCGTCGATCGAGGGTTTCGCAATCGGCGACCATCCGGCGTAATGCTTCGCCGGCTTTCTTGTGATCGCGTTGCTATTCAGCGCAGCGCTCGATGATGACGCCCAAAATGACAAAGGCCTTCATTGGGGTGCAAATCCGTAGGCCATGAGCGCGCCCGCGATGATGGCCAGCAGCACGATTATGCCCCGAAGGTACCAAACGAGCTTGCGAAACTGGTCGTCGTTCATGCGGCCGAGAGTAGCAGCGAAGTCAGGATAGGCCGATAGGCCATTAGGTGAATTTGCTATCTAATGCCGGGGACATCCGTCGAACTTCGGCCTCACGACGGAGCAATCATTTGCCATATTGGGCGTCATGCCGTAACTTGAACGGCGTAACGTAGATGGTGTTCTGCCAGACCGTGCGATGAGGGAGCCCGTCGATGTCGAAGCCGATGAAATCAGCATTCGTTGTTGGGATCGTCATAGCCGCTGCAGGCGTACTCGTGTCCATTCCAGCTGTTGCCGCCGATTTGTCGGTGCCGGGAGCCGCTAGACAAGCACGCTATGAAGCTGCCCCCTGTGGCCGCTGCGGCTGCCTTCGTGTCTCTTGGGAACGCCATAGAGTGGTCGAATCGACCTACGGCCTTGATTATGATCCGCGCAACTTCGATCAGACAGAGCCTTATTTCTATCTGGGACGGATGCGCGCGTATCCCCAATTTTGGGTTGAGGCTGATCCCGGCCAGTGAATTGCGCTTTTAGCGGCCCGCCCGCAACGAGAACTTGCGCAGGTTTCCGGCACGCTGCTGCATTAAGGTCTCCCGGACTACCGCGCCGCACACATAGCCGATCTGTAAGCAGCCCGATGCGAGGATGGCCGCGATCAGGATGGCGGACAGACCGTTGCTGCGCGCTAGGCCGCCAGCGAAGATGACAACTAAAGCCGATCCGACGGCGGGAATGAGGACAAGGATTTTGAACCTCATTCCAAGCACGGCACCGATCAATAGAAAAAATAGAATAGCGAGCGACATCGGAGCAGCTCCTGGGCGTACCATGCTGCGACGCGACGCGTTAACAATTGGCTAATGACTTATTTCCCGATTTTGGCTGGTCCAGCCGGCCCGGCAGGGCAATTAGCAGTGAGCGTGGTGAGCGCGCCGGCAATGCCGTCGATCGGTATTATCCCGCCCAAGGATTGCTCTTGGGAGGAAACCTTAACGGCGAGCTCGCGCGCGGATTGCCAGGGCCCCATTGCGAGGCCCGTCGCGTCCCCCGGTAACAACAGCTCGGCTCCTGGAGGTACGACGCTAGCTTCATATCGCCATTGCTTGTCGTCGGCGCTGATGGTCACGCTGGGGTGTGCGCCAGGCGGAAAGGGCGCGACGACGACTATAACGACCTCCGCCCCTAATTCGGCACACCGCAGCATTAGTCCTGCCAGATCCGGGTCCGACCGGAGGAGATCGGCGGTGCGGATCATCGATACGGCATCCGTCCCGCCCTGCGGGTTCGCAGTTCGCATCAGACGCCAGCCGCCGACTGGCTGCGCATAGGGGGGCTCGGCCACCGCGGGGGCCGCGATTAGCGCGGCCCCGACAAGGATAAAGGCACCCGCCCGGCCGCGGTGACGAGGCTTATTGTTGCGGCCCCCGCGGGGACGGTGCAAGTCTGGGCTGTAATCCCGAAAGGATAGGTCATTCAGGTGTATCATTTTGGCTACGCCTAGCAAAATTAGCGCTGGATGCGACGGATTCCTGAGTAGTCCCTAGTTGGCGATTATTGTTGCACCGGACCCTGCGTGCTAGCCTTTTGTAGGGCCATTGGGGTAAGCGGGGCATGTCGGTTCGTCGCCTTTTTATTGCTTTTGCGGCAATCGCCGTGGCGATCCTTACCGCCGGTTGCGGACTGCTGCCTGCTGCTGGTCCGAATGCCAACGTCGTAAAATCGGGCACGACGTGGAATGGCCCTCAATACGGGCTGGTCTTCCTCACACCCGATGTTATCAAAACGCTAGACGAATATGGCCCGCAAACCCTGACTGGCATCTTCGGCGATCATCGGCCGCCCCCGGAATTGAAGTTCGGAATCGGCGATGTCGTCAGCGTCACAATCTTCGAGGCCGCAGCTGGCGGCCTATTCATTCCGTCAGAGGCCGGTGTGCGGCCAGGCAACTATGTGACGCTACCGAATCAGCCGATTGATACCAAAGGCTACATCTCAGTCCCCTATGCGGGCCTGGTCCCGGCTGCCGGCAAGACGCCCGCGGAGGTGCAGGCAGAGATCGTCAACCGCATCAAAAATCGCGCGATCGAGCCGCAAGTCGTGGTGGCGTTGGTCACCCAGAACACTTCGCTCATCACGGTCGTCGGTGAAGTGAACACAACGTTCACATCCGTTACGGGCCGCGTTCCGGCGCAGCCGGCGGGCGAACGCCTTCTCGACGTGATTACCCGCGCCGGCGGGATCAAGGACCAGGGACAGGACACGTGGGTGGTGCTGGAGCGCCACGGTCGCCGCGCCGCGGTTCCGTTCGGTGCGCTGATCTATGAGCCGGGCAACAACATCTGGGCGTGGCCGGAAGATACGATTTATCTCTACAAAGAACCGCAAACCTTCCTGGCTTTCGGGGCCTCAGGCCAGCAGGGCCAATTCCAATTCAGTGCGGGCAATCAGGCGTCCGCTTGGCGCATGAGCCTCGCCGAGGGCGTTGCCGCTTCCGGCGGTCTCCTCGACCTTCAGGCCGATCCAGGTTCAGTGTTCCTTTATCGGCGGGAGCCGCGCGAACTTGCCGAGAAGCTTGGCGTCGACTGCTCGAAAATGGACGGCCCGACCGTGCCGATCGTCTATTCTGTGAGCTTTATCGATCCGGCGGGCTATTTCCTCGCCACGAAGTTCCAGATGCGCAACAAGGACGTCATTTTTGCCGCCAACGCCCAGTCGGTCGAGATCCAGAAGTTCACGACATTCCTCAACGCGGTCGTCAGCGTTCCCAACAACGTGGCCACAACCGGCGCCAACATCGAGGCGTGGCGCATCGATACCCATATTCGCTGAAATCAATCCGGCAGGTGACGCGGCAGCGCACATGCCGGGTCCTTCAGTCGTGCAAGTATGACGCAAAGAGCGAGCATCGCTCGGCCGGCCAAGGCAGCGTCGTGGCTTCTGTTCACGGTCGTAGCGCTGGCACCGCTGCCGTTTGGCTCGACTGAGCCGACCACCATCGCCTTTTGGTGCATCGTTCTCGGCATCTGCCTGGTGTTGGCACCGGTCCGGTCCCTAGGCCCCGGTCGCCTTGCGCTCGCCGGTCTGGCCGGCATTGTCGTGGCGGCCTATGCGCTGGTGCTGCACGAGCAGCTTGCCGAGCATCCCTGGCTCGCGGTCGCGACGCCGGACCCGATCTGGCGCGAAGCGGCGGCAGCACTCGGAGTGCCGCTTGCGCCGTCAGTCTCAATCGCGCGCGGCCAGCCCTGGTTCGAGCTCGGTCGGCCACTCGTCTGCATGCTAGCGATCGCTTGCGGATTTCTGGTCGGCATGGATGGCGGACGGGCTCGCCAGCTCACCAAAGTGATTGCCTGGTCGGGCGCGGTTTATGCCGCCTACGGTATCCTCGCGCATCTGTTCGATCCCAGTCACATCCTGTGGCTTGAAAAAGCGGCGTATCTCGATTCGGTCACCGGCACGTTCATCAATCACAACACCGCAGCGGCCTATTTCGGTTCCTGTACGGTGGTGTGGTCACTTTTGCTCTGGGAGCGGGCGCGGCTTGAAATGCCGCGTGGGCCACTCGACTGGCGGGCGATGCTCGCGCACTTATTGGCGGCCAGGCCGAAAAAGGTCGTCGTCGCGTTCTCAATGCTGCTTCTATGCCTGTTGGCCATGTTCATGACGGGCTCGCGAGCTGGTGTGGTTGTCTCGCTGCTCGCGCTCGTCGTTGCCTTCACCGCGTTCTTTCGGCGCGACTTGCCGCGGCGGACAGGACTCGTGATTGGATTTGCCGGTGGCGGTGCGGTCGCGTTGATAGTCCTGCAGCTCATGGGGGGTGGGGTCAACGCCCGGTTTGACATTCACGGACTCGCCGATGAGGGTCGTCTCGACGCCTATCGCTCTACGCTCCGGATGATCGCCGACCATCCGTGGCTTGGGACGGGGCAGGGCACATTCGCCTACGCCTTTCCCGCCTACCGCAGCCCAAATGTCTCAGTGTGGGGGACGTGGGACATGGCGCACAACACGCTTCTGCAGATTGCTGCCGACATGGGGATTCCCATAGCAGCGCTCGTTGTGATTGCCTGGTTGGTGATCTTCGCAGTGCTGATTCGCGGCACACTGATCCGCCGGCGGGGGCTCATGGTGCCGGTGGCGGCGCTGGCAGTCGCGCTACTGGCCGTGCTGCATTCGATGGTCGATTTTACCCTGCAGATCCCCGGCTATTCCATTGTGGCGCTCTCGCTGGTCGGCGCAGGCTTGGCGCAGTCGTTTATCGCCAGTCGGACCCAAGATGTGACCGGCGGCGCGCCGCCGCCTCTTGGTTAATGGTCACATCGGCCGCTCAATAACCGCATTAGGATACCGCGACCTGCCTTTTTGCTGATTCAGCATGCTACCATTCTCTATCCCTGGTTGACCTGGACGATCATGCCCTATTATTGGCAAGGGACGCCACGCCATGTTAGCCTATGGCAGATTGACCCGATAAAATGGGGAGATAAGCCTATGCACCGTTCTCGTGCCATTTTTCGTGCAGCGTTAGCTGCGGCGCTTGCCACTTTCATCACGGCTAGCGTTCCACCGGCGATGGCCGCGGTTTTGCCCCCCCAGCAGGCACTTCCGGCGGACACAATCCAACAATTCCTGGCTAATCCGTCCGCGCTATTGTCACAATATCCCGACGGCGGAGCGCAGATGATTACACAGGTCCGCAATCTCGCTGCCTCAGATCCGCAGACACTGAACGCGTTGATCGCCTTGCTGGCGAGCGCTAATCCCGACCAGGCCGCGGCGATCGGCACCGCCCTCGGCCAAGTTGCCTTGATGGCGGTAAATACTGATACGGCCTACGCGACCGACATTCAAACGGGAGTCACCGGGGCGCAAAACAGTCCCGCGCTTGTGGCATACAGTGCCGTCGTTGGCGGCGACATCAAACTCGCCGCGGCGACTGGCGGCGCGGGCGGTGGTGGTGGCGCCGAACAGGGCACCGGTCAGAACACTACAGGCGGGGTGTCTTTTGGCGGCGGGACGCTCAATCTACACCCCTTTGCCACAAACACGGCGGATAGTTTCACCACGCTGTTTTTCACGCCTGTGACGCCAGGGACCCCGAGTGTGAGCCTTTCGACCCCATAGCTCTTAATGTTAAAACCATTGAGCAGGGACGGCTGGATCGCAGCATGATTATCTCGTGCTAAAGAGTGTTTGGCACGGAAATCGCAAAGAAGCCGTGGTCGTTTCGTTATCGTGACAACCAGCGCAGCCGACATGCTTTAGGCGGTCGGTTCCGATCGTTAGCTAGACCGGTGCATATGCTGCAGTACCAAAATTCTCCGTTGCTCCGGAGCGTTGACAGCGTTGATGGCGTTGGCAATGCGCGAGGGTCTTCTGAGACGGTTCAATCCGTCTTGGAGTTCATTTCGCGGAGATACCAGACGATCGGCATTGCTGCCGCCATAGCCATTTTTCTGGCGTTCATTTACCTGCTGACGGCGACGCCGAGCTATACGGCCACCGCCAGCATGATCATCGACGCAAATAAAATACAGCTGTTCCAGCAGCAGTCGGTTTTCAGCGATACGCCGATGGATGCGAGTGCCGTCGAAAGCCAAGTGGAGGTCTTAAAGTCCGAAAACATCGCTTTAGCCGTCATCAAGCAACTGCACCTGACCGACGATCCCGAATTTGTTGGCGCTGGCGGCGGTCTGATCGGCACATTATTCAGCGTTATAACTGGACCGTTTTCGTCAAGAACGCCTGAATCGGAATTCGCTTTGACTCGTCAGGCGGTCAACAACTTTGAAAGTCGATTGAGTGTCCGGCGCGTCGGCCTGAGCTATGTCATCCAGATCGGTTTCCGATCGTTCAGCCCCGACCGAGCCGCGCAAATCGCGAATGCGGTTGCGGATGCTTACGTTGATGATCAACTCGACGCAAAGTACCAAGCGGCCCGACGCGCTGGGACTTGGTTGCAGACGCGGCTTCATGAGTTGCGAGAGCAAGCGTCGGCCGCCGAACTCGCGGTCGTCAACTACAAGAACAAGAATGATCTGATCGATGCGGGCGGCCGTTCGATGAATGAGCAGCAACTCGCAGAACTTAGCAGCGGGCTGGTCATTGCCCAATCGCAAACCTCCGAAGCAAGCGCGAAATTGGATCGCGTGCAGTCGATTCTCACGAGCCGCTCGCCCGATGCAGCGGTCGACGCAACCGTCACGGACACTCTCAAGGACGACGTGATCACTAAGCTGCGCTCGCAATACCTTGAGTTGGCGCAGCGCGAAACGGACTGGTCGGCCCGCTACGGTGCCAATCACCTGGCGGTCGTGAATCTTCGCAACCAGATGAACGAGATCCAGAGTTCGATTCGCGGCGAGCTGCAACGCATTGCCGAGACCTACAAGAGCGACTTCGAAGTCGCCAAGCAGCACGAAGATAGCCTGCAAAAGCAGCTAAGCCAGACAGTATCGCAGTCGCAAGTCACCAACCAAGCGCAGGTTTCTCTGCGCGAACTCGAGAGTAATGCGGCAAGCTACCAAGCTTTGTACGATAATTTCTTGCAGCGTTACATGGAGTCGGTCCAACAGCAATCGTTTCCGATCACCGACGCTCGGGTCATTTCCGCCGCAACGCGGCCGCTCACCAAGAGCAACCCGAGGACGACACTTGTGCTAGCGTTTGCGGCCGTCGTCGGTCTGGGCTTTGGTGTCGTGCTTGCAGCATGGCGAGAATTCGCTGACCGCGTGTTTCGAACGAGCAATCAAGTTGAGACGCTTCTTCAGACGGACTGCATTGCCTTGGTCCCAGCTCTGAAAAATCCGGATTCAGCGGAAACGAATTTGATCGGAGGAATCGAGAGATACGTCCGAAATAATATTCCCAAAATGGCTCCAAGTATATTGATGCGCAATCGCGGCGGTAGCGTGAAGGAGAGGCTTCGCCGAATTGCTACGGAAGTGGATCAGAAGGGCAAAATGGGCGACCAAGGTCGTGAAACTCCGGCCTGGAAGACCGTGAAGTTACCGGTCGCGGGGCAACAGGCAATTGTGCCCGCGCCGGGCATCTATTCAACAATCACTGACGCACCTTTGTCCGCTCTTACCGAAGCCATTCGATCAATTAAAATTGCCATCGATCTGAGCTCGACTGCGCAGGGAGGGCAGATCATCGGATTCACGTCGTCGGTGCCGAACGAAGGTAAATCTAGCATAGTTTCCGCGCTTTCCAGATTGGCGGCGCAGACTAACGCGCGGACATTATTGGTCGATTGCGATCTGAGAAATCCGTCACTCTCGCGCTTGCTGGCACCGAACGCCAGGTCCGGGTTGCTGGAAGTCTTGAAAGGAGAATCGACCCTCGATGAAGCAATTTGGGTTGATCACGCGACCGGAATGCGATTTTTGCCGGTGGCCGTTCTGGGTATGCAGCGGCGCATGGTCCATTCCAGTGAGGTCCTGGCATCTGAACAGGCGCGAAAATTCTTCGACGGCTTGCGCCAGAGTTATGATTACATCTTTGTGGATTTTGCCCCCGTGATGCCAATTGTCGACGTTCGTGCGTCGACAAAATTAGTCGATTCGTACGTCTACGTGATCGAGTGGGGACACACCAGGATTGATTTTGTCGAGCAGGCGCTGCATTCCGCCAAAAACGTCTATGAGCATTTGCTCGGGGTCGTGCTCAATAAGGTCGATTTGGTTTCCTTAGGGCGCTATGATGGACGCGGCAGTGCCTATTACCATCACGCGAATTACCATCGCTATGGCTACACCGAATAAAGGTCACGATGCCCGGTTAGAGTCAGTTTATTTTTGGGCTCGCGCTTTTGTCTGTCTCTTTGGCTTAGGAGCTGTCGCTTGGGGCGCCGTCGTCCTCCCGGAGTTCCGCGAGCAAGCCCCCCTTAATCGGATTACCTCGGAGCTCCTTATGGGCCGCGCCTATAAGCTGCAAACGCTCTCCGACGCAGCAACACAAGTAGCGGCGATCGAGCAATCTTGGTTTTGCAGTCCGAGCGATTTTCATGACGAGGTAGTTTTGCGAGTCGCCATCCTGCAAAGCGCGATCGCTGCAGGTGATAAGGCGTCCGTCGATCACGCCTATACGCCGCTTTATGACTTGGCAAATACAGCGTTGGCCTGTTCACCAGCGGATCCGTTTGTGTGGTGGACATTGTTCTGGATCGATGCCGCCAAGAACGGTCTGACGCCGAAAAATGCAAACTATTTGCGCCTGTCTTATGCTCTAGGTCCGAATGAAGGTTGGATAGGATTATGGCGGGTTCAGCTCGCGCTTGCGCTGTTTGAGCGGTTGCCCAAGGACCTTGCAGATGATGCCACCGACGAATTTATCAGGCTGGTAAATACCCAGGTATTATATCAGGAGGCAGCTGCAATTTTTTCCCGTGCCACGCCGGCTGTTCAAGGTCGGCTCGTTGAACAACTTAAGACAGCAAATCCGGTACCTCGCCAGATTTTTGCGCGTGTGCTCTATGACAAGGGATTCGATGTCAACATTGCGGGTGTGGATCGGCCGGCACGGCCGTGGCAGTAACCGAGTTGGCTCGCGGTGGCGGAGCTCAATTGCCTAAGCATGCGATGGATCCTGCAAGCGGTCGGCGCCGCTCGATGTGGTGGGGTCCGATGCTCAGAGGAAAGGCATCATAAGTTCGTCGAACGGCTGCCCCATCAAAACCGCGTTGAAAAGCCTCGAGAAGCGGTCCTCGAAAGCGACCATCTTGAAAAGACGGAGCGCTCGTTCGCGACCCGCAACTCCAAAGCGCCGCGCGGACTCCCGGTCCGAGAGTAGCCGCGCAAAAGCCGCGGCAAGCGCATTGGGATCATCGGGGGGGACCAGAAGGCCAGTAATTTCGTCCAAGGTAACATCGGTGACGCCCGTCAGCAGACGGGAGGCGACAACCGGCAGTCCCATTAACTGCGCCTCAACTTGAACGAGGCCGAACGCCTCTGTCGTATCATTTGAGGGCAACGTGAGAATGTCCATCATAGCCAATGCGCGAATTTTACTGGCTTCGTCGAGGTTGCCTAAGAAATGCACCCGTTCTGAAATCCCGGCGACGCGGACCAGCTCCTCAATTTGTTCTCGTAACGGGCCATCGCCAATCAAGAGAGCATGCACATCGTCAAGCCGTGATAGCGCATCCACGAATACCGGAAGCGCCTTATATCGCACGAACCGGCCAATAAAACCGATTATAGGAACATCGCCGAAGCGTTCGCGACGTTCTGCCAACACTGACGCGCGTTCGCTTTCATTGAGATAATACTGCGTTTCATCAACCGCCCAAGGAATCTCGATAAACTTGCCCGCCTTCATTGGAAGATCCTTGGAAGCAGTGGCGTTTTTAAGCGAACTGACCACAACGCAGGTGGCACGCCGAACAAGATGATGATAGATGGGCATAACCGCGCGCTTCAAGAGAGGGCGCCCGAACACATCCGCATGATGCGTGATGATAAGGGGCGCCGTGTATCCAGCAAGCGACAGCATGCCGGCACCCCAAAAATTTGGCGCGTTGAAGTGCACGAGATCCGGCTGCAGGGACCGCAGTCGCGCCAGCATTGATAGGCTTACGGGTTGTGAACTGATAGTCGTCACGGTTCCGCAGCGCACGACGGTAATATTTTCGTGTTGCTCGACGAGGTCTTCTCTTCCACGATTATGAACCACAACCGTGACACGGTGAGCCTTTGCCGCGACGCGGGCAACGTCACGCGTGTAACGTTCTACGCCACCGAATTCCGGCGGATAATACTTTCCAACGATGACTATGTGCTTCATGTCACGTTAGGACGGCGGAACTGGATGTCGTCCGCGAATGCACAAATGCTTGCAACTACGATCTCGAATGCCGTCAAATGGTGGGCAAGCTCGAATCCATGGTCTCACTGGAATAGACTGTTTTTCGTTTGCAATATCAAGGGCCCTGCCGATTCGGATACCTGCAATTCTACGCGTGAGTCCGCACAGGTTTGGACGGCGATACGGTTACCGGTAACATCTTGCAGTTGCGTTCGACGAGCATCGGCGGCAAAGCAGATTTCGCGGGGACGACCAGCTGCATAAGTCCAAACGATGTAGGAAACGAAATCGTCGAAGTGGAAGGTCGCAGTTACCACATCTATCGTCTTATCGAGTCTAAATTCATAAGTGCTACAGGCCGAAATAATTTCGGCGACTGTTCGGAATGCAGTCGCGGCCAATTTAGGTTTTAAATCGTAATCGTATAGACCGAAATTTGACTCTTGATCTTTCGAATCAGTACCATCGTCTATCAATTCATAAACAAGTGCAGCCTTAGCTTTGGCCAGCGCAGCCGTCAGCATCAGCCTAGCAGTCATCACAGCCAATCGCTGCTGGACGTGAGAGGTGTCCAATTTGGCAAGCCAGGATTCGCTGTAGCCCCATTCGGTGATCCAGATCGGCAGAGGTTCCGCGACTGCATTCTTGAATTTGGTTATGTCATAGAGGCTATTCTCTGGTTCGTCCTGCCGATATGGATGAAGCGCGATGCCGTCAAGCCGATCGAGTGTTCCAGCCTGCGCCAATTCGTGTAAAAACTCGGGAGGATCGTTCATGTTAGCAAGCCCTCCCGATATAATCGTAGCGGCCGGTTCGACTTCCCGAATAGCGCTTACTGCTTCCGAAAGCAGCTTTCCGTACGCTGTCGAGTCGGGTTCGGGTGCCCAGAACCATGCAATGTTTGGTTCATTCCAGATTTCATAAGCGATATCCGGTCCATTGTAGCGCGCTGCGACTGCCTGAACGAATTTGCTATAGGCCGCCCGCTGTTCCGGGGTACGGGGTGGCAGTGGAAGTCCATTTTCTCCGGTACCGTCGCTGTGATCCGGGTGGCCATAATCCAGCAGTAATACGATCGACCGTCCGCTCTCGCGAAGCTTACTTATCAAATGATCATAGGAGCCGAAATTATAATGGTTCTGCCGTTCGACCTCCATCCAAGAAATATCAAATCGAACCATCCGGGCGTCAACGTCGGAAACGAGCCCGACATTAATGTCGTCGGGATTGCGCCGGGGGTGGATGCCCACGCCAAATTGGGGGAGCTCCTTACAACTACCTTGCTGTCCCAACTGGGGCAGTGCCTGCTGAAGCGCGCCGGACAATGGCTCCGCCTCAGTTCCAAATACCGCCGCGGCGATCAGAAGAAATATTAGCAATACTTGCAGCATGGATATGCCTTTAACACACGGGCATGATATATTGCCGCCGAAATGGTATGAGGGCCGCCGGCTAATTTGTAGGAAGGCCAGCGATGGTGCAACGTTAAATTCATGTCCACCTCCTCACTTTCGAAAAGAATGACACAGACCGCTTCGGTACCCGGGCCGGTGGCCGCGCAAGTTCGCATGCCGCTCTGGAGACCATGGCTTGCCTTTCTTTTCGGTTTTTTCCTTCAATTCAACATACTGATCGGAGGTGGCGAGGGAGATGCGGTAATAGGCGGGTATGGGTTCCGGGCGCTCGATTTTCTTTCAGTACTGGCCGTTGCCCTTCTCCTGATTCACGCCGTGTTACCTCGCAGGGTACTTGCTCTGGCAGTCTTCACTGCGATCATTGGTGCGATGTCTCTACTGCGCATTCAGGATCCGACGTTTTGGAGCGATTCCCGCACAGTTACCCTCGCGTTGCATTACCTAGCCTATAGCTTCTCCGGACTTTATCTCGCTACTATTTGCAGCGATGATTTTGTCGTTATGAGATTCTGCTGGGGCCTAATAGTCGGTCTCCTAGCAACGGTCCCAATTTTTGTACTTCAGGATTTAGGCTATTCATCGAGTTTAGTGGAACTGGGCCTGGTACCCGGATGGCACGATATGGTGGACCTGGGTTCAGGTGACATCGCTCGCTACTCGGGACTTTGGGGCCACCCAAACCAAGCAGGACACATCGCGGCGCTGGCCGGCGCAGCAGGTGCATATTTCGTCTTCCATCGTCGCTGGATTCCAGCAGTTCTTGTCGCAACTGCGCTGGTCACGGTATTTTATTATACAGAAAGTCGTGGCGGTCTTATAGCTGGTGGTTCGGTTCTAGCGCTTTCGTTGTTATTCGAACGAAAGCATAAATTGGATTTCTTCCGAATCGCCATCGTAGCGATAGCAGTAATAATCGTCATCGCACTATTGTTGCAAATCGATTTTATTGCTTATCGCTTCGAAGCTGATCCCACTGCTGCGAGTAACTTCTCCGAACGCCTTGCTTCTACCTGGGCTGGAATAGAGGTGGCTTTGGCAAACCCATTGGGCCTGAATCTTGACGTATATAATTCGGAAATGTTCTCCGCGAGCGGCGTAGGTACACCGCATAACGGATTTATTAGCGCCGCCATTATACTCGGTATGGTGCCATTTCTTCTATTGATTGCTTCATTCTTGGCCAACTGTCGGGTCCGCGATGAAGCGGATCAATTCTTCTTATTTTTGACAGTGCAGGTCAGTGTCTCGTTCATGTTCGAGCAAGTGCCGGCGGATTACGATTATGCTTTCATAATATGCCTGCTCTTTGGACGGGCATTCCTCAGAACCCACATTGGTCAAGAATTACGAGCCAATGGGGGGACTCAAAAGATGTGAATCGTCCAGTTGGCAATACTGATTTCGAGCGTCGATCGGAACAGGAAAGCCCCTAAATATCGGCTACTATCTCTGAATATGGTAAGAGATCTGACGCGATTGAATGGGCATGGATTGGTCGATTCTTCGAAGGTTGACATCGAGCGCTGAAGGCGAGCTCTTCATCGCCATACCCGCAGGCTCAACAATTTGAATAGACCTTATCCAACTCGCTGTCAGTCCTCTCCGCTGATTCCGATTGGATCAGCTGCAACGCTTTGCATCTTGGCGTGTCGACTGACTAGCACCTTCGACATTGGATTATCATGACCGTCGAATGGGTAGTGGTTGGAGCAGGGTTTACTGGCGCGACTTTTGCAGAACGGATGGCCGCTGCCGGCAAACGCGTTGCCGTAGTTGAACGCCGTTCTCATATCGGAGGCAATGCTTACGATTCCAAGAATGAGCACGGCATTCTTGTTCATCGGTACGGACCTCACATCTTTCATACCAATAGCAAAGTAGTGTGGGAATACCTCTCGAAATTCACCGCGTGGCGTCCCTACGAGCACCGTGTTCTCGGATTGATCGACGGTAAATTTGTTCCAATTCCCTTCAACCTTAATAGTCTCGCAGCCCTATTTCCTGCGTCGGCCGCTGCTCGAATCGAAAGTGCCTTGGTTGGGCAGTTTGGTTTAGACAGCAAAGTGCCAATTCTAAAATTGCGCCGATCCGAGAACGTGGAAATTCGAAAAATCGCAGACTACGTCTATCACAACGTGTTTGAAGGTTATACGATCAAGCAATGGCAATTGCGCCCAGAGGAACTTAGCCCGAGCGTTACCGCGCGGGTACCGGTTTCGATTGGCCGCGACGACAGGTACTTTCAGGACACCTACCAAGCCATTCCATTGCGCGGCTACGCAGCTCTGTTTCATAAAATGTTAGATCATCCCAAGATCGAGGTTATGCTCAACTACGATTGGAAATCTGCATCGGCTGCGAGTGCTCGCTCCCGTGTATTATTCACCGGGGCCATTGATGAGTTATTGGATTATCGGTTCGGGCCGCTAGCATACCGGAGTCTACGTTTCGAGGAGCACACCCTGGAAGAAGTCCAGCACCAGCCGGTCGGTACGACTAACTATCCAAATAACTACGATTACACGCGCATCACCGAACAGAAGATCATTACGGGCGAGAAGGCGCCTTTTACGACGTTGATCACCGAATATCCGCTGCCACACGAACCGGGAAAGACAATTCCCTATTATCCGATCCCGCGCGACGAAAATCAGGCCCTCTACAACAAATACGCGGAAGCGGCTGGGACGGAGTTTCCCCACGTCTGTTTTGCTGGACGTCTCGCTGACTACCAGTATTACAATATGGATCAGGCTTGCGCTCGCGCGCTGAAGCTGGCCGCCGAATATGGCGGTGGAGCCTGGCCACCTATTTTGTCGGCTACCGAAGCAAAGCTGTAAGAGTGATTAGCGCTGCGTTTTTAAATAGGCCGGAGCAGTTCCATTTAATTCGCTTGCGGAGCCCGCTTTGCTCCATTTAATGTTCGCATCGAGCATCGGTGCTAAACTGCGCGCATACGTAGCGGTCAAATGATTACTGTCCTGATAGACAAGGATATTCCCTACCACGGCCTCGCATGTATCCGATGTGCAGATGTAATCATTCATATCGACGAGCGTAGCAGCGTTATCGCGCGCTGCGGCGGTTGCAAGTGGGTCGACTGGCTTGAGAGCCAGCGACCTTGTCGTGGAGCACTTTGCGACCGTAGCGCCCCGGCGAGCTAGACAGTCCGGAACATCAAATGGCATATACGGCGTATCCCTTATCGCAAAGACCTTGGTACCATCATCTCCGAGATCCTTCCAGACACTCCAAAATCCAGTGGCCATCCTTTGAGAATCCTCATCGAGGCCAGTAGAACCGACCACCTGATAGCCGTTAACCGCGCTGGTGATCAGTATGTCCGGCGGTTCCTTTCTCAGCTTTTGAAGCAGTTGGCGTCGCCATTCGTCGCATTCGCTGTAGACGCGTCCTTCTTCAAATAAATACTGAGTAGCCGCAGCAAACGCGCAGTGCGCTTTTGCGTATACCGTAATGTCAAATTGACGCCGTTGAGCAATGATCTTCAGGGCAGGCAGCCATTGCTCGGCATGTGAATCGCCCACCAAGACGATTCTGAAGGTCGAGCCCTCAACACCATATCCACAACCCTTTACGTCAACCATTGAATAGGTCAATTCGCAGCCATCTTTTTCGCTGTCGGATCGGTCATACCTGGCATTCAAAGGGTCAGGAATGACGGGGCGCCCGACCTCGCTGTCGCGGAAGCCGCCTTCAAGTGCGTGCGCTCCTGGATAATCGACGGGATCGAAGATTATGCAGCAAGCGGCGCGCTGAAGCAGAACTAGGTAACCAAATAGGCCGAATGCAAAAGCGACGCTGAGGGCGGTGCACGAGGCGGCAAGCGCAACGGTGTTTGGCGTGAAAAGACGGCTGCCCTCCTGTGACTTATAAAACGGTAGTTCTACTAACTTCCATGTGCCGTGCGACAGCGCGATTGTAAAACAGAATATGAATATGCCATTAAGGAGACCAACGTTTTCGCCCCAAATCTCCTTGTAGAAAACCAATGCCGGCCAATGCCAAAGATACATTGAATAAGAAATATCACCAACATATCGAAGCGGCTGGTGAGCTAGGATGCGCGAAACGCATAATCGGCTATCTTTAAGACCGGAACAGATGACTAATGCGGCGCCTAAGGTTGGAAGCAGTGCTGCGTAGCCAGGAAACAGTGTGTGGTTTGAGAAAAAGATGCTGGCAATTAAAATCGAAATAATTCCCAGCCATCCAACGGCGTTCAAACCTCGTGGGTTGACGAAGGCCACAACCCTACCGAAAAACACGATGGCACCGCCAAGCGCCAATTCCCAGATCCGGGTGACAGTCGAGAAATATGCCGGTACCGATGCCTCATAGGAGCCAAAAAGAGCCAAGGCGAAAAGGATAAGAGTGGCTCCAAAGAACACCGTGACCGGCGCATTGCTGTCGTAGCGACCTTTAAATAGCAATCTGTCGCCCAGCATAATTGCTAAGGGCCAAAAGAAGTAGAATTGTCCCTCTACTGAAAGGGACCAATAATGTTGAACTGGTGTTGGTGGGAAAAAAGCATTGAGATAGTTTGCTGATTTATGAATAAGGTCCCAGTTTTCAACATAGAGCGCGCTTGCGAAAATGCCGTGGGCGGTGTTGCGCCATTGCGTGGCCGGAAGCAAAAAGACGGAACATACGGCCGTGATGACAAGCACGAAGGTTGCACAGGGAACCAATCGTCGGATTCGCCGATAGTAGAATTTGGAAAGTGAAATGCTACCGGATCGCTCGATTTCCCTTACCAACAAACTGGTAATTAAGTAACCAGAAATCACAAAGAAGACATCTACACCTATATAACCGCCACTCAAATATGTTGGCCAAATGTGGAAGATCATGACGACGGTGACGGCGATGCCACGTAACCCTTGGATGTCCGGTCGGAAATGAAGCCGATCATTAGAAATTCCACTATGCGTTCCTGAGAGTTCAATCATGTGCAGGACGTCGCAGGGTGGGATGCGGTGCTACTGACCAGGATGCAGCTTCTGACTATTGATCGTCTCATCATAGACGTGTTCATACCGGGCCGCGACGTGTTGCGGCGTCGTAGCGGCGCGAAAGCGATTGAATGCCATTTCGAGAGGCAGTGCGGCGCGACCGGCACGAATTCGTTCTGCGATAATCTGAGTCAGGGCGGAGACGTCCCCAGGCGAGAACAGCCAACCCGTCACGCCCTCTTCGACGAAATCCGTAATCCCACCCATCCGAGTACCGATGACCGGAACCGCGTTTGCGAAGGCCTCGTGCACGACCAATGGTCCCGGATCTGCCCAGATGGCGGGAACTACGAGCACGTCAATCAGGGGGTAGAATTCCTCCGCCGGAACGACACCAAGCCAGTCGACCGGTAAGCTAGCGACGCGGGCACGCAATGTCTCCAAGACTAGCGGCGGAAACACCTGTCCGGCAATCAGCAATCGCCAGTTTCCCAGCGGTAACTTTGCGACGGCATCGAGCAATATTTCTAACCCCTTCTCAGGAACGATTCGGCCAATAAAACCAATTGTAAACGACGCGTCGGGAGAACGGGGTGAGCGACCTTTGGTGGCAATCGGCGCCATGCTCCAGATCACGGTGCGGCGCTCTGGAGGAATGTGTTTGAAGAAACCGAGATCGAGGTGCCGCTGGAGCACGTCGCGGCTCACTCCAACTACGGACGACACATAGCGACTATACCATCGCTTGGGCTCGGTAACACGACACGCGAGGCAAATACCTTCGCACATGTGGCCATTGCGAAACGCATTCGTGTTACGACAAAACAAATTAAACTCATGCAACGCGTGCACGACGGGCACGCGACGCTGGGCGGCCTCCTTCCAACAATCGACGGCGAAGCCGACCATGCAGTGACTGTTGATGACATCAGGACGAAAGGATTCAATTACGCGCCCGACGCGCCTGCGCATAATTGGATTCCAGCTTGCGAAGAATTTGTGAGCATAGCGAAGTGGCGGCGGATATGTTGGCCAGTCGTGAAGCCAGAACAAATTGCTATGCGAGATCCGGTGAACGAGAACTCCGTTCTGCTGGTGGGTCGGCTCCGCCACCCGACCGAGCGTCACGACGGCAACGTCGTGCCCGCGTTCGGCCTGTTCTTCGGCGAGCGTGGCGGCGAACCGCTCCGCACCCCCTTGGATCAAGGGAGGGTAAAGAACGCTCAGGTGAAGAATGCGCATGACATTCCTAAATTGGCAGATTGTACTCTGAGTGAGGCTGCTGCGCGCGGGTTGGCTAGAAGGCGGCGTTACGAGCCTGAGATCCGGTCGAATACGGAGAGGATCTCTTCGGTGGATACATTTTTTACGCAGGCCATCTCCGCGCAACCAGCAGAGCGGTGGCATGGTGAGCAACCGACAGGATGAGTTAAAGTGACGGCATTGTCGCTGTTCGGGCGAAAAAACTTCTCCCCCCAGCGGCCTGAAAGCAATGTGATGGTCGGAACTCCAAAACAAGCCGCCAAATGCCCGGTGACAGTGTCGACGGAGATCACCACGGCCGCGTTAGCTACAGACGTCACGAATTCGCTCCACGTGAGCATCCCAGCAACGCATTGTGCCCCTAATTCCGTTGCGACTTGCGATGCCATGGCGGCTTCGGAGCCCTTCGCACCTGTAAATACCATATCCCTCCCACGCGCCTTGAGCGCCCGCCCAAGCGCCAACCAATTTGACATAGGCCAACTACGATAATCCCCGGGGCCCATATGCATCAGGACGTATCTTCGATTCGGCGTCAACCGGCTGTCGGCCAGAGTTGAGGGTACAAAACCGGGATATGTTGCCGAGAGCGCTTTCGGCGTTTCGGCGCCAAAAATTGGTCGAAGCAACCTCAATTGCTTGGTCAGCACATATTCGTCGTCGGTTGTCCACTCGACTGGATGAGTCAAATATGAGCCCAGACCTGCGCACGAAAATCCGACGCGTACGGGAATTCCTGCCTTCCACAACAAGCGATGAGTGGGAGGAAATACCGTGAATAAGTCGATTGATACATCGTAGAACGAGTCTCTGATCTCATTGACCACCGTACTTTGGTGCGCAAAAAAATTCCAAATTTTCTCCGCTCTGCTGCCCATCGCACGGTCGAGAAGAAAATGATCCAAGCAATGAATTTTGTCTATGAAGGGAAGCTCAGAAACAACGCATCGCGACCATGATCCCACAAGAACGCCGATTTCTCCAATACGCGACTGGTCGGCAAGAAACTGTAACAATGGCAGCATCGCTACTACATCGCCCAAATGTGCCCAATTTGCGATTAGCACACGGAGTGGCCTATCGCCAGGCAACTGTCCCCCTCTTTTAGGATGAAGCTTGCCCAACAGGTCAAAGAATTTGAGAGCCATAACGAGAGCGGGGTTACGGGCACGATATTTTCCGGTCATCGCCCGAAGCGGCTCGCCGTAGCGAGGAAGCTTGGCCATCGCTGCCTCGTTGGCAGGTTGAATCACTGGCATTGTTGCCCTGGCCGATTGACCCGCTGAACGATCTCTTTCTATCAATTGCGTTTGATCCGTTATTCGAATTATTAGTCCGCGTTACGGTCCACCCGATCGATGAGATCTAATGTGTCGCGCGCACACGCCTCCCAGCTGTAGTTTGCCGCACACTTATATCCCAGGATTCGAAGCCTTGAACGGAGCTCGGTGTCATCCATGATTCGTATCACGGCATTACTTATTGAGTCGACGTCGTACGGGTCACAATATAGCACTGCCTGACCACAACGCTCATTTAACGCCGGGATATCGGATGCGACGACCGGGCAACCGCACGCCATGGCTTCGATGGGCGGGAGACCCGACGATTCGTACAATGAAGGGAAGAGGAGGCATGCAGCTCCTCGATAATAGGCAACCAGCGCGGTTGGGTCATTCACCGCATCGACGAACTTAATATATGAGGAAATATCGGCAGGAATATTTGCGGTGGTGGCGGTGAGGCTTTTGGACGCTCCGCCAACAAAGACAAAATGAAAGCGACGTTTTCGAGCTAGCCGACAAGCCGCTTCTAGCATCCGCGGGAAATTCTTGCGCTTACTGAACGAGCCGACATAGAGAATGTAGGGGTCACGCGGCTCCGGGGGATTGATTGGCTCGACCGACAATCTCGCGGGCAAGCCGCCATTCGAGATCGCGTACAGACGGGGGGCTGAGTGAGGATAGTGCGCGATGATAGCACGGCGTTCCGATTGCGAAACCGTTATGACGGCGCGCGCCCGATTCAAAACCAAGGGTATGATGAAGCTGTACCATAGGCGAAACATTCGGTTGTAAGCTTCAGGAAAATACTTATAGGAAAGATCATGCACGGTCACTATGACCGGTTGGGCACCGAGAAGTGAGAGGACCGGTGCCGTGTTTCCTGGACAAAAGAGCATCCTGCCACGGGAGAACCACGGCAACTCGAACTGCTCCCAAGCATGACCGCGGAGACATCCAACTTGACGCAGGAAAATGTTGCGCCAAGCCGGAGGAGTATTTGAAAGACGAGGTGACATGACCGTAACCCTGACATGTGACTTCCCCTCCAAGAAACCGTCCAGCGCCTGCATAAGCTCGCGGGCATAGCGCTGCACTCCCGTTATATTCTGGGTCAAGAACCGACCATTGATCACAATTTCCATGAGCCAATTAGACCGCTATTGATAGACCGTTCTTCGCCGTTGAATTACCGTGGCTAAGACTGCATCTATTTGATATCATTATGTTTATTCGTTAAGTGCGACCACGGGTGCCAACGACAATTGGGGAATGTGGCGCGAGTTGAACCCTTGATCAAGAAAAACTGTGCGACCTGCGTTGACCCCGAATTCGAATTGCGCGATGCGTCAGGGAAATCAGGGGTGATGCGATAATGTCCCGTTAGTTTCGATCCCACCGTGGTGCGCGTGATCGCCGCATGAAAACAATCGCGCCGCCTCGATTCAAAGATCTTTGAAACGCAATGAGAATGCATTCTTCAGGCTCGTTAGCGTAGTTTGAAGCAATTGCCGCTCTGGAGTATTGGATGCCAACAAAAAATAGACGGCTGAATAAGTTCCAAACGCCGCCGCTGCTGTAACACCCGTCGAGGCCAGGCCGGTTGGTTCTACGACCAGGCCTGCACCATAAACGACGGCTATCATCGGCACGATAGGCAATAACGCTGGTAGAAAAACCTGTTTTAGCAAGTCGCGCAATGGCACGCTAAGAACTCGCGCTACGTAGGGCCAAATATAGCAAAGGCTAAGGGCTGCAGACGAAATCAATGTTGCGACGGCCACACCAAACACTCCATAAGGACGTACGAGCAGAGCCGCAAGTCCAAGATTAGCGACGGCGGCACAGATATAGGCAGTGGCGAGACCATGATGTCGAGCGATGCCCTGCAAAATCGAGCCGCCGGGCCAATGGCTGACGTTTGCGACACTCGCCAGTGTGAGGATAATCACGATAGGGGAGTATCGCGAATATTCCGCGCCCAACCAGAGTGCCAGGATTGGTCCTGCCAACGCAATCAACACACCGGCGAGCGATACACAAACGGCAAGGGTAATGCGGCTGCCAACGAGGTAAAGTAGACGAAGGCGATCCATGCTGCCCTCTGCCTGAAGCTCGGACGCGAGCGGAAGGAAGGATCCAACAGTCTGTTCCGCCACCATCTGCGGCACGTTGCTTAGGCGCCGAGCAACTGAATAAGGAGTTACCGCGCTAATTGGCAGGAAAGCGCCGATGACAATCTCGTTGGTCCTACCTTGCAGGCTGTATGCGGCTTCTATTACGAACGTGGCGCCGCTAAAGGTCAGTACCGACCGAACCAACTCCCGACGACCATCACGAATGTTGGGCAACAGCTCGGGGGCAGCCCGCTTGAGAAGATGCATTCCCAGGGCCAACATTCCGATCGTGAGCGGAATCCCGGCGGCGACCATCGCAACGAGGCCACCGCCGGCCAGGAGAATCGCGATCGTTATGCCCGCCGATAGCACAGTCGACAACATAATAAGAGCATTGACCTGACCATACTTGTGTAGGCCCCAAAGCACTGCGGCGGGCGCGGCCCCAGGCAAGGCGAGACCGATCTGAATGCCTGTCAATAGTACGACGTCGCGCGCTGTGGTTTGATCGGACAGCGGCAGATTGAATAGGTAAGGAAACAACGGAGCGAGTATGGCCGCCAGCAGGAGAGCCAATAGGCCGAGCGCGCAATACATCCATAACGAAGTTGCGATCAGATGTCGCGCACGCTCGAAGTCTCGCTGGGAATGATGCTCGGCCACATACTTCGTCAACGCGGCTCTAATGCCGAAGTCGAAAAGCTCTCCCTGCCCGAGGATTGAGCCCACTAAAGCGAGCAGGCCAAATTGAGTGTCGCCGAGGCGGTGAAGGATAAATGGCGTGAGAAAGAAGCGGATGCCGAGCGTCACCACTTTGGTCAACCAACTCGTCAAAGTTGCCCACAACACTCTCCCGCGTATCATGCCGCTAGTCTCTTACGGTAAAATGCAGCGAATAAATGCGAAGGCTCCATACTGCACAAAAGAAAAAATAGCCTAAACCCGGATGGCGCCTCAGGAGACCGTAAATAATAGCGGCAGCGCAACAATGATACTTGAAAAATGCCAGGTAATATCGTGATCAAGGGGTCAAGAGGCCTTTTGTCGTACGGCAGGAAGTAATGCCGCTAAGAATAAGCGCGGTTGGTCCTCCTCATTAAGGGGTGGCCGCTAATTCTGCAATCGCCCCTCAGGCTGGGCTAATGTAAGGAACATGAGCTAAACCACTTTGTGACCCACCTTCAAACAATAGCGTTTTTGTCGGTGTTGGAATGGACTATTTGGAATATTGGGGCGTGAACTGATGGTCGAAAACCCTCTGGTTTCTGTTGTTATTCCTGCTTACAATGGCGAGCGTTTTCTTCAACAAACGCTAGCGTCTGCGGTAGCACAAACATATAGTCCGATCGAGGTCGTCGTCGTTGACGACGGTTCAACGGACCAAACTGTGTCCATTGTTGAAGCCGCAGCAACCCGAAGTGATCGTATTCGTCTATTTCGTAGGGCTAACGCCGGCGTCGCCGCCACGCGAAATTTTGGGATCAGCCAAGCACAGGGCAGCTTGATTGCGCCGCTGGACGCCGATGATCTTTGGCACCCCGAAAAGATCGCCCGTCAGGTGGAAGTCATGCGATCGTCCCCAGCGGAGGTGGGACTCGTATATTGCTGGGTCATTGACATCGATGAAGATGATTTTGTTATCCCGTCAGTTAAGAGTCTCGGACGGGAGCATGCCTTCCAGGGGCGCGTCACCAAGGAACTCGCAACTGGCTGTTTTATTCATACCTCGAGCGCGCCGTTGATTAAGCGCTCCTGCATAGATGCGGTCGGCGGATATGACGCCGAGCTTCGGCCCCATGGAGCCGACGATTGGAAGTTATACTTTTTGTTGTCCGAGATTTGTGAATTTGCCGTGGTTCGCAAATATCTGGTTGGTTATCGGCAACCGAGAGGCAGCTTAAGCAGAAGTTTCGCAGCAATGGGTCAATCAATGGAGAATGTTGCTCACTGGATCTTTGAAAGGCGTCCCGATCTTGCAGAACACCACCGCTATCGAACCATGTACGGCATCCACGCCTTCTTGGCGCAGCGGGCGCTTGATAATTCCCAATATGTTGGAGCCCTCCGCCACATTATAAAAGCATGCAAAGCTAAACCGTCGGGATTACTCGATCGATGGACCGGCGAACTGGTTGTTCGTCTTCTGGCGCGATTGGTTGGATTCCGGCGATCTGAGCTGAGAAGGCGCGGGCTCACGGCCCAACCCAGGTTCAAGGAATTTCAATCCACACAGCACTTCTAGACTGTTTCTTCAGAGAAAGACTGCGCAGCGGTTACCATCGGCGTCACTGCAAACTGGTCAATCAGACAAATGGCAGCGTTAGAGACGCTCGTGAGCGTCATAATTCCCGTCTTCAATGGGGAACGTTTCGTAGGGCGGACCATCGACTTCGCCCTTGGTCAAACGTACAGCCCGCTAGAGATCATCGTTGTCGACGACGGATCGACCGACCAGACGTCAGCGATTATCACATCAGCGGCGGATCGCGACAGTAGGATTCGAGTTTTTCGTGCGGAGCGCACCGGTGCGGCCATGGCGCGTAATATAGCGATTGGCCACGCTCATGGCAGCTTCATCGCTCCGCTAGACGCCGATGATCTTTGGCATCCCGACAAGATTGCCCAGCAGATGGCAGTTATGCGGGTCTCCTCATCCAAGGTTGGCGTCGTCTACTGCTGGTCCCTAGACATCGATGAATATGATTTCATTATCCCCCCGGTGCGTAATAAGTGCACCGTCCAGGGTAACGTGCTTGAAGAATTGGCGGCGAGAAATAACTTTCTTGAGAACGGAAGTGCTCCTCTTATTCGGCGTTCATGTCTGGAGAGGGTGGGGGGGTACGACGCAGACTATTCCAGGGGTTCGGAAGATTGGAAGCTCTACCTGTCACTTGCCGAAATATGTGAATTCGGCTTAGTCCCCGCGCATCTGGTCGGCTACAGGCGACTAAACACAAGCATGTCAACTGATATAAGATCCATGGAAGGGTCGATTGAGACTATCACCCAGTGGATTATCGATAAATGGCCCGATCTCCCCCCTGAGATTAAGCGTCGGATGTTTTGCAACACAAATAGGTATCTCGCCCATAAGGCGCTTACCGCTAATAATTTCGTTGAGGCCGCACGTTATCAATTGAAGAGTTTTAAATTCGAACCTTTCTCCTTGTTGACACCACCCAACCTGACCTTTGTAGCTCGTTTGCTGTCACGCGCGCTAGGAATAAAGAGAGCTGCCATCCCGTTTTGGTCGGAGCCGGTTTCGTTCACAGACTTTTGTCGCGAGGCGCCATTTGCCACGCGTTCTTAGTGTCGCCGTTTTGACGTAAAGTGTAGGTTAGCAAGCATGCGCGGCTGCCGGCTATCCGCAATTGGCGCAATCGTGTAGCTCGGGAGCGGCGACTATGAACTGTTGTCGTATGGTCCGTATTCCACTAGCCCTCATTTGGCTCACTACCATCGCTTGCTCTGCTTCCGCGCAGAGTGGAACGAGTTTTGGAAGTTCAAGTCCGACAGTAGGTGGAACGATCCCGACTCCAGGTTCTACACCGACGATCTTTGGGGCGGAGGGTGGCAACGAAATTCTTCGCCATAGAGCGCCGACCGGCAGTCCCTGCCTCGCAGTTGGAGGTTTTGCCCGTCCTCATTACGTGAATCCCAACCTGTACGATCATGTGATCACAGTGCTAAACAGCTGTCCTCAAAGAATTACCATGCAGGTATGCTACTATCGTACACAAGACTGCATTCCGATGGAAATACCGGGAGGCGAGCGGAAGGAGGCTATCCTCGGAACTATGCCTTCAACCAAGGATTTCCGCTTTGAATTTCGAGAGCATTTTTGATCCTCATTTGGACCTCGTCAGCCTAGAATTGCAGCTAAAACTCCCAATGCCCCTATACCGCCCAACAGCAAGCTCTTTCTATCAATTACTGCAAAAACGACGGGGTCTTCGTGCAACAACCCCCGGGCGGACAGCAACCAAATACGGCACAGCCACAATAGAAGGACGACTGGGCATATCCAAAGCATTTCCGGGCGGTGAAAATAAGCCGCATGAAACGCCCCCTCAATCAGATACAGCACAAATATCAGAATGGATGAGACGCCCGACGCTACACCCATACTCAAAACAAAGGCGCCATCCAGAGGTTGATACCCCCGACCGGGCAATATCGTCACGCCCCTCTCAAGCATGCCGTTTATTTCAACGTGTCGCTTCGTCAGAGAAAGCGATAAGAAAAACGCAAACGAAAACACCATTAGCCAAGGCGACAACAAAACATTGGCAACAAGAACGCCCACAAATAGGCGCCATGTGTACAAACCGGCTAGTAAAACTACGTCAAGAATGGGTTTGCTCTTGAGCACCAGAGAATAGGCAAGTGTCGCTGCGAGATAGCCGAGAAGTGCTAGGAACACGGCAAGCCCGAGAAAAGCCCCGATGCTCAGACCAATTCCCAATCCGAGTAACACCAGTCCGCAAGCTATCTGGATCGTTATTTGGCCGCTCGCCAATGGCCGCTGCTGCTTATTAGGATGCTGACGATCATTTGTTAGATCGAGCATGTCGTTTATGAGGTATGTCGAGGATGCAATCACACCAAATGCTAGAAAACAAACAAACGACTTCATGACCAAAACCGGATTTCCGCTCGCTCCGCCGAGGACGAGCGGTACGAAGAGCAGAAGATTCTTCGCCCATTGATGGAGTCGCAACGATTTACCGATATCGCGGAGCTGAACAGGGCGTTTCACCAGCACTTCGAGCCCTCGAGTTTGAGATTGCGACAAACGAAATTGTTCAAATACGCCGTTGCAAACCACGTAGCCGCGGCGCGCCACACTCAATATAAGCCGATCCCTTTGCGAATTGCCGATATAATCGAACCGTCTCTCCCCGAAGGATTGAACTAGTAGGTTGCGCTTGACGGCGATCGATAAGTCGGTCGTTCGATCACCCGCAAACACGCCGTCAACAAAGCCGATGCGCGCGGCAATTGCAGCAACGAAACGACGATCGGATGCTGACACCAAAAAGACGCGCCGCCCACGTAGCTTCTCACTCCGCATGAACTCTAAGACAGTGGAGTCCATTGGCAGTAGCTGGACATTAATCGCGATGCGATCTGCGATCTCTGATCTCAGGTGGGCTTTGCCACTGTAGAGCCAAAGTGGGACCTTTAGGGCCTCCAGTGGCTGAGTGCTCAACAAAGAGATAGCTGACTCTAAAAGTGTGTTGGTACGGAGTAACGTTCCGTCAACCTCGACCACAAGAGGAATATCACTCGCATTTAGCTCAGCTTCGGCTGAGACTACAAAATCATCTCGGCTGTCAACGGCGTCGCAATGCGCTTTCGTGGCCATCGGTGGGGACTCTAGATGCGGACTTCAGTTTGTTGTTGGGACTGCATTGATGTTTCGCCAAAGCAGGACTGTCATCCTTGCTGCGAAGACTGCACACAAGACTGCAAACATAATGAGCATAAGTGGGTGAAGGGCGTTGATATTTATCGGAACGTGGGCCGTGTAAAATGCAATAATCTTTTGATGCACGGGATTTGGCGAATTAACATTGTTTCTGATAGCAAAGGCATAATTGACCCCCCAGCAAACAAATCCGAGCGCCGTAAAAAAGAAAAAATCAAAGGGTGTGCGTACTAACACAAAACAAAATGGAAATAGAAATATATAATATTCTGGGTTGATGTGATAAAATAAAAATAATACCCACATCATCAGAACGGCTGACAACAATGCGAGTTGATCGAACCTGAGCGATTGCCGGTGATATCTGACGGCAGCGCAGATCGAGATGCCAGCCAACAATGATAAAAAGCCCGCTACCGGCCGTTGGATTGACGGGGGCGGCCAATGGAGTAGCACTGTCATTGCCGACCAAAACGAAATAGCGAAATCGTTGTCGGGCTCAAACGCAAGCAGTCCAAAATTTATGTGCCCTAGGAATATGAGGTTGCCAACAAAACTAACACAGTAGATCAGGATGATGGGAGTTGCAGCAACTACCGCTCGCTTGGGGAGCGAGGCCCACGGAAGAAAGACGATCATCGGAAGAAGAAGAACCAGGAAGAATATTTTAATCGCGACTACAGCGATTGATGCGACTAAAAGTGCCGCGAGTGGGCGGTTTTTATGAATAAGAAGTAGGACTGCGGTCGCCGCAGTAAAGAACATCGCTTCGTCTTCACCCCATAGTGCCGAAGTTACCCATCCAATCGGATTGAAGACTAATGTAGCTAAAACAAGCGAACCGATTAGCACATTCACTCTGAGGCGAGCCAGCAACACCGCCAGCAATCCTGCTCCCGCTGCTTCGTAGAGTGCAGAGGTGCCCCGAAGCGCAATAAAATCCCCCAGCCAATGCTGTATCGGCCGGTAGATTAGCGCCTCAAGGATTGGCTGGAGCGGAGGATATTGTGCTTGGAACGTTCCCCAGCCTGCAATGAGCTGTAGGGGATCTTCAGAAAGGTCCTTCCAAATTATCGCGTCATTCGTATATTCCTGCCCCTTTGTTGCAAGATACATAAACGCGATAATGGCGACTCTCGAAATTAGTACCGATGAGAATACTAACATAGCCCATCGAAAGGCGTGATGCGGCGGGAAGAATGGGTCCGGGGACGGAACAATCAATTCATATTGAGGGGGCTGTGCTTTCTTTCCGGAACTCACTTCCCGCTCCGTTTTACGTTTCGTCCCGAATGCCCCAAGCAACATCTGTAGTTTCCGCCATCTCGTCGCAACTTATACGGCCTATGCGACCAAGTCGAGCAGCGTCGTCTATTAGCGCACGACTGCTTGATCGAACCGTGTGGCTGACGACGCAGGCGCAAGTAAGGAAGGCTGTGGAGCTAAAGGTCGTGGCGTGGTGTCTGATTACCCATCTTCTTTCGCCGTTTCTGCGTTACACGCATGATAGCATGCACGCGCGGTGAGGGTGCCCCAGACTCAAATGTCGGCTAGGCAAGTTCGAAGCACGACTTAGTAACTGAGCCGGTAGACAAGTCGGATGTTACGCGGTCAAGCGCGTGACCGACAGATAGCGAAAGCCGAACGCCGCGATCATAAAAAAGAACCAGATCTCGCCGGCCGCTTTGAAAAGCGAGCTCTCGAAGCAGGCCGCGTAGATGCTAAAAAGGCACACTCGCAAAAACAGCATTTGCAGCGGAAGTGTGTAGATTGTCCGCGGGTGGCGGAAAAAGTCGAGGATCGGCAGGATGACGATCCAGACGATTACCAACGCCAGTCCAGGGATACCGATACTCAATGCGAGATTGAGATACGAATTATGCGCATCAGCTGCGCTGTTCACCCAGCTCGTAGTGTCGCCCAATCCGTAGACAACCTGCTCGGTACCCCAGAACGCCAAAAATCCATAACCCGTGATTGGGTGCTGCGCCACGGCTTGCAGAGCGACCTGCCAGATTTCCGTTCGTCCGGTGAAAGTTGCGTCCGGCATGATCGATTCAACCACTTCGCGAACAGGCTCGAAAAGAACCGTGCCGACCGAACAGAGGTTAAAAATAGCCAAAACGGCGAGGACGAGCGCAATTGCCGTCGCCGGCGAGCGAAGACGCGCAACGATAGCCGAGAGAATCAAGGCGAGAGGCAGTACACCCATTGCCGTTTTTGACTGCGTGAAGAACAAAAAGACCGCTGCCAGCACGATGATGAGGGCACCAAGGCCAAGGCTGCGCATGCGTGCTACGAATATTCCTACGAAAATGAAGAGCACCATCGTGGCGCCCGCTTCGTTCTTGTGTGGAAATACGCCGCGCCAGTTCCCAGGATGATCGGGCTCCAGAAAATCCGTCGCCTGATGAATCGAAAGCGACGGCGCAAACATAACGCCGAGGTAACACGCCACTAGAACGATGAGCGTCACCGCGGCCATCAAGTCGCTGAAGTGACGGAGAGTTTTGGGCAGCAGGAGTGCCATCCCAGAAATGCTCATCAACACAAGGGCGAAGGCCAGTCGTCTGGCGGCGAGAGATGGCTCCCAAGAAGTGACAACGGAGAGCGCGCACCATAACAGCATCATGATCAAGGCTGGCCGCAATATCAGTTTGAGCCGGCTAGGTTGATTTAGGGATGTCCATACTGCCAGCACCAGGAATGCAGTTGAGAAGCCGACCTCGTTTGCTAAATCACCTCCTGATGTGAGTTCGGGCGGCGGTTCGGCAAGGTCCTGAAACGGATGAAATGAAATCCAAACCGAGAGGAATATCGCTACGAACAAAATGCTGCGGATGATCATGTCGGCGCTGACCGGCGTGCTGATCGCGGCACTTTCGGCAGGGAATATGCTGGTGTTCGCCACGACGATAATTCCCCTTCGCACCGGATCGCGGCGTACGGACGGTGCAGCCCCGACACAGGGCGCTAGAACAGGGACGCGGACTCCTTACCATCAACACGCATGGTTAATAGATGGTTAATTCGCAACCATCCGACGAATACCGCAGGCAAAATGGCGGTTGTTACGGCGTTTTCGAAAAGCGCTTGAGGGGAATACGTGATGGTAGAGGGGTGATGCCAGATGCCGCTTTAGAGGTTATGGCGGTGGCTCAGTACCTGGTGCCGCGTGTACGAAGCGCCGCCTGTCTGCTGTGAGTCCGTGGCGAGGACTGCTGCGACACCTCAGACACGTATCGGTCGATCACTCGACAAGCGTTCTCGACAGCCATCCAGTTTGCTACGCGCGGAATGAATGAGGAGATCCCCTCAGGTTCGTCTTCATCTGCACTTCTGGAATGGGCGGTGTACTTGGGCACGTACTTGGGCGCGTACTTGGGCACGTACTTGGGCGCGTACTTGGGCACGTACTTGGGCACGTACTTGGGCACGTACTTGGGCGCGTACTTGGGCGCGTACTTGGGCGCGTACTTGGGGATGTACTCGGGCATGATGCGCACCCTCTACTAAACGCAACTAACGACTATCTAACCAAGCCAGTTTAGCCGGCGGCGACCCAAAAATCCAGACCAAAAAAGACCCCGGTCGCTTTGTGCCGCGATAGGGGTCCCCCCGGGCGCAAGGCCCTGGTGCTGCCGCACGATCGGGACGGTGGGGTCGGCAAATGCCTGCATCCCCATACGATCCATGGCCATGACGCTTACCTAGACATCTGGTGCGCAGGCGGCCCATTATCGATCACCTGAGCGACCGGCTGGCCGTCCGTAGAGATCAAGGGATGCCGCTAAATGAAGGATCAGTTGGATGAGTCCCTTAGATATTTTTACGTCGTTCTCGTCGTGCTTGCCATCGGAAGTTATTTCCTAACCGGGAAACTCGCGGGCCCAATGATGTTTATATTGCTCATCGTTGTCGTTGAAACCTACATACAAATTCACCCGCAAGAACCAAAAGATCCGAACTGAAACATTATCGCTGCGCGCGCTCGACCATTTCCCAAGGCGGGTTGGACCGCACGTTTATGTATCGTTTTTTTCTTGGACCGAGCTTTTCCAGTCGTCGGTTTTCATTGAATTGTCCAACTCCCGTTTTTACAGGGATGAGACCACCATACTGGCCCGCTGCTAGTGTCCGATGGATCACTGTAAGAAAGGCAGCCACTTGGTGCATTGAGGATAACAGCCTGTCCAGATTTTATAACAATGCTGCTCAGGTTGCTTAGTTGTTTCATCAAGTCGGCCACCTCGGTCTCCAGGGTGCCTATCCGATTTAGGAGACATACCGTTGTGGCGCACGGCTTCCGCGCATGAGATTGGGCACGAGCGCTGGAAGTTATCGCCAAAATTATGGCTGTACTTGCGATCATCACTGCGAATGCACGCATATTCTTCCCCCGAATTATGCACCTCACCGGTGAAGGCGTAACATTGTTGCAACTGATAACCCGTCCGGTCAACGGAGAGTTATTGTCGAAGTCGTGACTTGGTCTCTATATATTCCGACACGCAGTATGATGTTGCGATCTTTGCTTGCTCGCTCATTCCAATTCGTCCTCAGAAAACCGAAGGACGCCCGCGACCGATCTGCAGCGGTGTTGCGAAAGGTTTATTCGTCCAACCAGATCGGCCCTTATGTTTGAGCACTCCGGGAACGCTGTGTGCAAAAACTGCACATTACCAAGCATTCACGTACGCTCTTTTCGAAAGTAGGGTCAACAATATGATCTTGATGTCGAGAAGAAATGACCAATTATCAATGTAATACAAATCATGCTCCACGCGTCGCTGCATCTTCTCGAGTGTATCAGTTTCTCCCCGAAACCCATTTACTTGCGCCCAACCGGTAAGGCCGGGCTTGACAGTGTGACGTCGTGAAAACGGCGCGATTTTTGATTGAAACAAATTATTATGAGCCGTCGCATGCGGTCTAGGCCTGACAATTGACATGTTTCCTTGAAGCACATTGATGAGCTGAGGTAATTCATCGATATTGGCTCGACGCAAAACTCGACCGATACGTGTCACGCGTGGGTCATTTTTCACAGCCTGCGTAAATTCATCTCTCTCCTCCAGGGCCGTCATCGTACGGAACTTGAACACTCGGATCGGTTCGTTATTAAAGCCGTGGCGCATTTGGCGGAAAAAGACTGGACCAGGAGAATCAAGTTTTATCGCGATCGCAACGAATAGGTAGAGTGGCGTAAGAACAATCAGTCCTGTCGTTGCGGCAAAGAGATCGAATAATCGCTTTATTGCCAAGTCTAACGGAGATAATGGCGGCCGCTGTACTTGGATCGTCAACAAGCTACCAAATTCTACTATGTGAGCGCCCGCGAGAAGATCGAGTGCGTCCACCGGAATAATATAGAGGCCGACAGGGAGCTCCGACAGAGAAGAAGCAAGGTTCATTGTATTGGGTAATTCTTCTTGGGTCGCCAGGACGATTATGTCGTCTGGGCCAATTGCTCGGCATGCCTCAATGAGTGTTTGAATCTTCTCATTAGCGGGCGATCTGCCATCGCCTTCAGTCGCCACATTGCTGGACCAAGTGGATCGAAACGAAGCGACGGTTTGAATCGCACTCATTTTCAAGCGATCGCTGTACTGCGTACAGCGCGTCGTATCGCTGATTAGAACGACATGTCTTGCCTCGATCGCACCAGACGCTATGGAAGACCGGATCCTGTAGTATGTAATTAGTCGCACGACGATCACGGCAACGCTGACGCAGACAACCTGAAAAATGAATGTGCCGCGTGAATAATCTTCAGCGATCTTCAGGAGAAAAAGGGTCGAGAGCATGATCGAGAATGCTAGCCCGACAGCTCCTACGCCGGTCCATAACAGCACATGTAAGGGCCGCATTTGGATCGCGTTAAAGTGCTGAAACCCTGCCGAGACGAGGGAAAACAACGTTGCTATGAAGAAGGCGGCGAAAACGTATTGCATCACTGGCGGCGAGGGGGCAATGAACGCGCTGTGATAGATAATGCTGGCGAGGTATGCGGATCCCGCTACGGCCAGGAACTCGAGCGTCATAATTTTTCTGCGAACGACGCCCAGCCGCTTCATATTTGCGGGCCGTGGGCTTCCCGGGTCATTTGCAATCGTCGCTTGAGCTTGCGCTGGCTCGAAACTATTTCGATTGCGCGCCTTTGCGGACATGATTTCACACACCAGGGATGGGACGACGACCCAATCCGTATAGATCAAATTTCCAATATTAATTCAATAGCTTGGAGATGATGCCAGGCTCGCCCGTGAGGTACTATAATCCTGCCCCTGGAATGGCGCCAAATATGTGACAGGGTGAATTGGTTAGCAATTAAGGATCACGACACACAGCACCGCTTTGATGACTAAGACGGAGCATAAAGACCCCAGCTTGGCTGCGATTGTTGTTCGCAGTGCGATGCGTACCAGCTTAGGTACTGGCGTCCGGCTGCTGCCGGTCCATTGCCCACTGCACAAGAGTAAGCGTGTCGCGAGCCGTCATGAGTGCCGTTAATTCGCTGACCGATGCTCACTCGAGTTCGTCAGGCGTTCCGTGCCGACAAACAAGAATGAAGTCGCATATCCATCGCGACAACTTTCGCATCGAACGTGACATTGCACACGCTCCAAACGGACTCGTTAACGACGATCGGGCCGTGAGCTCACGCCAGGGTGCGGCCTGGGGTTCCTGCCAGGGGCTCGTATATTTACCTTGAAAGTGCGCAATGTGGCGAGAAGTCTATTCTACATTGAACTACGATGCGCGTAGCAGCTAGATTAGCGCGCTAGAACAGTCCCTGAATGCCTCTTCGGCCCGGGCAACGGGTCGCTTTTTGAAATGTAGCGCCAGTCTATTTGGCTCGTGGCAATCGGACTACGAAGGGAACTTATGAAAAAAATTCTCGTTACTGGCGGCGCCGGCTTTCTCGGCTCACATCTTTGCGAGCGTCTGCTTGCGCAGGGGCATGACGTGCTGTGCGTTGATAACTTCTTCACTGGGACCAAAGCAAATATCGCGCATCTCGTGACGCAACCTAACTTCGAGCTCATCCGTCATGACGTGACGTTTCCGCTCTATGTCGAGGTCGACAAGATTTTCAATTTGGCGTGCCCGGCTTCGCCGATCCATTACCAGTACGATCCAGTGCAGACCACCAAGGCCAGCGTACATGGCGCTATAAACATGCTGGGGCTCGCGAAGCGGGTGAGGGCGAAGATCCTGCAAGCCTCCACCTCCGAAGTCTACGGCGACCCGGAAATGCATCCGCAGAAAGAAAGCTACTGGGGACGCGTTAATCCTATCGGATTGCGTTCTTGTTACGACGAAGGGAAGCGGTGCGCCGAAACTTTGTTTTTCGACTATTGGCGCCAGCATCGGCTGCGGATCAAGGTCGTGCGGATTTTTAACACTTATGGCCCGCGAATGCACCCGAACGATGGGAGAGTAGTGTCTAATTTCATTATCCAAGCGCTAAGGGGCGAAGAGATCACCATCTATGGCGAAGGAACGCAAACGCGCAGCTTCTGTTTCGTCGATGATCTTATAGAGGCGATACTACTCACAATGAAAACGCCTGACGAATTCACTGGCCCCATTAACATCGGCAATCCGGTGGAATTCACGATAATTGAGCTCGCTGAGCTTGTGCTCAAGCTAACGCGGTCCAAAAGCAAACTCATTTTCAAGCCTCTGCCGAGTGACGACCCGCGCCAACGTCAGCCTGACATTTCTTTGGCAAAGGAGATGCTCGGTTGGTCGCCAATCACGGAACTCGAGCAAGGTCTCGAACGCACCATTCGTTATTTCAGGGATCGCACGGACGTAGCCTAGAGGGGCCACCAAACCTCCCATTTTGGAACCTCAGCTCTGTCCAAAGAAAGCTGCCAATAGCCGGCCGCTGAGCATCTCGGAATGGCGGTTTCGAAACGGCCGCGCCGATATTCCCGACATCGCATTGACCATGAAGTCGGCAAACCGTTGACGATGGTGCTTAATATTCGCACATCTTGATGCGACGCGTGAGTGTTATAGTCGGGCGGCGGCGGCGCTGCGCCTAAAGAAGGTATTGTCATGCGTGTTGTAATGGTCGGCGCCGGTTATGTAGGCCTCGTCTCCGGTGCCTGCATTGCTGATTTCGGTCACGACGTGATCTGTGTTGATAAAGATGCCAGCAAAATAGCGGCGCTCCAAACCGGAAACGTTCCGATCTACGAGCCGGGCTTGCACGATCTAGTCCTTAACAATCTCAAAGCAGGCAGGCTTTCATTTACCGCCCAGCTTGCGGACGCGGTCCGAGCCGCGGACGCGGTGTTCATTGCGGTCGGCACACCGTCGCGGCGAGGCGACGGGCATGCCGATCTATCATACGTCTATGATGCGGCTCGCGAGATTGCCGCGGCTTTAGATGGCTACACAGTGATCGTTACCAAATCGACGGTTCCTGTCGGAACCGGTGATGAAGTCGAGCGTATCATCCACGAAACCCGACCCGACGCGGATGTCGCCGTAGTCTCAAATCCAGAATTCTTGCGCGAGGGAGCGGCTATCCACGATTTCAAGCATCCCGATCGCATTGTAGTTGGAAGCGAAGACACACGCGCCAAAAAGGTTATAGCTGAGATCTATAGGCCTTTGAGTCTAAACCAGGTGCCCATCCTCTATACGACGCGCCGCACTGCGGAGCTCATCAAGTACGCGGCCAACGCATTCCTTGCCACGAAGATCACATTCATCAATGAAATTGCGGACCTCTGCGAAAAGGTCGGCGCCGATGTACAAGAAGTAGCCCGCGGAATGGGTCTCGATAATCGCATCGGCAGAAAATTCCTTAATGCGGGACCAGGATTCGGCGGTTCCTGCTTCCCGAAGGATGTTCGCGCTCTTATCAAGACCGCGCAGGACCACGAGGTGCCACTACGGATTCTTGAAGCGGTCGCTGCAGTCAATGACACGCGGAAGCGCGCAATGGCCCGCAAGGTTTCGGCGGTATTTTCTGGCGTGCTCCGCGGCAAGACAGTCGCGGTACTTGGCCTTACTTTTAAGCCCAATACCGACGACATGCGCGAAGCTCCATCGCTCGCATTGATCACCGCCTTGCAGGATCTAGGCGCCGAGGTACGCGCATTCGACCCTGCAGGCATGAGCCAAGCTCAATCACTGCTCAGCAACGTGGTCTATTGCAAAGACGCCTACGACTGCGCTGAAGCTGCAGATGCGCTGGTCATCGCGACGGAATGGGAGCAGTTCCGAGCGCTTGATCTCGAGCGGCTTCGCGACGCTATGGCGTGTCCTGTGCTCGTTGATCTACGTAACATTTATCGGCCCGAGGAGATCCATCGCTGGGGTTTCACCTATGTCTCTGTCGGAAGGCCCTTGATCGCGCCGAGCGTAGCGGACCAAAGTTTGCTCGATCGAACACTAAAGTCACCCGAGGTACGAGAGAACGCATCAAGTTAAGGTGGTAATTGGATGATTTAATCCTACGACCCTTTCTGATTTTGATGGCTTATTGACTTCGTATTTGACAGTTGGTGCTCCTGGCGACAACGCCGTAACGGCCAGAAGTGTGTGGCAAGCTGTACGGCAATCGGAACGTCCGCTTCGGGCCCAATAGGCGACATCCCAGCCAGCGGTTTAGGGTGCTGTCCTAATTCCGGGGAGTTTGTCCTATTTTGAATTTGACCGTGTCCTAGTCCGCTTTTGCGGCCGATATCAAAATGAAGCAGTGCGCCGCAGCAACTGTGATTGAGAAAATTAGTATCCCAATTTCGACGCCATGGACTTGGTCAGGATCATAGGTTGAAGCGGTCCAAATCAGTAATCGAACCGCAAGCATAAATGCCACCATGCCCCAAAGTCCGATTTGCTTGGGCGCATACCAAGTCGGCCTACCATCGAGTCCCCATTGCATAGCGATGCGATTACCCCTGATGCGCGGTCCAAAATAGAGATTGCAGCCGATCACGAATGCAATAGCCGCGCCGAACACGTAGTCCGCAGCCGACATTGTCGAATCTTTCGTCAGGGGCAAGTCAGCCTACATCACACCAGGCAGTCCTTGGGAAAATGGCTTCATCGAGAGCTTTAACGCTCGTCTCCGCGACGAGCTGCTTGATGGCGAAATCTTCTACACACTGAAGGAGGCGCAGATCATCGTCGAAAGCTGGCGCCGTCACTACAACACGGTCAGACCCCACGCCTCGCTCGGATACCGACCGCCCGCACCCGAGGTGTTCGTGCCGGCTTTCGCCGCGTGGCCGGCTGCGCAAACTGGAAATGCTCCGCCGGCCACGTTCCCGCTGGTGCAAAGGCCAACGCTAAACTAACATTCCACTTGGACCACTCGGTGGGGGCCGATCA
>Ga0182015_10000199_pt1 | contig 86331 bp, 67 predicted proteins | sample 712P3MmetaG_FD_120478 | JGI IMG/M metagenome (GOLD analysis project Ga0182015, IMG submission 120478) | Permafrost microbial communities from Stordalen Mire, Sweden - 712P3M metaG | ecosystem: Environmental > Terrestrial > Soil > Wetlands > Permafrost | place: Sweden: Stordalen | collected...
GCACGCCGGATATCGGGCAAGCCGAGTTGAACGGCGGAGCCATCGGGCTTGACGAGCATCACCTGGCTCCAGAGGTCAAAATCCGGAGTGTCCGAACTGCACACCAGCGTGAGCCGCATGTGGCCTGCAAGCTCGGTATCCGCTGCAAATGGCTCGGAGTGGAAAACGATCGCGCGCTTCTGGAAGGCACGGAATTGACTGGTCAGACCTTCCTCCGGGAGATATTGCGCAACTTCGAGCTCGGGTAATTCGCGCGGATCGCTGACCACGAGTGCTGCGGGCTCGGCACCCGGCCTTTCCGCCGTGAGCCCACCGGAATGGAAGACTCCGCGTGGCGTACCCTCCGCAGCCGACAGGTACAGCACCTTCTCCTTGCCCGACGATGCACCCTCGAGAGTGGACGCATAGCGCCACTCGTTCGCGCCCATCATGAAATAGGCCACCCGATCGCGAAAGAACTGCGGCAGGGGACCACGTCCCAGCGCCCAGTCGTACCAGCCGAGGTGCAGTGTGTTCATATCGAGCACCGCAGCATCCGGAATGCGCAGGTTCTCAATCTCCTTGGTCGGTCCCTGCGTTCCGCCATGGTCCCACGGGCCGATGATCAGATAGTGCTTTAAGGCCACCGCACTTGGCGCGTGTGCAACGTGACGGCGGTAGTAACGCAAAGCGCCCGGCTGATCGTCATCAAAGAATCCCGTTGCCGTAAGAACCGGGAAGTTCATGGTGGCATAGTCCTGATCCCTGGGCTCTGCGGCGAGATTGAAAGCTTCGTCGCCGACGTGATCGAGCCACTCGGTCATGAACGGGACCTTTTGCCCCTTGTCACTGAGCATCCACCAGTCATCGGTTGCAGCGATGCCCACCGCACGGTCGAGTTCGGCGAATGGCCGTTGGGCGGCATACTGCTCGAGCATCTTGCCCATCCAGTAGCCCGGATTTCCCACGATGCTCGTGTTCAGCGTGCGGCCGGATGTATAAGCGAGTATCACGGCGGTGAAAGACTCCGGTATGCCGTTGTCATTCGGAATGTCCCACCCGGGGTAAATCGACACGTAGGGAGCAATCGCCGCGAGATGCGGCGGTCGTTGGGTGGCCGTACGCCACTGTGTCATGCCCACGTAGGAGCCTCCGTACATCACCACCTGCCCGTTGCTCCAGGGTTGCCGCGCGATCCACTCGACAAGGTCATAGCCGTCGCGCCCGACTTGCGCGCCTAGGTTGTCGCTCTTAACGCCTCCCGAACGTCCGCGCCCGCGCACGTATGCCTGGACGAATGGGTAACCGTGCAGAGCAAAAAATGCTGGCTCCGCGTGTCGTCCGCCGTCGATGTCGTACTGAGTAAGCTCGAGAACAACTGGCGCCCGATCTTTGAGTTTGGACGGCAGGGTAATCCATGCCTCGAGTTCGACGCCGTCGCGCATGGGGATCATGCGACTCATCTGAATGTCGTAGCCTGGCCCGGATGCGGAGTCCGCTGCTTGCGCCGGAGACGTTGTTGTCACGAGCAGGGCGACTGCCAGTATCAATACGCGGGATGTCATAGATGCCCTCGTCATTTTCTTTCCAATCTTAGTGGCCCAGTACTTTTTCACAAGAGTGGCTCTTCATCCGACACCGGGGCAGGCCGGTACCATCTGCTGACACCGGTGTCGCCCAACATACGAGACCCCGGGGCGTAAATCCGCTACGGAGGCAGTAGTGAAGTTCCCTCTGCGATTGACTGTGCTTGCGCTAATCGGTGCGCTGGCCTCAATGATTCTGGCGATTCCCTGTGTCGCCGGGGGCAACGCATCTCAGCAGTCCCAGCGGCCCGATGCCTCAGGCGATGCACAGCATGATTTCGACTTCAACTTCGGTAGCTGGAAAACACACGTGTCCCGGCTGCTGCAGCCGCTCTCCGGCTCATCCACCTGGGTCGAATACGACGGTACCTCCGTGGTGAGCAAGGTATGGGGGGGTCGCGCCAGTCTGTTCGAGCTCGAGGTCGACGGACCAGCCGGGCACATAGAGGGGGCAGGGCTGCGCCTCTATGACCCACGATCGCGCCAGTGGAGTCTCAACTGGGCCTCGAGCCGTGATGGCGACATGCAGCACCCGATGATCGGCAGATTCGCGGGGGGACGCGGGGAGTTTTTCGACCACGAGGTCATCAACGGCAAGAGCGTGCTGGAGCGCAATTCGTTCCTGGACATCTCGCAGGACTTCGCGCGCTTCGAACAGGCGTCTTCCGCCGATGGTGGGCACTCATGGGAGACGAACTGGATCATGACGTTTGCGCGGCTACCGCAGCAACCCGTGTCGACGGCAGCAGCACCCTCCAGCGAGCAGGACGGGCAACACGATTTCGACTTCGCTTTCGGTACCTGGAAGACTCACATCAAGCGGTTGAAGGCTCCTCTGAGCGGTTCGACAGCTTGGGCCGAATATGACGGAACGCACACCATCAGGAGAGTGTGGGGCGGCCGGGCCAATCTCGGCGAATTGGAAGCGGACGGACCCGAGGGGCACCTTGAAGCGCTGTCGCCGCGATTCTTTGACCCGCAAACCCATCTGTGGAGTGTCAGCTACGCGAACCCGGGCGATGGCACGCTGAGTACCCCAATCGTCGGCGAATTTAAGAACGGCCGCGGCGAGTTTTATGGCGAGGATACCTTTGGGGGCAACGCCGTCCTGGTGCGCGAGATTTATTCGCCGATCGATGCCACAACACGCAGGCTCGAGGTGGCGTACTCCGCGGACGGCGGCAGGAACTGGGAAACCAACTGGATCATGACCGATACGCTCATGAGCACAACGACCGGTCAGAGCAACTGATGCTGCAACAGCGTTCGCGAATTAAGGAGTTCTGAAATGAGGACTTTCACCTGGCTATGCGCCGCCGCCTTTGCGCTTGGGTCTCACGTCGCCTCGGCGGGCGCGGCAGTGCCGGCCTACATAACAGCCGCTGTTGCCGACACCGGCCGTCCGGAGGGCGACACAGCGCAGGATGCAGATCGTAAGCCCGCAGAGGTGCTGACGTTCGTTGGCGTGAAGCCGGTTGACACGGTCGTTGACCTCATGCCCGGCAGCGGATACTACACGCGGCTCTTCAGCCACATCGTCGGCCCCAATGGGAAGGTGATCGCACTGCAGCCGGTGGAGATGGACAAGGCGGCGCCGAAAGGCTTGATAAGCCTCCGCAGCTTTGCGGGCACGCCGCCATACGCAAACGTCACCGTCATCGTCCAGCCGATCGCGGCTCTCGCGCTGCCGTCTCGGGTTGATGTCGTCTGGACCTCACAGAACTACCACGACGTTCATGATCCTTTTCTCGGCTCGCCCGATATCCTGCAGTTCAACCAGGCCATTCTGCGAAGCCTCAAGCCGCACGGACTGTATGTCGTGCTGGACCACCGTGCCGTTGCGGGAAGCGGCCTGGCGGCCACCGACACGTTGCACCGCATCGACCAGGCAACGGTGCGATCGGAGGTCGTTGCGGCAGGTTTCAAATTCGTGAGGGAGAGTGAGGTACTGCGCAATCCGCAAGACACTGACACGCTCCCCATCTTCGACAAATCAATCCGCGGCAAGACGGACCGGTTCATGCTCGTATTTCAGAAGCCTGCCACCTGAGTCACGGGCGCGATCCTAAGTAGACGGGGTGCTACTCCTCAGCAGGGTCCCGACCGAGAGCCTGCGCCGGAGTGCCAGGAAAGGCAGCTCGATAAAGTATCGGGACGCAGTCGCGAGCGCGAGCGCGCCAAGTACTGTGACGATCACAGGCAGGTGTCGCGTGGTGGTGGCCAGAGGCTCCTGCCAGAGGTAGAGGGAGTAGCTGATAGTGCCTATCCAGACGACAGGCGCCCAGTTGAGCCAGCGTCCGGTCCGCGTGCTGTCGGGGAATCGCATGTAACGATCCAACATCAGGACGAGCCCGAAGTTCAACATCGCAATCCCGATCGTGTCGTACAGGATACGGGCACGCAACGCGACCAAAGCCATGAATAGTAGTGTCGCAAGTGGGATGAGGCCCACGTAGGGGGAGCTCACCAGGCGCTGGTAGAATCGATTGTTCCATAGCTTTTCGCGTACACAAGCCAGGATGCATCCGCAGGCCAGCGCATCAGCTACGCATTCAAAACCTCGCATGGGCTTTTCGGGCCACAGCGACAGATCGACGAGCATTCGAAAAGTCGGCGCGATCACCAGCAGCGCGACGCAGACATAGAAGGCGCGTCGCAGGCCCAGTAAAACGATGACACCCGGCCACAGTAAATAGAATTGTTCCTCGACCGCAAGCGACCAGGTATGGCCCAGCGCGTCATGCGGGGTCTCGTAGTCCGAGAAAAATGCCGCGGACGGCAAAAAATCGACTTTGTGCAGCACCAGCCGGCCGGTAGGCAGCAGCACGGCCATGACGAGCAGGAATACGTAGTATGCGGGGAATATCCGAAAGACTCGCCGCACATAAAAATTGGAAATGCTGATCTTGCCGGTCCGCTCGCGCTCGGCCAGCAGGAGCGAGGTGATCAGGAATCCGGAGATGATGAAAAAGACGCGAACACCCAGGTTGCCGTAGTCGACTCGCCAGATGAGAGGGAGGTCGGCATGCGCGAGCAGGTGCCAGGTAAAAACGAGCGTCACAGCAATCGCTCTGACGCCGTCCAGCGACGGTATTCGTCGTTCCATAGCCCTATTGATCATGCTGGCCGTGCGCGCTGTTCCTCAAGCAATTCCCAGCGCGCGAATTTCTCCAGCAGCAGCTCTTCGAGCTCCGCGAGCCGTTTGCGGTCGCCGCGCAGCTGCTCGCCTCCCAGCCGGTGATAATCCGGTGCGCTCATGCGCGCGGTGACCTCGGTTTGCTCGCGCTCCAGCGATTCGATCTCCCCGGGCAGCGCCGCCAGCGCGCGTTCCTCCTTGTAGCTCAGGCGAGTGCGGGTCTTGACCGGAGGTTCACCCGCAGAGCGGCCGCGCGCGGCCCGTCGCGCAGGCGTCTGGCCGGCCTCAGTTGCGCGCCCGACCGGCATCGGCGGCCGCTGTTGCAGGTAGTCGCTGTAACCGCCGGCGTACTCGCGCCATACCCCATTGCCCTCGGCGGCCAGCGTTTGGGTGACGACATTGTCGAGAAAGCGCCGGTCGTGGCTCACCAGCAGCAGCGTCCCCTTGTAGTCCTGTAACCGCGCCTCGAGCAGCTCCAGGGATTCGATGTCGAGATCGTTGGTCGGCTCATCCAATATGACAAGGTTTGCGGGCTGCGCGAACAGGCGCGCGAGCAGCAGACGGTTTCGCTCGCCGCCGGAGAGCATGCTGATCGGTGACTTGGCGCGTTGCGCGGGAAACAGGAACTCCCCCAGATAACTCACGATGTGCCTGCGCTCGCTGCCGAGCTGCACCCAGTCCGAGCCGGGACTGATGGCCTCGGCGAGGGTCGCGTCTGGATCGAGTTGGGCTCGCAGCTGATCGAAGTAGGCGATGCTCAGGCGGGTTCCGAGGCGCACCGTGCCAGCGTCCGGTGCGAGTTCGCCGAGAATCAGACGAATGAGCGTGGACTTTCCCGCGCCGTTCGGGCCGATGAGGCCGATGCGATCGCCACGCATGACCCGCATCGAGAGATCTTCGATAATGGGTCGGGCTGCGAAGCGCTTGCTCACCCTATCGAACTCGGCCACCAGATCGCCGGAGCGCTCGCCGGCATTGAGCGTCAGGCGAATGTTTCCGAGCCGGTCGCGGCGCGTGGCGCGCTCGATACGCAGTTGCTCGAGGCGGCGCACGCGTCCCTCGTTACGCGTTCGGCGGGCCTCGACGCCTTTGCGGATCCAGACCTCCTCCTGCTGCCAGAATTTCTCGAAATGGCGCCGCGCAGTGTCCTCTGCCGCGAGCTCCTCGTCCTTACGCTGCTCGTAGGCCGCGAAGCTACCGGGGTAGGAGCGCAGCACGCCGCGGTCCAGCTCGATGATGCGGGTGGTGACCCGATCGAGGAAGGCGCGATCGTGGGTGATGACCATGGCAGCCGGCACCTTGAGCAGCAGCTCCTCCAGTCTTTCGATGGCTTCGATATCGAGATGATTGGTGGGCTCATCGAGCAGCAGCAGATCAGGCTGTAGCGCGAGCGCCAGGGCAAGCGCCGCACGCTTGCGCTCGCCCCCCGAACAACTCGCCGGTGAAGTGCCGCCGGTAAGACCGAAGCGGTGCAGGAATTCCTCGAGGCGCGACTCCAGGCGCCAGTGCTCGCGCTCATCGGCTGGCGCCCCGGCGCTCCAGGCCGCGCACGCCCTGGCTCGCAGCAGCAGACTGTCTTGCAGAGTTTGTGCCGGCGGGAGCTGCGGTTCCTGTTCGACGAGCCCAAGGCGCAAGCCCTCGCGTCGCTGCAGCTCGCCTTCATCGAGCGGGGTTTTACCTGCGAGCACGCCAAACAGTGTCGACTTGCCGGTGCCGTTGCGGCCGATCAGCCCGAGCCGCTCGCCAGCCTGTACGGTGAGCTGCGCGTCATCCAGGAGCGGCCGCTCGCCGAAGGCGATATGCGCATTGAGAAGTGTGATCAGGGACATAGGCGCATTGTCCGGATTGAGCGTCGGCCGCGCCACGCAGGAACGATCGCCTCTTCGCGAAGGCCGGGCGGCGGTACTATGGCGGCCTCGCGAACCCACACCATTGCCGGAGATAGCACCGTGGCTTCCACACTATCAGTTCGTGCCGCATGGCTGCTGACGCTGGCCGCCGTTGCCGTCAGCGCGGTGGCGGCTGAGCCCCAGGATCCGCTCGCCGCGGCGATTGCCAATCCCTCGCGCACCCAGAAATTCACGCTGCGCGACCAGTATCGCCATCCGCTCGAGACGCTGCGATTCTTTGGATTGCGGCCGAACCAGACCGTGGTCGAGATCTGGCCCGGCCGCGGCTGGTACATGGAAATCCTGGCGCCGTACCTGCGCGAGCGGGGCAAGTACTACGCCGCCATCGAGGCTGCCGATGTACCGGGCGCAGGGCAGGAGGCTAAGGACAATGCGGCCGCGCTGCGCAAGCGGATCGCGGACGATCCGGCTCACCTTGGCAAGGTGCTCATCACGGAATTGCATCCGCCGCAGCTTACCGAGATCTGCCCGCCCGGGACCGCCGATGTGGTGCTGACGTTCCGTAATGTGCATAACTGGTTGGAAACGGGTGATCAGCAGGCGCAGTTCAACGCCTTCTTCAAGGCTCTGAAGCCGGGTGGCGTGCTCGGTGTGGTCGAGCACCGCGCCAGGCCGGGCACCAGCCTCGATGAGATGCGTAAGTCCGGCTACATGGACGAGGACTACATCAAGAACCTGGCGGCGATTGCGGGCTTCCGCTTCGATGCGGAATCGCCGGTCAACAACAACCCGAAGGACACCAGGGACTACAGCCAAGGCGTGTGGACGCTGCCGCCGACGCTCGCGCTCGGTGACAAAGATCGCGACAAGTATCTGGCGATCGGCGAATCGGATCGGATGGCCCTGAGATTCGTGAAGCCCGGCAGGTAAGCCGACCGCGGGACGGACCGGCGGCGTAGCGAAACAAATCTGACACAGTTGCGGAGCACGATTTGCGCTTTTGGCGCGGAGCCTGCGCATGACTGAGTTGCCGTCTGTGGATCACGAAGAAATCATTCGCCGCATCAGCCGTGATCTGGCTGATAGCTACGACGAAGAGCTGGAAATGGAGATCGAGGACCGCCATCCGCTCGCGGCTGGCGAGCGGGCGCCCGCCACCGAGAGTGCGGACGAGCGGCGCCGCTACTTCTCGCAGTTGTTCCGGCTGCAGGCCGAGCTGGTGAAGCTGCAGGACTGGGTGGTGGCGACCCGCCAACGGGTCGTCATCCTCTTCGAAGGGCGTGACGCGGCCGGTAAGGGCGGCGTCATCAAGCGCATCTCGCAAAGGCTGAACCCGCGTGTCTGCCGTGTCGTCGCGCTGCCCGCGCCCAACGACCGCGAATGCACCCAATGGTACTTCCAGCGTTACGTGCCGCACCTGCCCGCGGCCGGGGAAATCGTGCTGTTCGACCGTAGCTGGTACAACCGCGCGGGCGTGGAGCACGTGATGGGCTTCTGCACTGCGGCTGAGTACGAGGAATTCTTCCGCTCGGTACCGGAGTTCGAGCGCATGCTGGTGCGCTCCGACATCCGTCTGCTCAAGTACTGGTTCTCAATTACGGACGAGGAGCAGCACCTGAGGTTCCTGGGTCGCATCCATGATCCGCTCAAGCAATGGAAGTTGAGTCCGATGGATCTCGAGTCGCGCCGCCGCTGGGAGGAGTACACCAAGGCGAAAGAGGTCATGCTGCAGCGCTCTCACATTGCCGAGGCGCGCTGGTGGGTGGTACAGGCGGTTGACAAGAAGCGTGCGCGGCTCAACTGCATCGATCACCTGCTGAAGCAATTTCCGTACGCTGAAGTGTGCAAGGAGCCGATCGTGCTGCCCGAGCGCGAGCACCATGAGCACTATTCGCGCCAGGCGGTAGCCGCCGAGATGCTCGTGCCGGAGGTCTACTGAGTCGGTTAGACTCAACTGCATGTCGAGTCCGCCTGACCCACGGGTGTTGTTTGCCGCCGAGCGCACGCTGCTGGCCTGGCAACGCAGCAGCCTGGCGTTGATGGGCTTTGGTTTCGTAATCGAGCGTTTCAGTCTTTTCCTTGCGGCATTACGCGGCCAGGCCACGACGCCGAAACCCCACCTCTTCTCGTTATTGGTCGGTGTTGTGCTCATCCTGCTGGGTGCAGGCATCGCGCTGACCTCCAGCATGGGCTATCGCCGGTTCGTAAAGACGCTGCCGGCTCAGGACGTCTCGTCCGGCTACCTGATTGGGCTTGGCGCCGCCATGAATCTTCTGATCGCGGCGGTCGGGATCATCCTCGCGGGCTATCTCGTGGTGAGTGGTTTCCAGCCCGATTGAGGCGCCGCGGGCCGCGGCTATGTTCCCAACACCAGCCGCACGCTGTGGGTGTTGCCGTCATCCACGAGCGGCAGGCGCACGTCGGAACCCGACGGCAGCGTCTGGCCATCCAGCTCAGCGTGCGCAATGCCGCGGCTGACGTTCCGGGGGTTCTCGATGAGGATTTCGTAGCGCGCTGAAGCGTATTTGAACGTGATCTCGAGGCGTGGCCATTTTTCAGGGATGCAGGGAGTCAGGAGCAGGCTTGCTCCCTGAACGCGAAATCCAAGGATTCCCTCAAGCCCTGCCCGATACATCCAGCCGGCAGAGCCCGTATACCAGGTCCAGCCGCCGCGCCCGACGTGCGGCGCCACGGAATACACGTCTGCGACGACCACATAGGGTTCCACCTTGTAGCGATGCACATCAGCGCGGGTGCTGGTGCGATTGATTGGATTCAGGAGCGAGAATAACTCCCAGGCATTGTTTCCCTGACCGAGCTGCGCGTACGCAAGCACTGACCAGGTGGCGCCGTGGGTGTACTGACCGCCGTTTTCGCGAATCCCGGGCGGATATCCCTTGATATAGCCCGGGTCGGGCAGGCTGCGATCGAAAGGCGGCGTGAAGAGCAGTGCCAATCCCGCGTCGCGCCGGATGAGCTGGCTGCCTACGGCGGACATCGCCTGCGCGGCACGGCCGGGCTCTGCGGCCCCGGAGAGGACGCTCCAGGACTGCGCGATCGCGTCGATCCGGCATTCGGTATTCGTGGCCGAGCCGAGCGGCGTGCCATCGTCAAAGTAGCCGCGTCGATACCATTCGCCATCCCAGGACTTCTTCTCCAGTGAACTCTTAAGTGCTGCCGCGTGGGTGAGCCATTGGCTCGCGCGCGTAAGCTCGCCGCGTGCTCTTGCCAGGGGAGCGAACGCCATGAGCGTTGAGTACAGGAACCATCCGAGCCAGACGCTTTCACCGCGGCCCATCTCGCCAACCCGGTTCATGCCGTCGTTCCAGTCGCCGGTTCCAAACAGGGGCAGGCCGTGTTCTCCGACAGGCAGGCTCTGCTGCAGCGCCCGCGCACAGTGCTCGAAGAGCGGCGCCGTTTCGTTCGAGATCACGGGCTGAAAAAATGCGTCTTGCTCGCCGGCTCGCAGCGCCTGGCCCTCCAGAAACGGCAGCTTTTCATCCAGCACCGCGACATCCGCGGTTGCCTCGACGTAGTGAGCGGTGGTGTACGCAAGCCACACCCGGTCATCGGCAATGCGGGTGCGAACGCCCACGCCGGTCGATCCGGTTTCGTCCGGCGGCAGCCACCAATGCTGCACGTCGCCCTCGGTGAATTGCCGGCGGGCAGCGCGCAACAGATGCTCGCGCGCCACGGCGGGACGGGACAGGGTGAGCGCCATGGAATCCTGCAGCTGGTCGCGGAATCCGTAGGCGCCGCTCGCCTGGTAGAACGCCGAGCGTGCCCACATTCGACATACGAGCGTCTGATAGAGCAGCCAGCGGTTGAGCATGACGTCGAATGAGCGGTCGGGCGTCTTCACCTGCACCGTTTCGAGCACCTCGTCCCAGTACTGAACCACGCTGCGCAAGACCGCATCAAGATCCGCCGACCGATAACGCACGAGAAGGTTCTGCGCCTCGGTCGCGCTCGTGGCCTGACCCAGGAAGAACACCACTTCCACGGTTTCATCCGGCGCCAGTTCCAGCAGGCGTTGCAGGGCGCCGCAGGGGTCGAGGCCCGCACCCACACGCTTCGACAGCGGGATGCGTGCCGTGAGGGCTGCGGGTCTTTCGAGCGTGCCATGCCGGCCGAGAAATTCGCGCCGGTCGGCGGTCCATCGCGTCTGGCTGCCGGCAAGATCCGCGAAGGCGACAGACGCACCGGCCGCGGTATTCCAGGGGTTTTGCGCAAACATCGCCCCGGTAGCCGCATCAATCGCCGTCATCACGAACGGCGCTGTTGCGGGGCGCGATTGCCCGAGTACCCACTCGATGTAGGCCGTGACCGAAAGTTTTCGGGCCCGTAGCGAACTGTTGTGGATTTTCAGCCGCGAGATCTTGATGGGATCATCCATCGGGACATACACCAGCAGCTCGAGGTCGATGCCGTGCGAGGTGTGTTCGAAGCGGCTGTATCCCTGCCCGTGCCGGGCCCGGTAGTGCGCGCCGTGCTCGCGGATCGGGGAAGCCGTCGGCCCCCACAGTTCACCGCTCTCCTCATCGCGCAGATACAACACCTCGCCTGGACGATCCGTCACGGGGTCGTTCGACCACGCCGTCAGCTGGTTCTCGCGACTGTTCATCGCCCAGGTGAATCCGCTGCCTTCCGCGGCAATCTGGAACCCGAAACCGGGATTTGAGATCACATTGATCCAGGGGGCAGGGGTCACCTGTCCGGGACCTAAGAGCGTGACGTATTCGCGTCCACCTGCGCCGAAGCCCCCCAGGCCGTTGAAGAATTCCAGATCCGGCGGCACCGGCGTTGCGCCGAGTGCCTCCAGAGCTGGGCTGCCTCGAGGTCGCCGCGTCGCAGGGGCAACGGCGGCGCGCAGGCGATCGAGTTGATCGCCCAGGTCACCGCGTTGCGCGACCAGCACCACCCGGGCAACGGCTGAAAGGCGCGCACGCATCTCTGCCGGGATCAGATCCGTGCGCAGCAGGAACACCGCGCCGCGGGTGTTGCCCGTGGCGAGCTGCGGCTGCGACTGGCTCATGCGCAGCTGGGTCTCCAGCGCGGCCTGCAGGTCCTGAAGATAGGAGGTGGTGCGTTCGTTCAGGATCACAAGATCGACGGCCAGCTGCTTCATCCGCCAGTATTCGTGAGCGCGCAGCAGCTGCCGCGCGATGGCGATGTCCTCGACATCATCGATTCGCAGCAGCACGATCGGCAGATCCCCGGAAATGCCCTGAGCCCAGAGCGCCGACGGTCCGCCAGCTCCGCGGCGTATGGTCTCGGATGAGGCTCGCATCGATGCGTCGGCGTACAGCACGTACCCTGCGAGTCGCTGAAAGAGGCTGGCTTCGGTGGCCTCGATACCGACGTGGCGCAGTTGTATCTGCGCCTGTGTCCACGCCAGGGTGGCCGCACGCACAAAGGCGTTTGCCTCCTGGTGCTTGTCGATGAGATCCAGCACCGCGTCGCGGGAGGCCGCGATGCTGGTCCAGAACGCGATGCGCACCGTGACGCCCGCCGGGACCCGCACGCGATAGCGCAGCGCGAACACCGGATCAAGCACCGTGCCCACGGTGTTGGACAAATGCCGTCCATTCATCATGGCTAGGGGTGAGTGAATATCGCGTCCGCGGCCGAGGAAGCGTGCCCGATCGGTTTCAAGTTCCGGCTGCCCCACGGTCTCGCCTTCAACCACGGCGTGATGCGCCGCCCAGACCTCCGGATCCGTGGACGAGCGCCGCCGGCGTGTCGCCAGGAGTGCTGACACCTTCGCCAGGTATTCGGTCTGCACGAAGAGCTTGGAGAATGCCGGGTGCGCCGCATCGGCGGCGGGAGTAGCAAGCACGAGTTCGGAGTAGGAGGTGACCTCGAGGTCACGCGTGCGGTTGCCGGCATTCACGATCGAAAGGCGCCGAACCTCAGCGTCATCCTCAGGCGACACGATCACTTCCAGGATGGTGGTGATCGCAGCATCGGTGCGCATGAATTCCGCCCGGTCCTCGGTGAAGCTCGCCTCGAAACTGTCCGGCTCGACGCCGCTGGGCTGGTAGCCGGCGGACCACACGGCGCCGCTTTCAATGTCGCGCAGGAAGAAGTAGCTGCCGGAATCATCGCGCGTGAGATCCTCCCGCCAGCGTGTCACGGCCAGATCGTGCCAGCGGCTGGAACCGGAACCGGCGCCCGTGAGCATCACGGAATAGCGGCCGTTCGAGAGCAGATGAGTCTGCGGCGTCGCTTCATGCGGAGTGCGCAGACGCCGCACCTCCGGGAGTTGCGCATCGCTGATGCGTGCCGCGGTGCCGACTTCTTCGGCGCGCGGATGCGCCGCGACGTCCCGCGGCGCGCGTTCCTGCAGCAGTAGCTCGGTGGCCTGGATGCCCGGCTCGGAATGAAAGCGTTCGCGCATCCTGCCCTCGAAGAGCACGTTGGCAATGGCAACCACGGTCATGCCCTGGTGATGCGCCATGAACGCACGCACGATGGCAACCCGGGAGCCTTCAGGCAGACGGCTGGGGGTGTAGTCGAGGGCTTCATAGAGGCCATACCGGCCGCGCGCGCCGACCGCCATGAGGCTCGAGAAATTCAGCGACGCGCGTTTCGGGTCGACCATCGCGGCCAGGGCGGTGGCGTAGGGGGCGATCACCGCGTTCTCGCTCAAGCCGCGCTTTAGCCCCAGGCCCGGCACACCGAAGTTCGAATACTGATAGGTGAGCTCGAAGTCGCGCGCGTTGTAGGCGGATTCGGAAACGCCCCAGGGAACTCCGAGCTCAACCCCGTACTGGATTTGGCGCTGCACGATGAGGCGGTTGGTTTGTTCGAGCAGACTGCCGAATGGCGCCCGCATGACGAGGGACGGCATCAGGTATTCGAACATCGACCCCGACCAGGAGATCAGAGCCGCCCCAGTCCCAACGGGTGTGACCGCGCGCCCGAGCCGGAACCAGTGCCGTGCCGGCACATCGTTCTTGGCGATGGCTACGAAGCTCGCCAGGCGCGCCTCGGAGGCGAGCAGGTCATAGCAGCTTGGATCGAGTGTGCCCTCAGTCGCGCGGTAGCCGATCGAGAGGAGTCGACGCTCCGGATCCAGGAGAAACCCGAACTGCATCGCGTCGGACATTTCCCGCGCGGTTGACTGAATCACCGCCAGCCGTTGAGCGAGAACCCGGATACCCTCCTCAGTGAGGCTCAGATCCCGCTGCCAGCTCCCGACCGACCGTCCCGCCGCTGCCGCCCAAAAAGCGACCTCCCCGCCCACCTCATCACCGAGCTCAGCGGCGAGCGCCTGCGCGATGTCGGTGAGCGTGGCGGCCAGAGGTGCTATTTTTCCCAGCCGCGCGGCAACGTCCAGACCCTCGGTCTCGTCGTCGCCAAGCGCCGCGGCGAGCATATCCAGGGCATGTTCACCCTGCACTGCAGCGATGGTGTGGCTGCGCAGCTCGTCAGGCAGCTCTTTGAGGGCTGCACGTGCAAGGGACACGGCATCTGCAATTCCGGCACATGACAAGCGCTTGACGACGGGCACCTCGATCCACTCCCGACACGCGTTGGCGAGTGCGATGAGGTGCGCCGCGAGGTTGCCGCTGTCCACGGAAGAGACGTAGCGCGGATCCAGGGGGCGCAGATCCCGTGTGTCGTACCAGTTATAGAAGTGACCGCGAAAGCGCGGCAGGCGATTCATGGTCGCGAGCGTTACTTCCAACCGATCGACGATCTCACTCGTTCCCGCCCACCCAAAATCGCGGGCGCTGACGGCGGACAGCAGATACAGGCCCATGTTGGTGGGGGAGGTTCGATGCGCCAGGACCGGGTGCGGGTCTTCCTGGAAGTTATCCGGCGGCAGCATCTGGTCGTCCGCCGTGACGAAGGTCTCGAAGTAGCGCCAGGTGCGGCGGGCGATGAGTCTCAAGCCCCGGGCGTCTGCATCCGTGATCGCGAGGCGCCCCACGACCAGTGCCGAGAGACTGATCCACACGGCTATGGCGGGGGATGCGAGCCACAGGAGCACGAACGGCGCTGCCACGCGCCAGGCGTCGGGGCGGAAATACCCGACCAGGGCTGCGGCAAGCAGCGCGATCACGACGCCGCCGCTCATGCGGCGATAGGCGCTCTCGAGCTTGAACTGCGGCCTTAGCTTGGTCTGGGCCGCGGTGACCCACTGCAGAAGATTGCGCCGGCTTATGAACAGGCGAAACAGTGTCCGGCCGATCGCATCGATCATCAGCCACGCCTGATGCGCAAGAAAGATGATCGGGAAGGCAATCAGGGATGCAGCCAGCCAGATGTCCTTGCGCAGCGCGCGCAGGTGGCTGCGGGCGTTGATGCCCGCGCGGCGCGGGACGATGGCCGCGAAAATCGGCAGGAGCGCCGGCACGGCAATGGTCAGCACGATGAACACGGTCCACAGGAGCGCTGAATTCCTGAGCAGGAGCCATCCGGCCACGAGCGCCGCGACATTCACGGGCGCTGACAGCGTGCGCCGCAGGTTGTCCAGCATCTTCCACCGGCCGATCAGCGGCAGGCGGCGGTCGCCGCGGGTGGCGCCTGCGGCATCGCCGGCTGCGTCGCCCCGGCCGAAGATCCACGGCAGCAGTTGCCAGTCGCCCCGCGCCCAGCGGTGCTGGCGCGCGGCGGCGACGTCATAGCGCGACGGGAATTCCTCGACGACCTCGATATCGGAAACCAGCCCCGCGCGCGCAAAAACTCCCTCGAAAAGATCGTGACTCAGTAGTGTGCCGTCGGCGACACGACCGGCGAGTGCCGCTTCAAAGGCATCCACATCGTAGATGCCTTTGCCGGCGTACGAGCCTTCACCGAACAGATCCTGGTACACATCCGACACGGCGGCGGCATACGGATCAATACCGCTCGCGCTCGAGAAGACGCGCTGAAAGAGCGAGCCTTCGCGCCCCACGGTGAGCGAGGGTGTGACCCGCGGTTGCAGCACGGCGTAGCCCTCAACCACGCGTCCGGTTGCGGGCTCGAAGCGCGGGTGATTCAGCGGGTGGGCCATCTTGCCGATCAGGCGGCGCGCCGTATCGCGCGGCAGCCGCGTGTCGGCATCAAGCGTAATGACGTAGCGGACACCCTGAGGAACCTGCGCTGGGCGCCCATCTGACCCAAGGAAGTTCGTATCGGCCGCGCCGCGCAGCAGGCGATTGAGTTCGTGGAGCTTGCCGCGCTTGCGTTCCCATCCCATCCATACCTTCTGCACATCGCTCCACACGCGGCGACGGTGCAGCAGTACGAAGCGCTCACCCGCAGAAGCCGGGCCGTGAAGCCGGTTCAACCGCGCAATCGCCTCACGCGCCATAGCAACAAGCTCATCATCCCCGGCAGAGTGTTCGGTCGGCGCGTCAATCCAGTCCGAGAGCAGCGCGAAGTACAGCTCGCCTTCCGGGGACGCGAGGTAGTGAACCTCGAGGCGGTCGATCTGCTCCTCGAGCCCGGCGCGAGTGCTGAGCAACGCGGGTACGACCACCATGGTTCGCAGCGGTGTCGGCACGCCGCCGCGCAGCGCGAGCCCTGGGAGGATGGTGGCGCCAAACACCCTCATGACCGTGCGATTCACCAGCGCGATGGCGGCATCGAGCGCCGGGATCAGGCCCAGGAGAGCGAGCAGTGCCAGCTGCTCGCCCGGGATGCCCCGCGCCTGCAGGACATAGAGCGGCAGCCCCACCGCGACCAGCGCCACCAGCAAGATCGCCGCCAGGTAGTTGCCGACGCCGGTCGCGACTGCCAACCGGTGCGGCCGTCTCCAGAACGGATTGCGGTAACCGATGGTGGCTTCGAAAGCGCGCCGGCCGTTTGCGATCAGGTAGTAACCCGGATCACGACGGCGCGGATCGTCTGTGGACTGCCTGGCAGCCGACACGGCGGCAGCCGCGATGGCGAGCTCGGTCAGTTTCGAGCCGCGGGCAAAACGCTCTATCGCCTGGCGGTACAGATCGCGTGTCGAAAAGTCCGAGGCGGAAAAATCACTCCCCGAGCGCAGCAGCTCGTCAACCAGACTGACGCTTTCGAAGAACTCCGGCCAATCCACATCCGAGAGCAGGCGCATGCTCGTGATGATGTTGCGTACGGTGACGTTGGAGGCTCCCTGGCGCTGATGCTCATCGCGCACCGTCTCGTCCGCAGTCAGCCCTTGCGCGGCGAGGCGCGCCTCCAGCCACTGCAGTGCCGGGGTCACTCGCGGGTCCTGATCACGCAGACGCTGTAGTAGCTGGACGGTAAATGCGGGTGAGAAGGACTTAGGACTCAAGTCGCGGCCCAGGAGCGCCTCGGGCTCTGCCGCCTGACCGTTGACGCCCAGAAGGCGATCCGCGAGGACGTCCGCTTCCTCGCGCGCCGCACGACTGCTGACAATGCGGGCCGCGGCGCGCCGCAGATTTTCCACCAGCACGATGCGCAAGGTGATCGCGACCGCCCACAGCTCGCCTATGGTCAGTGGCTGAACGCGCTGGTAGGCGCGTACGAATGAGCGCAGGGATTCCGGATCGAAGCGGCTGTCGGTGTGGGCAACGAACGCCCAGGCCACCCCGAGCACGCGTGGATAGCCTTCAAACGGGCCGCTGGCGAGCTTCGGCAGCAGCCGATAGAAGCCCGGCGGCAGGTCCTGGCGGATCTCACGGATCTGTTCTTCGACGAGGTGGTAGTTATCGAGCAGCCATTCGGCAGCCGGCGAGATCGCCCGACCCTCGCCGGTCGCGTCCGCAATGGCCCGGTAAGCGGCGAGCAGCACTGACTCGTTGTCCTTGAGCCGTGCGCCAAGCGAACGACGGGGCGTTGGATGCTGCGTGACCTCCTGTGCGGCGGCGAGGCTCGCCGCATGTTGCTCCAGGCGCTCGGTGCTGAAGAGCTCCTCGCGCAGGATCGCGTCGCTGTTCCAGGGCGAGACGGTAGCGCGTTGCCCGAAGACGCGATGCAGGAGCGCTTTCAATTTGGCCGCGACAGCAGCGGTGGGGCGGCGCACACTCGCGCCGGCACCGCGTCAGCGGCCGAATGCGCACTGGCTGGCGCGGCAGCTATGGAGGCCCCGTGAACGTCCCCCTCGCCGTCGTCATTCCCGCGGACGTGTTCTATGTCGTTCAAAGCTCGGGGGTGCCCGGTGCTCGAGAGCACGACGTTTCGTCCGACTTGTACGAAACCCACGCCCAGGCCAACAGCGAACTCGTGCGCCTCAAGGGGCAAAATCCTGCCGGCGCCTACGACATCTGGAAGAGTTCGACATACGTAGAGCCGCCCGCGTGGCTGTATTCGGTGGTGCTGGCCGACGGCACCGTCGTTCCCACCGGTTAGCACGGTCATCCCACGGGGTGAGGCTACCGGCTGCCTTCGAGCGGTGGGGCGCGGTCCGGTCCGGAAGCGTTCGCCGCGAAAGCCCGCAGGCAGTCGCGCGAGCAGATCACCACCGACGGCGCCTGATCATCCATCGCACCCGGATTCGGCAGGCGACTCAGAAGGAAATGCGCGCGCGGCCGGCGTCCGTCTTCATGACCGATGTCGCATCCGCAAACATCGCAGGTCAGCACCTGGACTTCCACCGCAGGGTGAAAGGTCCCGGATTTCCGCCAGGCCATGGATTACAGCTCGCAGCTGAGGCTCCCCCGGAGCGCCGTGAGGCGCCCGGAGGAGGGGATTCTAAAGAACCCGATCTTAGTAGCGGCGCGGGCCGCGGCTCTCGCCGCCGCCGCCGCCACCACGCTCGCGCTCCTGCGCCTCGCTGATCTTCAGCGAGCGGCCGTCGAAGTCCTTGCCGTTCAGCGCCTGGGTGGCGCGCGCGGCATCGGCGCTCGACATTTCAACGAAGCCGAAGCCACGCGGGCGACCGGTGTCGCGATCGTTGATCAGAGCGATCTTTTCAACGGTTCCGTGGGCTGCAAACAGGGTGCGCACGGCGTCTTCGGTGGCCGTGAAGGGAAGATTTCCAACGTATAATTTGGTCACTGCAAACACTCACAAAGCTAGAGGGAAATACGAGCAGGAAGGCCCTGCCTCCTGGTTCGACAGACATTCCGAGGGTGGCAGACGTTGGCCAGAACACGCGCCTGTAAGAGCGCCTGGGCCAAGGGCAGACAAGCCGAAAGATCACGAGCCTTCGGGAAGGCTACAGCAAGCCGCCCTGTTTTGCCGGGGTTTCGGCTGCCCGGCGTACTGGAACCTTGGTCTAATATCGCTGATGTCCACCCCGGCGCGCCCCTACGACGAGATGCTGGATACCGCCGCTGCGCCCCGGGCGCACGGTTAGAGGCTTATGGGCACGTCCGACATCCAGACGATCCTGAAGGCGGCCGCATTCGCCGCCCACAAGCATCGGGACCAGCGCCGCAAGGACGCAGCCGCGTCACCGTATATCAATCACCCCATTGCGCTGGCGAACATTCTGGCTAACGAGGGTGGAATTACCGATGCAACGGTGATCGTCGCCGCATTGCTTCACGACACCGTTGAGGACACTGAAACAACGCCAGCGGAACTGCGAGAGCTGTTTGGCGAGGAAGTTGCGAAGGTTGTCATGGAAGTTACCGACGACAAGTCCTTGCCCAAGGCGCAGCGCAAGCGACTGCAGGTCGAACATGCAGCGCATATCAGCAAGCCGGCAAAGCTGGTCAAGCTGGCTGACAAGATCTCGAACCTGCGCGACATCGCGGCTTCTGCGCCCAGGGAGTGGACCCTGCAGAGGCGGCGGGAGTACTTCGATTGGGCAAAGCAGGTCGTCGACGGACTCGGGGACGTTTCGCCGCTGCTGCTGCAGGCATTCAACGCCGCCTACCGGCGAAGACCGTGATCGAAAACCTGTTGATGCGGAGGCTCAACACCGGGCGCGGGCGTACTCGGCGCCGCGGCAGCGTGTCGCACGCCCCACTCGTTTGATCGAGAGCCTCGGGACGGCCGTCGCGCACTGCGTTCACAATGCAGGCATGACTTACCCGGAGCGCTGACTTGAAACAAATGAGTATCGGGCTGCTGGCACTCAGTCTGTTGGGTGGAACTTGCGCATATGCCGGCTGTTCACCCGAAGGCGTGGACGTGGGCGGTTATCGGATCTGGATGCAGGTCGCGGGCAAGGGGGAACCAACCGTCGTATTTGAGAGCGGCGGCGGGGATGACAGCTCGGCGTGGGCGAGCGTGGAACCGCAGGTCCGGGCGCACGCGCAGGTCCGCACTGTTTTGTATGATCGGGCGGGCCTCGGAAAAAGCGATCCGGCGCCCGGACCGTACGCCATCGATCACGAAGTTGGGGCGCTTGAGCGTGCGCTCCATAAGTGTGGCGTGCGCGGATCCGTGGTGCTGGTGTCGCATTCTTACGGCGGCTTCGTCAGCACGCTGATGGCGGCCAGCGACCGCCATGTCGTCGGGATCGTGTTTGTCGACGCCAACCTGGGCAGCTTCTTCGATAAGGCCGAGGTCGATCATCTGCTCGCCAAGTACACGCCGCAGTTCGACGCGCTGCAGCGTGCCAAACCAGAGCTGGCGCGCGTCATGATTCCGCTGATGCAGGCGTATCCCGACACGGCTACGCGCGTGCGTTCGGTTGACCTGCCGCGGAGCCTGCCAGTGATCGACATTGTGGCCGAGAAGACCTGGGCGGATTCCCCGGAAGAACTTACCGGCATGCGGCGTGCACACGCCGACTTCGTGGCGGCCTCACCCACGCGCGAAGCCGTGTTTGCAAACGGCAGCAGCCACTACGTCATGCGCGACCGTCCCGAGCTCGTCGTCGATGCCATCGAGCGCATGGTGAAGCGGGTGCGCGTCAAACACGCGGACACCCCGGCGACTAAGTGAGGCCTGCGATCCTAAGGCCTACTTGTGCGGCTTGGGCTCCCCGAAGTCCGGATGCTTCGCCTTGCAGGCCGCGATCAGTTCGGGGTTCACCTGCGGCAACGTCAGTTTCGTTTTGTGCGGCGGTGGGGTGCCGCGCATGATCGGGTCAATGCAATCCACGTGCAGGCCGTTGCCGGTTTTATAGTCGCCCTGAATGAAACCCGCCTGCTTACACGCCGCGGCGATTTGCGCACAGGGTCCGGAGCCCTTTTCGGGCGGCTCTTCAGGCGGCTGTGCACTTAAGCGGGCCGTGAGACTTAGGAGGACTGCGCAGACTGCGAGTGCTGAAATCCGCATGGGCTGGTTACTCCTCACGAATCGTGACTAATCAGCATCTCCGCCACCCGGCGCCGGAAGTCAACCTTGCGCCGCCGCAAGCGCCGTGCGTAGCGCCGCCAGCCCCTTCCTGATCTGGGGAAGATCCACCGCGCCGTACCCGAAAACCAGTCCGCTCTGCGTCTGCCGGCCGCAATAGTACCGACGCAGCGAGTGGATGTTCACCTGCGCGCCAGCCAGCACCGCGGCAACCTGTTCCAGGTCCAGGGGTCGGCGGGCAATCGCCGTCACGTGCATGCCATAGGAGGAGGGAATGGGGGCCAGCCAGGCGGTGAACTCGCGTTGCAGCGAATCCAGGAGCAGCTGCCGGCGCGCCTTGTAGATGCCCCGCAGCCGGCTGACATGACGTCGCAACGACCCGTCCGCGACGAAACCGGCCACCCCCAGCTGCACCGGCGTTGAACAGTGCCAGTCGAGGCTGTTCTTGGCGGCCACCAGCGTGGACATCGCCCAGTCGGATGCCACGATGAACCCCAGTCGCAGGCTCGGCAGCATGCATTTTGAGAATGTGCCGACATAGAAGACCACGTCAGCGACGTCGGATGAGCGCAGCGCGGCCAGCGGATTGCCGTCGAAGCGAAACTCCCCGTCGTAGTCATCTTCGATGATGATGGCGCCGCGCGCGCGCGCGAACTCGACCAGGGCCTGCCGGCGGCGCTTCGACATGGTTACGCCGAGCGGAAACTGATGCGACGGGCACACGCAGATCACGCCCACGCCCGCCGGCAGGTTCTCGACCATCAAACCCTCTTTATCGACACCGACCGGCACGATGCGCGCTCCGGCGGCGGCGAAGGCGACGCGCATCGGCGGATAACCCGGGTCCTCGATTGCGACCACGGTTTCATGCGGCTTCACCAGCACGCGCGCCAGCAGATCAAACGCCTGCTGCGCGCCGGCGGTGATGAGAATGTCATCCGCGCGGCAGGCCACCGCCCGGGTGAGCGAGATGTGGCGGGTGATGGCATCACGCAGCCGATAGTTACCCTGGTTGCCCTGCGGACTCTTGTAGCTGGCCGGCCGCTTTTCCAGGTGCCGCAGTTGTCGGGTGAAGACCCGTCGCAAGGTAGCGAACGGAAAAAGACCGGCATCGATGATCGCGGGGCGAAAGTCGATTTGCGGCAGGCCGGCGGTGCCACTGTCGGGCTCACCGCGCCAGAAGCCCAGGGCCGCGGTGACATCCTCACGCAACCAGAAATCGTTCAGGCGCACATCGAGCGGCGGCGTGCTGGGCGGCGCCGCGGGGACGGGGGCCCTCGCGAGGGAATCCGCCACGTAGGTTCCCGCGCCGCGCCGGGTCACGACCAGGCCCTCGCCCAGCAGGCTGTCGTAGACCTCTGCGGCGGTGTTGCGCGAGACGCCGAAGAACTTCGCCGAGCTTCTGGTTGGCGGCAGCTTCGTTCCCGGCGCGAGGCGGCCATCCAGGATAGCGGTCCTGATCTGGCTGCACAGCGAGGCGGCGGCTCCCCTGGAGGCTTTGGCTGGCGGCGCGAGGTCGAGCTCAAAAAATGGCTCCCCGGCCGCGTGCGGCTTGGCATGCAAAGTGGCCCACCTTTTTTCCCGGCACGTGGCTCTTTAACGCCCCCCCGCTGCCACGACAATCAGCTTCCCTGAATCCACGCAACGAGGATGCTCAATGGGTCAGCGCAATGAATTACGTGCCCGCCGGAAGTATACTGGGCGCGCGCCACGCCGCTCTCTGGCGCTGTTGAGCGTGAGCTGTGCCCTCTTCGTGGGGTCGGGTTGGGCAGCGGCCGCGACCCCCGAGCCTGCCGGCGGCACACTGCGGGACGGGCAGCATGATTTCGACTTCAATTTCGGCGTCTGGAAGACCCACATCAAGCGTGTTCTGGATCCCTTCTCCGGCTCCGGTGCGTCGCTGGAGTTGAATGGCACGGTCACCGTGCGCAAGGTCTGGGGTGGCCGCGCCCTGCTTGAAGAGATCGAAGCCGACGGCCCGCAAGGTCATTGGGAAGGACTGACACTCTTTCTATACAACCCGACATCGCATCAGTGGAGCCAGAATTTCGCCAGCAGCAGGGTCGGCATGTTCAGCTCCGGGCTGGTTGGCGAATTCCGTAACGGGCGTGGCGAGCTTTTCCAGTCGGACACCTTTCAGGGGCGCGCCATACTCGTGCGCGGCCTGTGGTCTGACATCAAGCCGAATTCCCATCGGTACGCAGAGTCCTATTCGGCCGATGGCGGGGTGACCTGGGTGCCCGCCTTCATCGCGGAACTGACACGCGAGCCGACGCCATGAGCGCCCTGCCGGGAAGGCGCGCGGGTCAGCCAGGCGTGAAGATCCTGGTCCTTGCCATGGTGGCCGTGGTGCTGCCGGCTTTGTCATACGCACAGGCAGGTGCGGGCGCATCCACGCCTGCACAGCGCGACGGCGCGCACGACTTCGATTTTGAAATCGGCACCTGGCAGACCCACGTATCAAGGCTCACGCATCCCTTGAGCGGCTCGCAGACCTGGGTCGACTACAACGGCACCAGCGTTGTCCGCAGGGTCTGGGACGGGCGCGCGAATCTGCTGGAGCTGGAGGTCACCGGGCCCAGCGGGCACATTGAAGCGTTGTCGCTGCGGCTCTATAACCCGCAGTCGCACCAGTGGAGCCTGAATTTCTCCAACAGCGGTGGCGGCACCCTGGGCGTGCCCACGATTGGCGAGTTCAAGAATGGCCGCGGGGAGTTTTTCGACCAGGAGTCTCTCGACGGCCGCAGCATCCTCGTGCGTTTTGTGATTCTGCCGCTCACGGCAGATTCGTGCCGCTTCGAGCAGGCGTTCTCCGGCGACGGCGGCAAGAGCTGGGAAGTGAACTGGATCGCGACCGACACGCGCGTGAAGCCCTGAGCGCCGGCGCTCGGCGCAGGCCCCGGCAGCCTTGCGGGGGTCAGAAGGCGCGCGAGATATACAGTACGCCGCTCGAGATCTTGTAGAAGCTGTCCGGGCGGGTAGTGACGGGATCGGTCGGCAGCACGTGGTCGCGGGCGATGTTCTGGCCGTAGCGAAAATCAAACCCCAGGTCCCACTTGGGGAGCCAGGGCATGAAGTTGCGCCACTGCGCGCCCGCGCCGGCATACATGGAATACGCCGGGGTCGCCAGGTTGTAGCGATCCACGCCGGCAAACAGACTCAGTGCAAACGCATCGCCGAAGCGATGGCGGTAGTCGAACGGGCGAACGCCAATCAGCGAGTGACCGGCGACCTCGTCGAGCTCCAGGCGCACGCCCAGGTCGTTAAATTCCGAGACGGCGCGGCGCGCGCCCAGTCCGAAGTGCGCACCAAAACCCACGGGTGTGGTGGTTATCGGTAGCGGCGGCCCGAGATCGACGCGCACCTGGTTCACATTCACGCCGGCATCGACAAACACCTCGGAGTTACGCTGATCCGGCGCGCCGCCGTACGGGGTGTCATCGTCGTCACCCGCATCATCGTCAGCGCGCGCATGCCCGTCGCCCAGTCGCACGAACGCGGACAGGCGCGTGAAGGAATCCGCGTAGACATCGCGACCCACGTCCGCTTCGGCGCCCACCGTGAGTCCGTTCCACGGCCGCGAGTAAGTCAGGCTGAACTCGTAGAAGTGGGAATAAGGGAAGGCGGCCGGCTCACCCGGGGTGTATTGCCGCGTGTCGCCGCCGTAGTAACCCTCATTGGCGAGCATGCGCGCGCGCGCCTCGAGGTAGCCGCCGAAGGGCGGCTCCCAGCCGACCCGCAGCATCTGGCTGCGCGCGCCAACACCGTCATCGAAGTTACGCTGATCGGCGCCCCAGTTGCCGAGCACGAGTCCGTCGCTCGTCATGCCGTCCAGAAAAATATTGTGCACGTACCAGATGTTCTGCCACTCGGAGACCTCGTAGGTCGCATCGAAATGCTTCCACAGCCGCGGAAAGTCGATGCCGGCTGAGAGCGCCGCATTACCCAGAAGGTAACTGCCGCCGTCGGAGTTATCTTCGCCGGCGTACTGGAAATACACCGCGAACGGCGGCCGGCCCGGAAAGATGAAGCGGCTGATGTAGGAGGCCTGCTGGTTGCCCTGGGTTTGCGACAGCCCGCTCGGCTTGAAAAAGTCCCGGGCGAGAAAGCTCGCCGAGTCCGGCAGGCCGCTGCCGCCCCCGAATTCAAGGTTGCGATTGGCGCCGATCGACCAGCCCGGAAACGGCTCAATCGACATCTGCGCGCTGAACACGCGCGGATCGCCCCGGCTCGCCACGCTGTTGTAGAGGATGTTGTTGCCAGTGAGGCTGTTGCCGGCGTTGCTGCCGGTTTGCGAGAGGCGCGTGAGAAAAAACTCGTACTGGATCCCGAGTCGCGTGAACGGCTCCCAGTTCGACAGGGTCACCGACGGCACGGTAGGGGCCTCGGTGCTCCACAGCATGCTGCTGTCGGTCATGGGGGACAGCCAGTGATCGCGGTAGCCCACATCGAGCTGCGCCCAATTGGTTCCGATGGACAGCATCGAGCCGGTAAATTCGGTGCGGCCCGAGTATGCGATGCCGCCGATACTGGCGAGCAGGTTGTCACTCGGCTGCACATAGCCCTGCGCGGAGACCTCCCAGTCGCTGTCGCTGGTCAGCCCATGCTGATTGGGGAGGACGACATCGGCGCCGTGGTTGAGTGAGCCGGTCGCGCTCGCGTGGGTAATCCCGTGGTCGCCCGAGTAGCGCGCGAGGATGTTCTCAACCCGCGTGCACAACGCCTGGTCCTTCTTGCAGGCCGCCGGCAGCGCTGCCTTCACGAGTTCGACTGGAAAGGGGCGCTTCAGGATGGGCTCATCGGCGAGAATGAGCACGCGTTCGATCTGGCGTTCCATCTCCGGTTCGAGATTCAGCGGCAGATACGCGCTCAAGGCGCCCGCCCGCGCGGTTGCGCTGAGCGCGCACGCCAGGCACGCGGCCGCTGCCGTGCACTTAAAAGCCTTATTCCACGGCAACACGACTACGGGGGCTCCTGCAGGGTGCGGCAGTACACACAACCACACGCATGGCCGTCAAGCGCCGCAGCTCAGACCTTGTCCAGGGGCGTATCGCCGCCGGTAAACTGCGAGCGCGCCTGCGCCAGCCGGTAGCGATGCTCGGCGCGCCAGCGACGCCAATGGCGCAGGGCCAAGATGCTGTAGACCAGCCGAAACAGCTGCAGGCGGCGCAGCACCTGCGGGGTGTCGAACAGGTCCCCGGCGAGCATCGAGATCACCGCCTGCTCGAGCTGCCAGCGGTTGCTCGGATTACGGAACATCTGCCGCAGAATCGGACCATTGAAGCGATAGATAAAGAAGGAGAACCTCGCCATGGCGGCGCGCTGGCGCTTTTCCAGCTGGCGCAGCAACGCGACCTCGGTTGCCGGCTCACGCAGTGCCGCATCCACGAGCTGCGCCGCGTGCTCCGCGCCGCTCATCGCCAGGTAGACACCGGAGGAAAAAACCGGGTCCAGAAACGCGAACGCATCGCCGACCAGCACCCATCCCGGCCCGCCCATGCGGGTCGAATCATAAGAATAGTTGCCGGTGACACGCACCTCGTTGCCGATCAGCTCGGCGCGCTCGAGGCGCCGCCACAGTGCGGCGTTGCGCCTGAGCGTCGCGAGCAGGAACTCCAGCGTGCGTCCTTTGCGTTGCTTCAGGTAATCCGGCCGGCACACCGCGCCCACGCTCATCACCCCCGCGGGCAGCGGAATCATCCATATCCAGCCATGTTCGAAACTGTAAATGCTGATGTTGCCGGCATCAGCCCCGGGGCGCGCCTCGGCGCCACGGAAATGGCCGAAGATGGCCGCGCTCTGATGCTCAGGGTTCTTGCGGCGCAGTTTCTTTTTCGCTGCCAGCAACGCGTCGCGGCCGCTGGCGTCGATCACGTAGCGCGCCTCAATCCGGTAGCTGCGGCCCTCATCCGTGCGCACCTGCAGCCGGGTGACGCGCGGCGCGTGCTGCGCGACCTCCAAGACCTCGTGGCCCTCACGCGCGCTCGCGCCGCAGGCGCGCGCATGCTCGAACAGCATCTGGTCGAAATCCTCCCGCCAGACCTGGTAGGCGTGCGGCGGGCTCTTGCCCAGGGCGCGCGCGAACTCGAAACTCTTGTAACCGCGCTCGTTGTCCGCTTCGAAATCCGCCCCCGCCTTGAACACCCCCAGCGCGCGCACTTTGTCGGTGACACCCAGGCGCTCGAATATCGGCAGGTTCATCGGCAGCAGCGACTCGCCAATGTGGAAGCGCGGGTGATGCGCCTTCTCCAGCGCTATTACGCTATAGCCGCGCCGTGCGAGCAGTGCCGCCGCGGTGCTGCCGGCGGGGCCGCCGCCAATCACCGCGACATCGCAGGCTTCGGGGAGCAGGTGCGCCTCATCCATGTGGAAATATTACGTAACTTCGGCACCGATGTCGTCGCGGCCGCCGGCCCGATACAATGCTCGATCTTCACCAGGAGGGCCTGCCTTGAAAATCTTCACCACCACCTCCTGGACGGTGGCATTCGCCGTCGCCGCGCTCGGCGCCGCCTGTGCGGTGTCTGCCGCAACGGAATCGGCGTCCTCGCAATCCATCATCACGGCCATCAAGAAAGGCGATTGCGACAAGGCGACCCAGGTGATGAACCTGAGCGTGAACTCAGCGGACGCACAGGTGGACTTCCTCGCCGGACGCATGCTGAACGAAGGCGTGTGTGTGAAGCAGGACAGCGCCGGCGCCACCGATTATTTCAAGCGGGCGCTGGAGTTGGGCGACCGCGCCTCCGCGCTCGACTATGGGACGAAGATCGGGCTTGGCGAGGGCGCGGAGCAGAGCTATGAGCACGCGGGCGAAGTGTGCCGCAGCGGTGGCCTGGACGCGGAAGGACAGCTGTCCACTTATTCGCTCGGGTATGCCTGCACCGTGCGCGGCGTTGCCAGCATGTTGTTGCGTGAGAATCTTCCCAAGGGGGCCTTCAGCACCGGGGTCGCGCTGGTGCAGTTCATCCCGCACGACGCCAGCATGCAGATTCGCTCTACTCCCCGCGTTGCCACCGCCGACCCGGAGACCGGCTCCAACGTGCGTAAACCCATGGTCGACGCACGCGCCGAGATCGACAAGGCGTGGAAGAACGCGCTGGGCACGGTTCCCAGGCCCGATGTCAGCAAGCTCGACAGCAAGGCCATTGACCTGCCGCTTGACGTCGCGATGACCATCGAGAACGGCAAGGATGCCAGGCGCGGGAGTCAGGGTGCCGTGCTGCAGGGAGAAATTATTCCTGCCTGGCGTAGCCAGTAATCAACGGGCGCAGTGTGAGCAGCGCGCAGGCGGTCCCGCTGTACCGCTCGAGCGCACAGTCCGGCTACTCCGGTTTCGTCACCACCAATACGCAGCGCGTGCGGGCGCGCAAGCTGGTGCGCGAGATCCAGGTACGCTTTGCTACCGAGCCGTGCATCGTGCAGAGCCCCGAGGGCGCGGTGCACGCGCGCGCCGGGGATGCGATCGTCACCGGCGCCGCGGGCGAGCACTGGCGCGTGTCGCGTGCGCACTTCGCCGGCAAGTACCAGCCGGTGCCGCCAACCGTGGCAGGAGAGTCCGGCCGCTACGCCAGCCGGCCCAACGAGGTCATGGCCGTGCCGATGAGCACGCCGTTCGAGGTCGTGCTCGCCGACGGCGAGTCACGCCTGCACGGCCGTGCCGGTGACTGGCTGGTGGACTACGGCGACGGCAGCCTCGGCGTCGTCTCTCCGGCCATCTTCACCACCACCTACGAGATCGTGGGCCTGAAGGAGCCGCCGCGAAAGCGCATGGCGCTGCACGAGGCGCTGCAGCGGCTGATCCTGATCGGCGTGCGCCTGCCACCGGCGGTGTCCATGACCCAGCCCGCGCCGCCGCCGGCGCTGCAGCCGCTGATCGATGCGATCGCCGCGCAGCACCGTGAATTCGACCAGCGCGCGATTCACTTTGGTGACCGTTACCGCAGCGGCTTCTGGGCCATCTATCTGGTGAGCGCTCTGGCGGTTCTTTTTGCGGTCATGCCGCTCGCGCTCGGCTGGGACAGCCCGGGGCACCGTCTGCACTCGCTCGCCGCATTGTGGGCCGCCGGCGAGGTACTGCTCATCGGCACGGTGAGTCTGATCTTCTGGCGCGGGCAGCGCGGCCACTGGCAGGGCCAATGGCTGGGCGCCCGCACCACCGCGGAGCTCACCTGGTACCTGCCGATGCTGGCGCCGTTGCTGGATTTCGCCGCGCCCTCGAGCGAGCGCAACTGGTACCTGCGGGTGTTCGATCCGGGCCAGGGCCTGCCCGCCTCGGAAGAGGTCACGGCGCTGTGCGCGAGGAGCGAGCCGCTCGCGCGGCAGCTGCTGGCCGATGCCTGGTCCGACCGTGCGTTCGTCGAGGATTACACCAGCTGGGCGAGCGGCATACTCGCCGGCCAGGCGCTCTATCACCGGCGGGTGGCGGTGCGCCAGCATGCGCTGCGGCGGCGGGTGCACGCGCTCACCAGCTGGCTGTTCGGTCTGACCGCGCTCGGCGCGTTCACACACCTGCTGATCCACACGATGTGGCTGTCGGTTCTCACCACATTCTTCCCGGCACTCGCCGCCTCGCTGCACGGCGCGCTGGCACAGTCCGAAGCCTATCGCCTCGGGCACACCTCCGAGCGCCTCGCCGCGCAGCTGAACGGCGCCATCGAGCGCATTCGCGCCGCCAGCGCCGCCGGCGACTCACCGGTCGACCTCGCAGCCCTCAAAGGCTCATTCGAGGCCGCGATCGCGCTCATCCTGGAAGAGCACCAGGACTGGCACCTGCTCATCCGGCCCCACAACCTGAAGCTCGGCTGAGGCGCGCGCAGCGGGTGCGCATCGAGCCCCGCCTTTGGCCGGCGGAAACGGAGCTGCTGTCCGCCGAAATCGCGCCGCAGCGATTTCGGCCGATGGACTAGTGCGACAGCGCCGACTGCAGCTCCGGAGCGACCTTCTCCTTAAGCGCGGCGCAGTCATCAATGGTCTCGCGCGTGCGCCCGACCTGCAGCTCACCGCCACTGACTTTACTCAAGCGCTCCCCGAGCACCGAGTCGAACTGCGCCCGCTCCGCCTTGCTGCAGAACGGGTCGCCCAACCGCGCGAGGAAGAACTGAAACATCGCCGGGACGCGGTCCAGCACCGCTTCCTGGTTCGTGCCGACCCAATTCCAGGTTGCCTGACGCGTCACCGGGTTATTCATCTGGATGAAGAGCACGCGAGCCGTGGCCTGCAGGTCCGCGCGCTTGTCGAGCACCAGCTCGCGGGCCTGGTCAGCGACCGGGGAGGTTTCCGCATCCGCAAGTCCGGCGACCGCATCCGAGCGCACGTGCGGATCGGTGCTGGTGAATACCAGCGGTTCAATCCGATCGGCAAACGGCTTGCCCAACTCCTGCACGCCAACACCCCAGGCCGTGGAGCGTATGCCCGGATCGAGCGCCTTGGGATCATCGAGCGAGCGCTCGGCGGCCTGGCTGAGCACGTGACGGACTTCGGCGTCGCGGCCACCGAGGGCGACCATGAGGATCAGCTGACCGCGCAGGAGCTGCTGTTCGCTCGGGTCGCTGGCGTAGTGCCCGGCCGACGGGTCGAAGCCCAGGGACTGCAGGCGCGGCTTATAGATTGCAACGATTTTCTTCTCAAGCGGTGCGCGCTCATCCGGGCTCGCCATGCGATTGCGGATGAAAACCAGCTTGTAACCGAGGTTCAGCGAGGCGGTGCGATCCGGATAATTAGCGAGCACGCCGGCCGCCGCGAGCAGATCCGCGAACGACAGCTTACCCGCATCGAAGGCTGCGCCGACGCTGTCGGCAAAGGACAGCGCTTCGCGGGCCGGCAGCTTCGGCACCGCCGCCAGCAGACCCTTGAAGGTGCCGGCATCCACCGCGAAGCGGTAATAGCCCGCGCCGTCTGCATTCGGATGGATGACGACGCCTGTCGCCCCGGCACCCAGCGCCAGCGTGCCGGTGCGAGCCGTCAGGAGAGTGCAGGTCTTGCTGACGTGCGCGGTGCCGATGAGGTCCACGCATACCGGAATCTTCCACAGCTCGGTGTCCGCGCCTTCCGAACCCAGCGGCCGGTAGCGCGACTGCGCGAGGTTAAGCGAACGGCCGTCTGGTGCCGCGGTGACCGTGACCAGCGGCACGCCGGCCTGGTCGACAAAGGACCGGAAGGCATCGATCACGCCCGGATCTCCGCTGCCTTCGGCCATCGCCGCGAAGAATTCCGAGGCGGTCGCGACCCCGTACGCATGACGTTGCAGATGCAGCCGCACCCCCGTCTGGAAGCGCTCCTCACCCAGGTACGACTCGATCATTGCGAGCACGCCTGCGCCTTTCTCGTAGGTGATGTTGTCGAAGCCACCGCTGATCTGCGCGTTGCTCTGGATCGGCTGGTGAATCTGCCGCCCGGCGCGCAGCGCATCCGTGTCCATGGCGGCCAGGGTCTGGCTCATCTGGTCGGCGCCAATGCCCAGGTCCGGCCGCCAGGCATTGGAGATCTTGACGCCCATCCACTCGGCGAAGGATTCGTTCAGCCAGATGTCATCCCACCAGGCGGGCGTGACGAGATCGCCGAACCACTGGTGGGCCATCTCGTGCGCGGCAACCCCGCCGAATGTCGCCTGCTCGCGTGCGGTCGGATGGTCCCCGAAGAGCAGCAGCCCCTCGTCGAAAATGATGGCGCCGGCGTTTTCCATCGCGCCGCCTTCAAGGGGGCTCGCGATGAGGTCGAGCTTCGGGTACGGGAAGGGGATGCCGAAGTACGCCTCGAGCGCGCTCAGCAGCTTCGGCGCCTCGCGCCCGGCGAAGGCAGTGCGCGGGCCCTGGCCCCTGGCCGCCACGATGCGCAGCGGCAGCGGCGTGGAGCGCACCGCATTCGGGGGGATCGGCGGCAGATCGACGATGTCTACGGGACCCGCGACAAACGCCAGCAGATACGTCGGCAGCGGGCGCGTAGTCGCAAACTCATGCCGCACCAGATGGTCCTTGAGCCTCACCGTGCGCACTTCCGGAGTGTTGGTGACCACGCGGTCACTCGCCGGCGCGGTCAGCGTCAGGTCGAACGGGGTCTTGAAGCCCGGTTCGTCAAATCCGGGGAAGGCACGGCGCGCGTCGATGGCCTCGAACTGCGTGAACGCATACCAGTCGCTGGCGATCTTGGTGTGATACAGCCCCTGTCCGGTTGTCTGGAACGGCGCGCTGTAGTGGAAATGCAGCGTCGCCTTGCCGGCCGGAACCTCGGCATCGGTGGTGATACGTGCCACGCCGAAGTCGTGATCCACTTCCTCGTAGTGCGCGCCGATGCTGCGGGCTCCGGACATCAACGACACCGTTGCGACCTTCAGTCCCATGCCGTGCAGCCAGATCACCCGGGTCGCGCGCTGCACCGTCACTTCGATGGTGGTCTCGCCGCTGAAGTCTTCCTTCGTGGGGTCGATGGTCAGGCTCAGGCGGTAGTGCGTCGGGATGACGTCCCTCGGCAAGGGTCCGACCGGGGCGCTCTGCGCCAGTGCCAGTGTGCTGACCGCAACGCCCGCGAGCAGGGATAACAATGTAGGCTTCATGGTGTCAGGTCCGTAAAGGGTGCACGGCAGCGTGAGCGGCGCATTCTATACTCAGGCGCCGCGGTGGGCGCTCCACAAGAAAAAGGGCCCGGCATGGCCGGACCCTGCAACTTAAGACCTGAGAACGCGACCGCTCTAGTGGTGGTTGGCGGTTTCGGCGGCAGCTTTCAACTCGCGGTTGACCTCATCGAGCAGGTCCTTGGCCTTCTGCGCGTGTCCGCCCAGGTCCCATTCGTTGGCCTGCTGCGCGGCGACGACTTTTTCATAGGCCTTGGTCGCGAGCCGCTGGGCCGCGGCCAGGTTGGGGTGGCGGTGACCGACGTTGTCGGCCGGCGGCGCAGCCATGGCGGCGGATGCTGCGAGCACGAACGGAATGGAGCACAGGAGCAATTTCATAGCGACCTCGTTCCAAATGGTTGGTTGTCAGCAAGCCGAAAGCGCGAGGCTTCAGGCGCTGCGCAGTGTCGTACTCGCCTATGTCCATTGCAAGCGCCCGCGGGTGGCGGCGCTTTCAGCGCGGCTTTGCCGCCAGGTGGATGGCGGCGCGGATGCGCGGGTAGGTGCCGCAGCGGCAGATGTTGCCACTCATCGCGGCGTCGATGTCGGCATCGCTCGGCTGCGGATTGATCTTAAGCAGTGCGGCGGCGGACATGAGCTGTCCGCTTTGGCAGTAGCCACACTGCACCACGTCGATTTCGGTCCAGGCGCGACGCAGCGCCTGCGCCACTGCGTCATCAAGACCTTCGATGGTCGTGACCTCATGCCCGGCGGCCGCCGACACCGGCGTCACGCACGAGCGCACTGCGACGCCATCCAGATGCACCGTGCACGCGCCGCACAGCGCCTTGCCGCAGCCGAACTTGGTGCCCGTGAGGCGCAGCTCACCGCGCAGCACCCACAGCAGCGGCGTGTCAGTTTCCGTATCCGTGGTCAGTGTCTTGCCGTTGATTTTCAGCGTCAGCACGCCCGTCTCCCGGATCCCGTCACGCGAGTTTCAACGGCAGCTCGCGCAGCCGCTGCCCGGTGAGCGCAAACACCGCGTTGGCGACCGCCGGCGCGATGGGCGGGGTGCCGGTCTCGCCCACGCCGCCCGGGGTTTTGCCGTCGGCGATGATTTCTGTGTGAATGTCCGGACATTCGGACATGCGCAGCGGCACGTAGTCGTGGAAGTTGCTCTGCTGCACCTGGCCCTTCTCGAGCGTGATCTGACCGTGGAGCGCCGCGGACAAACCGAAGATCATGCCGCCTTCGATCTGCTGGCGGATGAGATTGGGATTCACCGCGACCCCGCAGTCGATGACACAGGTCACGCGGTGCACGCGGATTTCCCGCGCCGCGTTCACCGACACCTCCGCCACCTGCGCGACGATGCTGCCGAAGCAGCAGTGCAGGGCGATGCCGCGCGCGCGCCGTGCGCCGTCGGTTGCGATCGGTGGGGTCCCCCAGCCGGAGAGTTGCGCCGCGCGTTGCAGCACCCGTCGGGCCCGCGTGTTGCCTGCCAGCAGCGTCGTGCGCAGCGCGATCGGATCTGTGCCAGCGCTGGCGGCCACCTCGTCAAGGAACGATTCGATGAAGAATGCGTTCTGGGAATTTGCCACCGAACGCCAGATGCCCATGGTCATGGCGCTCTCTACCGGCTGATGGGCGATACGCAGGTTGGGTACGTTGTAGGGCGTGTTGGCCGCGCCGTCCGAGGAGGCACCGATGAATGCGGGCGCTCCCATGTTGGTACCCGCTGAGGTGAGTTTCCAGGCGATGAGCCTGCCGCTGGCGTCCAGGCCGCCTTCGCAGCGCGCTATGAACGCCGGCCGGTAGAAGTCGTGGGTGATGTCCTCTTCGCGCGACCAGATGAGCTGCACCGGGGCGCCGGCGGTGGCGCGCGCCAGCTGCGCCGCCTGGATCATGCAGTCGGAAAGAAAACGCCGGCCGAAACCGCCGCCGAGAAATGGCACGCGGATGTCGACCTTACTCGCGTCTATCCCCAGCGCCTTGGCGAGCGCGTCGCGCGCCATGTTGGGCGCCTGGGTTGCTGCCCATACCGTGGCCGCGCCGTTTACGAACTGCACCGTGCAGTTCATGGGCTCCATGGTCGCGTGGGCGAGAAACGGCACGCGGTACTCGGCCGTGATGGTCTTGGCGGCGCGTTGCAGCGCCTGCGTGACGTTGCCTCTTTGCAGATGGGCGCTGCCCTCATGGGTATCGAGCGCGCGAGCGATGGCGGCGAAGATGCTCTGGCTCGAGAGGCTCGCGGCAGGTCCGTGGTCCCACTCGACCGCCACGCTCTCAAGGGCGCGCATGGCGTGCCAGGGCGTATCGGCTATCACGGCGACGCCACCGGCGATGGTGCCGGTGCCGCCCATGCTTCCCGCCACCGGGTCAACCGCCACGACCTTTCTCACACCCGACAGGGCGAGTGCCGGCGCGGCGTTGAAGCTCGCCACCTTGCCGCCGATGGTTGGGCACATGCGGATGCTCGCGTAGAGCAGTCCCGGCGGCAGCGCGTCGATGGCGAAGGCCGCGGTGCCGGTGATTTTCGCCTGGTTGTCCAGGCGTCCGAGTCCCGTGCCGATGAGCCGGAACTGCGCCGGGGTTTTGAGCGGCGGGTCCTGCGGCAGCGGCTGCTGCGCGGCGGCCGCGGCCAGCTCACCATAAGTGGCGCTCTTGCCCGAAGGGTGTCGCACCGTGCCGGATTCCGTAGTGCACTCGGCGGCGCGTACATGCCACGCGCTCGCCGCAGCTCCAATCAGCATCGCGCGCGCTGCGGCTCCTGCCTGGCGCAAGGGCAGCCACTGGTCCTTGATGCTCGAGGAGCCGCCGGTTGCCGTGAGGCCCGAAACCTCGCGCAGCACCCGCCGCACCACGTGCACCGTGCCCTGCTTTATCAGGCCGTCGTTGGTGGCTGCAAAGGGCAGCGAATCAACGACCATGGCCTGGTTGTTGTAAAGCGAATCTATTGGCGCCTGCTCGAGCCGCACCGATTCCCAGGCAGCATCCATCTCATCCGCGAGCAGCATCGCAAGGCCGGTGTGGGCACCCTGGCCCATTTCCGCCTGCGACATCATGACGGTGACCGAGTTATCGGCCCCGACCTTGACCCAGCCGTTGAGCGCCACCTGCCCGGGACCCACGGCGAGGGGCCTCTCACCCACCAGGCGCTGGCGCGGCGGGGCGGCGAGCCAGCCCACTCCCAGGGCGCCCGCGGCCGCCACGGTGCCGATGATGAAATGCCGCCGCTTGAACTGCGTCACTGCGGCTGCAGTCTCCGGTCCATTCCGTGTGAATTCAAGACACATCGCGCGTTTTCGCGCCCGGATGTGACCTGGCAGCGGCATGCCGTGATACCTTTCTCTCCCGCCAGAGTCTATTTAAGGAGTCAGCGGCTCTATGCCCAGTAAAGTTCCCGATGGCCAGCGGCGTGGATGGATCATTGCGATCGGGGGAGCGGAGAATAAGGAAAACGACCGGCGGATCCTCGAGCGCTTCGTGAGCGTCTCGGGAGGCCAGGACGCCGATATCGTCGTCATTCCCACTGCCAGCCGCATGCATGAGACCGGCTCGCGCTACGAGCAGGTGTTCAGCGACATCGGCGCCGACCGCGTGACGGTCATGGACTTTGACACCCGCCGGGACTGCCACGAAGCCGGACGCCTCGAGCGCCTGGATCAGGCGAGCGGCATCTTCTTTAGCGGCGGCAACCAGTTGCGCCTCACGACGCTTCTTGGCGGCACGCCGGTCGCGAAGCTCATCCGCACCCGCAACGCCCACGGCGTCACCGTCGGCGGCACCAGCGCCGGCGCCAGCATCCTCTCCGAGCACATGATCGCGGCGGGCGACGAGGGCTCTTCCTTGATCGCGGGCAGCGTGCGCCTCGCCCCGGGCTTAGGGCTCACCAACCGCATCATCATCGACCAGCATTTCCGCCAGCGTGATCGCCTGGGAAGGCTGCTCACCGCGCTCGCCTACAACCCCTTTGCGGTTGGCATCGGGCTCGACGAGGACACGGCGGCCTTCATCAGCCCGGATGAAATCCTCGAGGTCGAAGGCAGTGGTGGCGTCACCATAGTCGACGGCTCGGACGTGACGTATTCGTCCATCGACAAGGTCGACGACGGGCAACCGGTGTGCATGCTGGGGCTGCGTCTGCATATCCTCATCGCGGGTGCGACTTTCAACCTCAACACCCACCTTGCAGCGGCCGCGGGGCTGCAGCAGTCGAAGGAGTAATCGACCGCCAGCTGACCCCAAGCGCTTCCAAGTTGCCGTGAACAACTATTACGACCCAGAGCAACACCCATGCGCATCCTCGAGCGTTCCGTGTACGTCGGCCCGTCCCTGTACGCGCGTTTTCCGGTCATCCGCCTCGAGCTGGATCTCGGGAAGCTCGAGGCGTGGCCCACCAGCCGGCTAGGGCCGGCTTTCGTCGACGCGCTGGCGGCGGCGCTGCCGGGACTGGTCGAGCACGGCTGTTCCTACCGCGAGCCCGGCGGGTTCTTTCGCCGTATGCGCGAAGGCGAGGGCACCTGGCTCGGGCACGTGCTCGAGCACGTGGCGATCGAGCTGCAGAACATCGCGGGCGAGGAAGTCACCTTCGGCAAAACCAGGAGCGCCGGTCCGCCCGGGGTTTATACGGTCGTCTACGAGTACGCGCAGCGCGATGAAGGCATCGCTGCAGGCGAACTTGGCCTGCGCCTGCTGCTGTCGCTCCTGCCGCCGAACCTGCGCGCCGGGGATGCGGTGGCGGAGGGCTGGAGCTGGCCCGAGGCGCGCGATGAGTTCATCCGCTTCGCGCAGCGCCGCGCCATGGGTCCCTCGACGCACTCGCTGGTGCGCGCGGCGGAAGCCCGCGGCATACCGTGGCTGCGCCTGAACGAGCAGTCGCTGGTGCAACTGGGTCACGGCAAGTACCAGCAGCGCATCCAGGCTACGGTTACCGGCCGCACCCCGCATATCTCGGTCGAACTTGCGAGCGACAAGGAAGAAACCAACAAGATCCTCGCAGGCTTAGGCCTGCCGGTGCCCAGGCAGGAGATGGTGCAGAGCGAAGGCCAGGCGGTGCGCGCGGCGAAACGCATGGGCTTCCCGGTGGTCACCAAGCCCTACAACGGCAACCATGGCCGCGGCATTTCCATCCGCCTTACCAGTGACGAGGAGGTCGCACATGGCTACAACCTCGCGCGCGAGCATTCGCGCTCGGTGATCGTGGAGAGCTTCCTCGAAGGCGACGATCACCGTCTGCTGGTCGTGAATGGCCAGCTCGTGGCCGCGACCCGGCGCACGCCCGGGCACGTAGTGGGAGACGGCGAGCACAGCGTCACACACCTCATCGACGTCGTGAACCAGGATCCGCGTCGCGGCGTCGGCCACGAGAAGGTACTCACGCGCCTGGAGCTCGATGCGCAGGCGCAGAAAATGCTCGACCGGGCCGGGCTCACCGCCGAGTCCGTACCGGCGCAAGGTACGATCGTGTACCTGCGCTCCACCGCCAACCTCTCAACCGGCGGCACCGCCACGGATGTCACCGACGTCATTCACCCGGACAATCGCGAGATGGCTGAGCGCGCCATTCGCGCCATCGGCCTCGACGTCGGCGGCGTGGATTTTCTCTCCAAGGACATCACCGAGAGCTACCGGGCCATCGGCGGCGGCATCTGCGAAGTGAACGCAGCCCCTGGCTTTCGCATGCACGTGGCGCCGAGCGAGGGCACGGCTCGCGATGTGGCCGCACCGGTGATCGAGATGCTCTTTCCGCAGGGCGCGCCGGCGCGCGTGCCAATCGCCGCCGTCACCGGCACCAACGGCAAGACCACCACCGCACGCATGCTGGCGCACGTGTGCAAGATGGCCGGCTTCACGCCCGGGATGACCACCACCGATGGCGTGTACATCGACGGTCAGCGCACCGTACAGGGCGACATGACGGGGCCGGTGTCGGCGCGCATGGTGCTGGCGGACCCGCAGATCGACATCGCGGTGCTGGAGACCGCGCGCGGTGGACTGCTGCGCGCCGGCATGGGTGTGAATGAAGTGAACGTGGGGGCGGTGCTCAACGTGCAGCCCGATCACTTAGGGCTCAAGGGTATCGACACGCTCGAGCAGCTCGCCGAGGTGAAGCGCATCGTGGTCGAGGTCGCCACCGACTGCGCGGTGCTGAACGCGGACGATCCATTGGTCATGAAGATGGCCGGCTACACGGAAGCGAAAAACATCTGCTACGTAACCATGAACCCGCAACATGCCCTGGTGCGTGAGCACGTCAGGGCAGGGGCGCGCGCCTGCGCGCTGGAAGGCGGGGTGAACGGCCAGATGATCACTCTCTATGACAAGGGCGGGCACATTCCGCTCTTGTGGACGCATCTCATCCCCGCGACGCTCGAAGGTCGGGCTACGCACAACGTGCAGAACGCGATGTTCGCAGCAAGCATGGCGTTTTCCTTAGGGATCAAGCTGGATGCGATCCGCCAGGGCCTGCGTACTTTTGACACCACGTTCTTCCAGGCGCCCGGGCGCATGAACGTGTTCAACGAGCACCCGTTCAAGGTGCTGTTCGACTACGGCCACAACGCGCACGCGGTCGGCATGATGGCGGAGCTCGCGCAGCGCCTCGACGTCCCGGGCAAGCGCATCGTGGTGCTCGCGGCTCCCGGTGACCGGCGCGATGAGGACCTGGTGGCGATCGCGCGGGCCGCCGCCGGCCGCTTCGATCACTACATCTGCCGCCGCGATGACGGACTGCGCGGCCGCGGACCCGAGGAAGTGCCGCGCATCCAGGCCGCGGCGCTGCAGGCCGCGGGCGTGCGCGCGGATGCGATTAGCGTCATTCCTGATGAGCAAGCCGCGATCGACGCCGCGCTGCACATGGGCGCCCCGGGGGACCTGGTACTGATTTTCGCGGACGTACTGGTGCGCTCGTGGAAGCAGATCATCAAGTTCAAACCCGCGGGCGCGGGCGAGTCGTACGCAGCCGCGCAGGCGCGGACGCACGCGGTCCAAACGAGGGGTGACGGCGCACGTAACGGCGCGGACGATGCGCCCGCTACCGCGCATGCGCAGGGCGTTGAGGCGTCGCTTCCCGCCTACAGCCTCGAGGGGCTCATCCGCGATGAGCGCGGGGTGCGGTTCGCGCCGGAGGCCGAAGACTGAACGCCGCGATCGCGCTGCCGTTCGCCTCCTCGAGGCGGCTGATCGGCCCCAACCTGTTTTTCCCCTCCACGGGCGCGGTGCTGGAAGTCACGGGCGCGGTCGTGGACGATGCGCTGATTGCCGGCTGGCAGATGCGCGTCGCGCGGGCGCGTGAACGGTTGAGGTGGGACATGCCCGGCGTCCTCGTCCGCCGTCACGCGCATGGCGCCTCCTTCGCCCTTGCTGCACCGTGCGATGAGTTGTTGGTTGCGACCGAAGTCAACGAGTGGGCGCTGTGCGCCACCTTGCTGGCGAACGATCCGCATCACTGGCGCGAACTTGAGGACGCGCTCATCGCGGCGACGCTCGAGGAGGCGACCGACCCGGAGGCGGTGAGTCCCCCGGTACTTGCAGAAGACGCAGCCCTCGCGCGCCTCGAGCGCCTCGCGGCCGCTGCGGCGCGGCCTGCGCTCCTCGCGCTCCTGGCGGCGGCGCGGACGCGCTCCCTGCCGCACATCCTCGGCGACACGACGCTCACGCTTGGCGCGGGCGTTGGTGGACGGGATTTTGTACTCGCGGGCCTGCCGGCGCCGGCCGACGTGCGCTGGCAGGAGCTGCGCGACATCCCTACCGCAGTGGTGACCGGCTCCAACGGCAAGACCACGACCGTGCGGGTGCTCGCCGCGTGCGCGCGCGCCCACGGCTGGCACTGCGCCTACAACTGCACCGATGGCGTGTTTCTGGATTCCGAGGCGCTCGAGAGCGGCGACTATTCCGGTCCCGCAGGGGCATGGCGGGTGTTGCGCGAACAACGCGCGCAGGCGGCGATCGTGGAAGCCGCGCGCGGCGGAATCCTGCGCCGCGGGGTCGCTGTCTCACAGGCGCAGGTGGCGCTCGTGACTAACGTAAGTCCGGACCACTTCGGTGAATACGGCATAGATGACCTCGACGGGCTCGCGGACACGAAGCTCACGGTGGCCGCCGTGGTGAAGAGCGACGGCCTGCTGGTCCTGAACGCCGATGACGAGCTGCTGGTGGCGAAGTCGCGGGGCCTCACGGCCCGCTTCGGCGCGAGTCCCGCGCTCGGCTGGTTTGCGCTGGATGCCGACGCGCCGCTGTTGCGTGACCACCGCGCGCGCGGCGGCTCCACCTGCGGCGTGCGCGCCGGACGGCTGCGGGTCAGTCACGCCGGCACCGACCGCGACCTGGGTCCGGTCGCCACCATGCCCCTCACCGTAGAGGGCAGCGCCAGTTACAACATCGCCAACTTGGCGGCAGCGGCGCTCGCGGCCGTTGCGCTCGGCATTGCGGATGAGGACATAGCGGCGGTGTTCGCGAGCTTCGGCAGGGCCCCTGCGGACAACCTCGGGCGGCTGATGCGCTTTGAGGTGAACGGCGTGCGCGTGCTGGTCGACTACGCGCACAATCCGGCGGGATTGCGCGGACTTCTGAACGTCGCGGAGCACCTGCGTGCCGGATCCGGCAGGCTCGGCATGCTGCTGGGACATGCGGGCAATCGCCAGGACACCGAGATCGAACAGGTGGCGCGCGTGGCCGCGGAATTTCGCCCGGCGCTCATCGTCATCAAGGAGAACGAGGGGCACCTGCGTGGCCGCGAGGCGGGGGAGATCCCGCGCCTCATCCGCGCGGAGCTCATGCGCGCGGGCTTGCCGGAGGCTGCGCTGCCGGTGCGGATGAGCGAGCTGGCGGCGGCGCGCTGCGCGCTCGAGTGGGCGCGCCCCGGGGATGTGCTGGCGCTGCCGGTGCATTCACCGGCCGCGCGGGCGCAGGTGCTGGAGATGCTGGCGGGGGTAGCCTCACCCGCCTGAGGGCAGCTGCGCGAGCACGCGCTGCACCAGGCGCTCGCCGCGTTCACGTGAGAGCTCGAACAGGTTGTGCACCGCCGTCAGGCGCTGGCCGGTGGCGGTCGTGAGCCGCCGTTGTGCGCGGTAAAGGCGCGTGCGCACGGTAGTCTCGTTCAGATCGAGCGAGGCGGCGGTCTCGACGCCGCCGATCCCTTCCACCATGCGCAGCACGAACACCACACGGAAGACTTCCGGGAGTGCATCGACGGCGCGCTCGAGGGGGTGTGCCGTGGCGGAGGCCCCGCTGTCAGCCATGGTGCGCTCGCGTCCGGCAACTGCCACGCGGTGCGCCTGGGTCGCGACCAGGCGCGTGAGCCAGGCGGCGAACTTGCCGTTGGGCTGATAGCGCGTCAGGTCGGCAAAGGCGGCCAGATACGCCTCCTGCACCGTCTGCTCCGCGGTGCTCTCGTCCGCGATAATGCTGCGCGCGACGCGGTAGAGGCGCCGGTTGCTGCGGCGTACCAGCGCTTCGATCGCGCGCCGGTCACCGGAGCGCGCACGCTCGATCAGCAGCAGGTCCGGCAGACCTTCCACCCCTGGGACCTGTGCCGCGGCGTGGACAGCGCCTCGCGTCAGCGGCTCGGGCATATGCATAGACCCTCCGTGTGTATCCTATGGGTATGGCAAGGAGACCCGATCTGTGGGCGCACTATTGCGCAACCTTTACGTTAGTTGCGCTCGGCTCGTCGTGCCTGGCGAGCGGCCCGGCGCAGGCACGTGCAGCCGGGAAGTCCCCCGGCGCAGCCCCATCTCGGGTGAACCCGCAGCGCTGGCCGCGGCTGCAACCGCCGCTGCCGTTCGATGCCGACCTCGAGCGCCGGCTGGACGTGCTTCTGGCCCACATGACCCCCGAGCAGAAAGTCGGCCAGCTGATCCAGGCCGACATCGGCAGCGTAACGCCGGCGGACGTGCGCGAGCTCGGACTGGGTTCGGTCCTTAACGGCGGCAATTCCTCTCCCCGCGACGACAAACTCGCCGCACCCGGTGAGTGGCTGGCACTCGCCGACCGGTTCTATGCCGCTTCCGCGGGCGGCGACGCCGTGGTGCCGGTGCTGTGGGGCACTGATGCGGTGCACGGGCACAACAACATCCCGGGAGCCACGATCTTTCCGCACAACATCGGACTCGGAGCGACCCGCGATCCGGAGCTCATCCGCCGCATCGGCGAGATTACGGCGCTGGAGGTGCGGGTCACGGGTCTCGACTGGGCCTTTTCACCCACGGTTGCCGTCGCCCGCGATGCCCGCTGGGGACGCACCTACGAGAGTTATTCCGAGAATCCGGCTCTGGTACGCGAGTACGCCGCTGCGATGGTCACGGGCCTGCAGGGTACCCCGGGTACGGCGCAGTTCCTGGATGGCGCGCACGTCATCGCCACACCCAAGCACTTCCTGGGTGACGGGGGCACGCGCGGCAAGGACCAGGGCGATAACCGCTCCAGTGAAAACGTGCTGCGGGATCTGGACGCCGCCGGGTACGTCGGGGCGCTGGGCGCAGGAGCCCAGACCGTCATGGCCTCGTACTCGAGCTGGCGGGGCGTGAAAATGCACGGCAACCACGCACTCCTGACGGACGTGCTCAAGGGCCGCTTTGGTTTCGACGGGTTCGTCATCGGCGACTGGAACGGCCACGCACAGCTGCCCGGATGCACGGCGGTCAGCTGCGCGGCGGGGCTGAACGCAGGCCTCGACATGCTGATGGCGCCGGATGGCTGGCGCGAACTGCACGCCAACACCCTCGCGCAGGTGCGCGCCGGAAAAATTCCCATGAGCCGCCTCGATGATGCAGTGCGCCGTGTGCTGCGCGTAAAGCTGCGGGCGGGGCTTGATCGCGAGGGACGTCCGTCGTCGCGGCCCTTTGCGGGGCATTTTGAGCTGCTGGGCGCGCCGGCGCATCGCGCCGTGGCGCGCCAGGCGGTCCGTGAGTCGCTGGTGCTGCTGAAGAACCGCGATCACCTGCTGCCGCTCGCACCGCACTCGCGGGTGCTGGTCGCCGGGGACGGCGCCGATAGCATCGCCAAGCAGAGCGGCGGCTGGACCATCGACTGGCAGGGCACCGAGCCCAACCAGGACTTCCCGCACGCGGAAACCATCTACGCGGGCATCGCGCGCTGCGTGACGGCAGCGCACGGGTCGGCGGAGTTGAGCGCCAACGGCGAATTTCACACCCGACCGGACGTGGCGATCGTGGTGTTCGGTGAGAATCCGTACGCGGAGTACGCCGGGGACGTGCCCACGCTCGAGTACAGCCCGGCTGACAAGCGCGATCTTGCGCTGCTGCGCCGGCTGCATGCGCTCGATGTGCCGGTGGTCGCGGTGTTTCTGTCCGGGCGCCCGCTGTGGGTCAACGCCGAGTTGAACGCCGCCGACAGTTTCGTCGCCGCCTGGCTCCCGGGACCTGAGGGCGGTGGCATCGCGGATGTGCTGTTCCGCGCGCCAAACGGTACGGTGCCTTACGACTTTCGCGGCAAGCTGCCCATGTCGTGGCCGCGCTCACCCAAACCGCCGGCGGTCGATGACGTCGCCGGCGAGCGGCCGTTGTTTGCCTTCGGCTACGGGCTCACTTATGCCGACGACGGCTACCTGCCGAAGCTTCCCGAGACGGCTGCCCGTGCGAGCGCGCGGCACGCCCGACACTAATCCGCGGACCCGGCACCAACCGCCACCCAGGCAAGATCCGAGTTCGACACCGAGCCGACCTTGAAGCCGCGCGCGGCGCCGGCCATGCGGGTGAGTGCCTGCGCGATCGGCATGGGTGGGCGCGTGTCGCCCTTCTTCGCCTTGTGAAAGCGCACCGGGTTGATGCGGGCGACCACGTAATTGCGCAGGTACGGGGACTTGAAGCCGCGCGCCTGCAGCGCCGCGATGATGGTTTTTACCCGCGCGTCGATCTCGATGAGCCGCGCCGCAAGGCCCTCGCGCGCGTTGAGGCTCGCGCTCAAGCTGCGGTCGCTGAAACGGTCGACCTTCTTGAGGAACGCGCTGTAGGCGCCGCCCGCGAAGCGCGGCGACTTCTGGTACACGATGCCGAGCGTCAGGAGTTCCGGCGCCTCGAATTCGCGCGCGAACTGAAGTTCGGGTTCGCGGCCGCGGTGCTTCGCGAGGTTGCGCGCCATGCGTACCACTTCGAGGCTGCGGTCCTTGAGGTTATGCGCCTTCTCGGTGTTGAGCGCCAGGATCCGGTAGGCGAGGGACTCCTCCGGCGAGATGAGCACCGTTATCTGCTTCAATCCCAACACCTTGCCGGCGGCGAGGCGATGGCGGCCGTTGGGAGTCCACAGCCGCCCATCCTCGCCGCGCACCACGATGAGCGGGTCGAGGAAAGCCGCGGTCTCGTCGATCTTCACCGCCAGGCGCTTGGCGTGCGTGGGCGACAGATCGCGCTGGAAGGGCGTCGGCTGCACGGCGGCGAGCGGCACGCTCGCCAGCAGCAGCGCGCGGCCGCCGAGCGGCTCGTGGTAGGCGCCGATCGGCGCGCCTCCCGCCTCGCGCACCAGCGCCACGAGGGATGCGATCTCTTCACTGTCGAGGGCGATCGCGACCTGCGAGGCGTCGAGTCCGCGTGCCGACTTTCCTGGCGCCAGGCGACCGCCGGCAGGTGCGCCGCGCCTGCCCCGGGTAACTCTTTTTGCTACAGCAGCCATGGCAATATGTTGCCATGAATTTGCCCGCACAGCGCGTGGACGCCGATGGCCGCGTGCATGTGGACCAGCGCGCGGTGTTGGCGCTCGCCCTGCCGCTCATGGCCAACAGCGCCGTGCAGATCGTGCTCAGCCTCACCGACATGTGGTTCATCGGGCGCATTTCCACACGCGCGCTCGCGGCCGTGGGCGCGGTGCAATGGCTCGTCATCGTGGTGGTGCTGGTGCTGGGCGGGGCGGGCAACGCCGTGCAGACGCTGGTGGCCCACTCCTTCGGCGCCCGCCGCTACGCGCGCGCATCGCAGGCGCTGTGGACCGCGTTGTGGGCGATGGCGTGCGCGGCGCCGCTGTTCGTGCTGGTTGGCGCGGCGCGGCACCTGATCCTCGCGCCCTTCGGGTTCGATGCCCGCATCGAAGGGCTCGCCGCCGCGTTCTGGTACCCGCGTGTGGGCGGAGCCTCCGCGGGCGCTGCGGTGTGGGCGCTCATGGGATTCTTCAACGGCATCGGCCGGCCGCGCATTACGCTGCTCATCACCCTGGCGACCACTCTCACCAACGCCGCGCTCAACCAGCTGTTCATTTTTCACCTGGGATGGGGAATCGCCGGGTCCGCCTGGGCAACCAATTGTGCGCAGGTGTTGGGAGTCATGCTGGGAGTGCTGATTTTTCTTAGCGACCACCATCGCCATCACTATCGCTCGCACCTGACCTGGCGACCGCGCTGGCGGACACTGCTCGCGCAGGTGCGCCTCGGGCTGCCGATGGGTCTGATGCCGGCCTCGGACCTGCTGGGGTTTGCGATATTCCAGATGATGCAGACACGGCTCGGCACAGCCGGCGGCGCCGCCACGCAGCTCGTGACGATTCTCACCTCGCTCGCCTACATGCCCGGGTACGGCATCTCGAGCGCCGGCACGACGCTCGTTGGTCAATCCATCGGCGCCGGCGCGCGCGAGTGGGCGCAGCGGGTCGGCTCGCGCGTGATCCTGCTGGCGGCGCTGTACATGGGCGCGATTGGGGTACTGATTGCGATCTCGGGTCCGTGGGTGCTGCCGTTATTCACCGGCTCTCATGACAAGGATGCGGTGGCGGCGGTCGCCCTCGGTGTGCAGCTGCTGTGGCTCGCGGCCGGCTACCAGTTCTTCGATGGCCTGAACCTCGGCAGCAGCATGTGTCTGCGCGGCGCCGGCGATGTGCGCGTCCCGGCAGCACTGGTGTTGCCGGTGTCGCTGTTGTTGTTCGTGCCGCTGGCGCACTCACTCACGTTCGCACCCGGGCAGGGTTGGGTGACTTTTCTGCCGCAGTTCGGCTGGGGTGCCGTGGGTGGTTGGGTCGCGGTGCTGGTCTATGTCATGGTACTCGGCAGCACGCTGTTCCTGCGCTGGCGTTCGCGCGCCTGGCAGGCGATCCGTATCTGACTTGAGGGTTGCGCGGTACGTATGTTCACCACGCTGAAGACGCTGTTACGCACCCTGGTGCTGCCGCCCGCGGGCCCGCTCATTTTCGCGGTGCTCGGCGCGCTGCTCGCGCGTCTGGCCGCGAGTCGCGCGGTGCGGCGCGCCGGTTGGGGCCTGCTGGCGGTGAGCCTCGCGGCGCTGTGGCTGATCGCGACTCCCGCGGTTGCCGATCTCCTCGAGCCCCTCGCCCAGCGTTGCCCGGCGCTGAATCTCGCGCAGCCGGTAAACGCACAGGCGATCGTCATCCTTGGTGGCGGGGAGCTTCGCATGGGGGCGCCGGAGTACGGTGGACCTGCTGCGGACGAGGAGCTTCTGGAGCGCGTGAGCTACGGCGCGTACCTCGCTCATCACACGGGGCTGCCGGTCCTGGTATCCGGGACATCGCACGAGACACTCGCCATGCAGGCCACGCTCGCGCGCAATTTCGGCGTTGCGGTGCGCTGGGTTGAGGGCGAGTCGCGCGATACCTTCCAGAACGCGAAGTTCTCCGCCCAGCTGCTCAGGGGCGAACACGTGCACCGGATACTGCTCGTGACGAGCGCCAACCACGAATGGCGCGCGGCGCACGAGTTCACCAGTGCCGGATTTGAGGTGGTACCGGCGCCGGCTGGAAGTTGGGTGCCCCCGCCGACCAGCGTCAGCCTGTATGTGCCCAGCGCCATCGGCTTGCAGCGCTCTGCCGAGGCGCTCTACGAGTTGCTCGGGGATCGCGTACGCCGGTTTTTCGCGGCATCGGACCTGCGCCGCCAGGCACCTTAGAAAGCGATGGCGGACGACGGCAACAACGGCCAGAGCCCCCGTGACGCGAGTCCCCAGGCGCTGGTGACCGTATTCCGCTCCGCGCGCCGCAGGGACTGCGAAGAGCGGCTGCTGGTGCTGACCGCTGTCGGGATTGCCGGCCAGCTCGCCTACGACGGGGAGTGCCTGATCGAGGTCGGCGCTGCAGACGCACCGGCAGCCCAGGCGCACCTGCGTCACTACGACACGGAGAACCGCCCCGTGCCGCCGCCGCCGCCGGCACCGCTGCCGTACCCGCGCGCCTGGATCGGCTGTGTTGTGTATGTGGCCGTGCTCATGAGCGTGGCATTCGCAGTTGCCAACGGCTTCGTGCGGCTGGATGCCTTCGATCTTGGCGAGCTTGATGCGGCGCGCGTGCAGGACGGGCAGTGGTGGCGCGCATGGACGGCGCTCACGCTGCACCTGGACGGCCCGCACCTCGCCGCCAATCTCACCGCTGGCGTGTGGTTTGGCTACCTTGCGGCGCGCCAGCTCGGTGGCGGGCTTGCCTGGCTACTGATCGTCAGCGGCGGGGCGCTGGCGAACCTCCTGGCCGCTCTTTGTGGACCGCCTGAGCATCGCGCCGTAGGTGCCTCCACCGCGGTGTTCGCGGCGCTCGGCCTCATGTCGGCCTACTCGTGGCGCGAGCGCCTGCGCTGGCCGCAGCGCTGGGCACGGCGCTGGGGTCCGCTGGTCGCCGGAGTGGTGCTGCTCGGCTGGACCGGTTCGGCCGGGGAGGGGACGGATCTTGTTGGCCACGTGGCCGGATTCGCCGTGGGGGCGCTGCTGGGCGCCGCGGTGGCGCTGCCGCCCGTGCAGGAGCGCGTGCGCCGCGTGCCGCAATGGTTGACCGGTGCCGCGGCGCTCGCTTCCATCGCGCTCGCCTGGACCTGTGCGCTGCGACGCTGAACGCCGCGAAGCTGAACGCTTCCGGCACTGAAATTACGGGCCTTCGACGTTGTAACCGTGCGCCCGGAGGGTCGCGAGCGCGCCCTGCTCGCCGAGCAGTCGATCCATGGTCTGCACCGCCAGCGTGCCGCGGTTGCGCGCGAGACTGTCTTCGACGGCCACGAGCCAGTCATCCTGCGCGCGTTCAATGAGACTGCGGACGCGCTCCGAGGTTGAGACCGCGGAGACGCAGGCGGTGCGGTTGTCCGTGTGCGGCAGAGCACGCAGGCTGGCGACATCTCCGAGCGCCCAGGCGCGGGCGCGCGCCTGCATGGGACCTATGTCCGTTTCCAGTCGCGTGACCACGGCATCAAGGCAGGCAACCTCGCCGCTGAGGGGCGTTGCACCGACGTCTTTCAGCAGATCAACCGGGTCGTCGATCCGCAGCTTGTCCTGGCGCACACGTACGCCCTGCGCGCGCGCCAGCTCCAGCACCGTCTGCTGCACCTCGTTGCGCGCTGTGAGGCCCGACGCCTCGAGCACCCGTGTCGACAGGCGCTGCGCGGCGAGCATGGGGCGCAGCTGCTCGAGTGCCTTATCGTGGGGGTCGTAACGCGCCTCCAGGGCCGCGACCCGCGCATACAGCTGCGGTGGCAGTGCCTGCTGCAGCGGCATGTGGTCCGGAGGCTTCTGCATCCGGCGCCACTGGATGTACACGCGCAGGGCCGTGATGGGATTGGCGCCGATGCCGTAGCTGGGCCACGCCGGGACGACTTCCTGGGACTGCTTCAGCACCGCCTGCACCGCATCGGGCTTCCAGATCAGCCTGCGCGGCAGCGGCGAGACCGTGCCGAGGATCCACAGCACGTGATCGCCCGTGGTGATGCGCCACATGCGCGGGCCTTCGTGCTGTCCCTCGACCACGACCTCCGGCAGTGTGGCTGCGCCCGGCGCGGCGGTCTCCTGGGCACGGGCCGCCGGGCCCACCAGGAGCAACAGGCACGTCACGAGAAGCGGATGCCTTGCCGATTGCATGGCGGCTTTTGACCGCGGGTCCAGGCCCGCAGTTCAGTCGCCGGTCGGCAGCTGGCGCGGCGCCGTCTCGCTCGTCGGATCGTAGACGCGCATCAGGTTTACCACCGACAGTTCCGCAGGTCCGATTTTCAGCTTCTCGATGAGATGTTTTCCGTCTGGCGAGAGCGCGTAGCGCTCGGTGACGTCCGGTCCGAGCTGGGCCCGGACCGTGATGACATATTCGCGGCCGTCCCAGCCGGAGACCTGCTCACCGACGCCACCCTCTGCAGATACCACGCTGTGCGCTCCCGGGGTGAAGCTGCGAGCGGAGGTGCCGTAGTCGAACACGACTTCGCCACCGTCGTTGCGCACGGTAAGAAATGCGCCGCGTGCGAGAGCCGCCGCCAGCACATTCATCATCTGCGAGTTGCGCAGCGGGTCCAGGGCCGGTGCGGAATTATCCTGCTGGGTGTTGTCCTCGTTATCGCCCTGCGATGCGCCGCCCATGCCGCCGCGTGTTCCAGGGCGCTGCATGGGGGCCTGCTGCGTCGAGTGGCGGGCGATACGCTGCCGGGCCTCGGCCCGCATTTTGTCGATGACTTTCTGGGGATCGTCGCTCGTGACGGGATTGAGCTTCCACGCGCCGATGAGCGAAGTGCCCGGCGCCGGCAGCGCGGCGAGTCGTTCCCCGACGCACCCCGCGAGCGGTACGGCCAGCAAGCCGCACAGCAATTTCACGGCATGATTGCCCCGCATGTTCCAGCTACCCCCGGCCTGCCTTGCCTCAAGCGGCATACTGCGCGCAGCATCGCAGTTCGTGACGCTAAGACGCAACGATGAAACGATCCATGACGCGGGAACTTGAGCGGCTGCGGCGCCGCATCCTCGAAAGCGACGGGGCCACCATCGATGAACTCTACGGCCTGGAGCCGGTGTTCGAGCCGGGCGCAGGCCCCGGCACGGGCGTACAGCCGGTGGAGTTCGTCGCGGTGCTGTGCCCATGGTGCGGCGAGCGGCTGGAAACCCGCGTCGAGCTGACTTCTGGCGACACCTCATACATAGAAGACTGCGAGGTGTGCTGCCGACCGATCGAGTTCAGCGTCGAACGGGCTGCGGACGCAACGTTATTGTCAGTGGGCGTGCGGCGGCTCGATTGAATCAGGGGGAGCGGATGGATCAACAACCCAGGCGCGTTGGGTGGCTCGCCACGGCGTCGCTCATTGCGCTCCTGGCCGGTGCGGCCTGCAGCGGGCCGCCCGCAGCCGTTACGGGCGCCGCTCCGGCGGTGCCGGCGGCCCAGGCGCAGCAGGACGGCTGGCCGGCATATGCGGCTGGCTTCGTGGAGGAATACCTCAAGTCCCAGCCCTTCTTCGCCGTGCAGGCGGGCCGGCATGAGTACGACGGGCAGATGCCCGACTACAGTACCGCCGGCATCGCTGCCCAGGTCGCGCGCCTTAAAGAATGGCGCGCCAGGGCTGGCGCGTTTGACGCCGCCGCGCTGAATGCGGACGAGCGCTTCGAGCGCGAGTACCTGCTGTGGGTCACCGACACGGACCTCTACTGGCTCGACCGGGCCCGCAGTCCATTCACCAATCCCGTGTGGTACGTCGACCGGCTCGATCCGGAGGTCTATCTGTCGCGCGAGTACGCGCCGCTGCCGCAGCGCCTGCAGGGCTATCTTGGCTACGCGCGCGCGATCCCGAAGATTGTCGCGGACATCCGCGCCAACCTGAGCATGCCGCTGCCGGCAACTTTCATTGAGCGCGGCATTGCCGCCTTCGGCGGCTTCGCCGAGTTCTACCGCCAGGACGTGCCGAAGGTGTTTGGCTCCATTCAGGACCCGCAGGCCCAGCAGGAGCTCGCGGATGCTGACGAGGCCGCGGCGCGCGCGATGGACTCCCTGAAGGCCTGGCTCGAGAGCAAGCGCGGGCACGCCAGCGGCAATTTCGCGCTCGGCGAGCCGAAGTTGCTCGAGATGCTGAAGGCTACCGAACGCGTCGAGATTCCCATTACGCAGCTGCTCGCAGCCGGCCGCGCCGACCTGGAACGCAACACCCAGGCGCTCAAGTCCGCCTGCGCCCAATTTGCGCCGAAGGCAACGCTCAGCGCCTGCGTTCAGAAAGTGCAGGCCGACAAACCCACGGGCGGTGCGGTCGCCGGCGCCCGGGTGCAGCTCGAGACGCTGCGCACTTTCGTTATTGCGCACCACGTCGTTTCCGTGCCGGACGACCAGCAGGCGCAGGTCGCCGAGGCGCCACCCTACAACCGCTCCAACGGCGCCTACATCAGCATCCCCGGGCCCTACGAGAAGGGTGTCGCCTACACCTACTACATTGCACCCCCCGATCCGTCGTGGAGCGCCGCGGAGCGCGCCGAATATGTTCTGGGCAAGGCATCGCTCCTGTACACGAGCGTGCACGAGGTCTGGCCGGGACATTTCCTGCAGTTCCTGCACTCCAATCGCAACCCCTCGAAGATCCAGGCGCTGTGGGTGAGCTATGCGTACGCTGAAGGCTGGGCGCACTACAGCGAGGAGATTATGTGGGAGGAGGGTCTGGGGGATGGCAACCCCGAGCAGCACATCGGACAGCTCACCGAGGCGCTGTTGCGCAACGTGCGCTACCAGTGTGCCATCGGACTGCACACGCAGGGCATGAGTGTGGCGCAGTGCGAGCAGATGTTCCGCGAGCAGGCCTACCAGGACCCGCGCAGTGCGCGCCAGCAGGCCGCGCGCGGCACCTTCGATCCGGAGTACCTGAAATACACGCTCGGCAAGCTCATGATCAGGAAGCTGCGTGCCGATTGGGTGGCGCGGCAACCCGGAGCGACCAGTGCACCAGACCCGCGTACTTACTGGCAGGCCTTCAACGACAAGTTCCTGTCTTTTGGCGGTCCGCCCATTCCAATGGTGCGGCGGGCGATGGTCGGCGAGGGCGGCGCACTCTTCTAATTCTATTGGCTGAAATCGGCTGCGGCGGCGCGTAAGGCCTTCAGCTCTTCACGGCAGGCTCAAGGAAGGTGAGCGTGCGGTTGCCGGCATCGAGCCGCACGCGCGCGCCGAGCGCGACCGGTTCATTCACCTCGCCATGGCCCCACGGGAAGCCTGCCGCACAGGGCAGACCCGTTGCTGCTGCAAGTTCGCGCAGCACATCGGCGCTGCTGTACGGCGCGTCCTGTTCCTCGCAGCCGGTGAACGAGCCGAGCACAAGCCCCGAGATGCGCTCAAACACGCCCGCGAGCTGCAAGTGTGTCCACATGCGGTCCAGCCGGTACGGGCGCTCGCCCTGGTCCTCGAGCAGCAGCACCGCCCCTGCAAGTTCGGGCATGAACGGGGTGCCAAGAAGACGCGTAAATACCGAGAGGTTGCCGCCCAGGAGCGGCCCCTCCGCGACGCCGTCGCAGTAGGTCGCCGTGCCCCCAAGCTGCGGGGCGGGCGAGCCGGACTCCAGCAGCGCGAACAGTCGCGCCGCGGTCGAACCCGGCAGACGCGCAAGCTGGGTCAGCACCGGCCCGTGGATGCTCATGACCCCGCGGCTTTGCAGCCACAGGTGCACGGCGGTGATGTCGGAGAAGCCGACCAGCGGCTTCGCCGGGGTGGGCACGGCCTGCGATCTGAGCCGCGCCAGGAGGCGCGTCGCGCCATACCCACCGCGCGCACAGAACACGGCGCGGATGCCCGGATCCGCCAGCGCCGCCGTGAGCTCCGTGAGGCGCCGCGCGTCATCGCCGGCCAGATAGCGGTGGCGCTGGAAAATACCGGCGCCATATTCAACCGCATAGCGTGCGCCGATCACGGCAAGACCCGCCTCGAAGGAGGCGCGGTCAAACGAGCTCGCCGGCGCGATGACAGCGACGCGGTCCTGGGGGTGCAGCGCCGCCGGCGCTGCGAAGCTCGCATTCAACATACAATCACGCGCGGTACTCTAGGCGTGGCTCAAAAGGATCGTCAATGATCGGGTTTCTCCTGTGGCTGCTGCTGTTGTTCTTTTGCTGGCCGCTGGCGCTGGTGGCGCTGATTCTTTATCCAATCGTGTGGCTGGTGCTGCTGCCGTTGCGGCTCGTGGGCCTGACCCTCGAGGGAGTGTTCGCGCTGCTGCGGGCGCTGATCATGCTGCCGGCGCGTGCGCTCAGGGGGCGCAGCACCTAGTCTGACAGGGCTTTAAGATCCGACAGCAGCGCCGCCCGACCGCGTGCGAGCTGATCGAGGCGCTGTGCTGCGGCGCGCATGGCGATGAGGTTCTGTACCGGCGCTTCGTTCAGCCGCCGGTAGGCGTTACGTGCGGCGAGCCACAGGCGCGTGACGCGTGCGTGCCGCTCGGCCAGCTCGCGGCGCAGGGTTATTACCCCTAAGGGTGTTGACAGGGCATGCACGGCCCTAATCACGCTTGAAATCGCGCCTGAGCAACAGTGCGGCCGTCACAGTTCGCGCGCCGGCGCTGCCGCGTTTCCTCACGCGATCCTCACAAGGCGCGCAGTACCTTGGCCGCCCAACTCAAGCGACTCACCTCCCGTGGACGTCATATTCGTTCTTGCCGTGGCCGCACTCTACGGCGCGACTCACTGGCTGATCGTCGCCTTTGCCCGACTCGGGGAGTCCGGATGAATGCCATCTATGTCGTGAGCGCGCTCTTGACCGCGGCGCTGTTCGCCTACCTCCTGTACGCGCTGCTCAAACCCGAGAAGTTCTGATGACCGCGGCCGCTGTGACGCTGATCGTGGGCTTCCTCGCGCTCGTGCTCGTGTGCGTGAAGCCGGTTGGCCTGTACATGGTGCACGTCTTCGACGGGCAATCCGTATGGCCACGGCGCGCCGGTGCGCCGCTCGAGCGCTGGATCTACCGCCTGTGCGGCGTCGATGCGGACGCCGAGATGGGCTGGAAGCAGTACGCCATCGCGCTCCTGGTATTCAATGCCCTCGGCGGCCTCGCGGTCTACGCCCTGCAGCGCGCACAGCTGTGGTTGCCATTGAATCCGCAGAAATTCCCCAACCTCGCGCCGGATTCCGCCTTCAACACCGCGGTGAGCTTCATCACCAACACCAACTGGCAGGGTTACTCCGGCGAGTCGGCGATGAGTTATCTCACCCAGATGGCGGGCCTGGCGGTGCAGAATTTCCTGTCGGCCGCCAGTGGCATCGTGGTCGCGATCGCGCTCATCCGGGGTCTCGCGCGGCACACCGCCGCCACCATCGGCAACTTCTGGGCGGATGTGACGCGCGCCACGCTCTACATACTGCTGCCGGTGTCGCTGCTGCTGGCCGTGGTGCTCGCCTCGCAGGGGGTCATCCAGAATTTCAGTCCCTACAAGGACGTGGCCACGGTCGAGGCGCTCACCTACCAGCAGCCCAAGTCCGACGCCGCCGGCAACCCCGTCAAGGATGCGGCCGGCAACCCGGTGATGGAGACCCTCACCACCCGTACCCAGACGCTGCCGATGGGGCCCACCGCCTCGCAGGAGAGCATCAAGGAGCTCGGCACCAACGGCGGCGGATTTTTCAACGCCAACTCCGCCCACCCGTACGAGAATCCGAATGCCCTGACGAACCTGCTGGAGATGCTGGCGATCCTGCTCATCCCTGCGGGACTCACTTACACCTTCGGCCGCATGGTCGGGGACACGCGCCAAGGATGGGCGGTGCTGGCGGCGATGGGGATCCTGTTCGTGGCGCTGCTCGCCGTCACGGTGCACAGCGAACAGCAGGGCAATCCCCTCATCGCCCAGCTCGGGGTCGATCAGGCCGCCAGTGCGACGCAGGCCGGCGGCAACATGGAAGGCAAGGAGACGCGCTTCGGAATCGCCGCCTCGGCGCTGTTCGCGACCATCACCACGGCGACCTCCTGCGGCGCCGTGAACAGCATGCACGATTCGTTTACGCCGCTCGGCGGGTTCGTGCCGCTCTTCCAGATGCAACTCGGCGAGGTGGTATTTGGCGGCGTGGGCACGGGCCTGTATTCCATGCTGATTTTCGCCATCGTCGGGGTATTCATCGCCGGCCTCATGATCGGCCGCACGCCCGAGTACCTCGGCAAGAAGATCGAAGCCTTCGAGATGAAAATGAGTTCGATCGCCATCCTCGTGATGCCCTTCATCGTGCTCACAGGCACCGCGGTGGCGGTGAGTGTGGATGCCGGCAGGGCCGGCGTCGCCAATCCCGGCGCCCATGGGTTCTCCGAGATCCTGTATGCCTTTTCCTCCGCCGGCAACAACAACGGCAGCGCCTTCGCCGGCATCTCGGCCAACACACTGTTCTACAACGTGGCGCTCGGGCTCACCATGTGGCTGGGGCGCTTCTGGCCCATCGTGGCGGTGCTCGCGGTCGCAGGCTCGCTCGCCGCGAAGAAGCGTATCCCGGTGAGCGAGGGCACCATGCCCACGCACGGCGCCACCTTCGTCATTCTGCTGATCGGCACGGTGCTGCTGGTGGGGGCGCTCACCTTCGTGCCGGCACTCGCCTTAGGTCCCATCGTCGAGCACGTGATGCTCTGGAAGACGCCATGACCCGCCGCAAGCTCGCCCTCTTCGAGCGCTCACTGCTCGCGCCCGCGGCCCTCGATGCCTTGCGCAAACTCGACCCGCGGGTGCAATGGCGTAACCCGGTGATGTTCGTCGTTTACATCGGCAGCCTCCTGACCACCGGCCTCTTGCTGCAGGCGCTCGCCGGCCACGGCGAGGCGCCGGCGTGGTTCATTTTCAACATCGCGCTGTGGCTGTGGTTCACGGTGCTGTTCGCCAACTTTGCCGAAGCGCTCGCGGAAGGGCGCAGCAAGGCGCAGGCGGCGGCGCTGCGCGGCATGAAGCAGAGCGTATGGGCGAAAAAACTCGCCAGCCCCGAAGATCGCACGCGCAGAACGCGGGTGCGCGCCGACGAGCTGCGGCGCGCGGATGTGGTGCTCATCGAGGCGGGCGATTACGTGCCGGCGGACGGCGAGGTGATCGCAGGAGCTGCCTCGGTGGACGAGAGCGCCATCACCGGGGAGTCCGCGCCCGTGATCCGCGAGTCGGGCGGGGATTTCTCGGCCGTGACCGGCGGCACGCGGGTGCTGTCCGACTGGATCGTCGTGCGCGTGACGGTCAATCCCGGCGAGACCTTTCTGGATCGCATGATCGCCATGGTGGAGAGCGCACGGCGCCAGAAGACCCCCAACGAGATCGCGCTCACCATCCTGCTGGTGGCACTGACGCTGGTGTTCCTGCTCGCCACCGCGACGCTGCTGCCGTACTCGCTCTACAGCGTTGCGGTGGCGAAGCTCGGCAGCCCGATCACCATCACCGCACTCATTGCGCTGCTGGTGTGCCTCATCCCCACGACCATCGGTGCGCTGCTGTCCGCGATCGGGGTCGCCGGCATGAGCCGCATGCTGCAGGCGAATGTCATCGCCACCTCCGGGCGCGCGGTCGAGGCCGCCGGCGACGTCGATGTGCTGCTGCTCGACAAGACCGGCACGATTACGCTCGGCAACCGTCAGGCGGCCACCTTCATTCCGGCCGCGGGGGTGACCGAGGAAGAGCTCGCGGACGCCTCGCAGCTCGCCTCGCTCGCCGATGAGACCCCCGAGGGGCGCAGCATCGTGGTGCTCGCCAAACAGCGCTTCCAGCTGCGCGAGCGCGACCTGACATCGCTGCACGCCACCTTCGTGCCGTTCTCCGCACACACGCGCATGAGCGGCGTCAACATTGGCGAGCGTCAGATCCGCAAGGGCGCCGCTGATGCCATCGAGAAACAGATCGCCGGGTTCGGCCAGGCATTCCCGCGCGCGGTGCTCGCCAGCGTCCAGGAAGTCGCGCGCCGCGGCAGCACGCCGCTCATCGTGAGCGACGGCCCCCGCGCGCTCGGCATCATCGAGTTGAAGGACATCGTCAAGGGCGGTATCCGCGAGCGTTTCGGGGAGCTGCGGCGCATGGGGATCCGCACCATCATGATCACCGGCGACAACCCGCTCACCGCCGCGGCGATCGCCGCCGAAGCGGGTGTCGACAGCTTTCTCGCCGAGGCCACCCCGGAAGCGAAACTGAAGCTCATCCGCCAGCATCAGGGTGAGGGGCGCCTGGTGGCGATGACGGGTGACGGCACCAACGACGCACCGGCGCTGGCGCAGGCAGACGTGGCGGTGGCCATGAACACCGGCACCCAGGCTGCCAAGGAAGCCGGCAACATGGTGGACCTGGATTCCAACCCCACCAAACTCATCGAGGTCGTGGAGACCGGCAAGCAGATGCTCATGACCCGCGGCGCCCTGACCACCTTCAGTATCGCCAACGATGTCGCCAAGTACTTCGCCATCATTCCGGCGGCCTTCGTCACCACCTATCCGCAGCTGAACGCGCTCAACGTCATGCACCTGGCGAGCCCGTACTCCGCGATTCTCTCGGCCGTGATCTTCAACGCCCTCATCATCGTGTTCCTGATTCCGCTGGCGCTGAAGGGCGTGCGCTACCGGCCGCTGGGAGCGGCGACGCTGCTGCGCCGCAATCTGCTGGTATACGGACTCGGCGGGATCCTGGTGCCGTTCGTGGGCATCAAGCTCGTGGACATGACGCTCATCGTGGCGCACCTGGTCTGATGCCATGAACACCCGTAGCGAAATCACCGTGCTACTGCGCCCGGCCCTGGTGCTGCTGCTGGTCATGACCGTGCTCACCGGCATCCTCTACCCGCTCGTCGTGGCCGGCATCGCCCGGGCACTGTTTCCAGGGCAGGCCGCGGGCAGCCTCGTGATGCGTGGCGGGCAGGCAATCGGCTCACGCCTCATCGGCCAGGCGTTCACCGATCCCGGGCACTTCTGGAGCCGCCCGTCGGCGAGTACCCCGCAACCGTACAACGGCACGGCATCCGGAGGCTCGAATCTCGGTCCTTTGAACCCGGCGCTCCTGGATGCCGTCAAGGGGCGCATCCAGGCACTGCGCGCGCTCGACCCAGGCAACCGCGCTCCCGTGCCGGTCGATCTCGTCACCGCGTCCGCGAGCGGGCTTGATCCGGAGATCAGCCTCGCCGCGGCCGAGTACCAGGTGCCACGGGTGGCACGCGCCCGGGGACTGGCGCCCATGCGGCTGCGGGCATTGATTGCCGCGCACACCGCGGGTAGGTTGCTGGGAGTCCTCGGCGAACCGCGTGTCAACGTGCTGGAGCTGAATCTGGCCCTCGATGCGCTGAAGTGACCTGACATGGCCGAAGAGCGGCCTGACCCGGATCGACTCCTCGAGCGTGTCAAGACCGAAGAAGCGCGGGCCCAGCGCGGACGGCTGCGCATTTTCTTCGGTGCCTCGGCCGGTGTCGGCAAGACCTACGCCATGCTCGAGGCGGCGCGCAACGCCCGCCTGTCAGGCACCGAGGTGCTGGTGGGCTACGTCGAGCCCCACGGGCGCATCGAGACCGAGCGGCTGCTGGAGGGGCTGCCGCGCCTGCCGACGCTGCCCGTGACCTACCGCGGCATCGTGCGCCAGGAGTTCGACCTCGATGCGGCGCTGACACGCGCGCCCGGGATCCTGCTGGTCGATGAGCTGGCGCATTCCAACATCGTCGGCGGTACGCCGCCGCCGCGGCATCCCAAGCGCTGGCAGGACGTGGAGGAGCTGCTCGCCGCCGGCATCAATGTCTGGACCACCGTCAACGTCCAGCACCTGGAGAGCCTGAACGACCTGGTCTACCAGACCACCGGCATCCGCCAGCGCGAGACCCTGCCGGATCATGTGTTCGATGAGGCCGAAGACATCGAGCTCATCGATCTGCCGCCCGATGACCTGATCGCGCGCCTGCACGCCGGCAAGGTGTATGTCGCAGACCATGCGAGCGCCGCCGTCGAGCGCTTCTTCCGCAAGCAGAATCTGCTCGCGCTGCGCGAAATCGCGCTGCGCCGGGTCGCCGACCGCGTGGAGGCGGCCTCGCGCGCGCTGCCGGTGGAGCGCAGCCAGGCACGCCACGCCCGTGACCGGGTGCTGGTGGCGGTGGGACCTGACGAGCAGGCGGAACAGCTGGTGCGCGCCGGCAGGCGCATGGCGGACGCGCTGGATGCACAATGGACCGTCGTGTACGTGGAGACCCCGTGGCTGCTGAAGCTTCCGGAAGCCGAGCGTAACCGCCGCATTGACGTGCTGCGGCTGGCGGAATCCCTCGGGGGTGAGACCGTCACGCTCGACGGCGCGTCAGCCGCGGCCACCATTGCCGGCTACGCCCGCACGCGCCACGCGACGCGCGTGCTGGTGGGCGCACCGAAGCGCCTCGGCTGGCGTGCGTTGCTGCGCCCCTCGACCGCGACCGAGCTGGTACGCAATGCCGAGGGCTTCGACGTGATCCTGATCGCCCCCAGCGACCGGGTGCGGCCGCCGCGCGCGGCATCCGCAGCCGCTCCCGGGGTGGCGGCCTTAGGCGCGCCACCGGTCGTGGCCTGGGACCGCTACGGCTGGGCAGGCGCGATCACTGCGCTGTGCACTGCCCTGGCCTTCATCATGTACCCGCATTTCGAGCTCTCCAACCTCGTCATGATTTACCTCCTGGGGGTCACGGTGGCGGGTCTGCGGCTCGGGCGCGGGCCGTCCGCGCTCACCGCGGTGCTGAACGTGGCGGCGTTCGATTTCTTCTTCGTGCCGCCGCGTTACTCGTTTGCGGTCTCGGACGCGCAGTACCTCGTCACCTTCGTCGCCATGCTGATCATCGCGCTCGTCATCGCGACACTCACCGCGAGCGTGCGCCAGCAGACCCGGGTCGCCGGCGCCCGTGAGCGGCGCACGGCGCTGCTGTACGCCATGAGCCGCGAGCTCGCCGTCACGCGCGGCATCAGCGGCATGGCGCACGTGGCGGTACGGCATGTCGCGGAGGTGTTTCAGTGTCAGGCGGTGGTGCTCCTGCCCGATGCGAACGGACGGCTCCTGTACCCCGGGGAGCCGGCACTCGAGAGCTCCTTTCGGCGTGCGGATCTGGCGGTGGCGCAATGGGTCACCGATCACGCACGCCGCGCGGGCCTGGGTTCCGATACGCTGCCGGCCGCTGCCGGCCTGTACGTGCCCTTGGGCGATGAACGCCGCACGGTGGGCGTGCTGGCGGTGCTGCCGGAAAACCCGCGGCGCGTGCTGCTGCCCGAGCAGAGCCACCTGCTGGAGACCTTCGCCGGGCAGATCGCACTCGCCATCGAGCGCGCGCGGCTGGCGGAAGTGGCGGAACAATCCACCGTCGCCGCCGAGCGCGAGACCCTGCGCAACACGCTGCTCGCTTCCATATCCCATGATCTGCGCACGCCGCTCGCCGTGATGGCCGGCGCCGGCAGCGCGCTCGCTCAGCACGGCGCCACGCTGGACGAGGGCGCGCGCCTCGCCCTGGCACGTTCGATCGAGACCAAGGCGCGGGAAATGTCCGAGCTGGTGTCCAATGTCCTTGATCTCGTGCGCTTCGAGTCGGGCCAGGTGGCGCTGCGGCGCGACTGGCAGACCGTTGATGACCTGGTGGGCAGCGCTCTGGCGAGCAGCCGCGAGCGGCTGGCCCCGCGGGTGGTGGAGCTGCACGTTTCACCGGACCTGCCGCCGGTGTGGGTGGACGCGACGCTCATCGTGCAGGTGTTCGTTAACCTCCTCGACAACATTGCGAAATACACCCCGCCGGCAACCCACATTGGCGTGTCCGCCATCCTGGATGCCGACGCAGCGTTTGTGCGCGTGCAGGTGGACGATGACGGACCCGGACTGCCCGCCGGCGATCCGGCGGGCCTGTTCGCCAAGTTCCAGCGCGGCGCGCAAGAGGGCACGGTCGCGGGCGTGGGACTCGGGCTTGCGATCTGCGAGGCGATCGTGCGCGCTCACGGCGGGGAAATCCGCGCGCAACGCCGCGATGGCGGCGGCGCGCGCTTTACCTTCACGTTGCCGACGGTCGAGGCCGCGCCGTGACCGAAGCGATGCACCAGGTCCTCATCATCGAGGACGAGCCGGCGATCCGCGCTGTGCTGCGGGTGCTGCTGGAAGCGCAGGGCTATCGCTGCATCGAGGCTGACGGCGCCATGCGGGCGGAGATCGAAGCGCGCAGCCACAAGCCGGATCTGTTGCTGGTCGATCTCGGACTTCCCGATGGGGACGGGCTTACCGTCATCCGCCGCGTGCGCGCCTGGTCGCCGGTGCCGATCGTGGTGTTGTCAGCGCGCACCATGGAAGAGCAGCAGGTCGCGGCCCTGGATGCCGGTGCCGACGACTACGTGACCAAGCCCTTCAGCGCCCCGGAGCTGCTGGCGCGCCTGCGCGCGGCGCTACGACGCAACGCCCGCGGCGCGCAGCAGACCTCGCAGCTGCAGCTCGGCTCCCTGCGCATAGATCTGGCGCGGCGCGAGTCCGCAGGCCCCGCGGGCGAGATCCACCTGACACCGCTCGAATACCGCGTGCTCGAGTGTCTCACCCGGCACTTAGGCTCGATCGTGATGCAGCGACAGTTGATCCGCGAAGTGTGGGGACCGGAACGCGAGGATGATTCTCGCAGCCTGCGCGTGTGTATCAAGAACCTGCGTGGCAAGCTTGAGCCCGACCCGCGCGAACCGCGCTATCTGATCACCGAGACGGGACTTGGCTACCGGTTGCGCGCCGACGAGGACTGCGAGGCGTCGCAGCGTACCTGAAGGCGCAGTCGGCCAGTTAACTCAGCGATACCACCAGCTTGGCCGAGTGGCTGCGCCAGTTGATCGGGATGATGAACGAACGGCGGCCTGCGTGCTGCGGCACGTCGGGCTTCTCCCCGGAGAGCACGCTTGGCACGGAGATCACGAACTCGCGGCTGAAATCCCGGCGCGCATTGCCGGAGATGGTGTTGGCAACCTCGCCCACCAGGTCCCGCATGGTCTCGTGACTGAAATCGTTCTCCTGCATTTTCATCAGCATCACGGTCAGCATCGCCTTGGGGGCCGTGAAGTACACCACCCCTTCGCGCTTGCCGGAAATGCTGATAATCCCGGTGTATTCATGCACCGACGGGGCGCCCTCCATGAGGTAGGGCGAGCCGATCGAGGCCGGCTCCTGGGCCGCGACCGAGAAGAAATTCGTCGTGGCATCGACGAAAGTCTTCAGTTCCTGTTCATACAACATTGCGGTTGGTCCCTTCAGGTGCTCAGCACAGCAGCTCAGCAATGGCTTCGTTCAACTGCCGGTCGGTGAACGGCTTGTTGAGGAAACCGTTGGCGCCTTTTTCCATGGCTTCCACCGCGGTGGCTTTGTCCGCGAGGGCCGAGATCACCAGGATCCGCACCGCGGGTTTGAGCGTGACCAGTCGCCCGATGCATTCGATACCGTCCATTTGCGGCATGGTGAGATCCATGGTCACCACGTCGGGGTCGGTCTTCTTGAACAGTTCCAGTGCCTCCAGGCCGTTGCCGGCCGTGCCAACCAGCTGCAGCTCCTCGAACTGCTGCGAGCGCTCGATGCGCCGGCGCATGATGTTCGAGTCGTCGACGATCATCAGCTTGAAGGATTTCTTAGTGTTCGGTTTGAGGTTGGCACTCATCAGGTTTCTCGCTTGCAATTACGCGACCGCGGCGCTGTCGGCATCCACGCCGGGCAGCACCACGCGGAAACGTGTGAACTTGCCGGGGTGCGTGCTGACTCCGATCTTGCCGCCGAGGTTGGCGACACTGCGTGCCACCACGTCCATGCCGACCCCGCGGCCGGCATCCATGGAGACCCCCTCCTGGGTCGAGAAGCCGGGTGCGAAGATCAGCGCCATCGCCGCGCGTGTGTCCATGCGCTGGGCCGCTTCTTCAGTGACCAGCCGCTTGCGCACCGCGGCGGCCTTGAGGTTCTGGGGCGTGATGCCCGCGCCGTCATCCTCGAACACCAGCTCGTAGCCGCCCGGGGTCTTGCGGAACTCGACGTTGACTGCACCCGCGTCCTGCTTGGCGAGGTTGCGGCGTACGTCCGGAGCCTCGATGCCGTGCACCGCGGCGTTGCGCAGCATCTGGATGAGGCAATCCTTGATGGTTGTCGCGTAGGGCGCCGGCACGTCCGCCAGCCCGGCTACCGACAGGCGGAACTGCTTGTGGTGGTCCTGCGCGAGACGTGCGGCCATGGACTGCAGTGTCGGCGAGAGCTCATCCAGCGCGCCGGCTGCACGTGCCGGCCCGCCAGCGGCGCCAGCGGCCGCGGGAGGAGTCGGCGCGCCGTCCTTGAGAACCGAGAGGCGTGCCGCCATTTCGCGCACACTGCGCAGGTGCGCGAGCAGCTCGTCGAGCTTCAGCACCAGCGGCAGGAAGTCGTTACCGGAGAGTTCGGGCCGCTTCTTGCACTCGCTCACCATGTCTTCCATCACATGCACGCGGCTGGCGACGCTTGAGAGGTTGAGCGCCGAGGCCTCGCCCTTGATGGAATGCAGCTCGCGGAACAGGCCCGCAAGCTTCTTGCGGAATTCGGCGTCGTTGCGCGCCGGTTCCCTGAGGATGGTGTTGACCAGCTTGATACTGGTCTCGGTGGTGTCGAGGAACGAGGTCAGTTGCAGCGGGTCCACGTGCATCATGCCGAGCATCATGTCCAGCTGCGCGTTGGCGTTGTCCTGCGAGTCCTGTAACTCGCGGGCCAGCAGCACGCTCGCAGTGATATCGCTCACCGAACACAACACGTGCTTGATGCCTTCGGCGGCCATCACGCGATGGAAATCGAACTGCAGGTAGCGCGTCTCCTTGCTGCCGTGGCCGTTGTCGCGCGTGATCTCGAGCTGCCCCAGGGGGTTGATGCTCTTCATCAGGTTTTCATGGGCGCGCTGGCCCCACAGCAGCTTCACGTACTTGGCGGCCGTCGTGAGCGTGGCCGTCGGTACCAGATCCTTCAGCAGGTCCTCGAACGACAAGCCCGCAAAGTCATTGCGCGAGAACATGTGGCTGAGCGCCTCGGACCATACCGAGCCGATGCGATGGTCGGCGTCCAGCAGGAAGAAGCCCTCGCGCACCGACTTGAGAATGTAGCGAGTCTGGTCCTGGGCCTCGCGGGCGGCGCGTTCGTGGCGCGCGCGCGTGAGCTGGAAGTAGCCGGCGGCGACCGCCAGCACCAGGGCGGCGAACACGCCCGCCAGCAGCAGGGTACGCAGGCGCGCCGCCGCATCCGAGGAGGTGTGCTGCAGGGCCGTCGCGAGAGCGGCGAGGTGGGTCTGCAGCGGCCGGGCGTTTTCGTTGGCGAACAGCTGCGCGCGTTTCACTTCGGCGTAGTGACGACGCCCCTCGCTCGAGAGCGAACTGCCCGCGGTGTCGGAATCCACGTACGGCTGGCCGGTGAAGCTGACCACCGGATCGAGCACCGGCTGGTACTGGCGCCACAGCAGGCGCGCGCGGTTCAACTGTGGCCCGTCGGCGTCGCCGGTGGCCTCAAGCTGCCGCAGGTTGGTGTCGACGTGCTTGACCGAGGTCTGCAGTTCCGAGAGCGCCTGCCCGGAATAGGCGCGCACCTCCAGGCGATCGCGCAACGAGTTCAGCTGCTGAGCGATGGTCTCGGGGTAGGTCTGAAGCGTGCTCGCTGTCTGCAACGCGCTGATGCTGGTACGCATCTGCGTCGCGAGGCGGAATCCGAAAAACAGCACCGTACCCATGACCAGGATCAGGGCGGTGCCCAGACCGGCCATGAGTACCTGGCGGCGTCGTTCTGTCGCTGCAACCATCATCTGGAGCGTCTCCTTTTTTACTTCGGCAGCTCGAACCGCACCTGGGTCCTAACGGGTACTTCGACGGCGGTGCCGTTGACAACCGTCGGCGCATAACGCCAGCGCCGCACCGCGGCGACGGCCGCAGAGTCGAACACGCCCGGCGGCGTCGATTCGATCACGTGTACGTCGCGTGGCATGCCGCTGGTATCCACGGTGTACATGAGCACCACCGAGCCTGCGATCTGGTGACTGAGCGCGCTTTGCGGGTACTCGGGGGCCGCGGAGCGCGTCTGCTTGAGTTTGGCGGCAAGCGCCGCGGTGCTGATGGCCGGCGTCTGGGCCTGGGGCTTGTTCTGCAGCTGCTGCACGGCGCTGATGCTGGCTGCGTCCGCACCCCAATGGCGGGCCGCCGCGATGTCGGCATCCCCGGACTTGCCGGCGAGCGCCGCGACGCGGGCGCGGTCGAGGAGTTTCCCGGCCAGATCGTGGCTGCCCTGCGCAACTGCCGGGTCGTTCGGCGAATTCGTCTGTGCCTGGGTGAGGTAGTACGCGGCGCTGTCCTGTGCCGGATCCGTCAGCGCCCCCGAGCCCAGGCGGTCGCGGAACAGCTGCGCCAGGCGCTCGCCCTCAGCGAGGCTCGCCTTCTGGCGCGAGTTGGCGAGCTCGTGCTGGAAGGCCGCGAGATCGGCGGGCTTCATTCCGGCGTCGCGCGCCTCATTGAGCCAGCGGTCCTGATCTGCCGGGTTCCTGGCCGCCGCGGCGTCATGCGCCTTGCGCAGGTCGGCCTCCATCAGGTCATGCTCCGCGCGCACCGTGGCGGGATTGCCCGGCGCCAGCGCGCTGAGCTGGTGCGCGTAGGTCTTGGCGCTGTCGTCCGAGTCGGTGAGCTTACCGTCATGAATGCGGTCCGCCACGAGGCCCGCCAGGTGCTGCACGCGCGTGTCTTCCTGGCGCCGTGCCAGTTCGGTGCGCCAGCGGGCGATCTGCTCGGCTGGCACGGCGCCGGACTGCTGCGCCTGGCGCACCAGTGCGCTGGCGCGATCGAGGCTGCCATCGGCCGTGGCCCTGGCGATCTGGGCCACGAAGAGCCGCTGAGTGAAGGCGTCGGCACGCGGGTCGGTCGGCGTGGCGGCGCGAAAGTTGGCGAGTGTGAGAGCCGCTTCGTCGAAGCGTCCGGCGCCGAGAGACTCCTCAAAACGCCCCGCCAACACTGCGGCTACGCGCTGCAGGCCGTCGCGGGCCTCGCCATTGCTGGCGTCGGCGGCGGCGGCGGAACGAAAGTACACCAGCGCGTTGTCGGCGGCCGGCTCGGTGTAGCGCCGCTCGTGCATGGCGAGGCGCGCCTTTTCGAGCAGCTCATCGACCTTGCCCTTGATGATGGATGTATCGGCGACTGGCGCGGCAGGCTCGGCGGCGGCGCCGGTGTCGGTCGTGACGGCGGGAGCGGCGGGGCTTGCTACGCTCGCGACCGGGGCTGTCTGGGCTGCCGGACCCGCCTTGCCGTGCATGAAGAACCATGCGCCGGCAGCCACGGCCACCGCGGCGGCGGCGGCACCGCCGATCAATAGAAACTTGCGTGAGCCGGTGGTCGAATCACCGTCGTCAGACTGCGATGCGACTGCACTCGCTGCAGCGGGCCGGAACGCACCGATGCTCAGCTTCGCAGCCTGCAGCCGGTCTGCCGGCGCGCTGTCCTTGCGACGCCGCGCCTCGACGACCGCGCCTTCGAATACGGCCTGGGTCTTGCGCACATCCAGCGGCAGCGGCAGCAGCGCGAACACGCCCGAACCCTTGAGCGCGGCGCCGGCTTGCGCCTCGCCCGCGGCTTCTGCGAACACGAGCAGCGCCGCGTGCGGTGCCTCGGCGTGCGCGGCATCGGCGGCAGCGCGCAGCTCACTCACGCAGCGCGCATCGATCACCAGCAGCTGCGCGCGACGGGTGCTCGAAAGGTGCGGCAACGCCGCGTCGATCGTCTCGACCGGGCGCACTGCGGCCTGACCGCCGAGCGTCTGACCGAGCTCGAGCAGAAAATCATCGCGGGTGGTAATCGCAGTCACATCAACCGCGGGAACGGGTGCCGGGGCTGACCCCGCTGTCGCCTCGGGAGTGCTCGCCGCTGCGCGCGTGCGGGGCGCTGGCGATGCTGCATTGACCACGTTTCGTATCTCCGGAATAACTGTTGTCGGTGAGTCGTCCGCTCCATGGAACGAGGCTCTCCGCACCCGTCCATTGAGTGCGCGCAACACCTCGCAGGAGCAGGATAAGTAGCCTCGGAAGAGGCGGAGTGCGTCAGTTCACAATAACGAGAGGCTGCGTCTGGGCCTCGCGACGCGAACAATCAAACCCTGAAGCACTGCTCGATTTTTGTGCGCGCTGTGGCGGCACGCAGCTTGCCGGGGAGTGCGCAGCAGCTACGCGCGAATCACGCGCGCTCGCGCGGTGCGCGTGCGGTCTCGCGCGGCTCCTTGCGGGGTCTGCGGTTTGCCCAAGGGCCCACAGTTCGCGAGCCGGCGACGGGCGGCGCGCGGCGCGCACCAGCATGGGCTGTGCAATCAGGCACTTAACGCCGCGGTGGCCGTGTAATTCCGCAGCGCCGTGAGCCCGGGGGTGGCGCGCGTGTCGCCCGCAGTGAACAATCAGGCGCTGTGACCGTCTTAACGTAATAGGTGCGCCAGGATCTGAAGGCCGTCACTCATTGTGCGGCGCCTTGGGACTAAGTTAACCCGACGCTGGCATTGCCGGCCCGCCGGCCCCGGCCCGAGACCTGATGAGCTCACGGGAGGTAAGGACGATGCGACCGTTCGCCGCTGACGCGGATTCCAACGGCTCCACTGCCGACTTCATCGATACCTTAAGTTCGTTCAGCCGGCTGCACCGCGCGCAACGCTGGGAAGGCACGTTCGGTGAATTCCTGACGGGAATTCTGCCGGCAAACCCGGTGGCGGTCGCCCGCAGCAGCCACGAATACATATGGGACATGCTGCGCTGGCACGGTCGCAGCGGGGATGCGGACATGCCCGCGAACTCCCGCGCGCGCGAACTCTTCAAACGCGAGCTGTTCGGCATCGATGAACCCCTCTCGCGGGTGGTCGACTACTTCAAGGCTGCCGCCGCCGGGTCCGACGTGGGTCGGCGGCTGCTGCTGCTGCTGGGTCCGCCTTCCGGGGGCAAGTCCACGCTCGCGATCCTCCTGAAGCGCGGGCTCGAGGAATACAGCCGCACCGACGAGGGCGCGCTGTACGCGATTCGCGGCTCACCGCTGCGCGAGAATCCGCTGAATCTCATTCCCACCAGCCTGCGCGCCGATTTCCGCGAGCGCTACGGCGTCCATATCCAGGGCGAGCTGTCGCCGTGGGCGCGTGACTTCGTCGAGCGCGAATTCGAAGGTGATTTCGTGCGCGTGCCGGTCGAGCGCGTGTTCCTCGCCGAGGCCTCGCGCATCGGCATCGGCACCTACGCCCCGCACGATCCCACCACCGCGGACATCGCCGACCTCGTAGGCTCGGTGGATCTCGCCAAGGTCGCGCAGATCGGGGACGAGGGCGACCCGCGGGCCTGGTCGTGGTCGGGTGCGGTGTATGCCGCGAGCCGCGGCGTGCTCGAGATGATCGAAATTCTGAAGGTGAAGCGCGAGTTCCTGTACCTGCTCCTGACGCTGACGCAGGAGAAAAACGTCAAGGTGTCGCGCTTCCCGCTGATTCATGTCGACGAAACCATTCTCGCGCACACCAACCTCGCCGAGTTCCACAAGTTCCTGCAGGAAAAGGAGAACGAGGCGCTGCTGGATCGCATGGTGATCATCAAGATCCCCTATGCGCTCTCCTACCGCGACGAGTCGCGTATCTACCAGAAACTGGTGTCGGGAGCGCCGGCGTTCCGCAGCGCCCACCTGGATCCGCACGTACTGAACCTCGCCGCGGTGTTCGGCATCCTCACGCGCCTGGTGAAGCCGGAGCGCGAGGGACTCGACGTGGCGAAGAAGCTGCGCATTTACGCCGGCGAGGCGGTCGAGGGGACTTCTGAGGGCGAAGCGACACGGCTGCGGGCCGAGGCGCCAGAAGAGGGCATGACGGGGGTCTCACCACGGTTCGTGATCAACGCGATCTCCAATGCCATCACCCGCGGCAATACCCACAGCCTCACCAGCATGGAACTGCTGCTGGCGCTGAAGGACGCCATCGAGAGCGACGCCCGCATGGATGCCAAGCAGAAGAAGGCCTGGATCGATCACCTGGTGACGGCGCGCAAGGAATTCTACAACCGCTGGGTCAAGGAGGACGTGCACCGGGCTATGTTCGCTTCCTTCGAGGCGGAGGCGCAGCAGCTGCTGGAGAAGTATCTCGACGAGGTCGAGGCATCACTGGATCACCGCCAGGTGAGCGATCCGATCACCGGCGAAGCGCGGCCGGCGGATGAGCGCTTCCTGCGTTCGGTCGAGGAGAAGATCAAGGTATCGGATTCGGGCAAGCAGTCGTTCCGCCAGGAGGTGGTGCGCAAAGCCATGGTGGCGTTCAAGGCAGGTGAGAAGTTCAAGCTTGCTAGCCACGCGCGCATGCGCGAGGCGATCGAACAATACCTGTTCGAGGAACGCCGCGATGTGCTGAGACTCGTGACCTCCACGGCCCGCCCGGACGAGGACGCGCGCCAGAAGATCTCGGTTGTGCAGCAGCGGCTGGTTAGCGAGTATGGCTACGACGAGCACAGCGCCAAAGAGGCACTCAGTTACGTGACTACCCTCCTGGCACAGGAGTAGCGGCGCGCCCATGGACGCTGATGGCGGCAACCGCGACGCCCGGATCGTAGCCGCGAAGTGGTACGAGCTGTTTTCGCGCGGCGCACGCGATTGGCTGCGCCACGATGAGAAAGTCCGCGAAGCGGTACGCGCTAACCTGCCGGAGATCATCGCTGGCGCGGACCTGACGAGTGAAGGCGCGCGCACCGTGCGGGTGCCGGTGCGCATGCTCGAGCACCACCACTTCCGGCTGCGGCGCGCCGATGAATCCCAGGGCGCCGGACAGGGCAAGGCGAAGCCCGGAGAGGTATTCGCCGACCCATCCAAAGAGGGGCAGGGCGAGAGGGGCCCCGGCGGTCGCGAGGAAGGCGGGGTGCAGCTGCTGCTGGAGTTCAAGATCGACGACATCGTCGATTGGCTGTGGGAGGAGATGCAGCTGCCGAACCTGAAGGCGCGCGTTGGACCTTCCGATGAAACCGACTGGACGCGCGAGGGCTGGGATCGTCGCGGCGCGCGTTCGCGCCTCGACCGGCGCCGCTCCTTCAAGGAGATGGTGAAGCGGCGCGGGGCGCCGGGCGCCGTACCCAACTTCACCGACGAGGACCTGCGCTTTCGGCAGCTGGCGCGGCGCCGTCAGCCCGCGGTGCACGCCGTGGTGTTCTTCATGCTCGATGTCTCGGGCAGCATGTCCGACCGCGACCGCAAGCTCGCCAAGACGTTCTTTTTCTGGGTGGTGCAGGGGCTGCGGCGCGAGTATCGCTCGCTCGAAACGGTGTTCGTCGCACATACCACCGAAGCCTGGGAGTTCAACGAGCCGGAGTTCTTCCAGGTGAGCGGCAGCGGCGGCACGGTCGCCTCCACCGGCTTCAACAAGGTGCGCGAGCTCATCGATGAGCGCTACAACCCCGGGCGCAGCAACATTTACCTCTTCTACGCGTCCGACGGCGACAATTCGGTGAGCGATGGCGCCGAGGCGCGCACCGCGCTCGCCACCATCACGGCGGATGCCTGCTTCACCGGCTACGTGGAAGTCGCCTCCGGCCTGTCGCGTCAGCTTGCCACCGAGACCGGACGGCTGTTTTCCGAGCTGCAGGCCGCGGGCTGCGCCGCCGGCAGCTACGCGCTCGCGGACTTCGATGCGGTGTGGGGCGCGGTGCGGCATTTCTTTACCGCCGAGAACGAGGCGCCCGCGCCATGACCGAGGACTGGCAAGGCTACGTGAGCCGCATTGAAGAGCTGGCCGCGCGCTCGGGGCTGAAGTTTCACCCGGTTGACTTCGAGGCGGTCCCCGACAGCTTCATGATGGAGATTGCCGTCTACGGGCTGCCGGTGCGCATGCCGCACTGGTCCTTCGGCGTGCGCTACATCTACCAGCTCATCCAGCGCCATATGGGGCACTCGCGCCTCTTCGAAGTGGTGTTTCCCGGCAACCCCGGGCATGCCTACCTCGCACAGAGCAATGGACTGGCCGAGAACATTCTGGTCACCGCGCACGTGCTCGGACACGCGGATTTCTCCCGCAATAACCTCTTGTTCCGCCGCTGCCAGGAGCAGGTGAGCGAGCGTATCGTCGAGCACGCCGCCAATCACGCCCGGCAGATCTCGGCCGCGATCGAGCTGCACGGCGCGCAGCGCGTGGAGGTGGCGCTCGATGCCGCGCTCGCCCTCGAGCAGCACATCGACGTGGACCAGTCGCTGCGGCGCGGCCGCTACTCCGAGTATCCCGCGGACGCGAAACTGCCCGTGGACGATGAATTCCGCAAACGCTTCGCGGCACTGGAGAGCGCCACCGGGAGCGCCGCTCCCGAAGCGCGCAAGCGCGCGCCGGTGCCGCCGCACCCGGAGCGCGACCTCTTGTGGTTTGTCGCCAACTACGCACCGGAAATGGAGAGCTGGGAGCGCGACATCTTCCTCGCGGTGCGCGAGGAGTCGTTCTATTTCTATCCGGTGTTCGCCACCCAGATCATGAACGAGGGCTGGGCGTCCTACTGGCACGCGCGCCTGCTGCGCGAGGCGGACTTCCTCCCGCAGCAGGCCTACGTGGACGCGATCAAATGCCACTCGGACGTGGTGCGCCCGATCGCCGCTGAAACGCAGGTCTCATTGAGCATCAACCCCTATCACCTCGGGTTTTCGATGTGGGAGAAGATCATCGCCACTGAGGGGCTCGAGGCGGCACGCAGCATCATGGAGCAGGACGACGATTTCGCCTTCGTGCGCAATCACCTGACACGCGAGCTCGCCGAGGAGCTGGGATTATTCCGCTACAACGCGCGCAGCGACGGGCAGATCACGGTGCTCGAGCATGACCTGGGCGCGTTGCACGAGGCGGTACTCGCACCCAAATACAATTTCGGTGCGCCGATCGTATCCGCCGCGCATGTGCGCAACGACGGTACTCTCGAGCTCACCCACGATAGCGGCACCGACGGGCGCGGCCTTGATCTGGAACGCAGCGCCAAGGTTCTCGCCTACCTGCAGCGGGTGTGGCGGCGGCCGATCGTGCTCACCACCGTAAACCAGGCGGGTTCCGCCCTGCAGCTTACCTCTCCGTAGCCGCGGCAGGCGCGGCTGGTTTGGCGGCTTCCTCTCCCCAGTCCTCCTCGTGGTGCGAGGTCACGATCGCTACCGGATCGCTCGCCGGGAAACTGTCGCTGAGCGCCTCGTCCAGCTGCCGCTGGATTTTCTCGGCGTCGCGCCGCTTTCTTGCCTCGTCCCCGGACATGTTCACATAGTACTGCAGCGGCTGGCCCCCGGCGCACCCGGAGGAGTAGGCTTTCAGGCAAAACCGCGGGAGCACGCCATGGGGTACACGACTTCGGGCATCCGAAATATCGCGCTGGTCGGGCCGGCCGGCGCGGGCAAGACCTCGCTCATCGAAACCGTGTTGCTGCAGGCCGGGGCGACCCGCAGTCGCGGCAGCCTTGCACGCGGCACCACGGTGTCGGACTTTGATCCGCAGGAAAAGCGCCTGCAGCACTCACTCGACACGGCGATCTGCAGTTTCGACAGCAACGGCACGCACATCAACCTGATCGATTCCCCCGGGTACCCGGATTTTCTGGGCAAGACGCTGTCGGTGCTCGAGGCGGTGGAGGCGGTGGCGGTGGTCGTCAGCGCCGTCAATGGCGTCGACGCGCTCACCCGCCGGCTCATGGATTTCGCGCGCGAGCGCGAACTGTGCCGGCTCGTGATCATCAACAAGATCGACAGCCGCGAGGCGCGCTGCGAGCAGGTGCTGGCGCAGTTGCGCGAAGCTTTCGGATCCGAGTGCCTGCCGTTGAACCTGCCGGCCGGCGGCGGCGACGCGGTGGTGGACTGCTTTTTTCAGCCGCACGGCCAGGCGAGCGATTTCTCCTCGGTCGAGGCGGCGCATACGCAGATCATCGACCAGGTGGTCGAGCTCGACGAGGAACTCATGGCGCTCTACCTCGGGCAGGGCGAGGAGCTGTCCCCGGAGCAGTTGCACAACCCGTTCGAGCAGGCGCTGCGCGAGGGGCATCTGGTGCCGGTGTGCTTCGTCTCCGCCGAGACCGGCGCCGGCGTCGCGGACCTCCTGCAGGTGTTCAGCCGTTTGATGCCCAACCCGGCGGAGGGCAATCCGCCGCCCTTCCTCAAAGGCGCAGGTGACAACGCCAGCCGCGTGCCGGTCAGTCCCGATGCGCAGCTGCACGTGCTCGCGCACGTGTTCAAGATCAGCATCGACCCTTACGTCGGTAAGCTCGGCGTGCTGCGTGTGCACCAGGGCAGCCTGCGTCCTGGCAGCCAGCTGTTCGTGGGAGATGCGCGCAAGCCCATCAAGATCGCGCACCTCTTCAGGGTGCTCGGCAAGGATACGGCGGAAATCCCGCAGGCGATTCCCGGCGACATCTGCGCCATCGCCAAGGTGGACGAACTGCACCTGGACGCCGTACTGCACGACTCGCACGATGAGGACCAGTATCACCTGTTGCCCGTGGCCTTTCCGCCGCCGATGCTCGGGCTCGCCATCGAGCCGGAGCGGCGCGGCGATGAGCAGCGACTCGCCGACACACTGCACAAGCTCACCGCCGAGGATCCGTGCGTGCGCGTCGAGCACCACGCGGCGGTGAACGAGACGGTGCTCTATGGCATGGGGGAGTTTCACCTGCGCGTGCTGCTGGAGCGCATGAGCGAGCGCTACGGCGTGCACGTGAAGACCCACCCGCCCAGCATTCCGTATCGCGAGACCATCACGCGCCCGGCCGAAGGGCACTGCCGGCACAAGAAGCAGACCGGTGGCGCCGGGCAGTTCGGCGAGGTGTACCTGCGCATCGAGGCGCTCGACCGCGGCGCGGGCTTCGAGTTCGTGGATGATGTGAAAGGCGGCGCCATACCGGGCCAGTACATCCCGGCCGTGGAAAAAGGCGTGCGCCAGGTGCTCACCGAGGGGGCGCTCGCGGGCTTTCCCATCCAGGACGTGCGCGTCATCGTCTACGACGGCAAGCATCACGCGGTGGACTCGAAAGAAGTCGCGTTCGTATCCGCGGGCCGCAAGGCGTTTCTGGATGCGCTGCAGAAGGCGACTGCGATCGTGCTCGAACCGATCATGCTGCTGTCGATCACCGCGCCCGCGACCGCCATCGGCGACATCACCGGCGATCTTGCGACCAAGCGCGCGCGCATCAACGGCAACAGCTCGCTGCCAGGACAACGCGCGACGCTGCTCGCGCTGGTACCACTGGCGGAAGTCTCCGAGTACCAGTCGCGCCTGAAGGCACTCACCGGCGGGCAGGGCGCCTACACCATGGAGTTGAGTCACTACGACCCGGTTCCGCCGCGCAAGCAGCAGGAGCTGACACAGGCGTGGCGACCGCGTGAGGCACAGGAGTAAGTCTCGTGCCGAAGTCGCGCTGGAAGAAGTCCTTTCCGGGACGCCGTGAACCCATTGCGCTGCGCAGTCCCTGCTGCGCGCAAGCCCTGGGTGGCCATCCGTGGCCACCCGTGCGCCGCACGCGGCGCACCCCTGGTCCTTCCAGCGCGCCTCTGGCTCCGGCGCGTTTCCACTGATGCCCATCGCGGGGACGCCAGCCGCGCATCGGCCCTACCTCCTGTTCGTGCGCGCCGGCGACAAGTCGCTGCACCCGCGGCTGCTGGCCGAAAATCCCGACCGTAACTGGGACTGCTGCGTCAGCTGGTACGTAGCACCGCGGCCGGAGAGCCTCGCGGAGTTGTATTCGCACGGCGGTTTCAACAAGCTCGACGGCTTTCTGGAATTCCGGGCGCAGCGCCCGCAGCCTTTCGACTATCGCTACGTCATGCTCATCGATGATGACGTGTACCTGCGCCCCGGCGACCTGTCGCGATTCTTCAGCCTCTGCGAGCACTACCAGACTTACCTGTCGCAGCCGGCGCTGCGCTGGTTCACGCACACCACCTTGAACGCGCTGGTGCGCAACCCGGTGTGCGTGCTGCGCCACGTGAGCTTCGTCGAGGTGATGGCGCCGACCTTCTCGGCCGCCGCACTGCAGGCGCTGCTGCCCACTTTCGGCATGACCCGCAGTACCTGGGGTACCGATGTCGCCTGGGCGGGAACGGTAGGTGGCCAGCACCCGATCTACGTGGTCGATGCGGTTGCCATGGATCACACACGCACCGGCGATGGCCGCCCCACGGCCTTTTACCGCAAGCTCACCGAGATGGGTGTGGACCCGGGAGAGGAATTGCGACGCGTCCAGCGTCTGTATCCCGCCTTCCACGGCTCGCGCACCCTTCCCACCGGGCACATTTTCCGCCCCGGGATTCCGCGCTTCGCGGCACCTGCGCTTTTGTGGTTGTTCGAGCGGCTGAAGTTCATCGTGCGCATCCGCAAGAAGCTGATGCTCCACGTGCGACGCTGGCGGGCGAACCTTGAGGATGCACTGCGCCGCTAAGCGACTGCAGGGGCGCCCGTCAGGCCAGCGAAGGGTGCTACGGGCTGCGTGCTAGCAACGCTAGCAAGCTCGCCCGATGATGTGCGAGCATTGCTAGCACTGAAGATCGTGGAGCACATCGATGGCACAACTGCTGGTGCGTAAGGTCTCTGACGAGCTCGTCAAGGCGCTCAAGCAGCGGGCGGCGAAGCACAATCGCAGCGCGGAACAGGAGCATCGGGAGATTCTCAAGGCAGCGCTGCATGGGCCGCGCCGCAGACATCTGGCCGAGGTTCTCATGGAGATTCCGAGCGTTGGCGAGGACACTGACTTTACCCGCGAGCAGCGCGATCGCCGGAGCTGAAGTGTATCTGCTGGATACCGACGTTATCAGTGAAGTCCGCAAAGGCGAAAACGCCAATCCCGGAGTCCGCGCGTTCTTCGACGCCGCGAGCCGCGAAAACGCCGATCTGTACCTGTCAGCCATCACCATCGGCGAACTGCGTCAGGGCGTGGAGCGGATTCGCCATCGTGGCGATACGGTTCAGGCCAAACGTCTGGAACGTTGGCTCACGCAGGTGACGACGGTTTACGCCCACGCCATCCTGCCGTTTGACGAGGAGATCGCGCACGTCTGGGGACGACTGCGCGTGCCAAACCCCGAAAATCCGCTCGATAAGCAGATTGCAGCGACCGCACTAATCCACGACCTCGCAGTCGTGACGAGAAACACGGCGCACTACGCGACGACTGGCGTGCGGCTGCGTAATCCGTTCTCGTGATGTGGAAGACCGCCGTGGGGTTTCGGGCCTTTTGACGCGACCGTTAGGGTTGGCTGCGCATGCGCGCATCCAGCAGCGCGCGGATCGCCGGCCACTCGTTGGCCACGAGTCCCAGCGCTTCGCTCTGACGGCCTTCGAGGACGCTGAAGTCCTTGGCGAGATACTCGCGAATCAGCTCATCGACCTGTGCGCCGAGCACCCGTGACTCCGGGTCCGGGTTCAGCACGATACCGAGTCCGGTTGGTGGCGTGGCAATAGTGCGCACCACGAGATCGGGGCGCCGCTCACGCAGCAACAACAGCAGTCGCCAGATGTCGCCGCTCCAGAATCCGGTCTGCTGCTCGCGCTGCGCCGTGCGCGCATCGAGCGGGTAGCAGTCGTGCATGAGGATCACGGAACTGCGTGCGCAATAGCGCTCGACGTTGATGAAATCGCGCAGTGCGAACTCGAAGCGGTGCATGCCATCGATGAACGTCATATCCACGGGGCGGCCACCGAACTCGGCCCGCGGATCGTGCTGCGCGAAGAAATCATCGCTGGTGGCCGTGAAGAGCTTCTGGTTGTTGCCCAAAGGCTTAGCCAGCTTCGGCTCCGGGTCGACACCGATCACCGCCGTTTCGGCAAGCACGCGCTTGAGCGACTTGCCCTTTGAGACGCCGATCTCCAGGTACGTCTGCGGTTTAAGGTAGCGGTGTATCCGGCCGAGAACCGCGAAATAGTCCTCGCCCGGCAACGACAACCGTGACATCAGCGTGTAAGCGTGCGAATAGTCGCCGTGCGTGACGGCCTGCCGGCACAAGGCTAGCGCCTGCTGCCGGCGCCCGAACCAGGAGAGCAGGCGGGCACGGCGAAACAGCGCCTGTGCCGCACGCCCGTTGCCGTTCACGTGTGTTTCAGTGCTGACGTTCACGCCTGTTGCCCCTGCCGCGCCGCGTATTGCCGCGCGTACCATTGCCGGTATTCGCCGCTCACGACGTCCCGCCACCAGCTCTCATTATCCAGGTACCAGCGAACGGTCTGTGCGAGACCCGCGGCGAGGCTGGTCGCGGCTGAGAACTTCAGCCGCTGGCGGATCTTGCCCGAATCCACGGCGTAGCGCCGGTCATGCCCGGGACGGTCCCGCACGTGCTGCATGAGACTGCGCGAGGACTTGCCGTGGGCAGCGGCGCTCCTGGGAAAGCGCGCCGCGAGCTGTGGCTGCGAGGCGCAGGCTGCATCCACCAGGTCGCACATCATGCCGACCACGGCGATGTTGGGGTCCTGGGTGTTGCCGCCGACGTTCCAGGTTTCTCCCGAAGCCGAGTTCTGGAGGATGAGCTCGATGGCACGGCAATGATCGCTGACGTGCAGCCAGTCCCGGATCTGCAGGCCGTCGCCGTAGATCGGCAGCGCGCGCCCCTCGAGCATGTTCAGGATGCACAGCGGCAGCAGCTTTTCCGGAAACTGGTACGGCCCGTAGTTGTTGGAACAGTTGCTGATGGTGCACGGCAGGCCGTAGGTGCGGCCGTAAGCCCTCACCAGGTGATCGGCGGCGGCCTTGCTCGCGGCATAGGGCGAGTTGGGCGCGTAAGCGGTGCTCTCGGTGAATCCTGTCTCGCCCGCGTGCAGCGAGCCATAGACCTCATCCGTCGAGACGTGATGAAAGCGACAGGACTTAAGCGCGTCGGGCGCATTCCACACGACGCGCGCAGCCTCGAGCAGCACCTGGCAGCCAAGCACGTTGGTCTTGAGGAAGCTTGCCGGATCCTCGATCGAGCGGTCCACGTGCGACTCGGCGGCGAAGTTCACGATGGTGTCGATGCGCTCTTCCCTGAGCAGCGTCGCCGCCAGCGCGCCATCCCCGATGTCCCCGTGCACGAACCGCAATGCGCCCGCCGCCTCCAGCGCCGCAATGCTGGCGAGGTTGCCGGCGTACGTGAGGGCGTCCAGCACCACCAGACGGTCGGACGGGTGCGCGTTCGCCCAGTAGTGGCAGAAGTTCGCACCAATGAAGCCCGCGCCGCCAGTGACGAGGAGTCTTTTCATTCAGGCGTGCGCCAGAGCGGTGAGGGTTGTGCGCAGCGCGCTGCTCCAGTGCGGCGCCGTGATTCCCAGGAGCTTCTCCGTCGTGCGCTTGTCGAGAACACTGTATCGCGGCCGTGCCGCAGCGCTCGGATAGTCTTCGCTCGCGATGGGCGTGATGGTGGGCGCGACAGGCAGCAGCCGCAGATCGACGGCGATGTTGGCGATTGCATACGCGAAGTCGTACCAGCTCGCCACGCCCGAATCGCACCAGTGGTACAGGCCCACCGCCCGGCGCGCACTCACGGACCACAGCACCTGCGCCAGGCCGTCCGCCGCAGTTGGCGCTCCGAGCTGATCGCTGACGACCGACAGCTGCGGGCGACTCGTCATCAGGGCGAGCATGCGGGCTGCAAAGCCACCCCGGGCGCTGTAGAGCCACGACGCGCGCACCACGGTTGAGGCTTGTGGCAACTGCCCAAGTACTGCCGTCTCGCCTTCGAGCTTGGTCCGCCCGTAGACGTTGAGCGGTTGAGGTTTCGCGGCGGTGCCGTACGGCCGGTTTTGCCCGCCGTCGAACACGTAGTCCGTGGAGACATGTGTCAGCCATGCGCCAGCGGTGGCGCAGGCGGCGGCCAGCACCCCCGGTCCCGACGCGTTGGTACGTTGCGCTGCCTCGGGAGCGCGCTCCGCATCATCCACCGCGGTGAAGGCCGCGGCATTGAGTACCAGCTGGGGCGCAAACTCGCGGAATACGGCCGCCACCGCGGCAGGTTCCGCGATGTCGAGCGCGGCGTGTGCGAGGGATCTGAGCTGTGTCCCCCGGGGTGCCGCGGCGACCAGCGCTCTGCCAAGCTGGCCGCCCGCGCCCGTGATCAGCACCCTCTGGGGCGCGTCCGTCACGGAAAGGTCTCCGCCTGCGCGAGCAGCGCTCCCTGCATGTCCTTGTCGGATAGCAGGGGGCCGGCACCAGGAGCAAGCGGCCAGCGGATCGCCAGCGCCGGATCATTCCAGGCGAGCGTGTGCTCGGACTCGCGCGACCAGAAATCGGTGACCTTGTACTGCACGCGGGTGTCGTCCTGCAGCGCGAGGAAGCCATGCGCGTAGCCGCCCGGGACCCACAGCGACTGTGCGCGTGCGGCCTCGAGGCTTACGGACAGGCTGCGCCCGAACGCTGGCGAGGAGCGCCGCAGATCGACCACGACGTCGAAGATCGCACCCGCCAGCACCCGCACGAGCTTTCCCTGGGCGTGCGGGATCTGGTAATGGAGGCCCCGCAATACGTGCGACCTGGAGACACTGACGTTCTCCTGCACGAAACGCGCCTCGATACCGGCAGAATCCAGGGCACGCTCGTTCCAGCTTTCGAAGAACGCGCCGCGCGGATCCTCGAACACGCGGTGTTCGATGAGCACCACCCCGGGGAGCGCGAGCGCTACCGCGCGCATCAGAACACCCGCTCGTTCAGCACGCTCTCCAGGTACTCCCCATAACCGGTGCGCTTCAGACCCTCCGCCAGGCGCTGCAACTGCGCGCGATCGATGAGCCCCTGCCTGAAGGCGATCTCCTCGGGGCAGCACACTTTCAGTCCCTGCCGCGCCTCGATGGTCTCCACGAAATTGGCGGCCTGCAGGAGCGAGGCGTGGGTGCCGGTGTCGAGCCAGGCGATCCCGCGGCCGAGCACCTCGACGTGCAGCGCGCCGCGCTCAAGATAGGCGCGATTGACGTCGGTTATCTCAAGCTCACCGCGGGCGGAGGGCTTGAGCCCCTGCGCAATCTGCGTACAGCGCGCATCGTAGAAGTACAGGCCGGTCACGGCGTAGTGGGAGCGGGGCGCCGCCGGCTTTTCCTCGAGCCCCACGGCCTTGCCGCGGACATCGAACTCCACGACGCCATAGGCCTGCGGGTCGCGCACGTGGTACGCGAATACCGTGGCTCCCGTGGTGCGCGCCGCGGCGGCGCGCAGCTGCTCAGGCAGCCCATGCCCGTAGAAAAGATTGTCGCCGAGCACCAGGCACACCGGCTCCCCGCGGATGAAATCCGCCGCAATCAGCAGCGCCTGGGCGATGCCGCGCGGCGCGCTCTGGATGGCATAACTCACGCGGATGCCCCATTGCGAGCCATCGCCCAGGAGGCGCTGGAACAGCGGCGCGTCATCGGGCGTGGAAATGAGGAGGATCTCGCGGATGCCGGCCAGCATGAGTGTGGCGAGCGGGTAGTACACGAGCGGCTTGTCGTACAGCGGCAGGAGCTGCTTGGACACCGCCCGGGTCACCGGGTACAGCCGCGTGCCGGAGCCGCCGGCGAGCACTATGCCTTTGGTGATCATGCGAGGCGCATCCTAGCCCGGCGTGCGGCGCGCGTACAAAGCCGCGCTGCGGAAAAGGATCGGCCCCGCAGGGGGTCGATGCGCAGGCGTGCTCGTCAGCAGATGTCAGAACTTGTATTTGAAGCCGAGGTTGAAGAAGGTGCCGATGGCCCCGTCCTGGGCGAGTGAGGGATTGTAGGAGAGTGCGCTGTTGCCGTAGGTCTGTATGTCGACCGGAGGCGGGGTATTGAATACGTTCACGACCGAACCCTGGACCGAAAAGTGGTCCGAGAACGCGTAGGCGACGTACAGGTTCACGTCCGTGAAGTGCTTGACGGTGCAGTACTGCTCCGGGAATACCCCGGTCAGGAACTTGGTACCGAAGGACGCGTCGACGGCCTCCGCGCAGGTGGTGATGCCGGTGGACGGGTCGGTCAGGTCGTAATGCCCGGTGTAGTTCAGGGTCCACGTCATATCCCAGGGACCCTTGTCCCAGGCGAGCGTGAATACCGCACGGTCCTTCGGGTTGCCGGTGTCACCGGAGATGCCCGTCGGTCCGTGGGTGCCGGCGAGATAGACGGTCGCGCACTGGCCGGCGTAGCAGCTGCTCATGTCCCACAGGAACTCGTGCGACCAGTTGAGTGAGGCGGTGATGCGGCCGATATTGCCGATGTCGAAGTGCGTATTCAGGTCGGTGTCGATGCCGTTGACGTGAATCTCGCCGGCGTTCTCGTAGGAGGACAGGCTGTAGATCGGCTCGCCCTCGGGGAAATTCTCCAGCACGCTCGAGCCGTTCGCCTGCAACACCGGCAGGGTCACCGGGCCCGTGCGCGCGTTCAGCACCGGCGCGGGCGGAAACGGCAGCGCCGAAAACTCGCTGGGACTCACGATCAGGTTCGAGACCTTGATGTCCCAGAAGTCCACCGACAGGTTCACCTTGTCCACCGGCGAGAAGATCGCGCCGATGGTGTAGTTGGTGGAGCGCTCGGGCTGCAGCGCCGGATTCGTGCCCTGCACGAACGCGGCGGGGAAGTTGCAGAACGAGGCCACGTCGCCGGCCGTGGGCAGTACCGGGTAATTGAGGTTGTACGCCGGGATGTAGGGGTTCGCGTTCGAGCTGGGGCACAGCATGCTGTCCGCATATTCACCCAGCAGGTAAGCCGAGGCGGCGTGCGAGTATTCGGCCGGGTTCGGCGCGCGGAAGCCCTTGCCCCAGGTGCCACGCACAGTGATCTGGCTGATGGGCGAGTACTTCACGCCGAACTTCGGCACGTCGGCGCCGCCGACATTGTTGTAGTGGTCGTAGCGCTCGGCGAGATCGACCTCCAGGCCCTTGATGATCGGGGCGACGATTTCCCCGTAGGCGCTCAAGTCGGTCTGGCCGCCATAGGCGTAGGCCTGGTTGATGATCTGGTAGTCGCCGCTCTCGGCGAGCGGCGACTGCGTCGAGTCGAGGTATCTGTGGTTGAACCCCAGGCCAAGGCCCAGGGACAGGGGCCCGCCCGGAAGCGTCACGAGCTCACGCGTGCCGCGCAGGTCTACCACCTGCATCGAGTTGGACATCTGGCTTTGGACCGGTATCGACACGCCGGCCGCGGCCGCCCCGCCCTCGCCGAATACGTAACCGTTGTCGAGTGCCGTCTGCAGCGCCTGGTAGTTGACCAGGCCGAGGTAGGTCTGATCCGTACGCGCATACATCTCGCCGATGTTGGCATCCAGGTCCCAGCCTAATTCGGTACCCTTGAAATCGACGAACAGTCGGTCGGTGGTGGTGGCGATCTCATCGGCGGCGTAGCCGAACTCGAACAGGTTGCCCACCGGATATAGCGGGGTGTTGCCCGGGTTCATCGGATTGCCCACCGGCACGGTGAGCGTGACCGGCTGGGTTACCGTCAGGAAACCCGGTCCATAAGCGGGGAACTGGATCGGATTACCCGGGCCGGCCGGGGCCGAGGTCTGATAGACGCCGACCTGCTCCGCCTCGCTTCTGAACATGGAGCCGGTGATGATGGCCTGCCAGTCTCCGACGAGATTCTTCGTGAAGCGCCCGATGAGGTTGAGGTTGCCGGTCTGCGGCTGAATCTGGAATCCCTTCTCAGTGAAGGTGCACTGATCGGCGGCGAGCGCCGCCGCACTCGGACACGCGGAGGTCGGGAAGATCACCCCGGGTGACTGGAACGAGGTGGCGGATGCCGGCGCCAGGTAATAGCCCGAGGCGGCCGGAAACGAGGTGCCGAGGCCGTCGTTGGCCCAGATGCTGCCGGCGCCCGGGGTGGAGTTGGTCCCTCCCTCGGGAGCCCAGTTGAGCTGGTTCCAGGGCTCGCCGGTGCGGCTCGAGTTGCGGATCTCATCCTGGTGGCGCCACTCGATCGCCAGGTACGCGTTGTAGCCGTCGGCGGCGAGATCGCCGCGGCCGAACATCCCGCTGAGGCGCTCGGTCGAGCCGTCGTGGTGACTGGAGGTGCCGGCGTCGGCGCTGAACTCCGCGCCCGTGTATGTCTTCTTGAGAACGACGTTGACCACGCCGGCCATCGCATCCGAACCGTATTCGGCGGATGCGCCGTCCTTGAGCACGTCGATGCGATCCACCGCCACCAGGGGGATGGAACTGGTGTCGACGAAGCTGCGCTGGCCGTCATCTGTCAGCGGGTAGGCGACCATGCGCTCCCCGTCCACCAGGGTGAGCGTCGCGCCGACCGTCAGCCCGCGCAGCGCGATACCGGAGGCGCCGGCGGCGAAAGCGCCGGAGAACCCCTGTGACAGCGTTCCCTGGCCGTTGGCGGACAGGTTGGCCAGCACCTGCTGAACCGTGGTGTACCCGGATTGCTGCAGGTCCTGGGAGGTGATCACCTGCACCGGGCTCGGTGTCTCGAAGTCGGTGCGCTTGATCATGGAGCCGGTGACGACCACGGTCTGCAGAGTCTGCTCGGATGAAGCTTGTGTCTGCTCCTGCGCGTGCACGGCAACCACGCCACCGGCGATTGTCACGGCGCCAGCTGCGAGCACGCGCCGAATTAAGCCTGCGATTTCGCTGTATCGGGTCATTACCAAGCCCTCCCGCAATGCGTTTATTTCAACCGGCATCCCCCGGATGCGTGCCGGTTGTCACCGGGCTGTAAAGGGCGGCCCGGATCGCGTTCCCGATGGTACCGGCGGGGAAGTCGTGCTGGAAGCTCTTTGGCAAATTAGCAACACTATCGGGCGTAACGTTCTGTCGCGTAATCAGACCGACTAGTCGTGCAATAGGGTCGCTTCGACGCGCTAGATTGCACTTTGTCCAGACCGCGCGGGACCTGCTGTTGCGTCGCTACGACATACGTTTCTTACGGGCGTCCTGCAGCGTGGAGTACACCGCCGACCGCACGAACGCGTTGCGGGGGGGGGGTTGCAGCCGATTGGGGGCGCTCAGGGGGTACTGTGGGCGGCGGCGCTGGGTGCCGCGAAGTAATTCGTGAACGGAGTCCCGGCCGTTTAGGTTGATATCCGTACACTCAGGCGCAGCCGCCATGAAGCCATTCGCCTTATTCTTTTGCGCTGTGTTCCTGGGCGCCGGGCTGACGCTCGCGGTTTCGCCCGCCCGGTCGCCGACGTGCGCGCCCCCGGTCACCACGCGCCCTGATAACCCGGGTCTTCAAACCCCGGCCAGCTCCTTCGCACCCCATGCCGCCTCACGACAGCATGCCTATGGCGCGCCGATCCAGGTGCCCATCATGCATCGGCGCTCAGCGTCGCACCGGCGGCTTCCTGCGCCTGCGCCGCACCGGCGGCTTCCCGCGCCTGCGCCGCACTCCGAGCAGGCTTCCGAGCCAGTGATGAACTGAACATCAGCGTCCCGCGGCGGCGCCCGTCCAGGACACCAGGTCGCCCACACTCAGGGTCAATCTGGCCGCCTCGCCGTCGCGCAGCTCCACCACCGCGCTTACCGGCGCGTCAGAACTGATGGTATTCAGCCTTAGCGGCTGCGCCCGCCGGGTGATTTTGCTGATGCGCCCCGCGGCGTCCACGAACAGCATGTCGAGTTCGATGTGGGTGTTCTTCATCCACATGCGTTCGACGCGCGGCGGAACGAACGGGAACACCATGCCAGCGTTCTCCGGCAGGTCGCTGAGCAGCCGGGCGCAGCACAAGCAGGCGTGTGTGACTGCGGGCGCGGCGGCGCGGCGCCGTCCGGCGCCCCAGCGGCGGCTGCAGCGCCGAGCGCGAGCAGTACGGGCAGGACGCGCATGTTCATTAGGGGCGCATATCCTAGCCGGAACGGCCGCGCAAAAAAATCGGCCCCCGTGCGGGGGCCGATATCAACTGTCGACCTTCCTGAAGGATTTAGAAGATGTCCAACTTCGCATTGAGATAGAAGCTCCGCTGCGTCGGATCGACAACGAACGCATTGTAACCGGCCGCAAAGTTGCCTTGAAGTGCGTTGGTGTACGGCGGATTCGTGTCGAACAGGTTCTTAATTCCAAACAACACGGTCAGTTGCTTCATCGGCTTGACGGAGACGTAGCCATCAAAGACCGAATAACTGCCCACTATCCGCTGATTGCCGGCGGCATCGTCGTATTCGTCGATGTAAGTCGAGTAGAAGCGGTTGCTCAATCCGCCGCCCCACATGCTCTGCGGACTCGACCAGTCGACTCTCAGGTTATGTTGCCACCTGTACGCAGGCGGAAGTTCGTTGTACCAGCCCACCAGGTTGAGTTCGGGGCCACCGTTGTACTGCTGCTCCAGAAACTGCGTGACCGCGGTCCCTTCCAGGTCCTCGCGGAACGTTCCAATCGAGGTGTGCTGCGTGTACTGGATGCTGAGGTCGATGCCGCTGGTCGTGAGCCTGCCCGTATTCGCAGCGTTCACTTCGATGTATCCACAGGTCGATGCCAGGTAAGAGGGGATGCAATTCGCGGCCTCTTCGATCGACGGAGTGAGTCCCCCGGCCCCGTTCAACTTGTAATAGCTCGCGAACAGGGTCGGATTGCCGTAGATGGCCTGGGCCGGAACGGCACTAATGGTGTTCTTGACGAGGATTCTGTAGTAGTCCAGCGTAATGCCCATATCCTGGATCGGCTGCAGGACGACACCCAAATCGAAATTCTCCGACGTCTCCGCCGTCAGATTCGGGTTTCCGCCGAACAACCCCAGTCCCTGCGTGGCGCAAGTCGCATTGGTAAACGGCGCGATCGCGGTGGGGGGGCTGTTCGCGCAGTTCGGGTTTCCTTGCCCCATGCTGCCGCCGGTCGAGGCGGCCAGGGAGTCCGGATTGTTCAAGGAGAAAAGCGTGGGCGCCCGGAAACCGGTGGAGGCGGTGCCCCTGAAGGTCACGAAACTCGCCGGCTGCCACCGCGCCTGGATCTTCGGGTTGTTGGTCGAGCCGAAATCGCTGTACTTGTCCTGACGATCCGCGAGGGTGAGATCCAGAGTGCTGGTGAGCGGCAGGTCCAACTCCATGAAGACCGCCTGGAACGTGCGACTCCCTTCTACTGCACTATTCCCAAGCCCAGTTGCGGCCTGCGTGAGGGTGTTATACGGGGTGGTGGCGGAATCGAAGTGCTCACCTCCTACCTGGAAGCCGACCGCGACCGTCGCCGGATTGCCCTTGCTAATAATGTCGCCCAACTCATGGCTGGCGTGGCCATCGGCGCTCCACCGCTTATCCTCGCCGATCAGGTAGGTGCCGCTTATGTAGGATGAGTTGATCAAGGCCTGTCCGGCCGCGCTTTGGGGACCGAAGGGGTTGATCAAATCGCTGAGCACGCCGCCGGGCGCAAGCAGCGACTCATTGGGATAGCCTGAGACATTGCGGTTGTCGTTTATGTTCTGGCTGTAGTTGATAGACGTGGTGTAGTCCCAACCAGCGTTCTTGCCGGCGAATGTCAACACAGCTCTCTGCTCGGTATTGAGGTTGCCCGCATAGCGGTTGTTGTTGGGGTCGGTCCAGACCCCAAGGACCGGGGACGCATTTGCAACGCATGTGGCCGAAGCAGGCCCGCTCGTCGGGTTGCAGGGGGGGGGGTTCTTAAGGGTCGGGGGCGCCGTGTTCACGAACGTGGTCCCGCTCAGATTCGGC
>Ga0182015_10000200_pt1 | contig 86325 bp, 86 predicted proteins | sample 712P3MmetaG_FD_120478 | JGI IMG/M metagenome (GOLD analysis project Ga0182015, IMG submission 120478) | Permafrost microbial communities from Stordalen Mire, Sweden - 712P3M metaG | ecosystem: Environmental > Terrestrial > Soil > Wetlands > Permafrost | place: Sweden: Stordalen | collected...
AATCTTGCTCTGGCAGGTAGGTACGATAGGTTTTTCCCATGCTCTGAAACTTGGCATATCTGCCCTGTGAGTTTCAATCGAAATCAGTGGTTCACGGTTGAATACTCGGACAAACTCCTAGTGCTCCGACCGGAACATTTGTGAGGTGTTCCAACTGGACATTTATACATGCAACTTTGTACAGGCGACTGTATATGTAATCACTGCCCTACCTAAAACGAACCCGAAGTGATACATAGACCGGCACTCGTGGTTGGGGAGCTCCCTGCTTCCGGCGGTCTTTAGGAGTCCGGCCCAAGGAGTTCGGCCCGGCCGGTCGAAGTGATTGGCTCTCGGTCGCTCGTTTGTCCTTGCCGTGTTCTCCGTGCCCCCGTCCCTTTGGCGTATATTTGCCATGCGTTGCGCGTCCGTGCGGGAGTGGTATACCGTAAAAACAGTCCGATCTCTTCATTCAGACTCATGGCTGACCGCAGCGAAGCTCCCACCGCTCCTTCGTCCCAGGCTACCAACCTCCTGACGACCAAGGTCGACCCCACCTCGGCGCGATTCGAAGCCAACATGCGCTTTCTGGCCGATCTCATGTCTCAGGTGCGCAACGAAAGCGAGAAGATCAGCGAAGGCGGCGGCGCCAAGGCCATGGAAAACCAGCATGGCAAGGGACGCCTCACGGCGCGGGAGCGCATTGACCTGCTGGTCGATCCTGGAACGTTCTTCGAACTGGGGATTTACGCAGCTCATGGGATGTACGAAGAGTGGGGCGGCGCGCCGGCTGCAGGGGTGATTACGGGTCTGGCGCGAGTTCAAACGCGCATGGTGATGATCATCGCGAACGATGCCACGGTGAAGGCGGGAGCATTTTTCCCCATGACGTCGAAGAAGGTGATTCGCGCCCAGAACATTGCCATCGAGAACCGCATTCCCACAGTCTATTTGGTGGATTCGGCGGGTGTGTTTCTGCCGTTGCAGGAAGATGTCTTTCCCGACACCGACGACTTCGGCCGCGTCTTCCGCAACAACGCCGTCATGTCAGCCCTGGGCATTCCCCAGATTGCGGCCATCATGGGTATGTGCGTGGCCGGTGGCGGATACCTGCCGGTGATGTGCGATCACGTCCTGATGACCGACGGCAGCGGCTTGTTCCTGGCCGGGCCGGCGCTGGTACAGGCGGCAATTGGACAGAAAGTTTCGGCGGAAGATTTGGGCGGGGCGGCCATGCACGCGGGCATCAGCGGAACGGTGGATTTTCGCGAGCCGGATGATGCGGCCTGCCTGGCGCGCATTCGATCCATCGTGGAGAAGTGGGGATACCGGCGCCAATCTCCTTGGGACCGCAGGAAGCCGGTCGAGCCGACGCTGGCTGCCGAGGAGATTTACGGCATTTACGATTCGTCGCCCGCACGCCCCTACGACATGAAGGAGATTCTGGCGCGCGTGCTCGATGGCAGCCGCTTCGACGAATACAAGGCAGAATACGGCAAGACGCTGATCTGCGGCTACGGGCGCATCGGCGGCTTCGCCGTGGGAATTGTCGCCAACCAGAAGCTGCACGTTCAGCAAACCGACCATGAGGGCCACAAGCGAATGGAGTTTGGCGGAGTGATCTACACGGAATCGGCCGAGAAGGCCGCGCGCTTCATCATGGACTGTAACCAGGATCTGATTCCGCTGATTTTCTTTCACGACGTAAACGGTTTCATGGTGGGCCGCGACGCCGAGTGGAGCGGCATCATCAAAGCGGGTGCGAAGATGGTGAACGCGGTCTCGAATTCAGTGGTGCCGAAGATTACCGTGATTGTAGGCGGATCGTTCGGCGCCGGACACTATGCGATGTGCGGGAAAGCGTTCGATCCGCGATTCGTTTTTGCCTGGCCGACGGCGCGCTACGCGGTGATGAGCGGCGATTCGGCGGCAGCAACCCTGGTTGAGGTCAAAGTGAAGCAACTGGAACGCGGCGGCACGAAGCTCAGCGACGAAGACAAGAAAGAGCTGTATGAATCGGTGAAGCGCACTTATGACGAGCAGACCGACCCACGCTATGGCGCAGCCCGGCTGTGGATCGACAAGATCATCGACCCCGTTGAGACGCGCGACGCCATTACGCAAGCTTTGGAAGCGGCGGCACTGAATCCGGACGTGCCGGAGTTTAAGGTGGGAGTGCTACAAACGTGATTCACCACGGCGAACTCAAGTGTATCGAACACGTTCTGCCAGTTCACGAAAAGCTCAACTCTTGTCATACTTAAAACTAACCGGCAAGCGGGTTGGACGAATCCTGAATTTCTAATCTCCGTGCCTCCGTGGTGAATGAATTGTCCAATTCCGTAAAGCTTATCGAGTGTCCGCGCGACGCCTGGCAGGGGCTGAAGGGACAGATTCCGTCTGACATCAAGCGGGCCTACTTGGAGGCGTTGATCAGCGCAGGATTCAAGCACATCGATGCGGTCTCCTTCGTGTCGCCGAAAGCTGTGCCGCAGATGGCGGATTCGGAAGAAGTATTGAAGGAACTTGATCCTCCCGAGGACGTGGAGATCATTGGCATCGTGGTCAACGAAAAGGGCGCGCAGCGGGCCATCGAGACCGAGGCAGTGAACACTCTGGGATTTCCTTATTCGATCTCGGAGACTTTTTTGCGCAAGAATCAGAATCAGTCCGCCGAAGAGGCGCTCGACGAACTGGAGAAGATCCAGAAAAGAGCCGACGATGCCGCACTCGACGTGGTGGTCTATCTCTCGATGGCATTTGGCAATCCCTATGGCGATCTGTGGAACGTCGAGGAAGTGATTGAAGCCATCTCGCTGATGGAAGTCGACAACCTGCGCATGATTTCCCTGGCCGACACCGTTGGCATGGCAACTCCAGAACAGGTCAGCGAACTGGTAGGCGCGGTGATGGCGAAGTACGATTATCTCGAGATCGGGCTACACCTGCACAGCCGTCCCGAGCAGGCTGCGGCGAAGATTGTTGCCGCCTACAATGCCGGTTGCCGACGCTTTGACTCGGCCATCGGCGGACTGGGGGGATGTCCGTTCGCGCAAGATAGTCTCGTCGGCAACATCGCAACCGAGAAAGAGATTGAGGCCTTGAAGCAGTGTGGCGCGGAGTTGCCTCCGCTCAAGCCGCTCGATGCGTTGCTGCGCGCGACGACCGAAATGGCGGCTCGGTATACGAATTCCGTCAATGACGATTAGCCGTTTCTAGATATGACCTACAAGACAATCCAAGTCGCATACGAGTCCGGTATCGCAACCATAACGCTGAATCGTCCGGAGAAGCGCAACGCCATCAGCTTCGAGTTGATTGACGATCTGCTGCGCGGGCTGAAGGAGGTGGAGAGTTCCGACGCGATTGTGCTCATCCTGACGGGCGCAGGCAAGGCCTTTTCCTCAGGGATGGACCTAGACAATTTGAAAGTGTTGATTGGCCGTTCGCCCGAGCAGAACCTCGAAGATTCGCAGACGATGGTCCGCCTGTTCCGATCGCTATACGAGTTTCCCAAGGTCACGATTGCGGCGGTGAACGGTCCGGCAATCGCTGGAGGCACCGGACTGGCTTTGCTGTGCGACTTTACTCTGGCCGTGCCGGAAGCCAAGTTTGGCTACACCGAGGTGCGCATCGGCTTTGTGCCGGCCATTGTTTCAACCTTTCTGCTGCGACAGGTGGGAGAGAAACAGGCGCGCGATCTCTTGTTGACCGGAAGAATTATCGATGCGGAGGAAGCGGCGCGAATGGGGTTGATCAAGGAAATCGTCGCGCCTGAAAACCTGCTGGCGCGGGCCCGGGAATTGGCGGCGCTGCTGCTCGAGAACAGTCCAGCTTCGTTGCGCGCGACCAAGCAACTGCTGAACCACCATGCCCGCGCCGAACTGGATAGGCAGATCGAAGCTGCGGTGCGGGAGAACGCTGCCGTACGCACCACCGCCGACTTCCGCGAGGGCGTTACCTCATTTCTCGAAAAACGCAAACCAGTGTGGAAGGGCAAATGAATTCCGCTCATCCCCAAGCGGTCAATGAAACTCGCCTGCGGGTGCGTTACGCCGAGACCGATCAAATGGGTGTGGTTTACCATGCCAACCATTTCATCTGGTTCGAAGTGGGCCGCGTCGAATTGTTGAGGCAGATGGGCTTTTCCTATCGCGACATGGAGGACCGGGACCACCGCTTCATCGCCGTGGCCGAGGCCAAATGCCGCTATCGCGCACCGGTGCGCTATGACGAAGAGGTGCTGGTGCGCACCAAACTGTTGAGCGTGCGCGACTCGCTGGTCCAGTTTGGTTATGAATTGCGGCGTGCGGCAGATGGCGTGCTGCTGGCGGAAGGCGAGACCACGCATATCGTCACCGATCGGGATATGAAGATTGCGGTACTGCCGGAAAGGTATTTGAAAGCATTCCGTGCAGCCATTGGAAAACGGGACGGGAAAAACTCTTGAACGCACTTCACATCAACGGTAACGATCTCACGCTGGAAGCGGTGCGCGAAGTCGCTCCTCTCCACCAACGACGTCCGGTGCTCTTGTCGGCCCACGCTCGCGAGGCCGTGGATCGGGCTCGCACGGTGGTCGACGAGATCGTCGCGAGCAACAAAGTGGCCTATGCCATCACCACCGGCGTGGGGAAGCTCAGCGATGTGCCCATCGCCGGCGATCAGATTCGCGAGCTGCAAGTCAACCTGGTGCGTTCGCACGCCGCAGGAGTCGGCGAACCGCTCTCCGTGGCGGAAACGCGCGCCATGATGCTTTTGCGGGCCAATTCCCTGGCCAAGGGCTATTCGGGCGTGCGCGCGATCGTGATCGACACGCTGTGCGAAATGCTGAACCGCGGGGTCACGCCCTTCGTGCCCTCGCAGGGCAGTGTGGGCGCAAGCGGCGATCTGGCCCCTCTGGCGCATCTGGCGCTGGCTTTGATCGGAGAGGGCGAATGCTTCGACGCATCGGGCGCCCTCATCCCCAGTGGCGACGCGCTCGAACGGGCGCAGGTCAAGCCGCTGGTTCTCGAAGCGAAGGAATCCATTTCCCTGATCAACGGGACGCAAGGCATGCTGGCCGTGGGCACGTTGGCGCTACTGGGCGCCGAGATACTGGTGGATTCGGCCGACGTGTTGGGCGGGCTTTGCTGCGACGCGCTGAAGGGCACCGACACGGCCTTCGACGAGCGCATTCACAAAGCGCGCCCGCACAGCGGACAGATGAGGACGGCGGCGAATCTGCGCAAGATGCTCGAAGGCAGCCAGATTCGCGAATCGCACCGCGACTGCGACCGGGTGCAGGATGCTTACTCCCTGCGCTGCATCCCGCAGGTGCACGGCGCGGTTCGCGACACACTGGCGCACTGCCGCCAGGTGTTTGAGACCGAGGCGAACTCCGCCGTGGATAATCCGCTGGTATTCATCACCGACGCCAGGAATTTCAAGGGCGATGTGATTTCAGGAGGAAACTTTCACGGCGAGCCGCTCGCCTTTGCTTTAGATTTTCTCGGCATTGCCCTGAGCGCGCTGGCTGGCATCAGCGAGCGACGGATCGAGCGGCTGGTGAACCCCGCTCTCAGCGAGGGTTTGCCGCCGTTCCTGGCGCAGGGCGCGGGACTGAATTCAGGTTTCATGCTGGCGCAGGTCACGGCGGCGGCGCTGGTCAGCGAGAACAAAGTGCTGGCGCATCCTGCGTCGGTGGATTCAATTACAACCTCGGGCAACAAGGAAGACTACGTTTCCATGGGCATGACGGCAGCGATCAAGCTGAAGCGCATTGTCGAGAACACGCGCAACGTGCTGGCCATTGAAGCCATGGCCGTGGCCCAGGCGATCGACTTCCTCGCTCCGCTGAAGACTTCGAAGCGCGGACAGGCGGCACAGGCGGCGATCCGGTCGGTGTGTCCCACGATGGAGAAGGATCGCGTCATGTACAAAGACTTCGCGCGGCTCGCGGAATTGATTGCCAGCGGCAAGCTGGCAGTGGTGATCCGCTGAGGAATTCGCGATTGAACCATGGCAGGCTCAGCCATGACGTTCGATTGACACAAGATTTATGGACATCTAATCTTGCTGCACTCCTGATGCCACCGCCCACCGACAGCGTCCCCAACGATCGCCAGCACGTTCATTCCATAATTCTTGCGGGGGCCGTACTCGTCTGCCTGTTGCCATTTTCCGGCAAGGCGTTCCACGTCGACGATACTTTGTTCATTTATGTCGCGCGGCAGATTACCCACGCCCCGCTTGATCCCTACGGATTCAAGGTGAATTGGTTTCTCGACGCCGTGCCCATGGCGCACGAAACCAAAAATCCTCCGCTTGCGTCTTACTACATGGCCGCGGCAGCCAGTTTTCTGGGATGGTCGGAACGGGCGTTGCATCTTGCGTTCCTCTTGCCGGCGCTGGCCGGAGTATCGGGCACCTATCGTCTGGCCCAGCGATTTACGAATTCGCCGCTGCTGGCGGCCACGGCCACGTTGCTCGCGCCCGTATTTCTCGTCTCTGCCAGCAGCGTGATGTGCGACACGATGATGCTGGCGCTTTGGCTTTGGGCCATCATCTTCTGGATCGAGGGCCTCGAGCGACGGAAGCCGCGCTATCTGGCCATCTCCGCACTTCTGATTATGTTGTGCGCTTTGACGAAATACTTCGGGATAGCCTTGATTCTCCTGCTCGCGGCGTATTCGGTTGCACGGGAACGGCGCCTGGGAAGCTGGGCCTGGTACCTGCTGTTGCCCATCGCGGCTCTGACCGGATATCAGCACTGGACGAAGGCGGTATACGGGCTGCGCATGATTTCGGAAGCAGCTCATATGTCGGCTGGCGTGCGGCAAGCCCGACAGAGTTCCGCCCTGGCCAAAGCGCTGGTCGATCTGAGCTTCGTGGGCGGATGCACACTGCCCGTGCTGGCGTTTGCTCCCATCCTGTGGCCGCGCAAGAAAATTCTCGCCGTCTGTGTGGCGAGTGGAATTGCGGCGTTTCTCATCAGCAGCGGTCGAATCGGCCTCGGCGAAATGCTTTGGCCGTTTGAATTTTACCGACATTGGTTCCTGGTTGGCTCTCAGTTGACGCTCTTTATTGCCGGGGGATTTTCCGTACTGGCGCTGGCGGCCGCGGACGCATGGAAAGGCAGAGACGCCGACTCCATGTTGCTGATGCTGTGGGTCTTCGGAACATTCGTTTTTACAGGGTTCTTGAACTGGAACATCAACGCCCGTTCCGTGCTGCCGTTGATTCCGGCCGCTGGCATTCTTCTCGCGCGGCGCGTAGACACACTGCGGACTCACTCGATTCGGTGGCGCCCCCATCTGTTGGCCATCCCGCTCGCCGTGGCAGGTGGGGTATCACTCTGGCTCACAGGGGCCGATACCGAGCTGGCAAATTCGGCGCGAACTGCAGCAGCCGTCATCGAGCTGAAGACTCGCAATCAGCCCGGCGCAGTCTGGTTCCTAGGGCACTGGGGATTCCAATACTACATGGAGTCATTCGGGGCGCACGCCGTGGTGGTGGAGGACCCGCCGCAGCGCCCGGGAGATTTCCTCGCCGTGGCTAGGAATGACAGGCTGTTCGAAATCCGCCCCGAGTTCGTGGCTTCGCGCCAAGTGATTCAGATTCCCATGCCTCTTGGTATCACAACCATCCAGCGCGAATTAGGCACAGGTTTTTACTCCTCCGATCTGGGTCCTCTGCCTTTTGCCATCGGGCCAGTCCCACCCGAGCGTTATGATCTAATTCGGCTGAGATCGAGAATTGGCCCGTGAAGATTTTGGGCGGGTGACGGAGTTGATTGCCATAACCTCACGAATTTCCAGGTCTATTTCAATGCGCAAGGACCCCGCTTGCAAGAAAAGCTGGATTTCCTGGAGCCCAACCATCTGAATCTTTTCGACGGCTCCCAGTGAAACGGTTGCCGGGAGGGAATTTCCACTCAAGACCTCTCTTGATGACGACGGCGCAACCGCATTTGCCCCACTGCCATCCAATCCCAACTGGTCGCGATGCGACGCTTCGATGCAGAAAGCGATGTGCTCGTCGAGGTCCGCGCCTGGGCGGTTGCACTCCGAGGGGAGCGAAAAGGGTTCTCCTTCTTCACTATCGGCAACGACCTTACCGCCCATCCCCATACGGTTCAAGCCCAGCCTCACCACTTGCCTCCACTATCCAGAATTTTCGCCCGCGATAATAATCCAGGAGTTCCTGATTTTTCTCCGGCCCCATATCGCGCGCCCACACGATCTTCGACCCATCAATGTCCGCCTTGTTGAACACCCACTCACGGTCAAGATCAAAATCGGGGGCATACTTCACCAGCACCACATCCTTGCCCGGCAATGCGTCCAGTTCCTGCGCAATGGCCGCGCGTTCCATGTCTCCATGCTGCCACTCTTTTTCCGGATGCACATGCGCCACCGCCAATCCTATGCGCAACAACACCGATGCCGCGTACACCCCGCAAACCGCCCGCACAAAAGCCAGTCCCACCGGACGCTCGCGCCAGCGAAACCAACGCAGATGCCGCATGCACTGCATCAGGAATAAATATAGCAACGCCGTCGCGGGAGCAAAGTAATGCGGCAGGAACCACACCTCAACCGCCAGCCCAATCACAAAGATTCCGCCAATCATCCACGGCACTCGCAAGCGGCGGTCGCGCGCCGCGCACGGCAGCGCGATCAGCACGAACGGCAAAGGTGGAACCAGATACACCTGCCAAAAATCATAGAGTTTGCCCCGCCCCCGCCGTATAAATCCTCTCAGGGTTTTGTACTCGTTCGCCTGCCGCAACTCTAGTTCATACAGCGCCTGCATCTTCGCGTGGTGGTAAGTTTTTCGCGGCCACGCTTTTTGCCAGATAAAATAACGCCCCATCGCGTACATTTCCCGGTTCACGTCATACGTCATGCGAAAGGGACTTCCCGTAACCCGGTAGTAGTAATAACCGGTCCACGCCACCAGAGGAGCCAGCACCAATACCAGCGGCAACACGATCTGCGTCAGCGAAACCCGCGCCGGCGGCCCGTTTTTCCCCAGCATCCATGCCAACAAAGCAATCGCCACTCCCGAGCCCAGCAGAAACCCTTCGTACGGACGAGTGTTGAAGAGAATCGATAATCCAATCGCCATAATCCCCGCATCGAGCCTTCGCGCCCCGTGCTGGATTCTCGGCAACGCTCCCAGAATCAGCGCTCCTCCCACGGCAGGCAGGCAAGCGCTCCAGTATCCGTTGGTGAAGTAACTCAGCAACCCAAGCCGCGCCACCACCAGCACGCCTCCCAGCAGTGCCCACCGCGACGGTATCCAGCCCTGAAGCATCCAGCAAGCCGCCGCGCACATCACCGCCGATGCAAGCAATTGCCCTATCCACGGATTCCCCAACACCTCGCCCAGCCCCAGTATCAGCCCCTGTCCCGGCGAATACATCGACATGTATGTCGGATGCCAGATCAAATGGAAAGTCTCGAAATGCACCCACATCGGGTGTGGAGGGTTTGTCAGCCGTCCGTGCGCGAAGGTGTCGGCCGCTAGCAGATAACTGAATTCATCGTGATAGTGCGGCAACGGCACACCCAGAATAAGTGCGCCCGCTCCTCGAACGATAAACAGCGAGAGTCCCACAAGAAAAACAGAAAGCGATCTCCTGCCCGCAATCTTTTGTCCAAGCTCTTCCAGCCGCGCCAGTCCCAGCCCTGCCCATATCTGTGGAAACCTGATCTGCAGATACACCACAAGCGCTACTATCGCCACCGGCTTCAGAGCTTTCAGCAGCCACGTAAGAGCGTGCGTCACCGTCCCCGCTGCCAGCGGCAGGTTCCCCACGTCGGTCCCAATCAAGCGCGCTACCTCGCATCGCCATTATGCCGGAATTCCGAGATGCGGAACATTTTCCCAACTGGGCACGGCCAGAATCACCCATCCTGCGCCTTGTCTTTGCAATACTCCTACTCGCCCAGCCTTTGATCTCAGACCGTGCTGTGCCGTCACTTTAAGGTGATCCGATAACTTTCACAGGGCTTCCATCCAGCCCTAACTCTGCAGCGATTCCCTGCAGCGCCTCAATGCACAAGGCGATGTGCTCGTCCAAGTCCACGCCCAGCGCGGCGGCACCGTTGACGATGTCTTCGCGGTTCACTTTGCGGGCGAACGCTTTGTCATTCATTCTTTTTCTGACTGATTTTGCACCCACTTCGACGAGTGATTTTCCCGGCTTGATCAGGGCCACCGCGGTAATGAATCCGGCAAGCTCGTCGCAGGCGAAGAGAGCTTTTTCGAGCGGCGTATCGCGCGTTACACCGGTGTATTCGGCGTGCGACATGACGGCGCGGCGGATCACTTCGGGCCATCCGCGCTGCTTTAGAATCTCGTTCCCCTTGTAGCGCTATCATCTGATTCGGCTGGGACCGAGATCGATCCCCGCCGCGACTGCGGCATCCCCCTGGCTGATCCAACCACCTTCGCGGCGCTGCCATCCAGTCCTAGCTTATCGTCGATTCCCTGCAAGCTTCGATGCAGAAGGCGATGTGTTCGTCCAAGTCCACGCCCAGCGCGGCGGCACCGTTGACGATGCCTTCGCTGTTCACTTTGCGGGCGAACGCTTTGTCCTTCTGCTGCACGTCGTTTCCTCGCATGCCTTCTTCTTATCAGGTTGTGCTGTGAAAACTTGAGAGTTTTCTGATGCCGGGCTCGCTTCCTTGAGAATCAGGGGCGCCAGGTTTCGGGAACAATCTCGTGCCCGCTTCCGTAAGTGTTGGCATGCGAATCCACGCCATGCTCGCCATACTGCTTCTTTGGACCTTTGTCGCGAACCCATCCAGCTCTGCCTCTGACCTCGCGCTGGTTCACGCAAAGGTTTACTCCTCGCCGACCGACCCACCGATCGAGGATGGCACAATCCTCGTGCATAACGGCCGCATACGCGCCCTCGGGCCTAGCGCCAACATAAAAGTGCCACGATTGGCCAGGGCAGTGACCGTCATTGATTGCCACGGTCTCGTTGTAACCGCCGGGTTCTGGAACAGCCACGTACACCTCTTTACTCCCGGCTTACTTCATGCGAAGAAGCAGCCGTCCGGCGAGATTTCTTCGCAACTGGACCAGATGCTGACCCGGTGGGGTTTCACGACCGTATTCGACATTGCTTCGGTTCTGGACAACACGAATGACATCCGCCGGCGGATCGCCACGGGACAAATTCGTGGGCCGCGAATTCTCACCGTCGGGGAACCGTTTTACCCGAAAGGTGGAACTCCGATCTACGTCAAAGGATTTCTTGAAGATAACCACATCCCCTCGGCGGAGGTGCAATCCACGCCACAGGCCCTGGAACGAGTACGCCAGCAGATCAGGGATGGCGCCGACGGGATCAAGATTTTTTCAGGATCCATCACTGCTGAAGGCGTACTGCCAATGGCCACAGACCTGGCCAGAGCCATCGTTTCCGAAGCCCATCGTGCGGGTAAGCCGGTTTTTGCCCACCCCTCAAACGCGGAAGGGATCGAAGTGGCCATCCAGAGCGGCGTCGATATACTCGCCCACACGGCACCGATGAGCGGGGACTGGACCCCCGCCTTTGTAGAAAGGCTAAAGGCCGCTCACTTGGCCCTTATTCCTACGCTCACGTTGTTTGACGTCGAGGCCAAGAAGGCCAAGGTGTCCGCCGAGGAGAATGAGATGTGGATCAAACAAGCAGTTCAGGAGTTGAAGACCTATTCCGATGCGGGCGGCCAAGTCCTGTTCGGCACAGACGTGGGTTACATTGACCAGTTTGACACCGCTGAAGAGTTACAGTTGATGTCGCGCGCCGGCATGAGCTTTCAGCAGATTTTGGCTTCACTGACCACCAATCCAGCAACGCGCTTCGGATATTCGAGCCACAGTGGGCGCATCGCGAAGGGCATGGACGCCGATCTAGTTGTGCTTGATGGCGATCCTGCCAGAGATGTGACCGCTTTTTCTAAAGTCCACCACGTGATTAAGGGCGGGAAGCTGACTTATCCAATCCGGTAGTGTTAAGCAGTCTCGAGCGGCTCAAATGTGAGTTTTTCCGCAACCTGCTGCCTAGGCTGATCCGACAACCTTCGCGGCGCTGCCATCCAGTCCTAGCTTATCGGCAATTCCCTGCAGCGCTTCGATGCAGAAGGCGATGTGTTCGTCCAAGTCCACGCCCAGCGCGGCGGCACCGTTGACGATGTCTTCGCGGTTCACTTTGCGGGCGAACGCTTTGTCCTTCATTCTTTTTCTCACTGAGTTTGCATCCACTTCGGCCAGGGATTTTCCCGGCTTGATCAGGGCCACCGCGGTAATGAATCCGGCAAGCTCGTCGCAGGCGAAGAGAGCTTTTTCGAGCGGCGTATGGCGCGTTACGCCGGTGTATTCGGCGTGCGACATGACGGCGCGGCGGATCACTTCGGGCCATCCGCGCTGCTTTAGAATCTCGTTCCCCTTGTAGGGATGGTCTTCGCGGCTGGGATACTTCTCATAGTCGAAGTCGTGAACCAGTCCGACGATGCCCCACAGCTCTTCCGGCGACAACCCAAGTTCAGCGAACTCAAGTTCCGATAGCCCGGATGTCCCAGGATCGGTGGCAAACTTGCGGGAGCAAGCGCGCATGCAAGCCTCCACCGCCAGCGCGTGCTTGCACAAGCTTTCCGATTGAGTGAACTCAGTTAGTAAACACCACGCGGTCTCGCGATTAATCATGCTTTTCGCCCTGCTTCTGCGGGATTTCGCCGCTTCGTTGCGGTTTTCGCCGGCAAGATTTGCGGCTTTATGCATTTTACCCTTGACATCCACAGGCCTTGTACCGCAGATTGGGTCGGAACCTTCCCCCATATTTATTTAGGTTCCGTTGCATAGAAGTTGCGTAGATGTGTAAATGTAAGGAGTAGCCGGCTCTGGCACTCCCACAACCCGATGGCTACGACTCTTGCCCCAGTAGATTCTAGGGAAGTCGTCCGCTGCGATCACTGCCTGTTGGTTCAATTCCGTACGGTTAACAACAATTGCCGCCGCTGCCACTCGTCCCTGGACCAGGAGCCCGAGCCTGAACCGGTCGAGATGGCACCGCCAGTAATGATGCCCATGCCTGGCCTTGGCCGTGGGCACCTGAACCTGGCAACGTCAATCCGGTCGCTGCGTTTGCGCAGCGGGTTAAGCCAGCGGCAACTGGCCGGACGCATGTCCGTACCCCGGACCTATGTTTCCAAGATCGAAAACGAGAAAGCCACGCCCACGCTGTCCTCCTTGGAACGGCTGGCGCGAGCCCTGGAGGTAACCGTGCCGGAATTGCTCAGCGGCGGAGAAAAGAGCCGTCAGGACGAAATCAGCGAACTAATGAGAGACCAGTTTATCGCGGAGATCTTACCGTTTGTGTCGCAACTGAATGGGATGCAGATGTCGAGCATCCTGACCCAGGTGCGGGACTTGACGGTGCGGCCGCGAAGGACCGCGTAAGTTAACGGCGAACTCGGATTCTGCCGATTCGAGAGTCCGCCGTGCGTGAAAAGTTTATCCGGGCGACCTGCCAACTCAACGCCGGGACCAATCCCTTGGTCCCGGCTTTTTTCTGGTCTCGGCGCTAGCTGAATCCGAACTAGATTGACCAACATCTATGCAGCATGAACCTGGAAGAAGTTGGGAGTGTTTTTTCTACCTTGTCTGCCCGCCCTGCCTCTGTGAATCAAACTGAAGGGGATGGGTGGGGAGAGGAGCTGCAGCGGAGATTGGCACCGGCCGCGAGTTCGGCCGCCGACGATTCGCTGCTCGATGCCTACTCCCGCGCGGTCACGGGAGCGGTAGGGCGCGTCAGCCCCTCGGTGGTCAACATTGAAGTGCATCAATCCGCCGGCCGCAGGCGCTCGGGCGAGTCGCCCGAACGGCGGGGTGGAGGCTCGGGCTTCGTATTCACTCCGGACGGCCTGATTCTGACCAACAGCCATGTCGTGCATGACGCGCGGCGCATCGAGGTCACGCTGGCCGATGGCCGACGCATGCCGGCAAGCGCAATCGGGGACGATCCAGCGAGCGACCTTGCTGTCGTACGAGTCGATGAACCCGGTCTCGCTGCCGCTGCGCTCGGCGACTCGCAGCAGCTTCGTGTGGGACAACTTGTCGTCGCGCTCGGCAGCCCCTACGGGTTTCAATCGACCGTGACCGCGGGCGTGGTGAGTGCGCTGGGCCGTTCGCTGCGGTCATATTCGGGGCGGCTGATCGACGACGTCATTCAGACCGACGCCGCGCTCAATCCGGGCAACTCTGGCGGGCCGCTGGTCGATTCCGCGGGGCGAGTGGTCGGAGTGAACACGGCGACCATTTTGCCGGCGCAGGGGATATGTTTTGCCATCGGGATCAATACGGCGAAGTTCGTGGCCAGCCGCCTGCTGCACGACGGACGCATCCGCCGCAGCTATATCGGGGTCTCGGCGCAAACCGTGCCGGTGCATCGGCGCGTGGTGCGCTTCTATGATCTTGCCAAAGAGTCGGGTGCGCTGGTGCTGTCGGTCGAAGAGAATAGTCCGGCGAAGCGGGCAGGACTGCGGGATGGCGACATCATCGTTGCGCTTGAAGGCAAGCCCGTCGCTGGAGTGGACGATCTGCACCGCGTGTTGACGGATGTTCACCTAGGGCTGAGCTGCTCGCTGACCGTGCTGCGGCGGACCGAGAAGCTGGAGTTGAAGATCGTGCCGGAAGAGGCGGCGAACTGAGAACCAGTTCATATTCCGGTTTGCCGAACCCTCAAAGCGAGGCAGAAATAGTCTTCCCTCTCCCGCAGACTCTGGACGATCTCCTGTTCGCTCGCCTGACAGCGGGGATCGCGCAACTTGGCCAATGCTTTCGGATCCCGCTTTCCCGCCAGCAAGGCGCGGATGATTGCCTGCCCACTTAACCCGCTGATATCGCTCAAGGCAGTTCGCCTTAAACTGCGGAATCGGATCCGGTACTTTGAAGGCCGAAGTAAATGCGTTTGAAAGGCTCCACATCGTACGCGGTACGAATTCCTCGTGCAGCGGATTGAAATATAGGTCGTGCACCCTTCGCGCCAAATGTTTCGGCACTTCAAATTCGCCTCAAGGAACGCCCGGTAGATCGTCAGCCTAGCCATTTTCCCCGGCAGTTGCTGCACTCGCTAATGTTCGACTTGCTGCCGCATCGGGTCAAAATTTCCTTGCATCCGGTCAACACCGAACGATAGAGCATCCTCGAGCGAGAACGACCTTGAGTGTTGTGCGAGCACTGCCGTAAACGCGCCTGGGACAATGTTTCCGACATTCAAATCGCAGTTTAAGGCTGCCCTTGTGTCGGCCCATGGCGAAAGATGCGGGTGAGAGAAATCTCCTGACGTCGGCGGCAGGAGTGCCCGCATCGAACCCCGCTGAGGTTGGGGGCAGCCGGTTTCGTGCTGCTTCCGGAACGGAAAATCAAGGCTGGGCCCGCCGTAAGCCATTGCTGCGATATCAGTATGAGGGCTGAAGGCCCAGCGTCTTGATGAGTGCCTGATAGCGAGGCTCGGGGTGGACAAAGTCGAACATGGGCTCGGTTTGCAGCAGAATGAGCCAGGGATAGTGCTCCCGGTACGACTGTTCGAGAAACTTCAGTGTATTTGCTTTGTCGCCGAGAAAGGCGTAGTCCTTCGCGATCTCGTAGGGCGCAATATAGCCTTTGCGAGCACGCTGCAAAGCATCCGAGACCGCCCATTCCTCGGCGGCTCTTTCTCCGCCTCGCACAAATGCCTGACGCGCGGCCTCGGCGGCTTCCGGCTGTCCTAATAACTGCATGCCTTTTTCCAGTTCCCGCTCCGAATCGTTCCACATGCCTTTGTACCAGTAGGCCCCGGAGAGATTGAAGTGAATCCGCGGTTCGTTGGGAAAGGCATCGGCGCGCATGCGCAGCTCGCTGATCGCCGCATCAAATTGGCGAAGCTGAAGGTAAGAGTGTCCCAGGCCCCATGAACGCACGAAGGGATCGAGATCCGTGGCGCGTTTCTGCTCCTGCAAGGCTTCGTCGTTGCGGTTCAACGCAAGCAGAATGTAGGAACGCAGATGATGCTGTTCGGCGATCGTGGGGTCGAGTTCGATCGAGCGTCTGGATTCAGCGTCGGCACGAGGCAGGTCCCAGGCAAAGAAGAGATACCAGGCGACGAGGGCGTGATGAGCTGCCGGAAGCGAATCGTCGAGTCCGACGGCTTTGTGGGCGGAAGCCTCGATCTGGGCCATGACGTCTTTCGCCGGACATTCATCATCGATGGCTCGAAGTGCGTAGGATTCGGAAACACCTGCCCACGCTGCCGCGTACTCGGGCTGAATCTGAATGGCCCTCTCGAAATATTCCTGGCTGCGCTGATCGTTGCCGGCAAACCAGAAATACCGTCCCCGGAGATAAGCGTCGTGCGCCTCCGGATTGATGTAGCGCTGCTGGGCAGAATCTGAGGTTGCTGTGTTCACCTCTTTCGCGACCGCTTGCGAAAGTTCTTCCGGAAGCGAAAATGCCCCTCCCAGATCGCGGTCGTAGGTCTCGGCCCAGACATGTGTGTCGGTCGGAGCATAAATAAGCTGCACATTGAGGTGCATGCGGTTGGCGGTGCGGGCGAGTGAGCCTTCGAGGATTCCGTCGACGCCGAGTGCGCTGGCAATATCGCGCAATGGGCGGTGCACGCCTTTGTATTGCATCGCTGAAGTGCGGGAGACCACGCGTAACGAACGATTCTTGGCGAGCATGGTCGTCAATTCGTCGGTCATACCGTCGGCGAAGTAATCCTGCTTTGGATCTCCCGAGAGATTTTCCAAGGGCAATACGGCAAGGGACCGGATGCTTCTCGCAGCCTGACGTTTTTCGGACTGCCTGTACAGGCGATAGCCCAGCGTCATACCGGCTGCCACGAGAACAAGGATGGCGGCGGCAAGTGCCCAGCGTCGCGTCGCGGTCTCGGCGGATGGTGCTGCGACAAGCGGCGCTTGAGTTTGCGGAGATTTGGTTTCCGTTGAGTTGGCAGGGACGGGCTCCTCCGCTTCCTGCCAATCCACCTGGCCTACGAAGCGGTATCCGCGTCGAGGAACGGTTTGGATCCAGCGGGGATTTTCGGCGGAGTCCGATAGACAGTCGCGAAGCCTCTGGACTGCCGAGTTCAGCCCATGATCAAAATCGACGAATGTGTCACTAGGCCAGAGCTCGGTTCGGAGTTCCTCTCTCGTGACCATCTCGCCGTTTGCATCGAGCAGCAGACACAGGATACGGAAGCTTTGTTCACCCATTTTGATTTTGGTGCCGAGCTTCCGCAGTTCTCCGGAACGCAGGTCGAGCGAGTAGGGTCCGAACAGAGCCGTGCGTGCGGCCGAGATTTTCAACGTTTCCTCAGGAGGAGGCCCGGTGGGGAATGGCTCCTTCGATCCCGAAATGCGAACTCCAAGATTGTGACGGCGATTGGGGCATAGGTCAACCGAATGCCCGACACAACTACGCAGCCGTCGGAAGCGTTCCGTAAGTCTTGCGGCTTCATACATTTACGCCGTGTTGTGGAAATGTAATGGGGGTGACCCTTTTGGCATTGAAGCGCAGCTTGCGGCCGGGTCATAAGTATGGGCGCCAACTTGGGCATGTGGGGCAGGAGCGGCGCGACAAATAGGTCGCCGATGTTTCTCAATCGCTCAAAATTCAAGAAGGAGAAGGATGATGAATACGATTTCTATTCAAACCTGGACCAAGCTGATGTTGTACGTGGTACTGACAATCGGAATCAGCGCCAGCGCGGCGGCTTCGTGTGGGGATAGTTTGGCAGCGATGGCAGGCGGCAAGGCTATCGTGAGTTCCTCCATCGGCCAGCAGTTATCTGCCGAAACGGCAAACAGCCCCGCAAACTCTTCCATCGTCGGTCTTTGGCACGTCCAGTTCGTCGTGCAAGGGCAGACGATCCAGGAAGCTTTTCAAAACTGGAATCTCGGCGGAACGGAAGTGCATAACCCGAACGTTGATCCGCGGACGGGCCCAGTCTGTCTGGGCACGTGGGTAAAGACGCCGGGTGGCGCTTTTAAACTCGCTCATCGCGTGTGGAGCTACGACACCAATGGAAATTTCCTGGGGACGATCCATTTAAGCGAGACCGTCCATCTGACGCAGCGCGGCAGCGGCCAGACCGGATCATTCACGCTGAATTTCTACGATCCGGATGGGAACTTCGAAATGGAAGTGGCCGGCAATGTCGTCGGGCAACGCATTCAAGTCGAGTGATCCGCGAGACGCGTGTTGTCGAGGAGTGCAGTGTGGGGTTCAGGAGCGAATGCCCCGCAGGTCCGCGCGGGGCATTCGCTGGATGATGCCGGGTGCCCATTACCCATCTTCGAAATCCCGTATGATCTCCTGCCGATAGAAGACCGCGTCGGGCTCATTCAGTCGGACATGAAAAAAAGGTGCCGATCAAACCTTGCCGTGACTCTGGCATGACGAACCTCTCTTAGACTGCGGAAGCGGCGAGGCGTCTCCTCCAGTGTCGTTCTGGAATGAGGCCATCCCTAACAGTTGGGCAACCTCGGTTCTCGGCACGAGCTCATTTAAGAGCTGGAGCGGCGGCCGGACGGAAACGCCGTGTGTCAGAACGACTGCGAGAACCGAGCCTCCAGAAACTCTCCCAGCTTTGCCGTTGCTTTGAACTGGGGAATGGGATCTAGTTCTTTGAAGGCTAATAGGAATGCATTCGACAGGCTCCAGGTCGTCCGTGGCTTGAATTGCTCGTACTTCGGCTTGAAGCGGAGGTCATGCACGGTGCGGGCTGGGTGTTTCGTCGGGGCTTTGCCTTCGACGAACGCTTCGTAGGCGACCGCCTTCGCCGTGACATCGGCGAGTTCGCTTCTCTGCCCCCCCACCCCTTCCCCCTGGTCTATTGGAATCATCACCGTAGCGTGAAAATCGGAATGAATCTAAGGCTGCATGGCCCTGCCCTTCCCGTCATTGCAACCCTTCTCCCCGCCGTGTTAGCCTCAAATCCGAAGGGGATCACTTTGCAGCACAAAGTTCCCGCCGGGCTGGATCGCAAGGAAGCGGACGTCTATCGGCAATTCGATCCCGAGCGGCTCCCAAGACACATCGCAATTATCATGGACGGCAATGGGCGCTGGGCGAAACGACGGCATATGCCGCGCGTGGCCGGACATCGCGCCGGGGTTGCCGCCGTGCGCTCGACGGTGGAGACGGCGGCGCGCATCGGCATTCACGCGCTCACGCTTTATGCCTTCTCGGAAGAGAACTGGAAGAAGCGTCCCGCGAGCGAAGTCGACTTCCTGATGCGGCTGCTTAGCCGGTATCTGAAGGCGGAAGTACCCACGCTCGACAAGAACAATATCCGCCTGGAATACATCGGGCGGCAGCACGAACTGCCGGAAGACGTGCAGGAGCGCATGGAGTGGGCGCGCGCGAGTACGGCGCAGAATACCGGCACGGTGCTGACGCTGGCGCTGAACTACAGCGCCCGCAGCGAACTGGTGGACGCGTTCCGCTCCATGGTCAACGCGGCTTCGCAGAACGGCGGCATCGAGCACCTGCGGATTGACGAAGAAATGGTCGGCGAGCATCTCTACACGCGGAACCTGCCCGATCCGGATTTGGTGGTGCGCACTTCGGGCGAGATGCGGCTGAGCAACTTTCTGCTTTGGCAGTTGGCTTATGCCGAGATCTATGTGACGCCAACGTTGTGGCCCGATTTCCGCGGAGTGCATCTGCTCGAAGCTATCGTCGAGTATCAGAAGCGGGAGCGGCGCTACGGCGGGCTGAACCACGGGGACGCACACGCCGAGCCCGCTAAGGTTCGCAACTAGACTCTGGATCAAGTCTGCGTGGAGAGTGAAACAGCAGATTCCTCACCGGGCTTTCAGCCCGATTCGAAATGACAAGCCTTGGGTAGGATCGAAACTTCCTTGCTGAAGCGCATCGCGACCGCGGCGGTCCTGATTCCGATTGTGATGTTGCTGGTGTTGCGCGCGCCGATGCCGGTGCTGACTGTCTTCGCGGCAGCCGTTGCGCTGGTCACCGTACAGGAATTCCTGAAGCTGACGGAATTCTATGGCGTCGAGCCGCTGCGCTGGCCGACTTACATTTTCGTTGGATTGCTATTTCTGCTGCTGGCCTGGACCACGGCTGGCGAAACCCCGCAACTCTCCGCGCTCAAGTTCGTCCTAGCGTCGGGATTTGCTTGTGCGATCGCTCCCTTTGTTTTTCTGACCATCACCATGCGGCGAGCGCAGACCAGCGGCGCTTATCCCGCGGCGGCGGCCTCGGCGTTCGCTTTCGTCTATGTTGCTCTGCCCATGGCGATGCTGGTGCAGTTGCGCCAGCAGTGGGCGGGGGCATTCTGGCTGCTCTACTTGCTTCTCGTGGTTTGGGCGGGAGATATCTGCGCTTACGCTGTGGGGCGCTCGGTGGGACGGCACCTGATGGCGCCGCGCATGAGTCCGAAAAAAACCTGGGAGGGTGCGGCGGCTTCGCTGGCCGCGAGCCTGCTGGTCGGGACCCTGCTGTTCACCTACGCCCTGAACATCAGTTCCTTCCTGCTACGCGTGAGGCTGATCGAACGCCGCGACGGCCTGTTCGGACCGAAGCCCGAGCTTTGGCCCCTCATCCTGTTGACGGTCGCGCTCAATATCGCGGCCCAGCTTGGCGATCTGGTGGAATCACTGATCAAGCGCGGAGCCGGCGTGAAGGACTCTGGGACGATTCTTCCCGGCCATGGCGGCATGCTGGACCGCATCGATGCGTTGCTGTTTGCCGCCCCCTTACTGTGGTACTACGCGGCAGCAGTCTTCCCACCCGCACGCCCCTGGTAACGCGTAAAATAAGAGTTCAGTTCGAGAGTTCAGTTCGAGATCACTTAAGCATGAGACGCATCGCCATCCTGGGATCGACGGGGTCGATAGGCCGCAGCACGCTCAGCGTAGCCGAGTCCTATCCGGATCGCTTCCAGATCGTGGCGCTGGCCACGGGCTCTAACTTGAAGGTGGCGTTCGAGCAGGCGCGACGTTGGCGGCCCCGCGTGCTTTCGATCGCGGCCGAGCCTGACGCCGATGTGCTGCGCGCGCGTCTGAAGCAAGCAGGGCTCGGCGAAATCGAGGTCGTCCACGGCGCGGCCGGCACCGTTAAGGTTGCAACGCATTCTGAGGCCGACTTCGTGGTGAGCGCCATCGTGGGCGTGGCCGGGCTGGAGGCCACTTATGAGGCGGTGAAAGCGGGAAAGACCGTCGGCGTTGCCAATAAGGAATGCCTGGTCGCCGCAGGCGAATTGATCACCGCCGAGGCGCGACGCCAGGGCAAACCTCTGCTGCCCATCGACAGCGAGCATAATGCCGTTCACCAATGCCTGCGGGGCGGACGTCTGGAGGAAGTGGAACGCATCTGGCTGACCGCCTCTGGCGGGCCGTTTCTGAACACGCCGCGGTCGGAGTTCGCCTCCATCACGGTCGAGCAGGCGCTCAATCATCCGACCTGGAAGATGGGCAAACGCATCACCATCGACTCGGCGACGTTGATGAATAAGGGTTTCGAAGTAATCGAAGCATGCAGATTGTTTCACCTACCGCCGGCGAAGGTGGAAGTACTGGTCCATCCGCAGTCGACGATTCACTCCATGGTGGAGTTTGTGGATGGCAGCATACTTGCTCAGTTTTCCGTGACTGACATGCGGCTGCCAATTCTGTATGCTTTGACCTATCCTGAGCGGATTCAATCGGATATGCGGTTCCCGGTGGGTAACTTGCGTCATCTGGACTTTTGCCCCCCCGATATGAATAAATTCCCTTGTCTTCGTATCGCTTACGAAGCGGCAGAGGCGGGGGGGGCGAAGACGGTCGCGTTGAATGCTGCCGATGAGGTCGCGGTAGCTGCTTTCCTCGAAGGCAGCATTCGTTTTGCTGACATTCCCAGGATCATCGAAGACACGGTTTCAGCATCCAATCGTGGTCAGCTGGAGTCTATTCGAGAGGTGCTTGAAGCCGACACCGAGGCCCGCCGATATGCTCAGGAGTTCGTTTTGGGAATCACCAAGAAAACTGGGCACCTGCGGCCGATATCTGTAGTCTTGTAGCTGAATCTAACGGGGGAGTTGTACACGTATCTCTTTATGTCTGATTTCTTTATCGCCATCGCTGCCGTCGCTGTTGTCCTGGGCTTCATGATCCTGATCCACGAGTTCGGCCACTATGCCGTGGCCAAGTTGCTCGGAGTCCGGGTAGAGGTTTTCTCCATTGGGTTCGGCAAACGCCTGCTCGGCTTCCGCAAGGGAGACACGGATTACCGCATCAGCGCAATTCCCCTGGGCGGCTACGTGAAGATGAGCGGCGAGAATCCCATGGACGCGCGCAGCGACGATCCGGCCGAGTTCATGAATCACTCCCGCTGGCACCGCTTCCTGATCGCGATTGCCGGCCCGGCGATGAATATCCTGCTGGCCATCTTTCTGCTCACTGCCGTATACATGGTGCATTACGAGTACGCGGTTTTTCTCGACAAGCCTGCGGTGATCGCGGAAGTAAAGCACGACTCCCCTGCGGAGAAAGCCGGCTTGCAGCCGGGCGACCGGATCATAAGGGTGGATGGTATTGAGAACCCGACCTGGGAACAACTGCAGCCGCGGGTATGGCTGAGTCCAAACCAGCCGCTGACCATCACCATCAAGCGCGGGGATCAGACCTTCGAGAAAACGATTACGCCCCAGGCCGTGACCTCGTCCGAAGTGGGTTCGGCGGGATGGTTTCCGGAGGATCCCGTCATCGTCGGCCAGACTGAGACCAACACGCCCGCTGCCAGGGCCGGACTGAAAGAAGACGACAGGATTGTTGCTCTGGATGGCAAGCCCCTGGTTTCTATCGAAGCGATGATTGAGCGCCTGCAGCAAAGCAAAGACAAGCCAGTCGACCTTACGGTGATGCGCGGCAACGAGACGCTGAACTTTCGCATGACCCCGGTACTGGCGAAGACCGAAGACCCGAAGGAGCCGAGATACCGGTTGGGGTTCCTCAACAAGAACGAGACCAAGGTGAGCAAGTTGCCGTTCGCCCAGGCGCTGAGTCTTTCGCTCGAGCAGAACAAGAAATACTCTCTGCTCATTCTGGAGTTGGCCAAAAAGATTGCGCAGCGGAAGGTTTCGCTGCGCGCCGTTTCCGGCCCGATCGGTATCGCGCAGGAAGCCGGCTATGCGGTGCAGCAAAAGGGCTGGACGCCGCTGCTGGAGTTGACGGCGGGGATCAGCCTGAATCTCGGCATCATTAACCTGCTGCCCATCCCCATTCTCGACGGCGGCGTCATCCTGTTCCTATTGATCGAAGGGCTCATGCGGCGTGACGTCAGCCTGCGCATCAAGGAGCGCGTCTACCAGGCGGCCTTCGTTTTCCTGGTGCTGTTCGCCGCCATGGTCATTTACAACGACCTGATGAAGACTTTGCCGGGGCTCATGGACCGGCTGCCGTAAGCGGTTTCCCTGCCGGATAAGAGCGGTCCTTCCGAGCCGGAAGCTCCCCAGGCCGCGACTGCAGCGGCGATTGAGGAAGCACCCCAAGGCGGGGTGTGCTGGTGCTAAGGCGTCCGCGACTCGATGGCCGACCTCAATTCAGAAGATCGATCGCTTCAGAACAAGCGATCGATCCGCTCGCCCCGCTCTCTCAGCATGTTAAAATAAGGCTTCCCATGGCTATGATTCCACGTAGGAAAACCGTAACCACCGTGGTCGGGGGCGTTCGCGTAGGTTCGGATGCACCGATTGTAGTGCAATCCATGACCAATACCGACACTGCCGACGTGCCCTCGACCGTCCAGCAGTGTGCAGCCCTCGCCCGCGCCGGCTCGGAGCTGGTGCGCGTCACCGTCAATAACGACGAGGCCGCCGCCGCCGTTCCCCGTATCGTCGAGCAGCTGGACAAGCAAGGCTTGCGCGTGCCCATCATCGGCGACTTCCACTACAACGGGCACCTCCTGCTGACCAAGTATCCGGAGTGCGCCCGCGATCTGGCGAAGTACCGCATCAATCCGGGCAACGTGGGCATCGGCCGCAAGGACGACAACAATTTCCGCACCATGATCGAGGTGGCGGTGAAGTATCAGAAGCCGGTGCGTATCGGCGTGAACTGGGGCTCGCTCGATCAGGCTCTGCTCACCCGCATGATGGATGAGAATTCCCGCCTCGACGATCCCAAAGACGCCCGCGAAGTCACCATGGAAGCGATGGTAGTGAGCGCGCTGAACTCGGCCGATCTGGCGCAGAAGTTCGGCCTGCGCCCCGACCAGATCATTTTGAGCGCGAAAGTCAGCGGCGTGCAGGATTTGATCGACGTCTACCGTGCGCTGGCCGCACGCTGCAACTACCCCCTGCACCTCGGCCTCACCGAAGCGGGCATGGGCGCGAAAGGCGTTGTGGCGTCAAGCGCTGCCATGGGCGTGGTGCTGCAGGAAGGCATCGGCGACACGATTCGAGTTTCGCTTACGCCGGCGCCTGGAGGCGACCGCACCGAGGAAGTGCGCGTGGCACAGCAGATTCTGCAATCCATGGGGATTCGCAGCTTCACGCCCCAGGTTACGGCCTGCCCCGGGTGCGGACGCACCACCAGCACCTTCTTCCAGGAAATGGCCGAGCAGATTCAGGCTTACCTGCGCGAACAGATGCCGGCCTGGAAAGGCCGCTACGTGGGGGTTGAAGAAATGAAGCTTGCCGTCATGGGCTGCGTGGTCAACGGCCCCGGCGAATCGAAGCACGCCAACATCGGAATCTCCCTGCCGGGAACCTTCGAAGAACCGAAGGCCCCGGTCTACGTGGATGGACGCCTGTTCACCACGCTCAAGGGGGATCGCATTGTCCGAGAGTTCATCGAGATCCTCGATGAATATGTCGACTCACACTACGCGGCGCGTGAAATGAAGGAAGAAGTCGCCGCGCGAAGTTAAGGGTTCGCAGTTCGGCTTAGACTAGCGCATTAGCCCGCCGGCAAGAGCGTTCCGCAACGACAGTCCCAGCACTGTGAGCAACTGTCACGCTCAACGATCTCGCCCGCTTCTGCTATTGCCCACTGAGCATAAAGATCGGAGCCTGCAGGGGCGAGCCGAGGGTTTGTGAAGGCCCGGCGTATGGCGCGGGCAGGTCGGTGACCAGCGTATCGGCGGGAGCGCCGCTGCCGCCGTTGTTGGTATTGCTGTCGGTGGTATTAATGTCGGCGATAGCACCCCCGTCACACATGCCGACATAGACGTGGGTGCTGTCCATAGAGGCGGTGGTGAAGACGCGGAAGCGCGTTGCGCCAGGCGCGTAGACCGCAGGCAGGACAGGCGAAGCGCAAGCGGCAACCGGCGGCAAAGCGTATTGATTCGTCGCAAAGGGCCCGGTCGGGCACGTGGTCCCGCTGCAAGGAGGGGACCAGGTCAGCAACGTCAGAGTTGGCGCGCTGGGATACTGAATCGTGAGATTACTGGCGGCAAACACCGTAAGGCCTGGGATCATGCAGGGCGACACGTTCACGGTCGGATCCGGGCAGGGCGATGCGGACGATGTGATCTGGTAGCTAGCTACATAGAACCGGCTGCCATCCGGTAGAGCCGTCACCGAAGTCGGCGAGCATCCGGCGGGACACGGAATTGAACCTGAGGCAAAGGAAATGGCGCCCAGTAGGATCGGCGTGTCGTTGGCTCCGCCGGTATCAGAAAACACATAGACCATGCTGGTCACAGGATTCGCCACATAAAGTCGGTTCAAATACGGATCAAAGAAAATGAAGTTGGCCCCAGCGCCGACCGCAAGACTGCCCGTCACTGTGTCCGTGGCCGTATCAATGGTCACCAGTTGCCCGTCCCCTTGCGTGAGCACGTAGACTTTCTGGCTGTCGCCGCGAGCCACCACCCACACCGGGGTAATGCCGGTGAACCCAGCAACGAGCCCATTCGCGGTGTTCGGGGACAGAGACGCGGTGTTCAAGGTGCTGACGGAATTGCTCCCTTGGTTGGCGACATAGAGCTTGAGGCCATTCGGAGTCTCGGCCAGGCTAACGGGATGTACTCCCACCGCCACGCTGTTGCTGACTACATTCAGCACCGTGTTGATGGCCGAAACCGAATTGGTGTTGTAGTTCGCCACGTACATCGCGCTGTTCTGCGTGCTGTTGAGGAATACGGGCTGGGGGGGGAATGCTGCGGTTCCGCCCGAAGCTGCCGCCAGATCGGGGTTGGGGTTCGAGTAGGTGATGGTGGTACCGCTGTTCGATAAGAGGGGAAAGGCACCGTTGTACGCGTTTTGGTTGCATGCGGGGGCTGCGCACCCAGGAATGACCACATTTGAGATGACGATGGTGTAGCCGACCGGGACATTGTTCAAGGGCGCACTGAGCGTAGCCGTGACGAGATTGCCGGACTCGCTGATCGCCGTGATGCTCGAGGTCGGGGTAGGCAAACTGACCGCCGACACGGGGCCAAATCCAGTCGAGATAGTGGACTGGACGGCCGGACTAAACGACGAAACTGCATCGAGGCCGCCCTGGACACTGCCCGCATTTGCGACAAACAACTTGGAATTGTTGGGGAGAATGGCCGCGTGAGTGGGAGTAAGGCCACCATTCGGCGCGTCGGGGCCGTTGATGGGAGTTTCGGCGAGGAGCGTGTCTCCCGAAACATCAATCTCCGTGGCCCAGCCCGGATAGTTGGGGACGTTCGTGCTAATGGCATAGACAGCATGAAAATTGGCCGGAATCGGAGGCGGTTCGACCGGACATCCTGGAACCGCACCTTGCGAGCAAGGAATCACTACCGGGCGGTATACCTGCCCGCAAGCCATCCATAGCAGAGTTAGAAACACCATGGCGGCCAATCGGCCCACACGTCGAAGACTCATCGACACCCCAAAAGAAGAATTCTGGCTCTACCCTGCGAGGAATTAAACATTCTAACGGCTGGCCGTGATCTGCGCCAGTCAGTCAGCTGCACCGTCAGCCGCGTCCGGTTCGGTTTTCAGGAGCTCAGTCTCGGCAACGCTACGCTAATGGGATGCGCATCTTCGGACACGAGTTGGAAGGAGGAACAAGGCCGGTCTCAGGTGCCGGGGTGGCGTTAGGTTTTCGGGTTTGTCCAAGACCTGACACGCAAGTTGATATAATTCAGCCGCTTTCCAACTCACACAATTAAGAAAGGGGGGAGAAAATGAAACGCATACACTTCGTGTCAGCGTTCGCGGTTACGTTGTTCGCCGCGTGTTCGATGGTCGCCCAGGAAAAGCCGGGAACCATCGCCGCTTTAGAGCTTCAGAAACCGAAAAACGGGATGGTGCCGCAATATGAGGCTGGACGCAAGCAGAAGGCAGCTTGGCACAAGCAACAGAACGACCCGCAACCGCTGTTCGTATGGGAGATGCTCACAGGCGAGGATACAGGAAACTACGTGGTGGGGCGGTTGGGCCAACACTGGGCCGATTTCGACAAGCCCGCCATTCCAGACGAAACCGATCTGGCCGAATTCCAGAAACTTGTGGGCAACTACGTGGACTCAGTCACCGCGTTTTACTATGCGTACATGCCCAAGGTAAGTAATCCAAGCGATGCCAAGATGCCCACGAAATTCCACGAGTCCATTCACTTTTACGTGCGTTACGGGAAGGATTCGGATTTTCGGTCCGCTATTGAGCGCATTCACGAGGCCGCGGAGAAAACGAAGTGGCCGGTGAATTACTACTTCTACGCGCTGTTTAGCGGTGGTGAGACAGGCGTCTACGTGCTGGTTCTGCCGCGCAACAGTTGGGCTGATTTCGAGGATAAGCCAGATGTGAAGCCGTTCCGCGACATGCTCAAAGACGCATTCGGACCGGAGGAGGCGGATTCCATCGTGGATCGAATTGACAAATCGGTGGAGAAAGAGACCAGCCAAATCCTGCAGTTCCGCCCTGACTTGAGTTATCTGCCCGGAAAGTGAGATCGAGGCGCTGGCCCGTCGCCAAAAACGGGCCTTCAATCCATCCAAGCGGCCGTTCCCTGACTCTCTGGACTTCTCTCTTTATATCGAATACGACCCCATAAACCTTATGCGACGCAAGGACATCGAGATCGCCAGAAAGCATCCCAGCGTTTCTCGTGATGTCGCTCGTGCCAACGCCAAAATAGACATCAGGGACGATCTCCAAGCGCGGATTAGAAGTCGCAATCGCTTGGTGGGGCAGATCTTCTGACACGGGATGGGAAGCAGACAGATTCGCAGCTCTCGAAGTTAACAAAAAAACATTCCGGCCCAGAGCTAAGCCCTGATCTTGCTCTACCGGCCGCGCCGCGACTTGCCGCCCACGGCGGCGGTTGGCTCCTCTGACTTGGCGGCGGTGGCCGCGGGCTTTTTCTTGCCTTCCATCTGCGCCAGGCTCTGCTTGAGAGCAGCCATCAAGTCTATGACGGGAGCCAGCTTCTTAGGCTTCTCGACCGCCGCGACCTCCCCGCCCTCAAGCTTGGTCTCAATCAGCTTCTTCAGATTCTCCTGGAAACTGTCTTTGTACTTCTCCGGATCCCATTCATCCGCCAGCGCTTCGATGAGCTGGTGCGCCACTTTGACTTCAGCTTCTTTCAACTCCACGTCGGGCGCGCCAAAGCCTTCGACCTTCTTCACTTCTTCGGCGTAGTACATCGTGTGCAGCATCAGGCCGCCTTCGTGCGGACGCAGAAACACCGTGTACTCGCGATTGTGCATCGTGATCTTGGCGATGGCCACGTACTCGCTTTCCTCGAGAGCCTTGGTCAGGAGCGCGTAAGGCCGCCGCCCGGCTTCTTCCGGCATCATGTAATACGAAGACTCAAAATACACGGGATCGACGTCACCGGCCTTGACGAACTCCAAAATCTCCATGGTCTTAGCCGTCTGCGGCTCGATCTTTTTGATCTCGTCCGGTTCGATGATGATGTATTCGTCCTTGCGAAACTCGTAGCCTTTGACGATGTCGCTGCGATCGACGACCACATTTTCGAGCGGACAAATATATTGCTGCTTCACCCGCACTTTGTCCGTGCGATGCAGCATGTTGAAAGAGATGCCGCTGCTGCGGGCCCCCGAAAACAAGCGCACCGGCATGGAGATGAGACCGAAAGTTAAGTGTCCAGACCAGACGGAAGAAGCCATAGTTTCCTCTCTAGCTCACGCACGTCTCCACATATCTGTCGCGATTTGTCGTTCCGACCAAGCCCATCGATTGGCGTAAGCCAATCCATCGGCACGTGGAGGAACCTGCTCTCTCTCTGGGCAACCCCGTAACCATGGGCCACGCAAGCCGCCTAACCTGCCCAGAATTGCGAGTTTAGCCTACAACCGAAGCTTTGGATGCACAAATCTTAAGGCAGGCAGAACCGAAATGCGAAGCCGGAGGGGATGGGGTCTGACCGGCGGAAGCCCTAGGGGTTGTAGTTAACCCCGCCGGTTCCCGTGCTACCGGTCGAGGTGTTCAACGTCCCGCACGCATGGGCAACACTTTTTCCTCAGCCTGGATCCGCAGGGACATCCGGCTGGTGTCTTTCACCGCTATTCTCGGTTGGGAGGAAACGGCGGCGTTTGAACGGCCACCGCCTTCTTGAACCCTGCGCGCGCCGCCGATCATCTGTGAGGAAACGCTCTCGACGCGGAGGACACAATGGCCGACCTGCGCTATCCCATCGGCGAGTTCGCTTACGAAGGCACAACTACCCCGGAACAGAGACAGGAGCTCCTCCACCACATCGAGCAAGCACCTGGCCGCCTGCGCGCAGCCGTGAAAGGGCTCTCGGAGCAGCAACTGGACACACCCTACCGTCCCCAGGGATGGACCGTGCGCCAGGTCGCGCATCACGTTCCGGACAGCCACCTCAACGCCTACATCCGCTTCAAGTTGGCCCTTACCGAAGAGGAACCGACGATCAAGCCCTACGCCGAAGACCGCTGGGCGCGGCTGGCGGATACCCAAGCCACTCCCGTGGATGTCTCACTGGCGTTGCTCGATTCACTGCACGATCGCTGGGTTCGTCTGATGCGATCGTTCGAGCCCGACGACTGGAAGAGAGCTTTTCGCCATCCAGAACGCGGAGTGGTAAGTCTAGAGATGAATTTGGCCATCTACGCTTGGCACGGCCGCCATCACGTCGCTCACATCACTTCGCTGAGGGAGCGCAACGGCTGGTAGCGGCGAGTTTCTAGTTCCGGGTTTCTGATTTCCGGTTTTGAGGGTAATGCATCAACGATGGGAGGCTGGAACTAGAGACCGGAAACTGGAAACCCGAAGCTAGAGAACTGTTTTTCTCGGTCATTCGTCCAGGTCACTTTGGTCATCTTTTTCCCGCCAAAGCCGGCGGATACGATTTTCGCTTCCGCCCGACTTTTGGGCAAGCGTATGCTTGACCGGGAGCTGTGTAATGTAGATGTCGCCTTCAAGGTTCGTCGAGACGCGGGCGCGGAAATCGTCAGCGGCGAAATCTGTGAAGGGCTTCGCGGAGAAGATGCCAGCGTTGTTGGCCACGGCATCGATCGAGCCTAACCGCTGAATAGCGGCCTCGGCCACCTTTTGAGCGGTAGCAGCCTGCCCGATGTCTCCGCCCACCAAATCGAGCTTCTCGCTCGCCTTCAGTTCAGTCGACTTCGTCGCGTTGCGCGTAGAAACACTTTTCGAGAAGTGGTACACCATCAATTATTTCGTCAATGAATCACGTCAAATTGGAACATTCGGGTGAGACCGCTGTTGTCGGCTGGCTGACGAGTGCATAGCCCAGCTTTTTCATCAGCTGGCCAAATTGTGCTTCAATTTGCTGCACGGATTGCGTCGGCAGAGCCGACCTCCAGCCGCCAGCGATGGCCTGCCTCACCCCTAGATACGGCCTCTTCTCCCGGGAAGTGTGGCTTCTGGTCCAGGCGGGGCCCTGCGTCTTTTCCAGAGCCCGCATGCGATCGGCAGAGCTCAGGTCGACGGCGCGTTGAAGATCGCTCTCACGGCGATCGATTACAGCAAAGCCGGAAGTCTCGAGAAAGGCGGCGATGCGGGACAGCGCCGCTACGGGGTCTTGTGTGAGATCTTCGTATCGCAAAAGGGCAAAGCCGTGACGGTTCTCACGTGTGGCCAGCCAACTGGCAACGTGATCGGCCCAGGTTCCGCACTTGTGGTCGAACTTGGCGGCAAGGAACATGGGGACGAAATTCTCCAGTTTGCAGTCCGGGGGTATGTTCCCGGCCTTCAGATTGTGATGATAGTTGGAAACTGCGACGTCCCGGGGATCGCGCACGATGTACAGAACGTGCGGGTAGTGCGGCTGAAAGACTTCATGGCTCTTGAAGATGCGCGGTCGCGGCAGGGCGCGCAAACGACGGTCCGGGGCAAAATAAATTTCAGGCACGCGCCGCTCCAGATTGGCAAAGGTGACGGGATCTTCGGGATGAATCAGATTCCCGATGAGAAAGCGCGTCCAGTTGTTCCCCGACCTGGGATAGGAGACGAGGAAAACGTCGTCGGGAAACACAGTCAGATTTCGGCCGGCGTCCTGTCGTCCTGCGAGCACGCGTGCAACCGAGACCGCTTTTTGAAAGGCACGAATCATTCAGCCGGCTTTCCTGTCAACTTCCGTGTCGACCCAAGAGTCTAACTACCTCGTATGAACCCAAAAAAAAACGCGGAGAAGCCAGAGGCTTGGGCACCGGGTGCGCCAGCTCCGGAGTTTCATCCACACGGAGATTCCATCCCTTGCCATTCTTCTCCACCCAAACCAGGGCTCCCGTCTTGGGACCGCCACAAACCGGTATGTGGCGTTTGTCCCCGCCGTGGAGAAGAGCTGGGGCCGCAAGAAGATTGCGCACGTGAGTTACGGCTACGATGCACGCCTTGGAGCGGTCTGCGATGTCGAGTAGTTCTTCGAGCTTCCGCGAATATCGGTCACAGAATTGAAGGAAGGACTCGCCTTCGGGTGCGGGCAGTGACGGATCAAGTTCGAGCTGTTGGAGAATTGGCAGAATGTCCTTAACGCGCTGCCCCGCCAACGTTCCCACGTTCCACGGGCGCAGACCGGAAGTATGCACGATCGAAGCTAGGGTCGCTTTCGCTACAGCGTCGGCTGTCTGCCGCGCCCGATGAAGGTCGGAGGAGTAGATACGCGCCACCGGATATTGAGCCAGCCTTTGAGCCGTCTCCCCGGCTTCGCGCAAACCCTGTTCGTCGAGAGGTACATCCATCCAACCGCGCAGCCTCTCGGCGCTATCCAGCAAGTTAAGCACGGTTTTCCCGTGACGCACCAAAATCAGCTTTCCCATTTTTGCTGACTGTCAACTGGAGGAATCAAGGAGTTGAAAATCAAGACTAAGGGTTAATGACTATTTAGATGATAGACATACTAGTAATGTAACACAGCACTCACGTTAGCACCGGGGTTTCGGGGCTGTCAAGCAGATTTTCCGGGTCATGATTTTCCGGTCATGATTTTCCGGGTCATCGATCTGACGGACGGGACGTTCCTTCGCCGGGATGGCGGAAGCGCCGTTCTCGAAGAACTCTTTCTGCTTGCCATCTATCGTACGCATGAAGGGAGAACAGTCATGGGAAAGCTCGAAGGAAAAGTAGCTGTCATCACAGCAGCGACGTCCGGCATGGCACTCGCCACCGCCAAGCTCTTCGTCAAAGAGGGCGCGTACGTCTTCATCACCGGACGCCGCAAGGATAAGCTCGGTGAGGCCGTCAATCTCATCGGCAAGAACGTCACCGGTGTGCAGGGCGACGCCAGTAACCTAGGGATGAATTTGGCCATCTCCGCTTGGCACGGCCGCCATCACGTCGCTCACATCACTTCGCTGAGGGAGCGCAACGGCTGGTAGCGGCGAGTTTCTAGTTCCGGGTTTCTGGTTTCCGGTTTTGAGGGAAATGCACCCACGATGGGAGGCTGGAACTGAGAAACCGGAAACTGTAAACCCGAAACTAGAAAACTGTTTTCCTTGGTCATTCGTCCAGGTCACTTTGGTCATCTTTTTCCCGCCAAAGCCGGCGGATACGATTTTAATGTGACCACTTTCCGGTTCCCACCTTTCGGTCTGCGCAGCTGGCTTCGAGCGTCGGCTTTCGCGCTCTTCGTCTCGGCCTCCTTTGCCCAGCAGCCGCCGCCGGTAGCTCCTGCGGCCCCGGAACCGACATCCACTGGAGCGGAACAGCCTCTCGGGACCGTGGCTCGGAACTCCAAGCAGCAAACCTCCGTGCGGGCCAAGAAAGTGATTACCGAAGACGACATGGACGCCCTCGCGAATGCGCTTCCCCGGCTACGCCAGGAGGGAGCGGAAAACGCCGACGAAATCATAGCCGCGATCGGCCAGTACAAAGCGAGCCACACCCCGGAGGAAACCGAAGCGGTAGTGCAGGCTTGGTACGAGAGGTACGACCAAGACTTAGCCGCCGCGATTCAGCAGAATCAGGTGGTCAACACCCTGCGGGAAGAAAACTTCAGCAATGGGTCTGAACTTTGCCGGGAGAGCGGCGACTACCAGAGCTGTGAGCAGAAGCGCCGGGCCGAGTATGTTGGGGTGCGGCATGATCAGTACACCATCCGCCGTAATATCGCGCTAGAGGTACGAATTCAGCACGTGTTCATGAAGGTCCGCGCTGGCATCCTGCGCTACAACCTCCGTTACGACTGGTTCAAGGTTCGCACGACCAACGGTATCGACACATTCTAGAGCTTCAAGAACGGTTTCCGGTTTCTAGTTTCCGGCTTCTGAGGGGCGCGGCCGCTACAGTTCGTCGAAACTGGAAACCGGAAACTTACTCCTGGGTCATACCCAGCTTCCACAGCAAATAGCTGCTCGCTTCCCGCAATACTGCGTAGGCGCGTTGCCCAACGCTGTGCGGCTTCGAATCCGGTCGTGGCGCCACATACACCGGACCGACACCTTCGTGCTCCAGCAATTTCTTGATGCGGAATACGTGATAGGCGTCGCTGACCGCCACGCAACTGTGCAACCCGTTGGCCCGCATGATCACAGCCACGCGCACCGCCGATTGAGCGGTGTCGGAACCCTGAGTCTCGGCAATCAGGTTTCGCTCGGGAATTCCGTGGTGTTCCAGATAGTCGCGGCCCACGCCGCCTTCGCTGAAGCTGGGGTCGGACGCAGCACCTCCGGTGGTAATGACGATGGGCGCGAGACCCCGGCGAAAAAGATCGAATGCATGATCGAGCCGCGCGCGCAACACCGGCGAAGGACGGCCGGCATACTCCGCTGCACCGAAGACGACGATGGCGTCTGCCGGGTGCAACTCCTCGAGCGATCCCTCACGCACAATGCGAACCGCGCTCAGCGTGAGGAACGCAGCCAACCCAGCCAACGCCAGCACGCCGCACCGCAGCAGCCAGCGGGGTCGCGGATGACGGTGAACAGAATCGTCGCTCATCCTTTGGCAAAGAAGGTGGAGATATCTTCGGCAGGGATTGCGCCTTCGCGGATGACGCGCCAGCGCACCCCTTCGTCGGTCAGGTCAATAATGGTGGAAGCGATATCGCGAGGGGAAGTCCCGCCGTCGACGATAATACTAATGCGGCCCCGAAGCTGGTCGCGCACTTGCTCGGCGCTGGTACATTCCGTCGCTCCGCTCAGATTGGCCGACGTGGCCGTGATCGGAATGGCCGCGGCCGCCACCACCGCCAGCGGTATCTTTGCGTTCGGCACGCGCAGGGCCACGTTGCCGGTATTGGCGGTCACCTTCAGAGGCAGACGTGATCCGGCTTTCACGATGATGGTCAGCGGTCCCGGCCAGTATTTCCGCGCCAACGCATAAAACTCCTCGGGCAGCGCCTTGGCCAGCTCTTCGGCTTGATCCACGCTTTCGATGAGCAACGACAAGGGTTTGTGACGTGAGCGGGTCTTGATGTCATACACGCGGTCCACGGCGCGCAGGTTGAACGGATCGGCCGCCAGCCCGTAGAACGTGTCTGTCGGCATGCCCAGCACTTCGCCCGCGCGAATCTGGTCGGCGGCGTACTTTACCAGTGAAGTCTCCGGCATCTCGCTAGTGATTTTTAGGATTTCGGCGCGCACGGCGCTCCCTTCCTCGATGCTTCCGCTTGGAATATTTTGTCCGAGGAACCTACCATAATACGGCAAAGAGCTTCAAGGCGGGTGGGCGGCGTATCATTCAATCACGATCCGGCATGAAACAGGCCTCACAGACCGCTCCGAACCTGCAGCCTAGGCTCCGCCGCATTGAGGGACGCCACAACCCGCTGGTCAAGCAACTGCGCCAGGCATTTTCGCGGACGGAACTTACCGAAGGCGGAGACTGCGCCATCGAGGGCTTGCGCATCCTGGAAGAAGCCATCCGCAGCGGCCTGCGCTTGAGCGCGGTATTCTTTCGCGAGTCGGCGCAAGACCGGGCCGAGCGTCTCCTGCCGCAGATTGGAGCCCATGTCGAAACTTTGCTGCTCCCCGACCGGTTATTCGACAGCCTGGTACCGAGCGAATCCCCTCAGGGCGTGGCCGCGCTGGTGCGCCTCAGGGAGTTTGCGCTCGATGATCTTATAGAACGGCTACAGGTAGGCCCGATGGTTGTGCTCGCCGGACTGCAGGACCCCGGCAACCTGGGTACCATTCTGCGTTCGTCCGAGGCCTTTGGCAGCGCGGGCGTGGTTCTGGGCGAAGGCACGGTCAGCCCCTTTAACTCGAAAGTTATTCGCGCCTCGGCAGGCTCCGTGTTCCGCCTGCCCCTGGTTCATGCGCACGGGAAATCCGCGGCAGGTAAGCTGGAGGAAGTTGCAGAGAAGTTGAGAACACAAGGCGTACGCCTGATCGCGACCTCCTCCCACAGGGGGACAGCGTTGGATCAAGCCGACTTGAAGGGCTCAACGGCGCTCTTCTTTGGCAATGAGGGCGCAGGCCTGCCGCGCGAGCTGATGGGCAGGATGGATGAATTCCTCTCCATTCCGCACACTCCGCTGGTGGAATCTCTGAACGCCGGCGTTGCTGCGAGCATCGTATTGTACGAAGCCGCAAGGCAGAGGAAATAAGAACATGTTCACCCCAGAGGCACAGAGACACAGAGAAAACCAGGAGGAGAAAGATCCCCGGACCGGTCCCATCATGGCTGCGGACATAGCGGTTCACCGCCACTTGGGTCGAGGACTGCTGGAATCGGCTTGGGAGGAATCCTTGTGCCCCGAACTTGATCTGCGCGGCACCGACTTCCGCAAGTTCGATGTTCCGTTACTGACCAGGGGCATGGCTGGTTGTGTTCTTTAGGGTTTTTTCTGTTCGCGGTTTTCGCTGTGTCTCTCTGACTCTGTGGGGAACAGGTTTTCCATGGGACTTTTTCAACCCGCCCCGAGCGCCGATAGCGCCACCGACCGCACGCGGCCGCTGGCGGACCGCATGCGCCCGCGCACGTTCGAGGAGTTCGCCGGCCAGGAACACCTGATCGGTCCCGGCAAGCCTCTGCGCACGCAGATCGACCGCGACGACACCGGTTCACTCATCTTCTGGGGACCGCCGGGCACGGGCAAGACTACGCTGGCGAAGATTATCGCCCGCATGACCAAGGCGGTGTTCATCGAATTCTCCGCCGTGCTTGCCGGGATTAAAGAGATCAAGCAGGTCATGGCCGAGGCCGAGAGCGCTCGTCAATACGGCACGCGGACCATCGTCTTCATCGATGAGATTCACCGTTTCAACAAAGCTCAACAGGACGCATTCCTGCCTCACGTGGAAAAAGGCAACATCCGCCTGATCGGCGCCACCACCGAGAATCCTTCATTCGAAATCAACTCCGCGTTGCTCTCGCGCTGCCGCGTCTATGTATTGCAGCCGCTGACCGAGGACCAGATCGTGCAACTGGTAAAGCGAGCGATTACGGATGAGGAGCGCGGCCTGGGCACAATCAAGTTGCGCGCATCCGACGACGTCCTCAAGAGAATCGCCAGCTACACCAGCGGCGACGCCCGGAGCGCCTATAACGTTTTGGAAGTGGCGGCCGGTCTGGCGCAGCAAGCCGCAACCCAAACCGCGGAAATCACCGACGCCATCGTTCGGGACGCGCTGCAGAAGCGCACCCTCTTCTATGACAAGGCCGGAGAAGAACATTACAACCTGATTTCCGCCCTGCACAAGTCCGTGCGCAACAGCGATCCCGACGCCGCGCTCTACTGGCTCGGCCGCATGATCGAAGCAGGCGAAGACCCGCTCTACATTGCTCGTCGCGTCGTGCGAATGGCGGTGGAAGACATTGGGCTGGCCGATCCGAATGCGCTTTCACTCTGCATGGCTGCGCGCGATGCCGTGGATTTCATCGGCATGCCGGAGGGCAATCTCGCTCTGGCGCAAGCCGTCGTCCATCTCTCGGTCGCGCCCAAGTCGAATGCGCTTTACACCGCATACTCCACCGTACAGCAGGACATCGAACAAACCGCCGCCGAGCCCGTCCCGCTCCATCTGCGCAACGCTCCCACGGGCCTCATGAAAGGTCTCGGATACGGCAAGGACTATCAATATGCGCACGATGTCGAAGGCAAAGTCGCCAACATGCAATGCCTGCCGGAAAACCTGCGGGATCGGGTCTACTACCGGCCGACAAACGAAGGCATCGAGAAACGCATCCGCGAACGCATGGAAGAGATCAAGAAACTGCGCTCCCCTGCAGCCGGGAACAAACCACCCTCACACCCCAAGAAAGAATCCTAGGGATACCGCGTGGCATCTTAATAAGCAACTTGCGCGTTTCTGGTTGCGCGCGCCTGCAAGTTAAGGGGCTGAATCCCATGGCCACGTTTCCCGGAGCCGTCGCTGCTGATGACGTTCTCCTTCACCCACCGCTCATCGATCAGGTAGCGGATCTGCAAAAACTGCAGAAAGCGGCGCAAAAGATCACTTCGATCCTCGATCTCGATCAACTCACCGACAACATAGTGAATGACGTGGCTCGTTCCTTCGGCTGCGTGGAGGCCGGCGTCTACCTCCATGACGAGGAACGCGGCGAGATGGTGCTGGCCGGCGTGCATGGATGCAGCGTCAACCACAAAGGGCATCGTTTGAAGATTGGCAAGGAAGGCATGGTCGGCTACGTCGCTTCGACCGGCCAGATGCGCTATGCGCCCGACGTGCGCGAGGACCATTACTACATTGCCTGCGAGAAATCCGCGCTCTCCGAAGTAGTGATCCCACTTCATGTCGGCCAACGCCTCGTCGGTGTCTTCACCGCATCCCATCCCGAACTGGACGGGTTTCCTCGTCAGCAACTGAGAATTCTCCAAGCGCTGTGCGATCACGTGGCGGTGGCGGTCGACAACGCCCGCCGCTTCCAATCGGAACGCGCGGAGCGGGCAACGATGAGCCGCGAAGCCGAGGAAGCCCGGCTCATGCAACGGGCGTTGTTGCCCAAGAGTTCGCCGTACGTACCGGGATTTGTGATTTCCGGTCTAAGCGTCCCGGTTAGCGCCGTTGGCGGTGATTGGTACGACTTCATCCCGTTTCCCAATGGCCGCTGGGGTCTGGTGCTGGCGGATGTCTCTGGAAAGGGCACGGCCGCCGCGCTGCTGATGTCGGCTACTCGCGGAATGCTGCGATCTCTGGCGGAAGCGTGCAGCGGTCCGGGCGAAGTTTTGACCAAGCTCAATCGCTTGATGGTGGAAGACTTTCCGGCGGGCAAGTTCGTCACCTTGGTCTACGGCGTGCTCGATTCGGTAACTCGCACTGTGACCTTTGCCAACGCTGGACATTTGCATCCGCTCTTCATCGATGACAACGGGGCGCAGTTCCTGGATACCGAGCGAGGGATGCCCCTCGGCATAGGCTGCGGGGATTATTCCGAAACCTGCATAAGTCTGTCCAAGGGTTCGCGGCTTGTTTTCTACAGTGATGGGATTACCGAGGCTGTAAACGCCGATGAACAAGAGTACGGCCTGGAACGGCTCGCCGAGCACGCAGCTAGCGCTGGGGCATCTGCCGTCAGCATCGTTGACAATGTTCGCGCCTTCGCCAACGGCTCGGGCGTGCGCGATGATGCTACTGTGGTCTTCGTCGGTGTTGGGCGCTAGGGCTGCGACTCAGCGGAATCGCGCGCGGTGCTCCTAGAAAATGCGGCGGTTCATCCCGAGGAACATGCCGGCCCGGCGTGGCTTCCCGGCAACCTTTCCGTGAGTTCTCCTGCATCCAGATCGCCGGAACGAGGGCAACGGTTCTCTCAGGAATTAGGCAACGGGGATCGGTCTGCGGGAAAGAAACCACGCTTTCCTTTTCTATTTCTATTTCTTTGCCGAGTCCAGCTTCTGCTTATACATCTTCAAAGCCAGCTTGCGTACGGTCTCAGAAATTTCCTTGTTGCCGGAGACATTTTTCAAGTCCAGCGGTTGCAAGTGCTTCATCAACCCCAATCCAAGATCGAGCGGCGTGCGCGGGTTCGACACCAGATTCCGCACCACGATGTAATTCTTCATGAAGCGGCGCTTCAGTGGAATCTGCCGCAACACTGCTTCCAACACATTCTTCTGAAGGGCATACTTTTCGACTTCCCCGTCGGTAAGTTTGGGCGCATCGAGCACCGCCAGTGCGACCACCTTGGTGCCGTCGCGAATCAGAAGGGACCGCTCTTCCTTGTTGCCTTTCAACGCCAGTTGGATGCGGCCCTTCACATCCAGGCGGTTGATCCTCTGCACGGCGTTGTCACGCCGGGCGGGTTGAGGCTTCGCCACGGCGACTGGCTTCGAACGCGCCGCGGCGGCGGACCCCCCGCTGGCAGACTCAGCCGCAGCTTTCTCCGCACCGCCGGCGACCTCCGTCACCTCTTTGATTTGCGACACCGGGAAAGAGTCGCCTCCCGGCAATTCCACAATGCCGCCAACCGGCTGAAACGGCTTCTCGGGCTCCGCGGCAATGTCCGTCGCGTGCTCGGCCAGGTAAGAAGATACAGCTTCCTCGGGAACTTCTGTCGTTTCGTCGCTGGCAGCGGGCACCGCCTGGTCGACAGGTTCGGCTGACGTGGCGACGACTGCTTCCTCCACTTGCGGAGCGTCGCCTGTAACCGGAGATGGCGGCTCGGCCTTGTCCAAACCTAGTAGTTCGGCAAGCGCGGACATTTCGTTGGCCTTCAGGTATGGATTCGATCTCAGAGCGTCCAGAACTCCCGCTGCAGCCCGCACTCGCGGGCTCCGCAGCATGGCCTCGATCGATTCCTGCGATGCGGAGATGCCAAACTTGGCTAACTCGCCATTCGAGACCGAGGGGTTCTCAAGCAACGCCGGCAGCAACTTGGGGCGAAGATTCTCAGGCGAAATGAAGTAGTCGAGCACTTCGCGTGAAGTCTTCGGATCGGCGGCCGCAGCCAGCGAAGCCTTTTCATCCCAGCCTGCCAAAGTCAAGCGGGCGACATCGCCAAAAAGTCTATTGTGCTTAGCGAGGTAAACCAGGATCTCAATGTTTTCGTCGGGCGGAACTTGCAGCGCACCCTTCGCCGCAAACTTCATCATGTTCGACGGCAACTTGGAGGCGCGAATTAGATCGATCGAGCGCGGCATGAGTTCACTTCCTGAACTTGCGAGGACGAGGACTGCGAAGACGGGCCTGACTAGCCGTGTCTTTCAGCTCCCCGACCGCAAGTTCCAATTCTCGCATCAACCGATTCGGTTTGCGTCGAAGAAACTCCTGCAACAAGGCCCGATAGTACCAAAGCGTTCCCTCGCGACCGCCATTGAACCGCGCCCAGATCGATTCTCCGACTTGCCGGTAGTCGGAAAGAATGGAGCGCACGTTGTTCAGTTTGTCCGCGGCAGAAACCAGCCTGGTATCCGCATCGGCCCTCTTCAGATGATGGATATAAGTTTCTTTGCGTTCCCGCCACGGCGGCTTGGGATAGGTATCGGAATCGGTGCAGCCATCCACAATCTTCGCCACCCGCGGGCCGAAACCCCGCCGGACTTCTTCGAGCATCGGCGCGCCGCCGCAGTCCTCGACCACATCGTGCAGCAGCGCGGCGATCGCCAGGTCTTCGTCGCCGCCGAACTCCAGCACCAGCGAGGCAACCCCCATCACGTGCGCAATGTAAGGAATCGTCGAAGCCTTGCGCATCTGCCCAGCGTGCTTTTCGGCCGCAAAACTGAATGCGCGCAGGAAGCGCGGACCTAGCTTCCCCGATCTCTTTTTCCCCGCCCTTGCCTTTGCCGGCTTCGCGTTCACGATTGCTTCTCCCCACGCCGACCCAGCAAATACGCCCGGATGAAGGGCTGCAGATCGCCGTCGAGCACGCGGTCCACGTCGCCGACTTCGGTCTTGGTGCGGTGATCCTTGATCATGCGGTAGGGCTGCAGCACGTAGGAGCGGATCTGCGAACCGAAGTCGTTGTCGAGTTTTGAGTCTTCAATCTTCTTTGTGGCCGCGCGCTTTTTCTCCATCTCGAATTCATAGAGCTTGGAACGCAACATGCTCATGGCACGCTCCCGGTTCTTGTGCTGCGAGCGTTCGTTCTGGCAGCTGGCCACCAGGCCGGTTGCCATGTGCGTGATGCGCACCGCCGAATCCGTCGTGTTGACGTGCTGCCCACCCTTGCCGCTCGAACGGTAGGTGTCTACTCGAATATCCTCGGGCTTGATGACCACTTCAATGCTGTCGTCAATCTCGGGAGAAACAAAGACGCTGGCAAACGAAGTATGTCTCCGCTTGGCCTGATCGAACGGCGAAATCCGCACCAGGCGGTGTACCCCGATTTCGCTGCTCAACAATCCGAATGCATACTCGCCGTTCACGGCAAAGGTCGCCGATTTCAGTCCCGCTTCTTCGCCGGGCTGGTAATCGTAAAGCACAGTCTCGAATCCTTGCCGCTCCGCCCACCGCAAATACATGCGCAGCAGCATGTCAGCCCAGTCCTGCGATTCCGTCCCGCCGGCTCCGGGATGAATCGTCACGATTGCATTGAGGGCATCGTTGGGGCCGGAAAGCAGTGTCTCGGTCTCAAGCTTGTCGACCAGTTCGCGCAGCGAGTCGATCTCGCGGCGCAATTCGGCGTCGACCTTTTCACCTTCATTCGCCAGCTCGAAATAGGCGGCAATATCTTCGCCGCGGCGGCCCAGATCGGCGTCGGTGGCCAGCAGGTGCTCCAGGCGCTTCTTCTCGCGCATTACCTGTTGCGATCGCTCGGGATTGGACCACAGATTCGGCTCGGCGGACTGCTTTTCGATCTCGGTTAGTTGCGGACGGAGCTTACCGGAGTCAAAGATACTCCCGGAGTTCGCGTACCTTCTTGCCTAAGGACCCGTATTCCTGTTCCAGTTCTTGGTTCATGAGGATGGTTCTGCTTTCTTGCCAGGTTTCCCGTGAAGCCCGAAGCGCGTGACCAGCGCCCCTGCAGAAATTATCGCACACAGCCAGGCGAACCAGTCACCGTGGCGCGTGTAGAAAGTGGTTACGGAGGTGAGGGCATAAGGCGCAACCAGCGCCCCACGTTCTTTGCGAGCAAGCCTCGCCACGGTCCTGCCGTAGGGATCGATCGAGGCCGTCACTCCGGTATTGGTCGCGCTTAACAGCCAGCGGTCGTTCTCGATGGCGCGCATGCGAGTCTGATTCAGGTGCTGCGCGTAGGCGCCGCTGTCGCCATACCAGCCGTCGTTCGATAGATTCACCAAGACCTGCGCACCCTGCTCGGCAAACTGCCGTACTTCGCCGGGAAACACCGACTCGTAGCAGATGAAAATTCCCATCGGTGTGCTTTCCGCCTCGAGCGGCGCTCTCGACGTTCCCTCCTGAAACTCTCCCACCTCCTTGGTCAGGCCTCCAGCAAAAGAAAATAGCCGAGGGAACGGCAGATATTCCCCAAATGGCACCAGATGCACTTTGTCGTAACGCGAGGTCCATTCGCCAGAAGGGCTGATGAGCGCGGCCGAGTTGAACAACTGCGAAGCTGACCTGCCGCTCTGCCCGGCGGGTGCGCTCCCGATGGCGCCCGTCACCACCCAGGTGTGCGCTTCGCGAGCCATCTGGCTCACCGGATCGCGAAACAGCGGATCACTCGCGAAAAAAGGCGCAGGCGACTCCGGCCATACGATCAAATCAACCTTGCCCGGCTTCGAGTCCGGCGCCCCGGATGTAGTCGCGGCCTCGGCCTTCAGGCTGAGATCAGACAGTTCGCGCAGCGTGCGTTCAAAAGCATCGCGCGTCCAGCCCGCCTCCGCCGGAATGTTCTCCTGCACCAGCAGCGCGGTGTGATCCGCCGGCAGCGCCGGAGCATCGACCAGCCTGCCCGCCTGCAGGACCGCGGCCGCAGTGAAGGAGGCCAACAACAACGGGTTGCGCTTTTTTCTGGGCACCAGGAATGCCGCCGCGACCGCAACATTCACCAGCATGATTTCAAACGAGACTCCGTAAACTCCAGTCCAGGTGGTGATGCGGCTGAGCGAGATATTGTCCACCTGCGCTGTGCCCAGCAGGTTCCAGGGGAAGCCGGTGACGCGCGTCCGTGCTAATTCCACCGCGACCCAAAGAAACGGGGCGGCCAGCAGCGCACGGCGGTTGTCACGGCCCGGTCCCACCGACAAGCTCAACAGCAAACCGAACAGTCCGTGATAGAGCCCCAGATAAAGACAAAAGAGAAACAGAGCCAGCAGAGCCAGTGGCGGGCTCAGGGCGCCGTATTCGTGCATGGTGTTATAAATCCAGTAACAGGTGCCCGCATACCAGACGATCCCGGAAATGTAGGCCAGCAGAAATGCCTGTCCCGGCCTCGCCGCCTGAAGATTGAGGGAGCCGTCCATCTCCAGCACCCCCACCGGACGGGCCCGCAAGAGGGCCACGATCAACGGAGCGAATGCCACCCAGGATAAAACGTAAAGCCCAGGAAGTGGGAAGATAAGAACCTGCAGGAGCGATGAGAGCCCGATCAACAACCAGGCGCTGGAATGAATTTGCCGCACGGGGAAGGATAACAAACTGGTTCTCAGTTCTCCGCCACCAGGTCGCGGATCCGACTGCGCACGAACGCAACGATTTCCGGCGTCACATAAGGCGGGGGCGCAATCCGGAATACCGGCCGCTCCGCCACCGGCTTCAACGAAACGCCTTGCCAGGCCGATCCCCCAGTGGTTGAGTCATCGTGAAGGATCACCGCACCCGCGCGATCCAGAAATTCCCGCGCCGAATTCTTGAAATCTTCCGTGCCGGGGTCGAGTACCGTGAGATACAAGTCCGGCCGCAGGAATTTCAATACGCTGTTCGATTCCAAGATCACGTGGCGTGAACCATCGAGCCGGCGCCGCAGTGCCGGCATGGCTTCGGCCAGTCTGCCTTGCTCCGTGCGCACCCACAATGCTCGCATCGCGCCGGCCACCAGAAAGCGCGACGTGTCTGACTCCCCCCCCCGATCCTTCTCCTCTGAAATCGCCCAGGTGTGATCGGCGGTTGCGCAGTCGCACGGCGCTCCATCGGCAGAGCAAACTCCGTGCCCATATTGCGTAATCTTCACCGCGGTCCAATCGTACTCGGGCAATGCGGAAATCAGCTCCGCAACCACGCTCGTCTTCCCTACGCTTCGCGAATGCCCGCCAATCACCACGATTGCCACGTTTACCTCTTCTTACCCAACCGCGCCAGCGCCGCTAACTGTTTCAGATACTGCCGCACGGGCTGCGCCGGAGTTCCCCAGAATGCCACTCCCTTGCCCCGCAAAACCTTATTGGGCAGCACACCGCCCTGCCCGCCCAGCATCACACCTTCTTCGATGCGGGCATGTTCGCCAACCCCAACCTGTCCTCCGAGCACGACGTCATTCTCAAGGACAATGCTGCCGGAAAGCCCGGTCTGCGCCGCGATCACCACATTCTGCCCCAGCCAGCAGTTGTGCCCGATGTGGACCAGGTTGTCGATCTTCGTGCCCCGCCCAATGCGAGTTTCGTCGAGCGCTCCACGGTCGATGGTTGTGTTCGCGCCAATCTCAACATCGTCTTCGATCACAAGTCTGCCGACCTGGGGAAATTTCTCGTAGCGTCCGCTTTTCGGGTCGCGCACATACCCGAAGCCATCGCTTCCTAGAACCGCGCCCGCATGCACAATGACCCGATCACCCAGCGTTGTCCCGGGATAGACCGTGACATGCGGGTAAATTTCGCAATCCCGCCCAATCTTGACTCGTCGCCCGATGACGCAACCGGCGCCGATCCGTGTGTTCTCCCCAACTTCCGCACCCTCGGCAATCACGGCGCGTTCCTCGACGACCACGTCCGCACCCAGGCGAACGGAAGAATCGACAACGGCACTCCCGCGCACCCCAGCCCGGGACCCTTCGCGATTCCCCTCCCCCAGAAATCTCGCTGCCTGAGCGAAGGCCAGCTTGGGATGACGACTGATGAGCAGCGGCTTCCCGGATGAGGTTGCCGCGAACTCTCCCGCGATCACCGCACCCGTAGCGGACTCGAGCGCCCGCAGAAGATATTTCTCTTCTTCCACAAACACCAGGTCGTGCTCGGAAGCTGATCCGATACTGGCCACGCCGCCGACCTCGACGCTTCCATCCCCTTGCAGCCGGGCATCAACTGCCTCCGCAATCTGTTGCAGTGAGCGCTTCATGGCTCCCACTCTATAGCAGAGCCCGGACATGACGAAAGTGCTTGGCCGACAGCACTGCTGCCTCCGCCGCATCAACAGCCTACAATGATTCGATGGAGAAGAAAATCTTCTGGGTCAGCTTCACGGTGCTCGGCTTGCTGGCGGATTTTCTGCTGCCGATTTGGTGGGGCCTGGCCGCGACCGTTCCCATCCTTTACGCCTCCTGGTGGGTCGCCTACCGCAGCGATTGGTTCTGAGACCCGCCAACTTCAGGACTGGGTCATGGTAAAACTGCCGCTCGTGTTGGTACATCCCGTGGGCGAACCGCTGCCGGTAAACGTCCAAGTGCCGGTGACCGAGCCGCCGGTAAGCACGTCGTTGCCAGATGGCCCGCCGGTTCCGGTCAGCGGTGCTGGACCCAGGGTCAGGGTGTTACTCCCTGATTGCACGGTAAACGTCAGGGTGCCGGTGACCGCGTAAGTGTTCTGGTTCACTTCCAAACTCGTGATTGACCCGGTCACTGCATCTCCGTCCACGGGGAAACAAGATCCAGCGTTATAAAACTGGAAAGTAGACAAGGTCAGGGTCCCGTCGCTGTTCAACGTGAAGTCCGTGGAAAAGCTGAACCCGGAGGCCGGGCCGTTTCCGCCGAGCACTTTAGCCGACCAGGTGTCGGCAGCTGTCGTTGGCGTCGTCGAGTTGCTGCCACAGCCGTTCAGCAGAAGCGCGGCCACCAGCAGAATTGCAACTTCCTTCATGGATGTTCCTTCAGCCTGGAGTCGGAATTCTAACGCGAGACTTCTGTTCCAAGGTTACAGAGATGCGGGCTGGCCGGTCAATGGATGTAAGTCGGCCGAGGATTCGCGCGGAGGCTTGAGCTGCCCGCCCCGCAGCGAGGCTGAAGAGCCCACGGCTCCCCCAAGTTTGTGGCGCAGCGAGATGTTTCTCACGAAGTACCGGGTCCCAGTCAGTGCAAGAGCCGCTTCCACAGCACGGCCAGCACCAGAACGGCGATACCAATAAGCATCCCAAGGGCCCGCGCCCGATTCGCCTTTTCCATCACGCCCCCCGCCTCGTCTTCAACTCCGCCAGCAACTGCTCAATGCGATCCTCTTTCTCGAGCGCCGCCAGCCGGTCCTCCATATTGTCGCCGGCGATTTCCGCCTTCGCCTGGCCCATCGCCTCCGAATGCGCCACTTTGCGTTTCATGCGGTCGAACGCCGCGGCTTTCGAGCCGTCGCCCATGGCCAGACGCGCGTCGCTGGCCTTGCCCACGGCGCGGGCGCGGCGATGTTGCGCGATCAGCAGATCGGACTTGGCCTGCGCCTCGGTTAACTTTTGCTCCAGCTGGCGCAGCGCCGACTTCAGGTTTTCCACCTGCGCCTTCTGGTCGGCCAGCTGCTGCGTGAAGCTCTCGCTCATCTCGCGATAGCTTTCCACCCGCGCGAGCGATGCCCGCGCCAAATCGTCCTGTTTCTTGTCGACCGAAAGCTCCGCCTTGCGCATCCATTCCCCCACTTTGTCGTGGTTTTCCTTGTGCTTCTTCTCGAGCAGGTGCTGATCGGCAATCGCGATCGCGACCTGCGTCTTCACCTGCAGCAACTGGTTCTGCATGTCGAGAATCACCTGCTTGATCATCTTTTCCGGCTCCTCGGCCTTGTCGATCAGGTCGTTGAGGTTGGCCCGGACTAATGTGGAAACACGCTCTAGTAATGCCATGGTGGACTCCTTCTTGAGCTTCTAGCTCTGTAACTGCTTCTCGTTCACTTGCTGTAGCCGATCTGCATGCGACGAATGCAGAGCGGCGCACTCAGGGCATGGCTTTTGCGCATACCGGAACGACGAGCCGAGCGCCATTCCAATCGCAATTCCTATGCCCAGCCAGATCGCAACGTGGCCGGCCAGAACTCCAGCCACAGCACCCAACGCCGCCCCCAGCGCGATGCCCAATCCTGTAGGTTTCGATTTGCTCGCCATCTCCTCACTCCTCAAAGTTTCTCCCCAAAAGAAAGAAGAACAGGGACGGGCAGAAACCCGTCCCTGCAACTATGTTTTCGTCGGGTCCGCCGACGACGGCTTCACCGTCTTGTCACCGAGCTGCCGCACCTTGCCGAGCAACTCCGACAGCGGCATGCCGGAGAGCGTTTCGAACAACGCCGGCACCTGCGCCGCCATCTTGGTGAGATCGCCGGTGATTTTGTTCATCCCGGCAGCATCGCCGTTTCCGGTCGAGACGATGGTGATCTTGTCGACGTTCGCCAGCGGACTGGCCAGCGCCCTCACCACATCCGGCATCGCGGTAAACAACCGGTCGATCACCGCCGCCTGGTTGTATTCCTGATAGGCTTCGGCCTTGACGTTCATGGCCTTGGCTTCGGATTCACCTTTCTTGAAAATGATTTCGGCTTCGGCCTCGCCCTGCGCCCGTATCGACGACGCATGTCCTTCCGCTTCCGCAATCAGTCGTTGCCTTTCCGCCGCGGCCAGCGTCTCAATTCGCTGACGCTCAATCTCGGCCGGCTTGAGCACGGTCGCAATCAGTTCCTTCTCCCGGCGGTTGATTTCCGCCTCCTGCACCTTGACCTGCTGCTCTTTCTCGATCTGTTGCACCTTGACCTGCTCGGCGATGACCTGCTGCTGCATGATGTTGGTCTGGATGTCATAAGCCTTGTCGGCCTGCGCCTGCTGGCGTTTTGTAACCTCGAGGAATTGTGCTCTCTTCACTTCAAGGTCCCGCTGCGATTCGGCTTGCTTGGCCAACGACAGCGTTTCTGCCAGCACGCGTTCCTGGTCGGCCTGGGCCTTGGCTACGGCCGATTCCCGCTGCGCCAGCGCGCGCCTGATCGCTGTATCGCGGTCGGCTTCCGCCGTGGCGACGTCCGCGTCACGCTTGATGCGGGCCACATCCGGCTTGCCCATGTTCGTGATGTATTCGTTCTTGTCGCGGACTTCCTTGATGGTGAACGAAATCACCTCCAGCCCCATCTTGTTCATGTCCTCGGCGCAAGTACCGCGCATACGGTCGGAAACCATCTCCGGCTGCTTCACGATTTCCTCCACCGTGAGCTGCCCGATGATGCCGCGCAGATGGCCTTCCATCACCAGCCGGATCAGCGCTTCGCGCTCCTGATCGCTCTTGGTAAGAAACTGTTCGGCCGCCGTCAGCACAGACTCCCGGTCGGACTTCACCTTGATCTGCGCCACCGCTTCCACCGTCACCGCCACGCCTTGTTTTGTGTACAGATCCTGCTGCGGGGCCACGTCGAACGACATCAGCTCCAGCGACAGATCCTTGCAGACCTGCACCATGGGTAGCACCAGCGTGCCGTGTCCCTGCACGACACGCGTCCCGCCCAAGCCATACACGATGAGTGCCTCGTGCGGCCCCGCTTTGCGATATAGCCTGGCCATTCCGCTCATCAGGAACAGAAGGACCATCACTCCCAGCCCGGCGAAAATCCAAATCTCTACCATCCGTGACATCTCTGGCATAACGCCTCCTTCTACGAATGCAGTTCAAACCGGCCACCGAAGCAGAAACTACGGTTCACTCGCCCGACATCTCGCTCCACAACCGCACGTAAGCAATTCCCTTTTCGTAGCGCGTGACCACAACTTCGATTCCTTTGGCGATGGCGCCTCCGTCTTCGCCGCGCGCGCCACACACCCGGCGCGTTCCCATTTGCGTATAGATGATTTCGCCCGTTCCCCCTTCGCGGATGGAACTGGAAACTCGGCCCAGCACGCCCACCATTTCGTAGTCCGCTGCGTCCAGGTTCTCGTTCTCCGAGATCAGCACCTTGCTCAAGAACAGGAACACGATGCCAGCGGCCACCAGCCCGCTTGTGATCGAAGCCAGCAATCCAAAACCTACCCAAAGGCCGGAGTATCGCGTAAGCAAATATCCCGTACCTCCAAACCAGGCCAGGAATGCCGTCAGCGTGGCGAAGTTGAACGGAGAAACGCTGCCAGACTGCTGGGCATGTCTGCCATCTGTCGCCGCACGCGCGCCCCCTGCCACCCGCCCGTAACCAGTCGCGACCGGCGCATGCGCAGTCGGAACGCCAGGCGAAGGCAGATGTGCGCCCCCGGCGTGCCCATGAAAGTGCGGCAGATGCAGCCGGCCGGCGCGTGCGCCGCCCCCCAACACGAACGAAAAGAAACTGAAGCAAAAACCGACCGCGAAACAGACCAAGTAGAAGTCCGCCCAAGTCAGGGAATAAGTCATCGGATTCTCCTCCCCTCTGCACCTGCGGGCTGACCGTGATCCCCCGCATGCGTTCCACGGCGCCGATTGCCACTGGCCACGAATTCCGGCCGCAAGGCCTCTAGCAGTCGCTCGGCCAACCCCGGTGTGTCGAGAATCGCGCCCAACAGCAACAGGCAGCGCCTCGTATCTTTCTCGCGTGCCGCTTTGATCAGGACCCGGCTCACTTCCGCATCGCCGACAAAGCGTTCCGAACCCTGCAGCAGCCAGACGTCAAGCTGGCCTTCGGTCGTGCGCAGGTCCGAGGTCAACTCCGTGTGATAGCCCTCGGGGTCATCGACCAGAAAGCCGGGATGCACCTTGAAGAACTTCGCCAGCAGCGCGCGCGAGGACTGCGTCATATGCGGGCGGGCGCCACTCTCGATCTGCGACAGGTACGACTGGCTGATGCTCTTGCGCAGTTCCTGGCGCACGGCACGAACGATCTCTTGCTGGGTCATGGGACGGCTCAGGCCGCGCAACGACCCTTCCACCTCGCGCAGATAACGAATTTTCTCCCCCAGCTTCATATTCCAGATCGAGATATTTATATTGCAATATGCGATTCGTGTCAAGAGGCGAATCGGGCGTGTTTTGAAGGGCTTATGGCCAGCGCTACAGCCCAGCCTCGATGCGGGAGCGGGGGTCGAGGTAATCGCGCAGGGCATCGCCGATGAAGTTGAACGACAGCACGGCCACCATCACCGCCAGCGCGGGAAAGAGCACGAGGTGCGGCGCGTCGAACAGATGGGCGCGTCCGTCATTGAGCATCGTCCCCCAACTGGCCGTCGGGGGCGGCACGCCGAGTCCCAAAAAACTCATGGTGGCTTCGGCGAGAATGGCCCCAGCCATGCCGATCGCGGCCTGCACGATCACGGGTTGAATGATGTTCGGCAGAATGTGGCGGACGATGATGCGTAGGTCGCTGGCGCCCAGCGCGCGTGCAGCTTCCACGAATTCGCGTTCGCGCGCGGCGAGGACTTGTCCGCGGACGAGGCGGGCATACCCGACCCATCCCCCGAGCGAGAGCGCAAGAACTAGATTAAAAATGCCCGGGCCGCGAAAGGCTACGAACGCAATGGCGAGGAGGATTCCGGGGAACGAGAGGAACGCGTTCATCAAGACGACATTGACGAAACGGTCGATACCTCCACCGTAGTAGCCGGCGATGGAGCCGATGACGAGGCCCAGCGCGAGCGACGCCAGCACCACCGAGCTTCCCACCAGCATCGAGATGCGCGCGCCGTAGACGACGCGCGAAACAATATCGCGGCCGAGTTCATCGGTGCCGAACCAGTGCGCGTGGGAGGGAGGATCGAGGCGGGCGGGAAGATTGATGGCAGCAGGATCTTGGGGTGCGATCCAGGGAGCGAACAGAGCGAAGATCACCAAGAGGATGACCAGAACAACACCCGTTACCGCCAGCGGGTTATGGCGGACGGTACGGCGGAAGGCGAGGGCAGCGGTGGACATGGTTAATCGGTACGGGCCATGTTAGATGCTGTGGCCTGTCCGGCGCAAAGGCGGGCTTCGAAAATGCTCGAAAGTTCCCACCGGGAACATTGCGAAAAGCACAAAATGGATGGGCGTAAGTATTGATTTTGCGTATGAACCGGCAGGGACTCGAAGTTCCCTCCCCCTGCTTTGTGCAATCTTGCTGGAAGGCTTTGCGGCGGCTGTCCTGGGCCGAGATTCCGTCTACTACGGGCTACGATTGGCCTACGCCTCGAAACAGGGCAGCGACATTTTCCGGAAGAGTCTCATCGAGCTTGCGGGCCAGCCATTCCTGCAGCTCCGACTTTTCGGGCGAAGCCAAAGAATGAAACTCCAGTCCGACAAGACCGTCCCGGGTACGCCAGCACACCTTGGTTTCGGCGAATATCTGGCTTTGGCGGCCGGGGAGGCTAAAGCGCACGAGAGCGGGAGAATCGGAATCCAGAGCGGCAGAGGCGATGATCGCAATCCCGCCCTCGCTGACGTTCACGGTTTGGCACAGAAGATCTTCGGGCTGCCGCGATCGAACCAAGGCGGGAACCTCGATGGGGCACCGGAAATAGCGCCGCCGCTCACGCACAACCAGCCCGAATGCGGCCCGCAGAGTTTGATTCATCAAGGCGGCAGAAAGGGGCCTTTCGAGCACAAAGGTGGAGTCCGGCCGGGGCGAACTCTGCGCTCCACTCCCCGTGGTAATCGCAAAGCTAACGGCCGTCCGGTTGGCGCGCGAAAACCGGAGCTTCGCCAGGACTAGCAGCCCCTCATCCCCCAGCAGCAGATCGACGATTACGGCCTCGAATTTCTGCTGATCTAAAAGGCCGGCCGCGACAAACCCCTCCTCGCAGAACTCCGCGCGTATGGCAAGCGGCTGCAGGGATTCGAGGATTAGCTGGCGAGTCCGTGCATCGTTGCACACCACCAACGCGGTTCCGGCGGCGGCTGCTGACTCTGGCGGGTTCTTGGTCTCTGTCATTGGCGACTCCCTGGTTCGGGGCTCCACTCGGTCTCCGGATGGGACGGAGTTCGGGATGGCTCGCTTCGTGACCCGTGAAGCAGGCACACGCGCAGCACTCCACTCCTCGAGCAAGATACGGCAAGTCCTGAAGCCAGCGAATGGTTCACATTCAGCACTCCCGGTCCGGGCCCGCGAAGAGGATGGGGATTGCGGCCCTGTAGAGGTCAGACTGAGCGCCAGCGGGCTTGGTGTCAATCGAATTGGCGACTAGGAATAACAAGAGTTACTAAGTGCTTTGCGCTAGTTACTAAGTTTTTTAGTTAGTAAGTGAATAAGTTTTGAGTCGCGCCTGGCCGTAAGGATTTACAGCGTTTGGAGGGCTGGGGTCGGGGGCCGGAACCTAGGGATAGTAATTACTCTTGCGCTGGGAGAACATTAGCGACTAACCTTGAACCACAAAATGCTGTATGCTCAGGTGCATGCGGTTCCCCTAAAGGGAGGTCCATGGCTGATCTAGATGCGGTTCTAGAGCAGTTGAAAAAAGAACGTGAACGTGCGGTGGGCGAGCTTAGACAACTGGAGAAAGTGATTGCGGGGCTGAGCAGGGTGACGGCGAGAAATCTAGGGGGCTCATCCGGTTCCGGCAAACGCATGAAGCGCCGGCTGTCTGCGGCAGCCCGAGAGCGCATCGCGGCGGCGCAAAGAGCGCGCTGGGCGAAGGTGCGCGCGCGGTCCGGGAAGGTGTCGTGACCTTCAAATAAACCGGCGCAGTAAGCGGGGAGGAGGATGATGTTCCCTGCCGCCTGCGCCGGCTGTACGTTGAGCCGACCGTCGAGGTCGCTCTCCAACCAGCAACGTCATTGCCCGAACAACACAGGAGAACTCGAGGGCTGAGGCAATCGATCAGTCGGCGGCAACGGTGTGGGTTGCGGGATCTTCGGATTCGGGGCGGCGAGGGGCGCGGTTGGAAGGCAGGCCGGCGTCGCGGATCTTGTAGAGCAGGGCACGGTAGCTGATGTTCATCGCGCGGGCGGCGCTCTTGCGGTTCCAGTGATGATGCTGGAGAACTTTGAGGATGATCTTGCGTTCCAGTTCACGGACCGCCTGGCGGGTGATTTTTTTCAGCGAGATTGGACCGTCGACCGAAATGTCGGCCGAGAAGAAGTCTTGCTCGTGCGGGCGCAGATCGCCGGCGATGGCTTCTTCGGCGCCGAGAATCACGTAGCGCTTCATCAGATTTTCCAACTCGCGGACGTTGCCTGGCCAGTGATATTTCTTAAGCGCGTTCATCAAATCGGCAGAGGGCGGGTTGGCGCGCGCGTTGAATTTCCGGTTGTAGTACTCGAGGAAGTAGCTGATCAGCTGAGGAACGTCGGAGGCGCGCTCGCGCAGCGGCGGCATGTAAAGGTTCACGACATTGATGCGGTAAAACAGGTCGGCACGGAAGTTGCCCGCGGCAATTTCCTCTTCCAGTTTTCGATTGGTGGCGCAGACTACGCGGACCTCCACTTTCTTGTCTTCCTGAGCGCCAATGCGGCAGAACTGCCCGTCCTGCAGAAGTTGCAAGAGCTTCGACTGCAGGGCCATGTCGAGTTCGGATATTTCATCGAGGAACAGGGTGCCGCGATGCGCCATCTCGACGCGGCCAGGCTTGGTGCCGTAGGCGCCGGTGAAGGCTCCTTTTTCGTAGCCGAAGAGTTCGCTCTCGAGCAGGGTTCCGGGAATCGCAGGACAATTCACCTTAACCCAGGGCCCGGTCCGCCACGGCGAAGAGCTGTGGATCATGCGCGCGATAATGTCTTTGCCCGTGCCGCTCTCTCCCTGGATCAGCACAGGGACGTTGGCGCCGGCTATTTTGGCCAGCCGTTCGCGGAGAGCCCGCATGGCCTCGGTGCCCCCGAAAACGACAGATTCTGGAGGCGTCTCGCCGAGAGGCTGGATCAGCGCACTGACTGGGTTTGGAGTGCTCATAAGTTTTCCTGGCTTCCGCAGCACAGGCTTATGGTCGGATGTGCACCTGGAGAGCCAAACACAAGGGGAGCGGACACCTATGTTGGTAGGCTAGTCTATCTGATTGATGAAAAGCAACTTACTAAAGGTTATGAGGGATCAGAGGCGATAATCGCTATCCCGGGATGAGAGCAGAGGGCCACGAAAGAGCGAGGGAAAAGATTTTCACAAGGAAGAAGTGATTTTCCGTCGCGGCCGGGCGCGAGCGTGGGAGTTGAGAAGCGGCCGTGCGAACTTCAGACCGACCAAATTGAAACCCTCGCCATGGTGCGTGCGCAACACTTTGGCGCGCAGGCTCCGAATCACGGTGGGCAGGGCAGCAGCCAATGCGGCTAACGGAGCACTGGGAATCTCAAGCGAAATCTGCGCTGCGGAGGGGATCGAGCGGCGAACTGCAACCAGCATGCCCCCGGCGGAGACATTCAGGGCGGTGGCAAACTCCAGGAATTCCTTATCCGACTCCACACGACTTCTGACAAAGACGGGGATGGCTAAAGGCAACCGCGGCCACCGCCGACGCTCTGCCACCGGAGTCTTAGCCTTCACCCGTGGGCCCCTTCCTGTGTGCTTTAACCGAACAATTCCAGCATCTTAGGGGCCAAAGCCTCGATAAGGGGGTAAAACCAGCAAGGAACCGGCAAGAGTCCCAAAGAACCCGGTCAACTCGGGTGTCGGGCGCCTTAAGGCCGTTGAAGAGCGGACTTTTCATCGCTCTGGGATTCGCCCGGTTTCCCCCTTGGCGGGTGGGGCGAAGACAGCCTGAGCCGGTCGAAGAGTGCAAGGTTTTGCCACACTTGGGTAATCAGGTTGCATTTTTCGTTGACAGAGAAAAGCGGCCTAGCATACCATTTTGATACAGCATTCTTCTCTAGATCAGTCGAGTGCATCCCCCCTTGTGTTAGATCCAAGCGCCCCTTTATGGCCACCGTGCAAAAAAACGTGTGTGTTTCCGAGGCTGTTGAAGGAAAGACGGGTCCCTCGCAGTCTCCGCTTCCGCTAGAAGCTATAGCAAATCCGGCGGATTTGCAGCAGGCTTACTCCGAGTTGCAAGAGCGATTCCAACGCACCACGAACGCGCTGGGCTCGGCGGCACACGACCTGAAGACGCCACTGGCGATTCTGAACGGGTACGTCGAACTGCTGCAGAGCGAAAAACTGGGACCGTTGAATGCGCGCCAGCGCGAAGTGCTGGGCGACATGCAGTCCAGCGGCAAACGGCTGCAGCAGTTCATCCAGGATTTCCTGACCTACAGCGCTCTGGAAACCGGCGGCCTGAAGATGCAGTTCGGGGCGGGCAACATCAACGAGTGCCTGTCGGACGTGTGCCGCCTGTGGTCGACGCGCTTTCAGGAAAAGGGATTAGCACTGTACTTCCTCGAGAATGACAAACTGCCGGTGTTCCCCTTCGATTCTCCCAAGCTGGAGCGGGTGATTTCGAACCTGCTGGAGAACTCCTTCAAGTTTATTCCGCAGGGCGGGACGGTTTGGTTGCACGCGGAACCCTACATGTGGGAGCGCCGTGCGGCGGCCCAGCCGGCATCGGCGGGCGAGAGGCGCCGGCAGGATACTTCGCAGCCGAATTCGGTGAAGGTCAGCGTATCGGATACCGGTCCGGGAATTCCGGCGGAGTTTCACCAGGAAGTGTTCGATGATTTCTTCCGCCTGCCGGGCACCGAAAACCAGGACGGCATGGGGCTGGGTTTAGCGATTGTGCGCCGCCTGGTGCAAGGCATGGGCGGAAAAATCTGGGTAGAAAGCGATCCCGGCGCGGGCTGCAAATTCTCGTTCCTCATTCCCTTCAAACCTGCCCCGAACCCTGCCGGCAAAGGAAAGAATCGATGAGCGAAAACGCCAAGATTCTTCTGGTGGATGACGAACCGGCCATGCTGCGCTACATCCGGACGCTGCTGGAAGTTGATGACTACAAAGTGGAGACGGCGTCAACCGGCGAAGAAGCTCTGCAACGCGTGGACAAAGGCATGGAGCCGGACCTGGTGCTGCTCGATGTGCTGATGCCGGGCATCGATGGATTGGAGACGCTCGAGCAACTCCGCCAGAAGCGGCCCGGGATAAAGGTTGTGATGCTTTCCTGCGTCAACGACACGAAGAAAGTAGTGCAGGCGATGCGCCTGGGGGCACATGACTACCTGACCAAACCCTTTCAGAAAGCGGAACTGGATGCGGTGATCCATCAGTGCCTGGGTCAGGGCGAAGCGGTGGTCGGCGGAGAAGCCGAAGATGTCGGCGATGACGTGTTCTTTATCGCGGCGAGTCCGGCCATGCGGAAGATCCGTTCGCAAGCCGCGCTGGTCGCAAAGGTGGATATTCCGGTATTGCTGCTGGGCGAGAGCGGCACCGGCAAAGAAGTGCTGGGGCGATTGATTCACAAGCTATCGACGCGCGCTCACCGCACGTTCTTGAAGGTAAATTGCGCGGCCGTGCCCGCCGATCTTCTGGAAAGCGAGCTGTTCGGCTACGAACCCGGCGCATTTACCGGAGCGACGCACGCCAAGCCGGGCAAGTTCGAACTGTGCAACAAGGGCACCATCCTGCTCGACGAAATTGGCGAGATGCCGCCGGCGCTGCAGGCCAAGCTGCTGCACGTACTGCAGGACCAGCAATTCTCGCGGCTGGGAAGCCGCAGTGTCATCCGGGTGGATGTACGCATCCTGGCGGCCACGAACATTGACATTCCCCAGGCTTTGGCGGCCAAGCGGCTGCGCGAAGATCTTTACTACCGTCTCAACGCGTTCACCCTGCAACTGCCGCCGCTGCGCGAACGAAAGGAAGAAATTCCGATTCTGCTGAAGCATTTCATGACGCGCATGGCCGAACGCTACGCGCGGCCTCAGCTCCCGCTTTCCCCCCATCTCCTCGCAGCCTGCCAGGCGCACTCCTGGCCGGGCAATTTACGCGAGCTGAACAATTTTCTGAAGCGCTATTTAATTCTGGGTGACGAGAATTTGGCGGCGGCCGAATTGCAGCCCCGCCCCGACGGCAACGGCGGCGGCGCTGGATGGGGAGATTCCGCAACGAGAAGCGGGGAAACGGGCGGGGGATTGAAATCGCTGGCCCGCAGCGCCAAAGACGAAGCCGAAGGTGAAGCGATCCGGCAGGCCCTCGAGCAGACCAACTGGAACCGCAAACGCGCGGCCACCCTTCTACAAATCAGCTATAAAGCTCTGCTTTACAAGATTCGGCAATATGGAATTGCTGAGGGCAAGAGCCACCACAAGCTTTCCGCCGGAGCCTAGACGGGAAAGCTAGTTTCCCGTTTCTAGTTTCCCGTTTCCAGTTTCCGGCGTCGAGTTCTAGAAAACCAAAAACTGAAAACTGGGACTACGGCGTCACTGTCAACTGGAACGGCACACTCTTGCTGAACGAGCCGGAAGTTGCCGTAACCGTGAGAAAGTAGCTGCCCGAGGGGGTTCCGCTCACTGGTACCGGCGTCTTGGCGCTGCTGCAGGATGGCTGCAGCAGGACCAGCGCGAAGAACAGCGAAAGCATGAGCAGGCCCAGCCGGCGGATCTTCTTCCCGTTCCCGCCGCCCACCCGCCACCCCAACAGAGTCATTCCTGGAACCATCAGCCAGAGGGCATAAAGCGGGCGGCGCCATCCTGCTGCACTCGCCGTGGATACGGGTTGCGCGGTGGTGTTGAGATTCAAGGTGGTCGCCTGAGGGCCGGTCGCCAAATTCACCGTGCTGTTGGTAAAGTTGCAACTCGCCCCTGAGGGAAGAGCACTGCAGCTGAGCGAAACATTGGCTCCAAAAGACCCAATCGGATTCACCTGAATGCCATATTGGGCGATCTGACCTGCGAGCACGGTCACAGCGGCGGGAGAAACGAACACGGAATAATCGGACGCCGCGAACGAGGCGGTAGCCGTGTTGTTGGTGCTGGTATTGTTGGCGCTGGATACCGTGCCCTGCACCGAATACTGGCCGCTGTTATTCGGCGTCACTACGAAAACGATTGTCGATGTGGAACCGGATTGCAGCGTTTGGATCAGGCAAGACACCGCATTATTGGTGGGCGCGCTGCAAGTGCCCGAACCTGCGGTTCCGCTGACGAACGTGGCTCCGCTGGTGACCGAGCCGGTCACGACGACGTTGGTCGCTGGGTCGGGACCCTCGTTGGTAAGGGTAAATGTGGCCGTGACCTGGTTGCCGGCGCCCACCGTTCCGAGCGGGGATAGGACTGGCGCCACGCAGTTGATGCACAAATCCGTCGCCGTCCCGAACTTGACGAGGAACGCGTCGCTGGATCCGTTGAGCCCGCTCTGCACGGGATTAAAGGTCACTAGAGTGGTGGAGGTGGTATCGCCGGCAAAATAGGAGTTCAGGTTGGGATCGACCGTGATGCTGGTACCGCGATCCACGCCATTGCCCCCGAAATAAGTGACGTAGGAGCCGACCCCGGTCTGGCCGGTAGCCGTCGTGGTATCGATTTGGGCAAAGAAAGCGTTCTGGGTGCCGTTCAGCGTTTTCTGGATTGGGAAGCTTGTGACCGGGAAGTTTGTCGAACTGGTCGACCCGGTAACCACTGCATCCCCGAGCGTAGCGATCGACGCATCCAAGACGGCGATCGCCAGCCCACTGTCGTTCCCCGATCCGCCCAGGTACGAAAAATAATTGAGCGGCACGTCATTTGGAATTCCCGTGGTGCTCAGCGTAGGGTTGCCCATGCGCGCCACATAGGCATCGGTGTCCGTCGTGTTTGCGGTCGTACAGGCAGCCGTCGACCCTGGAGGATTCGCGTTATTCAGGCAACTGTCGTAGGGTGCGGCACCGATGGGAAGGACAAAATTTGTGGAGGTGGTCGAGCCGGTGAGGTAAATGTTGGCGGCGCCGGAATCAATCGCAATCGCGGTGCCCGTATCCTGACCATTGCCCCCAAGGTAGGTCGAGAAAAGCAACTGAGTGCCGCCGGTCTGAGCGGCGTTGGGATTCAACTTGGCCACGAAGGCATCGGTCGGGTAGGGCGCTGCGGGGGCCGTACACGGGTTTGTAACGGGGAGGACAGTGGGCGGAGGCGTGTCCAGGCACGGCTGATACGCGTTGATGATGGGAAAGTCTTCCGTCTGTCCGCTGTCGCCGTAAGAGCCTGCGCCGCTGTTGTAGAAATTCGTCGTACCGTCGAAATAAATGTTGCCGGTGGAGTCGACCGCGATGCCGCCGCCGGTGGCAACTGCAGGGGCCGGCGTACTCCCGCCGAAGTATGTCGAATACGCGATGCCGCCCACACTAGGGATGCTCGTATCGAGCTCAGTGACGAAGAACTGGAGGCTCGCCTTCGATTGGCTTTGATACGGTACAGGCGAGAGGGTTGCGGGAAAAGCGTCGGTGCCGCTCGGCGTGTCATTCGAAGTCGTGGTGCCGGTGATGAAAACATCCGCACTGAGATCGATCGCCATCCCGCTGGCCTGGTCGTTGCCGTTGCCGGAAAGATAAGAAGAATAGGTCAGGGCGGAACCCAGCGCGTTGAGCACGCTCACGAACACGGACGTGCAAGCGATGGAGGCGCATTGCGGGCCCTTGGTCTCCGGTGCAGTCTGGTACGGAAGGCCTAAAGTGGGGAAGTCGGTGGAAGTGGTGTTACCTACGAGGTAGGCATTGCCGGCGCTATCCACGCTGAGGCCGGCGCTGGTGTCGGATCCAGTGCCACCGATGAAGGTTTCATACAGCACCGTGGGCGGCTGCGAAGGATTGATCTCGGCGATGAAGATGTGGGGTGGACTACTCGTCGTGAGCGACAGCGGACCGATTAAGGTCTGGGTCGTAGTACTCGCATCAGGAAACGAGCTTGCCGGCGAACCCTGTGTCGTGCCGGCGAGGTAGACGTTGCCGTTGCCGTTGACTGCGACGGAAGGTGAGGTTTCGGTGCCGCTGCCGCCGAAGTACGTGGAAAAATCGAGCACTGGGTCGATGATCAACTCGCGGCCCCCGTCGTAAGGGCCGATTTCGAAACCGACGCGGTTGGCGGCGCGCAGAACAAAGCGTCCCGCTACCGGCTCTTGCCGGTCTCCGTCGCGCTGATAAACGTGCGGCGCTTCGAGGCGCAAGCCGCCGTCGTCTTTTCCGGTGAGAATCAGATCGCCGCCGCTCAGTTCCAGTTTGGTTGCGCCGTCAAACTGCAGTTCGGCTTGTGATGGATCGGCACCGGGGGAGATCTGGAAGTCGTACTCCAGACGGCCCTGATTTCCATAAAAGATCAGATCGATTCCGGGATAGACACTCTGGTAGCGAGCTCCGGCAAACTGCGGAATGCCGGTATGCCATTGCTGCGGATCATTGCCGAGTATGTAGTTGCTCTTGCCCGGAAGTGGGTTGGTTCCCGTGGTGGCCGCCGCAGGGTTGGCGCCAACCAGCTTCATCCCTACAAATTGTTCGCCGTGCCCAGCCGACGAGTGAGCCGTCTGCATGGCGATCATGGCGCCAGTTGCATCCAGGAAGAGCGTGTATCCCGCGCCCCGCGCGAGGAACTTCACCCCGGGATCGGTCTGTCCCCGGTTGGGCTCAAAGATCAGCGGCAACTGCCCCAGAATGGCGCGCGCGTCCGGGCTCGAATGCAGAGGTTTCGATTGCAGAGAAGGTCCAAAGGAGGTTCGAACTCCAGAGGCTGGTGGCTGAGACATGGCCTGCCGGGAGTGGAGGCGGAAACCCGACCCGAGCAGCACGGCACCCGTCAACAACAGCACAAGCATCGCCCCAAGGGCACGCGCCCACACCCAACTGCTTCTCGAGCTATTTCTCAAACTTTTTTTCTCCAGGCTTCTTTCCGAGCGACTTCCCAACCAACGGCCATTCCCCATCACGCTTTTCCTCCCATTCGTACCGGTCATTTGGAGAGAGTAGAAACGGCGCGCGAGTCAGTACTCACCCTGCGCCGGCGAAACCGCCCGCTGCTGACGTGTCACTTGGAACTGGCGGAAAACAATCTAGTTACTTAAACATCTGACGGATAGCCAAGTCAAGCGAGGCTCGACCCGCACGCACCCCGCTCCCGGTGTTGTCAGATGCGTTGGCAGAGCGGGAAAGATGCCGGAGGATGGCGCGAAAATGGGAGGAAGTGAATCGCCGACCACGGCGCGGGGCCGCTTCAGCATTTACCGAATCAGTTCCCGGACTCTTTTTGCTCTTGCAAAGTGCTGGCAATTCTATACATTGGATATCGATCAGGACCTGCTGTGGGGCAGAGGAATCCTGGTCTCCCAGCCTGCGTGTTGATTCCGCATTGCCCTTGGATCAGTCTTAGTTTAGAAAAATGCTATCGGAACATACATCGGGGATGCACCCGGGATCTCAGGAACGGCGGATGATGCGGCGCTTTGATATGCGCCTGCCGGCGGTGGTTCGTCTGGATCAAGACCACGAATTCCACACCGAAACCCAGAACGTGAGCGCCCGCGGAGTTTTTTTTTATCTCGACCGGCCGATCCCGGCGGGAACCCCCTGTGAAGTCACTCTCACCTTTCCACCCCATATTACGCTGACCGATGCGGTCCGGGTGCGCTTCACAGCCCGCGTAATCCGCGTGGAATCGCCTCTACCCTCTCTGCGGATCGGAACCGCCGCCATGATCGAGAACTACGAATTCCTCCGCTCCGGCGGAAGTACGGATTTCTTCAGCGCCCTGCAGCGCGAGGCGGAAAACTAAAGGCGGCGGCCGGCCTCCCGCGCTCGGTCTCCGGCTCGCGGATTCGAACTTGCGCTTCGCAGCCAGCAAACGATTTGCCCGGTCCGGGAGCCCGAAGCCGCTCTTTACTTCTTAACTTCACTTCTTAACTTCTTACTTCCCCAGATCCTTCATTTGCTTCCGCAGGCGGCTGTAGCGGCGCAACAAGCTCCCTACATAAAGAGCATGAACCAGCCAGGTCGCGGTATAGGCTGCGTAGAGGAATTTGATGGAACTTGCGGAATTCATTGTGACCACCGGCTTAGAGCAACATTGGATTTGGAAGTTTGCGCGGCTGGACTGCCGGGCCCGAGCAGGGATTCAAGGGCCTCAGCTTCTTCCACTTCGCGACGCAGCTTCTCCAGCCGGAATCGCGACCAGCAGACCAGAGCTGCGAAACACAGAAACGCCATCCAGTTGATCAGCAGCACGTGAAGCATTCGGGGGTCGATTGAGCCACCTCCTCCGATCACGGGCTGAGGATGCTGCGTGCGGAAAAACCAAATGGAGAAATAAACCAGCGGGACGTCGAGCGCGCCAAAAACGGCCAGGACGGCAGCCAGTTTCTGGGTCTGCGCGCTGTCGGAGAAACGGCGAAGCACCAGGTAGCTCACATAAATCAGCCATAAGACAAGCGTCGAGGTGAGGCGGATGTCTCCCGGCGCCCACCAGATGCCCCACACCGGCCGCGCCCAGATGGGTCCGGTAATCAGAACGATGGTGCAAAAAACTACGCCTACTTCCGCCGCGGTCACCGCGAGCACGTCAAGATCTTGCCCCGGGAAATACTTCCCAATCAAGAAGTAGAAAACCGGAATCGCCAAAACTGTGGTCGCGATCGAACTGGGATACAACCCTGCGGGTAGCTGCTCTCGCACCTGAGGGATAAAAGGCGCGATGGCGCCAGCGATCCCGATCGCAATCACAATCCAGTTTGCGGCGCGCCGCGTCGAGGGTTTCATGCTCGCCAGGTATTGGACCGAAGCGATGAAGTTGATGAAGAACAGCAGGAAGGCCGTCCACCCCGAAGGCACGTGGTAATAAATGATGCGGTACACGTCGCCCTGCAAGGCATCGGTGGGCGCGACGAACATCGCCTGGTAGAAAGCGTACGCCAGCAAGAGCGCGGTCAGAACAGCCAGGATGGGGAACGCTTTTTTCATTCCGCTTGCAGCACTGTGTCAAACAAACCGATGCACGCTGTAGTAAACACCACATCGTAGGCGAGAAGCAACACGATGTAGAAGTGCGCGGGATTCTCGCCGGTCAGAATGCTGGTCGTGGCTGCGACCATCCCCACCACGGCGGGAATAGAAATGGGGAACAGGAGCAGCGGCAGCATGAGTTCGCGGCTGCGCGTGCGGATGGACATGGCTGCGAAAAATGTTCCATTCACCACCAGCGCCCAGGTTCCGAGCAGAGCCACGGGAATTAACTGCCATGCCGGGCCGAGTACGCGCAAGTTATAGAAGATCACAAACAGAGGCGCCATCAGCGCTTCGAGCAGGCTGACAAGAATGAAGTTGCCCAGCGCCTTGGCCAGAAATAACGCTGTAGACGGCGCCGGAGACACGCGGTAGGCATCGAGCACCTGGTTGCGCAGCTCGCGGGCCCACGTCTGTTGAAGAGCCACGATGGTCGCAAACAAGAATGCCACCCAAATCAAGCCGCCAGCGATGTGGCGAGATTCTTCTGCCAAAGGGTCGAAGGAAAAGGAGAAGATCACGACCACCAGCAGTGAGAAAAACAGCATGGCGTTGAGCGCATCTTTGGAGCGCCACTCCAGGCGAATGTCTTTGGCCAGCGTGGCAAGCGTGATCGACCAGAACGATTTCATGGTCGCTCCGCTCGCGTAATTTCCGGGACGAGACGATCGGCGCGGTCAACGATCTGCCCGGCTTGCATCCACACAAATTCGTCGGCCACGCCTTCGACCAGCGGCGCCTGGTGCGTGACCACAAAGATAGTCTTGCCCGCGTCGCGCATGCCCTTCAGCAGGCCAACCATTTCCCGCGCCGAAGGCACATCCACGCTGGCAAACGGCTCATCCAGCAATAGTATCCTGGGATCGTGCAGAATCGCCCGCGCCAGCGACAGGCGCTGCCGCATGCCCTGCGAATACGCTCCCACGGGACGCAACAACGCGGGATCAAGCCCCACAGAGCGAATCACCTGTTCACAGCGGTCGTTGCCAGAGATGTCGTAGAGGCGGGCGAAGTAGCGCAAGTTCTCCAACCCGCTCATCTCGTCATAGAGCAGGGACGGGTGGGCCATGTAGCCGATATCGCGGCAGGCTTCGTGCGGAGTCTTGCCCAGGATGGAAACCGTGCCGCGTGTGGGATGAGCCAATCCTGCCAGCGCTCGCATCAGAGTCGTCTTCCCCGCTCCGTTGTCTCCGAGAATGACGTGGAACTTGCCGGCGTCAAACTCCGCGCTCACGCCACGCAATGCGGCGAACCGGCCGAACTGCTTGATGAGACCCTTGACGACAATGAGGGGGGCGTCTGTGGGCGCCCTAGGCGGATTTGTCACAAGGAGTAGAGCACCACGCGAATTTGTCTGGTTGCGAGCATTGCAAAGAATCTATGGATTTTCGCGCTTTTTTGCAAAGGTAGAAAGTGTTTCCTCCGCAGTCCCAGCAACCACAACGCCGGGAATCTGGAATCCGATTCCCGGCGCTGTCGCTTACGCGGACGTTTTATGTTTGCTCGGGCTTATCGTAACTGGGCTGAACTTGACTGGGCGAACTTGTGCGCGGCCTTAGCCGTCGCGCTTACGGGGAACGGGTCCCCTACCACGAAGGGGCTCGAGGCGTTGGAACGGGTGACTGAAAATTCACCGGGGAGGTGTCAGGGCTGCGTGGGTTGTTGGTCATGCCGGTGTCGGCGAGAATGCCGCGGCGCAACTGGGCCACTACCATCGGTCCATGGAACCATCACCGGAGCCGACCGGCTTGACGGGCGCCGCAAAATCGAAGACTCAGTTCGATGGGAGGGAGGGCCTCTGCACCTCGGTCATGGTTCTTGGCGGTGCGCTCGAGGGCGAGCCGTTGGTAGGCGTGCCCGGCTGTTGTGGCGCATACTTCGATGCGCATTTAGCCTGTAGCGCCTTGGCGTGAAACACGCCATCGCGGCCAAAGCTACCGTCGGCGAGGGCTTGAGAGTCGTCCTTGAAAGTATCGGGAGGAGCTTCGGTTCCGGTGTAGTCCACCGAGAGCAACTGATCCTTTTCCATCAACACAAACTGAACGTGCGTTCCGGTGCGCTTGATCGAGCCTGGTTGCACATTCCCCGCGACCCGCAGGCGCTTGGAGTAAGCTCCGTTTCCCATCTTGTGCAGCTCGCTGATCGTGACGTAATAGCTCTTGCTATCCTCGACGCCGGTATAAGCGAGATAGCCGAGCAGGAAAAAAATCGCGACCGTAGCCACGCCGAATTTGAGATAAGTCTTACCTTGGCTGGACATAAACCACCCAAAATGCCGTTCCTACATGACTCTACGCGACCGCAAGCCCAGAATCAAGATTTTCGAGGGACCTGCTATGTTCATCCGCTAGAATGACTACAGTTGCGACAATTTCATGATTCATCCCTGGCACGACGTAACTCCCGGCGACAAGCTGCCGCAGGAATTCGATTGCGTGATCGAGATTCCCTTCGGATCGAGCGTGAAGTATGAACTGGACAAAGCCAGCGGCTTGATCAAGCTCGATCGCGTTCTCTATTCCGCCGTTTATTATCCCGCGAACTACGGCTTCCTCCCGCAGACGCTGGCGGAAGACGACGATCCGCTCGACGTCCTTGTGCTCTGCCAGGAAGCGGTCGTGCCGCTTACCATCATTCACGCCCGCGCCATTGGGCTGATGACCATGATCGACGCTGGCAAGCCGGATCATAAGGTCATTGCCATCGCCACCGAAGATCCTGAGTTCAACTCCTATCACGAGGCCGCGGAGATGCCGGCGCACCGCATGCTGATGCTGCGGCGCTTCTTTCAGGATTACAAACAGCTCGAAGGCAAGGCCGTCGAGGTGGACGAGATACGCCCGGCCAGCGAGGCGTATCCCATCATCCTCGACGCCTTGCGCCGCTATAGCGAACAACGCCGCAAGGGCTTCCAGCCAGCCAAGCACTGAGGCGAGGGCGCGGGATTCGATGTCCCATCGCCCCTGTACCCTCTTGTACCGAAGTAACTTCCGCCGGCCTCGCGCCGTCGCGTAGAATTCAGCGAGTCTAAGACTGCAGTTCCGGGTTAGTTACTTACGAATTTCATTCTGGAGAAAGGCTTCGAGAAAACCATGAAAACTGCACGACATTGCACCCTACTCGTGTTTGTTGTTGCTGTCTGCGCTGCCCTGAGCTTTGCCGACGAACCAGGAAGGCATCCGGCATACCTGCATGCACTTACCGACCTGCGGCATGCGCGCGCCCACCTGGAGAACCTGGCTCCGACCCATCACATGGACAAAGAAGAAGAGCACGCCATGGACGAGATCGACAAAGCCATTGGCGAGATTAAGCAGGCTTCGATTGACGATGGCAAGAATTTGAACGACCATCCTCCGGTCGATGCTCATATGGATCGCGCCGGCCGCTATCATCGCGCGCTTGAGCTGCTTGATAAAGCTCACAATGACATCGCTCGCGAGGAAGATGACCCGTCCGTGCGCGGTCTGCGGGATCGCGCCCTCCATCACATCGACGAAGCGCACCGCATCGTCGATCACCTGATCGTTCAGGCGGCCAACTACTAAGGAACCAGCAAGGTTTCGCAACTTCGACGATCGCGCGATCGATTCGAGGTTAGGACAAAAAAAGGTCCGGCATAAAGTGCCGGGCCTTTTCTCTTTCTCCTTCTCTTTGCGTCCGAGCGTCTGGTCGCTGGGTTTGAAGGCGAGCTTCTTTTAGAAAAAGAAATGAAATATTTCTAACTTTTTTCTTGACTTAATGTACTATATATATAGTACACTGACACACATGGGGCGCACTCCCGCCAACGCTCAGGGTTTCCAGCTTACCTTGGATCTGCGCAGCGGAGTTCCCGTCTACCGCCAGATCATCGACCAAGTCCGGACCGGTCTTGCGGCGGGAACGCTGGCCGCTGGCGATCAACTTCCCACCGTGCGGCAGCTGGCGGTCGATCTGGCCATCAATCCGAATACGGTCCTGCGGGCATACCGCGAGCTCGAACTCGGCGGCATGATCGAAACTCACCAGGGAACCGGGACATTCATCAGCAACAAAAAGATCGTCAAGAACAGTGGGGAGCGGGAACGGCAGCTTGCGCAGTTAGCCAACGAATTTGCCGCCCGTGCCGGGGCGGCAGGGTTTTCTGTGGAAGAACTAATTGAGCGTCTGCGCGAGTTGGCGCCTCAGTCGAGGCAAAGGAGATAGAAGCCATGACGAAAATCGAAATCGGTCAGGTCAGCGGCATCGGAAGATCACTGTTTGTCATTTGTCTGTTGGCCGGCGCAATCGTCACCGCAGCACACTCGTTATCCGGCGGCAATCATCGCGGGTGCCGCTCTGGGCATCTACCTCCTATTCGCCATCAAGGTGGTGCAGCAGTGGGAGAAGGTGGCTGTGCTGCGACTGGGGCGTTATGTCGGTTTGCGCGGGCCGGGACTCTTCCACATTGTGCCGATCGTGGAGACCCTGAGCCCCTATGTCGACCAGCGCGTGCGCGTGGCCAACGTCTCGGCGGAATCGACGCTGACTCGCGACACCGTTCCGGTCAATGTAGATGCCATCGTCTTCTGGCTGGTCTGGAATGCGGAGAAGTCCATTCTGGAAGTGGAGAACTTCATCGAGGCCATCAACATGAGCGCCCAGACGGCGCTGCGCGAATCGATTGGCCGTCACGAACTGGCGCAGATGATCACCGAGCGCGAGACGCTCGGCCATGAGTTGCAACGCATTCTCGACGAGAAAACCAATCCCTGGGGCATTACCGTGCAATCGGTCGAGATCCGCGACGTAAGAATTCCGCAAGGGTTGGAAGACGCCATGTCCCGCCAGGCTCAAGCCGAGCGCGAGCGGCAGGCGCGAATCATTCTGGGCCAGGCGGAAACCGAAATCTCCAACAGCTTTGTGCAGGCCGCCGCGGCTTACGCGGAAAATCCTGTGGCCTTGCACCTGCGCGCCATGAACATGCTTTACGAAGCGATCAAAGAAAAGGGCGCGATGGTAATTGTGCCCTCATCAGCGGTAGAAACGATGGGCCTGGGTGGAACGCTCGCGACCGCATCACTGGGCGGAGCGAAGGCCCAGTGAAAAACGCAAGTGATCGAGGGTCAACACGAAAACTACGATCATGAAAGGAAAAGAACATGACTTATCTTGGAATGAGTTTTGCGGGAACCCTAAAACGCCGAGTCTGGGGCGCCACCTTCGTGGCACTCGTGACTGGAATGTTCGCTGCCCCCCTGTGCACTGCGCAAGGAATGCAAAAGGGGATCCATGTAGAGTTAGCAACCGCCAGCAACGCGGTAACATCGCCCGATGCGGACCACGAAGACTCGCTGATCGTGACTGTAACCAGCAACGGCAGCGTGTACCTTGGAATCAATCCGAGCACTCCCGCTGCCCTGGCGGAACAGATTAAGAGTCTTCTCTCCGGCCGGGAGCAGAAGGTCTACATTAAGGCCGACGCTCGGGCTCCTTATGCCGACGTGGTGACGGTTCTCGGCGCGGCGAGCACAGCCGGTGTGGAAGCGCCAATCCTGCTGACAACCCAACCAGAGTCTCCGGAACCGGGGACCGTAGTAGCCCCGAAAGGTCTGGAAGTGCTGGTTGGTCCGCCATCGCCCTCTGGCTCGGAGTCGACCGTCGTCGAGGTGCTCAACTCGGAGCAGCGATGGCCGACGCTGAAGATCAACCATGAGCAGATCCCCTGGGCTGCTCTCGAAAGCACACTCAGCAAGCTCCTCCAGAACCGAACTGAGAAAGTGGTTCTAGTGAAGGCAAACGGCCGATTGCCATTTGCACAGGTTGTGCACGTGATCGACATGTGCCGTTCGACGGAAGCGAACGTCGTTCTAGCCACCCCGGAACTTTGACATCCTCCGCGCCGCAAGCGGCGAGGATTCCTACGGAGCCTCGTTTTGGCGAGGTCTCTTCGGTGGGTTCCTCCCACAACCGCCCTACTTCAGCGGAGGACAACGAAGAGGCTTCACTTCTGGCCATGCCCGGCCATAGGTCTTGTGGACGGCAACAATTCTAGAACGAACGGAAGGGAAAAAAACAAGGGGGGCCTTTATATCCCCGGCCTGAAACGCCGAGGCTTTACGGCCCGACTTGCGTAAATCGGCAAATCGCTGGCGCGAGCGGGGATAGGCTTCGACCAAACCTACCGCAGGCGTGGAGGTGACTTATGACGGATGCACACTTTACGCGGGCTACAACAGACAGGCACGGCAATCGCTCGCTGTCTGCGGCCTTTTCGCTAGCCGTAGGCGGGTCGTTTTTCGCCCTATGGTTCTGGCTGCTGCCGCGATGGCTTGGTTTCAGCGTGGAAATGGCAGGCGCGGCACGCTGGCGATGGCTGGCGGCGGTTCCGTCCGTGCTGGGGTTCGCGGTTGCCCTGCGCTGCGTCTGGGACTTCGGCTGGACGGGACGCGGCACCCCGGCACCCCTCGCCCCGCCGCAGCGATTAGTAGTGGTGGGTTTCTACCGCTATGTGCGTAACCCCATGTACGTAGGCTTCGCCGCGGGGTGGATTGGGCTGTGGATAATTTTCGGGCATGCCCATTGGGCAGCGATCGCTGTCGTCGCCGCGGTTGCCTTCGGCGTGCACCTGTTTGTCGTCTTTTATGAAGAACCGACGCTCGGTGGAACGTTCGGGACGGAGTACGAAGAGTATCTCCACCACGTAGGTCGCTGGTGGCCGCGTCTGCGGGGCTGGGATCAGCCGCGGTGACCTACGCGCACGAGTGCCATTCCGGGCGACGTCGATCGAAGGTTAGGGGGACCGGACCTTCATCCGGTCCCTTTCGGTTGCTCCAGAAGCGCCTCACCAAACGTGGCAGGCATTCTCGGCCACCATAGGCTGCCCGGCTTTGCAGCCCCACGCCTTCTGGAATTCCGGCATGTTTTGCACCACACCATCCACGCGGTACTTGCCCGGTGAATGAGGATCGGTGAGCACGCTGGTGCGCGCGATTTCGGGGCGCCGCTTCTCACACCACACGCGCGCGAATCCCAGGAAGAAGCGTTGCTCGGGCGTATAGCCGTCGATTTTCTGACCTTCTTTTCCAGTCTTGTCATCGGCGATCATGTGCTCGAGCGCCATCAGAGAGACGCGCGCGCCACCATTATCGGCGGTGTTCTCACCCAGCGTGAGGCGACCGTTCAGCTTGAGGTCGTCGACGGCGACGAAGTTTGAGTATTCGTTGGCCACGCAACTGACACGCTTCTCGAATTCTTTGCCGTCCTGCTCCGTCCACCAGTCGTGTAGGTTACCTTGCGGATCAAACTTGCGACCCTCGTCATCGAAACCATGGGTCAGTTCGTGACCAATGACCAGGCCGATGCCCCCAAAGTTAACGGCGTCGTCCATGGTCTTGTCAAAGAACGGTGGCTGCAGAATCCCGGCCGGAAAAACGATTTCGTTGAACGAAGGGTCGTAATAGGCATTCACCGTTGGCGGAGTCATGACCCACTCCTTGCGGTCGAGCGGCCGGTCAATCTTGGCGATCTCGCGTTTCGATTCGAAGGCATTCGCGCGGGCCACGTTTCCCAGCAGATCGTCAGGCTTGATCACCACGGAACTGTAATCGCGGAATACGTCGGGATAACCGATCATGTTGCGAATGGCATCGAGCTTCACTTTAGCCTGCTTCTTGGTTTCGTCGCTCATCCACGAAAGATCGTGGATGTCTTCCGCGAGAGACTTCTCGAGAGCGTCCACCATCTTGAGCATGCGTTGCTTCCCTTCCGGGCCGAAGGTTGCATCCACGTATCTCTGCCCCAGCGCTTCGCCCAGTTCGCGATCGGCAAGGGTTGTGCACCGTTTCCAGCGCGCCTGAATTTCCTTCTGGCCGGTCAGGTTCTGCTGAAACGTGAAGTTGGCTTCGACGAAAGGCTGGGAAAGCCACGGAGCCGCGGCGTTCAGCGCGTGCCAACTCACGTATGTCTTGAGCGAGTCCAGAGATTCGGATTCCAGAACGCCATTCACCTGCTTGAAAAAATCGGGGTTCGTCACGTTCAGTTGGGAGAACTTCGGCGCACCCACTGCCGTCAAGTAGCGATTCAGATAGAAATTGGGTCCGAGGGCGACGGCATCGTCGCGGCTCATCTTGTGGTCCTGGTTCTTCGGGTCGCGGCGGGCGGTGCGGTCCATGGACGCCTTGGCCAAAGCGGTTTCGATACGCAGCACGGTTTGCGCGGAATCGGCTGCCTGTTGCGCCGTCTGGCCAGCCAGAGTAAACGACTGCGTGACATATTCCACCAGGTGCTGCCGCATCGCTTTCATTTTCGGGTTGTCATCCTTGAGGTAGTAGTCGCGGTCAGGCAAAGACAGGCCACCCTGATCGATGTAGGCGATAACCTGGTCGGCGTTGTGCAGATCGGACCTTGCGTAGAAACGGAAGAGCGAGGTGCCGCCGACCAGCCGCAGGTGGGCGATTTCATCGATCAGCGCGCTCTTGTCTTGCACTGCCGCAATGCGGTCGAGCTCGGGCTGGAGCACGGCGATGCCTTTTGCATCCACGGCCTTCTCGTCCATGCACGAACCATAGAGATCGCCGATTCTTTGGTCGACAGCATTACGGCTCGCGCCTCCGGCGGCAGCCTTCTCCAAAATGTCGTGCTCGATATCGAGATTGCGCTCGTGAAGTTCCACAAAGCTGACCCACCGCGATTCGTCGGGAGGAATCTCGGAGTTCTTGATCCAGTTGCCGCATGCGTACTGGTAGAAATCCACGCAGGGATCGATGCTCTTGTCGATAGTGTCCAGACTGAAACCAGGGGCGGGTTTAGTCGAGGAGGGGTTCGTGGAGGAAGATGTTTGGGCGAAGCTGACGGCAATCATGAAAAGCAACAAGACCGGCAAGAGACGGAACCATCGCATAGGAGACTCTCCTTCTTCGAGGAACGGTTCAGATTTTAAGCGCGACTCACGCTACAGGCAAGGATGTCAGCCCGACCGACCGAGCCCGCGCGGCGGGAGTTGGGGGGAGACCCGCTTCGGTGCTCGACCCCCCACATCAACCGCTCATCCGCGTATAATCGCCCCTATCGACTCCATGAAAGCTGGTTCCGACATGACCCCCACGAATGGCAATTCCGGCAACGGCAATAACGGCTACAGCGTCCCCCAGCCGCGAACAGAGTGGCTGGCCCGGCGTAAGCAAGAGAACACCGATGGCAACTTCTCGCAGATGCACTATGCGCGTCAGGGTGTCGTCACCGAAGAGATGGGCTACGTTGCCCACCGCGAAAAGCTCACGCCCGAACTGGTGCGCGACGAAGTCGCCCGCGGCCGCATGATTATTCCATCCAACATCAACCATCCGGAACTGGAACCAATGGCGATCGGCGTGGCGTCGCTGTGCAAGATTAACGCCAACATCGGCAACTCGGCCGTCACTTCAGAAATCAACGAGGAGCTGAAAAAGCTCCACACCGCCGTGCATTACGGCGCCGACACCGTGATGGATCTTTCCACCGGCGGCAACATTCACGAAATTCGCGAAGCGATTCTGCGCCATTCGCCGGTTCCCATCGGCACGGTTCCGATCTACGAAGCGATTGCGCGGGTGAAGCGCGTGGAGGATTTGAACGCGGAAGTGATGCTCGAAGTGATCGAAGAACAGGCCGCACAGGGCGTGGATTATATGACGATTCACGCCGGCGTGCTGATCCAGTACTTGCCGCTGATCTCCAAGCGCATTACCGGCATCGTGAGCCGCGGCGGCGCAATCCTCGCGCAGTGGATGGCATACAACCACAAGCAGAATTTCCTCTACGAACGCTTCGCGGACATCTGCAAGATTTTAAAGAAATATGATGTCAGCTTTTCGCTGGGCGACGGCCTGCGTCCCGGCTGCGTTGCCGACGCCAGCGACGAAGCCCAGTTCGCCGAATTGAAAACTTTGGGCGAGCTGACGAAGATCGCCTGGCAGCACGACGTGCAGGTGATGATCGAAGGCCCCGGCCACGTTTCCATGGACAAGATCAAGGAGCAGGTCGAAAAAGAAGTCGAACTCTGCTACGAAGCGCCTTTCTATACGCTCGGGCCGCTGGTCACCGACATCGCTCCCGGCTACGACCACATCACGTCGGCAATCGGCGCGGCGATGATCGGATGGTACGGCGCGGCCATGCTGTGCTACGTCACACCCAAGGAACATTTAGGGTTGCCCAATGAAAAAGACGTGAAGGACGGCATTATCGCCTACAAGATTTCAGCGCACGCCGCCGACATCGCTCGCGGACGCCCCGGCGCGCGCGATCGTGACGACGCTCTCAGCTACGCCCGCTACAAGTTCGATTGGGAGAAGCAGTTTGCTCTCTCACTCGACCCCGAAACCGCCCGCTCCATGCACGACGAAACCCTGCCCGACGACTTCTACAAAGAGGCGGCATTCTGCTCCATGTGCGGCCCGAAATTCTGCTCGATGAATTACTCGTCGAAGGTGGACGAGTACAACAAGCAGGTGCACGGGATCGAGAAGAAGGATTATTCGGAGCTGGTGGAGAGATTGGTTTCGCTGAAGTAGCGCCTCGGCGACCTACCCGTCCCCGTGGGCCCAAAAGCTGCCGCTTTAGCGGCGCGCCGGAGATCGGCGTCGTGCGTTGCTAGGCGGGCGCGAGCGCGATCAGTGCTACCCCGATAACAGCAAATGCAAGCGTGCCGACCAGCAGATGTACGCGTTCGCCCACATTATGCAATAACTGCACGGCCATGACGGAGGCATGCGCGAAACTCGACCACGCCGTGAAGGCGATCAGGCTGCGATTCGCCGAGGGGTTACGTGCCGCAAGCAGCAGGAAAACTCCGAGTGTGACGTAAATGCTGAGCATCATCTGCAGAGTTTCTTCCTCCCGCAGTTGGACGATTGCGTAAACAAGGGCTACGAAGAGCAGGCCCACGATCACCAACACGACCTTCAGCGCTCGTTCCCGAATCATTGTGTCCTCCTGCCAAGAACTCAGATTAGCGAACCGTGCACGCGCAAACGCGCAGACACACGGTGCGCCATCAGAATGCCGCCGCCGCACAAATCCCTTGCTTTTCCGTGCCGAGATAGCGTCATTACGCCTTGTTCTCGCAGGCGGATGAACCGAAGCCGAAGTATTCGCGCACGCGCTCGCGGAATCGTTCCCGCTCTTCCGGCGTCCTGAACTGGCAGCGTGCTGCCATGCGACGGCGGAAACCGGAGCGGCCGGGACCGCGCCAGCGAGATCCTCCGAAGAGGATCCGGCAAAGGATCAGAAGTCCGAGCGCTTGCCAGAAGCTAACCGGGCGCCATCCGAACAGCGGGGGCAACAGCCAATTCCACAGGTGCAGCACTATTTCGCCGCCGATCACTGCAAATAGCAGCATCGCCAGGATCGCCAGCGGAGCGATGAAAATCCATTTCCTTTTCATGTTGTCCTCCTAACTTCTTCGTGAACTCTTGGGGAACGCTCTGCCATCTGTCGTACTCGATTGCGGGCAGCCGCGAGCCAAAGTAGGCCCCGGCTGACCGGTTTGAACAAGTCATAAAAGAGAGCCGTCACTGCGAGATAGCCCGCGGCCACGAAGAGGTCGACGGCGAAACCGAACCTGCCGTGAACGAAGAAGAAGACTCCTCCCGCCAGTATGGTGAGCAAATAAAAGACACCGGCAATCCCGGACTTGTGACACGGTGACGCTTCTCGAATCCGTTGCTTCATTACGGGCGTGTTCATAGTCGTCTCTCCTGCCAGATCCAGTTTCGATGTGCAGCCAATGATGGTTGTGAGACGCCTAGCACCGCCCCTGTTCTCTTGTATGCATTTGCGAAGCGAACTCGCAATAACCAGAAGATCATCAATAGCAGCGGCAGGACACTCAGGAAAACAAGTACGCCTGTCCTTTGTAATAGCGCGGGAAATAGTTGTTGCCGCGCGAGGAATATGGACGCTGCCGCGATGAACAGCGCAAAGCACATGCGCCAAAGATGGCGCGCGAGACGTTCCGTGCCGGCAATGCCGCCGCGCACGAGCATGCGGACGTCGCCCACGGTAGCGAGCAGAGCCACCGAACCAATGAAAAAGTAAGGGCCAGGGGGATAGTCGTACTTTAGTCCCGTCGGACTAATCGCCGCTTCGAACCCCAGGGTCAGCTGGGCAGCCGTGACGGCCAGAATAATCAGAAGCGCTCCCCAATCGAAAATGCCCGTCCCCGCGTCTTTGCGCCGGGCGGTGAGCCAGGCGGTGGTCACCAGATAGAACGTTAGCGTGCCACCCAGAATATTGCCCGGTTGGTGCTTCAGCGCCGCCAGGTACACGCCGGTTGCGCCGAGGCTCATCATTGATATGACAAATACATCTCCAGCAAGGCCATGCCGACGGGATCCTTTGCGGAGGAACACTGCGACAAATCCGGAGAGCATCCCCAGCGTGCCCGACGCAATGTGAAGAAGTAGTATGGGTGAGTGCGACATTTTTTCCTCCTTAGTGACGCTGGCGTGCGACTATGCCGAAGCCTGCCCTGAGCATGCCGAAGGGGCGGCCAATGGTTGATTCTTCACAGCGCACCTGCGGCTCGTGCTGCCTTCTTCGTTGAATCCATGTCCTGTCTCCTTTCCGTGACTGTTGACTCAGATACGGTCGATCCGATCAAGACGCGGTGAATCAGATCGGTCCCTGATAGCGCCGCAGCCGCACCGCTGCGGCTAGGAAAATTGCGGCCACCAGCAATCCTGTCCACAAACCCGGCGTGCTCAGAAATTTCCCCAGATCGAGGTGCATCATCGGATGTAAGGCAAAGCTACCCGGCTCCGTGAAGACGAGTTCTTCAGGCCCTGAGAAGCGGTACCTCAGCAGGGCGCCGAAATGCGACGTGTTAAACGCGAGCTTTTCGATGATGAAGATCGCGAGCGGCGGCAAGCCAGCCCATAAAAATGCCGCTCGCCGCGCCCACCCTGAGACCAGCAGCAGCCAGGCGTAGATGGGCGCATACCAGAGCACGTGCACGGTCACAATGTGGTAGAGAAGCTGCATCTGAAACGACCACAACTGCGCCCACAGCGCCGCAGCGCTCATGCTGCTCCCCTTCAGTACGGCGGTGCTCAGCAGCAGCATGATCAAGTTCGTGGCAACGGTGACCACGAAGGCAAGCCCCGGCAGAATGACAAACGGAATGCTCGCCTTTGAAAGCACGGTGGTGAGATCGGAGACCGGTAGCGACTTCCAGAACAGGATGCTGCGATCGCGGCGCTCGCCGTGGAGCGCTTCGAGACAGTAGAGCAGCGCGACGATAGTCGCTGCCCCCATAATCAGGGCTGTAGCGAAGCTGTAAGGCTCTTCGAGTATGGTGCGCCGCTGTGTAAGATCGGGCGTCGACAAGGAGCGGCCAATCGTGGCGATCAGAAAACCGACCAGGGCAAAGCCGGCGACCGCCAGCGGTGCGAGATAGATCGAGCGGTTCTCCCACAATTCGCGTCGCACCGACCAATACATTGGCCGGGTCGCCGACATTGCTGCGGGCGCGAATCCCTGCGCGCCGAGAGGAGAATCCGGCACGGCCTTCGACTGAGTATTCATTGAACCACTCCTTGTGCCTGGCCGACCTTATTGCCCAACACAGCCAGGAACAAGTCGGCAATGCCGGGTGTGCGCACGTCGCCAAGCGCGGCGAGTTGCTGACGGTCCGCATGATCAAATAGCAGGATGCTGCGACCGAACACCTGGTGCTCGTGAATCGGCTTGAGCGCCCGTGCCGCGGCGACTTGCTCGGGACGAACTGTCAGTTCGAGATAGCGCGCCCCGAATTCTTCCATGCTGCAATTGAGTACGATCCGACCGCGGTTGATGAACATGAGATCGGTGAGGACGTGCTGGACGTCTTCCACCTGATGGGTGGTCACCACGATGGTGCGGCTGCGATCAAAATAGTCGTTCAGCAGCGAATCGTAGAATTGCTTGCGATACAAGAGGTCGAGGCCAAGCGTCGGCTCGTCCAGCACCAGCAATCTCGCGTCAATGGCCATGACCAGGGCGAGGTGCAGCTGGGTCACCATGCCCTTCGACAATTCCCTGACTTTGCTGGCGCGGCGAATGTCGGTCTTCGCCAGAAAACCTTCCGCTTTCGCGCGATCGAATCGCGGATGCACTCCGGCCACATAGTCGAGCGCCTGCGAAACCCGCATCCAGCGCGGCAGGACGGCGACATCGGCGATAAAGCAGACATCGCGCATGAGCTGATCGCGCTCGCTCCACGGGTCGCGTCCGAGGACCCTCAGTTCTCCCTGGTATGGAGTGAGACCGAGAATCGCGTTGAGCGCTGTGCTTTTGCCTGCGCCGTTCGGACCGATGAGCCCGAGAATGCGGCCCTCATCCACCTCCAGATTCACGCCGTCCAGCGCGATGGTTGCGCCGAAGGCCTTGCGGAGGCCCCTTGCTTCTATGACTTTCATAGCTTCGGTTCCTCCTTTGCAGCATCCGGCGCAGCGTCTGACAACGACTTCGGAGTTGCGCCAGCGGCCCCATTCAGCAGTTCCTCGGCTTTCAGTCCGAGCCGTTGAATGGTGGCGTGAACTCTCGGCCATTCCTCCGCAAGAAACTTCTGGCGTTCGCCCTGCAGCAGCAGATTGCGCGCGCCCGCATTGATGAACATCCCGCGACCTCGCTTACTCTCGACCAACTGCTCGTCGACCAGTTGTTGATAGCTCTTCAGGACCGTGAGCGGATTGACCCGATATTCGGCCGCGACATTGCGCACCGAGGGCAGCGGATCGCCTTCTTTGAGCACGCCGTCGAGGATCATCGCGACGACACGGTCGCGAATCTGGCGATAAATCGGCTGACTGTCGTTCCACTCACGTTCCATGATGTTTTCCAGATACTCTCGCCATGCCTGGCCGCTGAGGCGGCGTCACTTTGTCCGCTGCAGGTCAATGTGCGCGTGCGTCGGCTTGTCCCCAGGCATCATGTAAGTCCAGTCCTCGCTGTGATGATTCGCGTCGATCACGGTGAAGACCGCATGGTGCATGTGTCCGTAATCCGTGCTACCGGCGACATCGAGAAAATCGAATTCCACCGTTTTTCCGTCCGGCGACATGTTGCCCGCCATGCGAGGCCGATTCCCTGCATCACAATAATGGGTCAGGAGCAGGCGGTCCCCGTCCATATAAACCATGGTGATCGGATCGTCAGGTCTTCCCGCTCCCGTCATCTCATGCACGATCGCGTTACCCATCGAAGTCACGCGCAGCGAGACCTGCATGAGCTTGCCTTCTATTTCGGGTGCCTGCGGGAGGGTTGTCACGTGGCCCTCCCAGGAACCCGCGAGAGTTTTCAGTTTGTCGAAGGACTTTTGCGCGTCAGACTGGGCCCAAGCAGTGGCGGCGATCAGAACGAATAGTACGGGAACTACGATGCGTGGTTTCATGTTCGGTATTTCTCCTTTTCCCCTTTGCCAAGCCATCTAGTGTTATAGTTAACTACAACACTAAGAAAAGCGCAAGTGTTTTCTTGGATTTTTTCTGTTTTCCCGCCGCCATCAGCTATCAGGTTTAGAAACAATGGTTTGCAGGATATGACAAAGGCAAGAGGACATACGCCCGCGGCAGAACCTCGATCCAAGGCGTTTTCGATAAGTAGGCTAGAGGGGAATCACTCGCCGCCTTGCAGCGTGCGAGCCGCGGGGCACGTGACCGACGGTTGTTGTATCGAGGTGGATTACGAGAGGCTTTACTTCCCGTCGAGCGAGATATCCCCAATCGAGACATGCGCCCGCAGTTCGTACTTGCCGTCGCCGTCGTATTTCAGAGTCTTTCCGAGAAAGCCTTCGCTGACGTCCCCTGTGCTGGTGTTAACGTCGCCGATGCTGGTGCTGGCGCGCACCAGGTGATAGGCCGAGCGTCCAAAGGCGACCCGGATGTCGCCCACGCTCAGCCCAAGATCCTTGTCGCCCTCTATGTCGTCGATCCTGAGGTCGCCGACCTTCTCATGCACCTCTAGATTGGTGTTTTGCGGCACCTCGAGTTCCACATCGAACTGCGTGTTGCCGCTGGTTGGCGCATGGAATTCGATATCGGCGTCGCGGCCGTGGACATCGATGTCCACGTGCGCGTCTTTAACATGGCTTTCGCGCCACGACTTGACGGTGTAGTGCAGGCGGATCTGGTTGGATTCGCCGCGCTTGATGTGCAGGTCGCCCACGCTAAGGCGTACATGTACCATGCCACCGGCGACGAAGTCGCGAACCTCGCTGTGCGCCTCTTCGTAGCTCCAGTGGTCTGAGGCGACACAAAAGGGCGCCAGCAAAAGGTAGGAAACGATGATCGAGTGGAGCAAAGCGAGACGGATGAAAGACCTTCCGGGCATGGAGCACCTCCGGGGCGCACGGGCGCCTGTTTGGGATACGAGCGGGATGCGGCCGCGGTTCCCCGAAAGTTTTGCTACGATAAACGCAGTCGCGGGCGAGAGCGCGCCCGCGCTACACGGAATGGTTGCCCTATAGGCAACGTCGAGCCTGAACCCGGGCTAGATACCTGCAAGATTTCTGGTCTTCAGCAGGCGAAACACCCAGTTTGTGTGCAAAATTCTGCACTCTCCCGCGCTACCCCGTCTTTCTATTGCGTTCGGAGAGTCACGGTGAGGTTTGTCGGCAGAATAATGAAGTCGGCTGCAAAGCGGTTCCTACCTCGCGCCCTCTGCGTCGAACGAATCAATCGCCCTGCATTCCGGGACAATCAAGACTACACTGTACGCACTCGAAGCCGGCAGACGCAGACAGCGCACTCGCAATGGCCCCAACCCACACCCAACCCGTCGGCCTTTTGCACGAGAAATTGGTATTCGGTCGCAGGGTGCGAATCCTGTCTGACTGGTTCGCGCGGCTTGCGCCTCGGCGAGTTCGCGTGCTCGACGTAGGCTGCGGTGACGGTCTGATCTCCGCTCTCATCGGATCCAAGCGTCCTGACATCGAGATTGTTGGGGTTGATGTGCTTCCCCGCGAACATTCGCACATCCCGGTGCAAATGTTCGACGGCACACGCATTCCATTTGCAGACAGGTCGTTCGACCTGGTGCTTTTCTCCGACGTGCTGCACCACACCAAAGACCCCAGAATCCTGTTGCAAGAAGCACAGCGCGTCGCCAGTAAGCACGTACTCATCAAAGACCACTACCGCGAAGGAGTGTTAGCGAATGCACGGTTGCGCTTCATGGATTGGGTCGGCAACGCCAGATTCGGCGTCGCCCTTCCTTACAACTACTGGACCGAACGGCAATGGCATGCTGCGTGGCGCGAACTCGGGCTTCAGCCCGAACGCCTGGTAACCAGCCTCGGTCTTTATCCTAAGCCTGCAGACTGGATCTTCGGAGCCAACCTACATTTCATCGCACTGCTGCAGCGGACCTGAGTGGGCCTATCGCCGCCGCAGTCCAAACACAGTGACAAAGAAAGTCGGGAAAATTGTCTTCGCCCCCAGCGTAATCCGCCGCTCGCTATGCCGCTGATGTGCCAACTGGGCGCATGCGCAGGAATTGCCCGAGGGCGTGCGTGGCGGGTGTCATGAGGTTTACCGATAGCTCTCGAGCGCCTTGGCCGCACGCTCCAGCGCCGCCGCCAGAACCGCCAGTTGCTCGCGCGCTCGTTCCGCGTCCCCCTTGTCGAGAGCTTCATTCACTCCTGGTATCACCACGGCCGCATATCCCGTGTATTCACCCGGAGCATAGATCGCATGGCGAAACCACGGGCGGTGCGGCAAACCTTCCGGCACCAGCAGCGCCCGCTCGGCATTACGCAGCGCCTGGTTCAGGCGCACGACATCTCGCGGCGGATTCCTCTGCCGTGACAGGACCTTTGCCCCCGCCTCCTGAAAATGCTTCGCTGCCACGGCCGCCGCATTCAGATCGGGCGCGCGATCCCCTAATTTATCCTCGGCTCTTTTCTTGGCCGTCGCGAGGTAAGCGGAAATTTCTTTTCCATACTCGTTATAGTCGAAGGGCAGAACGTCGGCATCGGCCATGCGTAACGCCTCCAGGCCAAAAACTCTTGCCATCTGCTGTTCGTAGACGAAATCCGGATCGCCGAACTTCTTGAACCAGGCAAAATTATCGAACACGGAATGGTATACGCCGTAGGGGCCAGTGGAACTGATATCGGTCGAGGGCACACCCAGATGCTGCTGGAAAGCGCTGTAGTCGGAGCCGCTGCCCAGATCGCCGACCGGAACATCGCCCTTCACACTCGCCTCGGACATGTGGCGGCTGCCCTCGATGGCTTCCGCAGACGACTGAGTCGATGACGAAGCGCCGGGCTGATCGAACTTCTCCCAGACCTCGTAGACAGTCCCGCCCTTGGGACTCGGCACGGCTTTGGTCACTTCGCGCAGAAACTGCTTCAAACTGGGCACGGCGGAGGCGCCAAACTTCGGCCCCGAGTCACCCACGTCCATGTTGAAGTACGCCGCGGCATCGGCCAGTTCGGATTCGTGTTGCTCGGCCCATTCGGTGGAACCCATCAGTCCTTCTTCTTCGCCGTCCCAGCTCGCAAAGATCAGGGTACGCTTCGGCTTCCAGCCCGACTTCAGCAAGTCGCCGACCCCGTGTACGGCTTCGAGCATCGCCGCCGTGCCACTGTTGGGGTCGACGGCACCGTAGACCCATGCATCGCGATGGTTGCCCGCAACCACCCATTCTCCCGGAAGCTCGCTGCCGCGCACGCGACCAATCACATCCCAGAGGGTGCGGAACTGGTAATCCTGCTTGAGATGCATCTTCACCCGCACCGGCCCCGGCCCTAAGTGGTAGGTGAAAGGCAGCGCACCCTGCCACTCGCGGGGCGAATCGTGCCCGCCCAGGTTCTGAAGAATGGGTGAGGCGTCGTGGTAGGAAAGCGGCGTGACTGGAATTTTCGGCAGCTGCGCGGATTGCGCGGGAGAGATCCGCTTGCTTTCCGGCAACGACGGCAGCGACGCCAATCCCGGCGTTGTAGGATCGCCGGGAAATTCGAACATGTATCCCACCGATCCGCGCTGCACGCCGGTATCGGGCCGCCACGGGCCATCGGGATACTTATCGCCTCGTCGCCAGCCATCGTCAAACGGATCCGAATAGAGGATGACTCCCGCGGCGCCATGTTGCTGTGCAATGAAGACCTTCACCCCGCGGAAGTTCTGACCGTAGCGCACCAGCACGATCTTGCCGCGCACGTCGATCTTCAACTTCTCCAGCTTCTCGAAATCTTCCGGCGTGCCGTAGTTGGCATAAACCACCTCCGCCTCGACGTCTCCTGACGGCGACATGCTGCTGAACGGCATCACCACGCGTGGGTCGCCGTCGTAGGGATCGCCATCCACATGCTCGCGCGTGGGTCCATGCATTTCGACTCCCGCGGGCGCGGTGATATCCACGCTGATCTCCGCGGGATAGTTCGTCCACACTTTGTATTCGACGACCTCAGTGTCGAGTCCGGCGGCACGAAACTTCAGCGCCACATAGTCCGCCGTAGCCTTGTCTTCCACGGTCCCTGCCATGTGCGGCGCCTGGGTCAGGATACGCAGGTGCTCTTCCGCCAGCTTGGGATCAGGTGCGGCAAGAAACCGCGCTTCAGAGGCGGCTTCGGCAGCGGAGTCGCGAAAACCAAAGATAGGTTGGGAATTACCAGAAATGTCGCCCTTGTGCCCGCTTTCCAACCTCTGAGCGCTTGAAGTGATAACAATCAGAAAGAGTAAAACGGAAAGCGATTTCATGGAGTCATTGGTCAAGGCGAGAAAGTAGAAGGTATCACAGACAGCCTAATGCACCAACTTCACCAATGGGTGCTATTTACCCTGTAAAACGGGCCACAATGAGCCTTCGGGGCGATTTAGCCGAGGCCCTTACCACTATCGGCAGGGCCAGGAAGCGCCGCCATCTCTTACAACCATAGTGGAGACCGCTTCGTGCGAGTTCCTCGGACAGAGAGGTTTTCTCGCAAGCCGCCGCCCCTTCAGAATCACCCGGTTGGCAGCGGTGGCCGCAGCGACATCGGTCGAGAACTCGACGCATACCCTTCGAAGTGATGCGCGGTCGCTCTGGCGAGGAGAGGCGCGGTCGACTGAAGAACTATCTTACCTGCCCAGTCCCCACAATCTCATACTTAGAGGAAGTTAACTCGGCCAGCGCGAAGGGCCCGCGGCAGTGCAGTTTTTGCGTGCTGATGCCCATCTCGGCGCCGAAGCCGAACTCCGCGCCATCGGTGAAGCGGGTCGATGCATTCCAATACACCGCAGCTGAATCGACGCCGCGCAGGAACTTGCGGGCGTTTGCCTCATCGCGCGTCACGATGGAATCGGAGTGCTTGGTGGAATAGCGGTTGATGTGGGCAATCGCCTCATCCAGGTTCGCGACCACGCGCACCGCCATGCAGAGCCGCAGATATTCTTCGTACCAGTCTTGCTCTGCCGCCGGCACAAGATCTGATCCAACCGCCAGGCTGCGGGACTTGCTGTCGGCGCGAACTTCGACACCAGCCTCGATCAGCTTTTTTACGATTCGTGGGACATATTCCGCCGCGATGCGCTCATGCACCAGCAGTTTCTCTGCGGCGTTGCACACCGACGGTCGCTGTGTTTTGGCATTGATCACGATCGAGTCGGCCATGTCGAAGTCGGCGGATTCATCGATGAAGATGTGGCAGTTCCCTGCCCCGGTCTCGATCACGGGTACCGCGGAATTCTCGGTGACGAATGCGATCAGCCCCGCACCACCGCGCGGGATGATCACATCCACCAATCCGCGAGCCTTGATAAGTTCCTGCACGGACTGACGCGTGCTCGAATCTAACAATTCGATCGCGCCGTCCGGCAAACCCGGTACGGCGGCAAGAATCTCCACCAGCCGCTGATTGCTCCGCGCTGCTTCCTTGCCGCCACGCAACACAATGGCGTTTCCAGTCTTCAGCGCGAGCACGGCCGTATCGACCGTAACGTTCGGCCGCGATTCGTAAATGATTCCCACCACTCCCAGCGGCACACGCACCTTGCGGATGCGCAGCCCGTTCGGGCGAGTCCACTCCGCCAGAGTCTCGCCAATCGGATCGCCGAGCGCCGCGACTTCGCGTACACCCTGGGCCATATCCTTGATTCGCGCCCTGGTCAACAGCAAGCGGTCGCGCATCGCCCCTTCGAGGCCTGAACTCTCCACGTCCTCGCGGTTTGGCCCCAGGATCGTCTCGATCTGGGATTCAATCGCATCGGCAATCGCCAGCAGCAACGCGTTCTTCTCGCCGGTCGAGAGCGGGGCCAGTTTGGCGGCTGCCTCTCGCGCGCGCAGCAGCTTTCGCTGCGTGGAAGCCGAGTTGGCAAGAGTCGTCGCCATCCGTCTTGTCTTACTTCTCTCTTTTCTCACCGCTGCCGCGGAGGGAAATACGTTCCGATTTTGCGTTCCATGCCCAGGGTAATCCCCTGCGGATGGCGTCCGTTCACGATGGCCACGTGCACGCCGCCTTCACTCGCGAGCTTCGCGGCGCGCACTTTGGAAATCATGCCTCCCCGCCCCATCGTGCTCTTGCCGTTGCACTGCGCTTCCAGAGCGGGAGTGAGCTTGCGCACAACGCGCAACAGGCGCAGTTTCTTGCGCGGCTTCTTCGGTCCGCCGGGCAGGTAGAAACCGTCGACGTCGGTCAGCAACAGGAGCCAGTCGGCTTTCACGGCGGTCGCGAGCAGCGAACTCAGTTCGTCGTTATCGCCAAACGCGCCCTCCAACTCGCGCACCGACACGCTGTCGTTTTCATTCACGATAGGGACTACACCCAGCGAAAGCAGCTTGGCCAGCGCATTCTGCAAGTTACGGTAGCGCACCGGCGAAGTGAAGTCGTCACTCGAAAGCAGAAGTTGCGCCACCACCTTCTTGCCGAAGAACAGGCGCTCGTAGGTGTGCATCAGCTTGCTTTGCCCCACGGCCGCACAGGCCTGCATGGCGGGTATGCCGCTCGGCCGCTTGCGCAGCGCCAGTCCGGACATGCCCGCCGCGATCGCGCCGGAGGTGACGATCAGATACTCGTTCTTGCTGAGATCGAATTGATCCACCATGCCGCGCAACAGGTTCGCGTCGATCTGGCCGCCAGGAGCGATAAGGCTGGTTCCGACTTTGACGACCACTCTCATGGCTTCACTACAACCCTCATCGTTTGATGACTCTCGACCGCTTAGTTGGAATGGTATCGCACTCACCGGCAGAGGAGGATGCCTTCCTTAGTTCTGTTGCATTCGCGAGCGAATGCGCTCGGGCTTGCGGCACAGGAGAGCCGACGGGGAAGGACAAGATCCCTTTCTGCCATTAAAATGGCTTTCTGGCAAGATGAAGAAACTTGCCACTTTCAAGTCCTATGCCAGCCTCCAACGCCACCAGCCGCTTTTCCGATCGCGTCGAGAACTACGTGCGCTATCGGCCGGGATATCCGTCTGAGGTGATCGACGCCCTGAAGACCGAATGCGGCCTCGCGCCGGGTCACAGGATTGCCGACATCGCCTCCGGCACGGGGATTTGGACTCGTATGCTGCTCGAGAACGGCAACTCGGTTTTCGGCGTTGAGCCCAATGCGGAGATGCGTGAGGCGGGCGAGCGTCTGCTTGCGGCATTCCCCAAGTTCACCAGCCTTGCGGGAACGGCCGAGGCGACTAAGCTTGCGGATCACAGCGTGGACTTCGTCACGGCGGCGCAGGCCGCGCACTGGTTCGACCGCGCGCGGGCAAGGTGCGAGTTTGTTCGTGTCCTCAAGCCCGGAGGTTGGCTGGTGCTTCTGTGGAACGAGCGCCTCACGGGTGCGACAAAATTTCTGCGCGACTACGAACATTTGCTTCTGACTTACGGTACCGACTACGAAGACGTTCGCCACGAACGCACGACTTCAGCAGTGAACGAATTCTTCGATCCCGCTCCGTTTCAAGAGCGCGTGTTCGAGATGCGTCAGGAGTTCGACCTCGCCGGGGTGGAAGGCCGTCTGCTCTCGTCTTCGTATGCGCCCGGGCCGGAGCATCCTCAACATGCGCCCATGCTGCGCGAACTGCGGCGCATCTTCGACGCCTGCGCCGTCGAAGGCCGGGTCGCATTCGAATACAAGACGCAATTGTATTTCGGACGGCTGGGGCACGAGTAGCATTGCAGGTCACAGCTTTCGGAATCTCCTGGAGAACCATGCCCGACGAGAAATCCTTCCACATGACGCCCGACGAGTTCCGCCGCCACGGCCACGCCGTGGTGGATTGGATCGCCGACTACCACTCCCGTATCGAGTCGTTCCCCGTGCTCTCCCAGGCGAAGCCGGGACAGATTCGCGCATCCCTGCCGGCGAATCCCCCTGCTCATGGCGAGCCGTTCGAGGCGCTGCTGAAAGAC